>Ga0308157_10000603_pt1 | contig 109042 bp, 107 predicted proteins | sample PhyBR1_FD_201035 | JGI IMG/M metagenome (GOLD analysis project Ga0308157, IMG submission 201035) | Phyllosphere microbial communities from UC Gill Tract Community Farm, Albany, California, United States - DLSLB.R1 | ecosystem: Host-associated > Plants > Phyllosphere > Unclassified | place...
CAACTCGGTGTGCAGGAACCATACGATGGCGCCAACAAACAACAAGCAGATGACAAAGAAGATCGCAATCGATGACCACGAACCGAGTAGACCCGCTGTACGCAACGGGCTGATCAATGTGTCTTCGCCCAATAAGGGGGTATTGGCTTTGCCCATGATGCGCAGGTTGATCGAATACAACGCGATCATGGTCAGAATGCCGGCTAACAAACCATCGATTTTTCCCTTGGTATGTAGCAGGCCGGTGATAGTGCCAGCGACCATGCCGGCGAAGAAGGCTAGCACGGTGGCAAGCCACGGATTCATCCCGCCAACAATACTCACCGAGGCGACCGCCGCACCGGTGGTGAAGCTGCCATCAACGGTCAGGTCGGGAAAGTCCAGAATACGGAAGGTCAGATACACGCCGAGCGCCATAATGGCGTAAATCAGGCCGAGTTCAACCGCTGTGATCATTTGTGGATCCTTGAGTTGTAGAGTCACAAGACAAGGCGAGGCATCAGATCATGCGCCTCGCCTTGTCTCGTGGGTCTTGCTGGTTTAGTAGACCTCGACGGCCTTGGACTTCTGATCCTCGGTGAATTCGATGCCAACCTTTTTAGCAGCATCTTCATTCAAGTAGAGGTCCACCTGGGAGATGGTTTCTACCGGTAGCTCGCCGGCTTTGGCCTCACCCTTGAGTAGTTTCACAGCCATGGTCGCGGTCTGTTCGCCCAGCTTCTCGTAGTTAATACCGTAAGTGGCGGTGGCACCGCGCTTCACCGACTCACCGTCAGCGGAGATCACTGGAACCTTCTTTTTATCTGCAGTTTGCAGCAGACCCTCAAGCGCCGAAACCACGGCGTTGTCGGTCGGAACGTAGTAGGCGTCAACATCCAGCGAACCAGCAGCCTGCTGGACTTCACTCGATGCGGAGATCGCAGCCTTCTCTATGGTCAGGCCCAGATCCTTGGCAGCGTCTTCGGCCATTTTGACCTGAACAGCTGAGTTAGCTTCACCCGAGGAGTAAACGATGCCGACTTTCTTGGCATCTGGCTTCAACTCCTTGAGCAGGGCCAACTGCTCGTCCACCGGATTCATGTCTGAGGTTCCGGTGACGTTGGCACCGGGCGCTTCATTTGAAGCAACCAATTTAGCAGCCACCGGATCGGTCACTGCCGAGAACAGAACGGGAATCTTGGTGATGCTCTGGGCTGCGGCCTGGGCCGATGGAGTGGCAACGGCCAACACGAGGTCAATGTCCGAGTCGGCTGCGAGCTTGCCCGCAATCGAGGTGTTGGTGGCCTGGTCAGCTTCGGCGTTGTTCTCGTCATAGGAAATCTTGTCGCCCGAATACCCGGCCTTTTCCATTCCGGACTTAAATCCGTCGACCACTGCGTCCAGTGATGGGTGCGAGACGTACTGTGCGATACCAATCTTTACTGGTCCGTCGCCAGCCGCCGAATCGCTTGATCCGTCGCTGCCGCCGCAGGCGGTAAGTGCCAAGGCACTAGATGCCACAACCGCTGCCAATTTCATTGCGGTGAAACTCTTCATTGAAATCCCTTTCAAGTCCCCGAGGTGCGAGTGAAGTCATCGATCTAGCTGGTTGTTGGGGCTGCATGACCACAGGTGTTATGCATCCGGGAACTGCTCCAACACCGTCTCGATGATTACCCACGATCTTACATGTGAACGACCTCACCTTGCTCATCAGAAAGGCTGTTTAGCAGACGTTTTAATCTTGATTTCGATTTGAATGGACACTATTTCATTCTGCGGGGACAAAATTGCTACGTTTTGTATTTTGTCACCACAAGTTGTCGACATTTACTTAGACGGTCTGAAAATTTGACTCGGCGTGATGCATCATTTTTGACCCGCCTGGGACGCAGATTTCGTTCTCGGCTCGGCGGCCACCGGAATGTGCCGACCACGAATAGAATGGATTACATCATGGCGCTTAGCATTACGTATCCAGAAGCCCTTCCCGTCTCGGCCCGTCGCACAGACATCCTTAAAGCAGTGCGCGAAAATCAGGTGGTTGTCATTGCCGGCGAAACCGGCTCGGGCAAAACCACCCAGCTGCCCAAGATGCTCATCGAGCTGGGTCTGGCCGAGAAGGGCATGATCGGGCATACCCAGCCTCGCCGCCTGGCCGCACGGACCGTGGCCGAACGTATCGCCGAGGAACTGGGGACACAGATCGGTGATGAGGTGGGCTTCCATGTGCGTTTCACTGGTGAGGTCTCACGCAATACCAAGCTCAAGGTCATGACCGACGGCATTTTGCTTGCCGAAATCCAGCGCGACCGTCTGCTGAAAAAGTACTCAGCGATCATCATCGATGAGGCCCACGAGCGCAGCTTGAATATCGATTTCCTGCTTGGCTACCTCAAACAGATCATGCCTCGGCGCCCAGATCTTAAGATCATCATCACTTCGGCTACCATCGACCCGCAGCGCTTCGCCGAGCATTTCGGTAAGAGCTTGCCCTCCGGTGAACTGCAGCCAGCACCAATTCTTGAAGTCTCCGGTCGCACGTTCCCGGTTGAACTGCGCTACCGGCCGCTACAGGCTGAAGCCGAGCTTGATGTCCAGGACGCGGACGAGAATTCACTGGAAGAAGAACGTGATCCGCTTGATGCGGTCACCGACGCAGTGAAGGAACTCAGCGGTGAAGCGCCGGGCGATATCCTGATCTTCTTCTCCGGAGAACGCGAAATCCGCGACGCCGCCGAAGCGCTGCGAGCCATGGTCACCGCCAATAAACGCCTGCCACGCTACGAAGTCCTGCCGCTGTTTGCTCGCCTCTCGCTGGCCGAACAGCACCGGGTCTTCCACCCAGGGGGTAATCCGCGCATCATCTTGGCCACCAACGTGGCTGAAACCTCGCTGACGGTACCGGGGATCAAGTACGTCATCGATACCGGCACCGCGCGTATCTCGCGCTACTCGCACCGCACCAAGGTGCAACGGCTGCCCATCGAACGCGTCTCCCAGGCCAGCGCTAATCAGCGCTCGGGCCGTTGTGGTCGTGTGTCCGAGGGCATCGCTATCCGCCTGTACGCAGAGTCGGACTATCAGGCGCGCCCCGAATTCACCGACCCCGAAATTCTGCGTACCAATCTGGCCAGTGTCATCTTGCAGATGATCTCCATGGGTGTTGTGTCTTCCGCAGCGGAAGTTGGGAAGTTCCCCTTCGTTCAGCCCCCAGAAGCCAAAGCCATCACCGATGGTGTGAACCTGCTACGAGAACTAGGTGCGCTGGAATCCAATAAGGCCGCCAAGCTCACCAGCATCGGTCGCAAACTAGCGCAGTTACCGTTGGATGTTCGCCTCGGGCGCATGATCGTTGAATCCGCCGATCGCGGCGTGGCCAAGGAAGTGATGGTGCTCGCCGCCGGGCTGAGCATCCAAGATCCTCGCGAGCGGCCCAGCGAAGACACCGGAGCGCGCGAACGTGCGGTGGAACTGCACAAACGCTTCACCGACGAGAAATCCGACTTCATCGCCCTGCTCAACCTGTGGGCCTACTTGCAAGAGCAGCAGAAGGAACTGTCTTCTTCGGCTTTCCGCCGGTTGTGCAAGGCCGAGCACATCAACTACCTGCGCGTGCGTGAGTGGCAGGATTTGTTCACCCAGTTGCGCCAGCTGGCCAAGCCCTTGGCAATCACCGTGGCTGCCGCCCCGATTGACCCTGCGGCCAATGAGGATCAAGTTCACAAGTCCTTGCTAGCCGGATTGCTCGGACACATCGGTTTCTATGATGAACGCAAGCGTGATTACCTCGGTGCACGTGGGACCCGTTTTGCCATCTTCCCCGGCTCCGGTCTGTTCAAAAAGTCTCCGACCTGGATCATGTCCGCTGAGTTGGTAGAAACCTCGCGCTTATGGGCTCGGATGAACGCGGCCATCGCCCCCGAATGGGTCGAGGAGATCGCCCCTCATCTACTCAAACGCACTCACTCCGAGCCGCATTGGTCCAAACGTACCGGCTCAGTTATGGGCTATGAGAAGGTCACCCTTTTCGGCCTGCCGATCATCCCGCGCCGCCAGTTCCACTACTGGCGTGTTGATCCAATTTTGGCGCGCGAACTGTTCATTAGGCATGCCCTAGTTGAAGGCGATTGGCGAACCCACCACAAGTTCTTTGCTAAAAACCGGGCGCTGCTCGAAGAAGTTGAAGAGCTGGAAACTCGCATGCGCCGCCATGACCTGCGAATCTCCGATGAAGACCTGTTCACCTTCTATGATGCCCGCGTGGGCTCCGAAGTTTACTCCGAGCGGCACTTTGATCGTTGGTGGAAAAAGGCACGCGCTACCGACCCGTCGCTCTTGGATTTTGACCCCGAAGCACTCTTGGCCGACGGTGATTCCCTGGACGAGACTGACTTCCCTACAACCTGGCAACTAGGCAATATTCACCTGCCGCTGAGTTACGAATACAACCCTGCTGCCGGCGCTGGCGAGGGCGACGGGGTGAGCCTAAAGGTCCCCGTGGTCTTCCTGAACCAGTTGGATCCTGCCCGCTTTGCATGGCTGATCCCCGGGCTAAGACATGAGCTTCTCACTGCCCTGATTCGTTCGATGCCCAAGGCTGTACGAAAGAACTTTGTTCCCGCCCCGGATGTGGCTTCAAAAGCATTGGAGATGCTGGAGCAAGACTTCGATCCAAGCACCGATGATTTAGCCGAATCCCTAGCTTTGGTCTTGCGACGGTTGCGTGGCATGGTGGTGGATCCAGCGGTCTTTGATTTCTCTGCGCTGCCAGCCCACCTACGCTTCGGGTTCACCGTCACCGATGCCTCGGGCAAGGTTCTGGGCCAGGGCGATGACTTGGCTACATTGCAGTACAAGTTCGCCGCGGCCAATCGAGCCGCGCTAGCTAGTGGCGTGAACAGCCCCGGCAAACCTACCGCCCCTTCCTCCCCATCCGCCCCGGCCAAAAACAAGACCAAGAAGAGCGCCAAAGGTTCTGGCAATCAGTCCGCCGCCGGCGCATGGGATCAGCAGGCTCTGGATCATTGGCCACAGCTTGAATCTTCGGGTGATACCCTCGGGGACACGTTGCCCACTAAGGTCACCACCACCGTGATGGGTCAAGAGATCACCGCGTTCCCGGGCCTTAATGACACGGGCTCGTTGGTCGACCTCACGGTATTCCGCAGCCAGGTGGAACGCGATGCGGCCCACCGTGCCGGTGTCATCCGATTGCTCATGCTGCGTCTACCATCGTCGGCAAAATTTGTGATTTCACACCTGAAGAATGCCGAAAAGCTGGTCTTCACGCAGAACCCACATGGATCGATCGACAAGCTCATCGCCGACTGCACTATGGCGGCCGTCGATCAGCTGGTTCCGGAGAAATTGCCGATGAACCGAGCCGACTTCGAGGCACTTTATGAAACTGTGCGCGCGGAGCAGATCGATACGGTCTTCACCATCACCGCTGTGGTAGCAAAGGTGTTCGGCTCGTCCACAAGAATCAACAAGGACCTGAAGAACACCAAGTCGTTGGCGATGTTTGCAGCTGTGACCGATATTCGCTCGCAACTGGAGCAGTTGATTTATCCCGGCTTCATTGCTGCTACCGGTGCTGCAAACCTGATGCGTTTGCCTCGCTACATGCAGGGCATTGAGGTTCGTTTGGAGAAGCTTCGTGGCGGAGCTCTCACTCGTGATTCACAAGCCCTGGTTCTCATCCAGAAGTTGGAGGACGAATACGACACCGCGCTGAACAAGGTGCCTCAGGGTGCCCGCGTTCCGGCCATGTTGGCCCAGGTGAAGTGGATGCTGGAAGAAATGCGCATCTCGTTGTTCGCCCAAGAATTAGGCACCGCCTATTCGGTCAGCGAGAAGCGAATCCGGAAGGCGATGAAGGATGGGCTGGCTCAGCTATAAGGCCCAGCTAAGGATCCCTACGTAAACGGCCGTGCCGGCCAGGACGCTGAGCACGGCGTTGGACTTGAATAGGTGCAAGACCACCGTTGTCGTCAGCGCCACCGCTACCGGCCAAGCCACATTTGGGTTCAAGACGTCTTGTGGGATAGTGGACGCGGCCAGCACGATCATAATTCCCAGAGGCATGCGTTGGGCTAGATAGTTGATCAAGTCACTGCTTCGTAGCGCCCTGATGAAGGCAAACGGCAATGCCCGCAGTCCGAAGGTCACCAAGGCACTGAGGGCAATTGCCGAAAATAGGTAGAGATTATTCGCCATGTTGCCCCTCCTTTACAGAGCGGTGTTTGCGCACCAGATACAGCGCCGAAAGCCCGAGTAGATACATTAGCATCGCCACTACCATCATGCTTTGTGGAGCGATCAGATTGGCCACTACGACACTAAGCAACGCCAGCATAGTCAGCGGCACACTTTGGTACTCCTTGTAGGCCTCGATCGACAAAACAACAAACAAAGCGGTCACTGCGAATTCGAGTCCTTTGACGGAATCTGGGATCAGGCCCCCGAGCAGTGCACCGGCGAACACGCTGAGGATCCAACTGGCATGAAACAAACTTTGGATGCTCAGAATTCGGATAGCGCTGTAGTTCCTGCGTTCAGCATGCAGGGTGAGTGCGTATGCTTCATCGGTCAGCGCAAACATGCTATAGATTTTTGCCCCTTTGTGCCTCACCCGATGCAGGGGAAAAGAAATCGCATAGAACACATGCCTAAAGTTGACCAGCAACGTGGTCAGCGCGATGTGCGAAAGAGGAGCTACCGCAACGACGAGGCCAATCAATAGAAATTCCAGCGAGCCAGCGAAGACCAAACCGGCAAGTAATGGTGCAGACCACCAAGGCAGCCCCACTCGTACCAAGAGCACGCCCAGGGCTAGCCCCAGCGGAACTACTGCAACGGCCGCCGGCAACACATTTTTGGCTCCCAAGCGCATCTGGTACCAGCGATTATCACCCACCTCGTGAACCGCTTCTTTAATTGCTAGATTTTCTGCCATGAAGCAATTTTAGGTAAAAAATGACCAAATATGATTGCCAATTGACGCGAGGAATGGCTCAAGATCGGCAATAATAGGAACATGGATGATCTCGATCGAGCAATTATTGCCGAGCTGGAAAAAGACGCTCGAATCAGCAACTTGGAACTATCTCGTAGGGTTGGGCTCACACCCGCCCCGTGCCTGCGCCGCGTACAAAAGCTAGAGTCCGAGGCCATTATCAGCGGCTACAAGGCAATCATTAACCCCAAGGCCTACGGCCGCGGGTTCGAGGTGACCGTAGCCATTGACGTCGAGATGAACAACGAGCACAGCCTCGATGAGTTTGAGACGGCCGTGCACAACGTCGAAGGTGTCACCGAAATTCGCCGGCTCTACGGACAGCCAGACTACTTTCTAAGAATTCAGGTTGCCGACGCCGAAGCCTACGACCGAGACCTCATTCCGAAACTGACTGCGCTTCCCGCAGTACGACGGGTCACCTCTCATATGACCATGCGCCGAGTCAAAGGTTAAGGAACCACCGGGGTCGCGATGACTTGGAACTCGTCTTCGTAGACGATGCGCCCCGGATGATCGCTTTCTAGTTTCTCCCACGGCACTTGGTGCGCGTCGAGCAACACCAAATATGGCTCAACGCGCTCTAGTAGATGCCGGGCACTGCTTTTGAACCAGGCTACTGCCCCAGGGTTGATCTGGTGATCGTAGACATCTGGATACCGATCGCTCGGATCGGGATAAGCCTCGTTGTACCAGTCGTTCCCGGTTCGCCATACGACCTGCTGGGTGGCGCTGAAATTTCCATCGCGACCAAGGACATTGGCCAACCCAAAAATCCCGGGGTGCACCCCACGCGAATTGGGCCGAGTCGACTGGTACCTTACAAATTTCACCTACTGCTAATCCTGCGGCACAAATTCGCCGTGCCCGTCAGCAACCAATCCTTCACGCAAGCGCTGCGCGTTGCGATCCATGGTTGCCGGGTCGGGGTTCTCGCTCGCGTTGGATAGATCAAAGTCCGCCAGCGAATTAGTGGGCCAGACGTGCACATGCAGATGCGGCACTTCAAAACCTGCGATCATTAAGCCCGCACGCTGCGCCTCAAATACTCGCTTCTGGGTCTGACCAATCTTTCTGGCGACCAAGGTCAGGTGAGTGACTAGCTCTTCTGAGGCGTCGGTGAATTCGTCCACTTCTTCACGAGGAACCACTAGGGTGTGCCCATCGGAGAGCGGACCAATGGACAAGAAAGCCACACAGGTCTCGTCTTGCCACACGAAGCGTCCCGGAATCTGACCATCAATAATCTTGCTGAACAGCGTACTCATTGCTGCCTTTCTTTTGCGAAAATTCTAGTTTCGATGCTTTTCGTCGCTGGTTGCCACCGGCGCTTGCGGGTAGGAACAGTATTCTGACCAGCTGCCCGGATAGAGCCCGAGTTCAATGCCAGCACTGGCCGCCGCGAGCACCTGATGGGCAGCCGTAATACCCGAGCCACAATAAGCCGCCGAGCCCTGCTGCTGCACTCCCAACTTAGTGAAACGTGCCAGCAGTTCTTCGCTACTGCGGAAGGTGGCCTGCGCGTCCAAATTATCGGTGGTCGGCCGATTCACAGCACCCGGAATATGGCCTGCGACCGGATCGATCGGTTCTTCAATTCCCAGATAGCGTGCGGTGGCTCGGGAATCGATCAATACCCCGGTCAGCGTGCCTAATTCGTCAAATTCCACCACCGACATGCGCCCCCAAGATAAGACTACGCTTCCAGGTTGAGCCGTTTCAGGGCCAGTGGCAAGTTGATACCCGGCACGCTTCCAGGCCTCTAAACCGCCATCAAGCACCTGAACATTCCCGAACCCTGCATGACGCAATAGCCACCAAGCCCGAGCCGCTGCCAGCGCACCGGAATCGTCGTAGACCACGACCGAGCTGCCGGCACTTATCCCCCAACTTTGCGCAGCAGCCTCAAATTCTGCTGGCAATGGCAAGGGGTGGCGCCCGGTGTGCTTACCCACGCTGCCCGAGAGCTGGGATTCCAGGTCTACAAAGGCTGCGCCCGGAATATGACCATCCCGATACTGTGCTTCTCCATCGTCGCGACCTAGAACCCAACGAACATCCAACAGCACCAACGAGTCGTCCTCGCGCACAAGACTTTCTAGGTCCGCAACGGAAATCAATGGGTTCATGTGCACTACCTCGCTAGGAGTTCTTCAACCTTGTATTCATTACCTACCACTAACCGCTGATATGAGCTGCCCGCACTCTGCCCGATAGTGCCAAGCTGGCGGTCGAACAGTCCGACGCCAGTTTCGTTGAGCAGTCCATCGTGGATCGGAACCCAGGTGGTCGCGTTAACCGCCACCGCAAAGTCGGCAGCTTCGGACATCTTGCCCCACGGTGCCATCACCGGCAGTAGCAAGAGATCAACCGGCACGTCCACCGGCACTTGATAGCTATCCCCCGGATGGAAGACGATCGGCTGGCCAACGGCCCGATCACCGAGCACGTAGCCCACATTGGCCACCAGATCGATGGAGCGGTGGATCGTTGCATGAGTACCGCCTACCGCGCGTACTCGAATCCCACCGACGATGAAGTCGGCGCCGGCGCACACCGTGTGCACCTGTGATGCAGTGGCCGCGGGGAGTTTCTCGCGCAGACTCTTGACCAATGCCAAAGGCGCGTAAACTTCCAACACCGGGTTGGCGAGCAACGCCTCGACGATGGCTTGCGGGTGGGCGTGGTCCATATGTTCGTGAGTGATCAGCACCGCCGACTTTCTCTCGAACGCCCCAGTCAGATCCGAGAAACCGCCTGGATCCAGTAACAGAGAACCGTCGATGGTACTCAGCTCAATACACGAATGGCCCCTAGTTTTGATGCGCATATCTTTACCCTAGGCTTCGCGCCCCGCCAGTGCCAGCGCCAGACACGCATCCATGAGAAAAATTGGCTAAAATTGAATGAAAGTACAGGTGATCACCCGGCAGTTTGGGTCGAACCGGTCCGCCACGAAGTCAAGGAATGGTGCACGTCGATGTCCCAGCCAGAAACCCGGATTACCAAGCAACGCTTAGCTGTCGCGCAAGCGCTGAGCGAGATCGATGATTTCGCCACCGCGCAGCAGCTACACCGTTGGCTGCAGGACTCCGAGAAGAAGGTTTCACTGGCGACGGTGTACCGTCTTTTGCAGTCTATGGCCGACGACGGCTTAGTCGACGTGTTGCGCAGCGGGGACGGCGAAGCTCGCTTCCGCCAGTGCGTCACCGATACCCACCACCACCATCTGGTTTGCCGTTCTTGCTCAAAAACCGTGGAAGTCCAGGCCCCATCGGTCGAACGTTGGGCAGCCCGCGTTGCTGCAGAGCACGATTTCTCTGAACCTGAACACACCGTTGAAATCTATGGCGTCTGCGCCGACTGCAGGGCAAAGAATAACGCCTAACCCTGCACTAGCAACAGGTCCATCTCGTCTCAATTCGGCGCTTGACCTGTAGCTTAATCGAGTTCTAAAAGTTATCCACTTGTCACCAAACATTCGAAGACATTTCCTATTAATCGGCGTAAACTGATGTCATGTCCGAAGCAAAGACGCCCGGAAGCGGCCTCTCATTCCAAGCGGATCAGCCGGATCTCGAAGTCCAGCTGATCCAGCTGCAAAACACTTTGTCGTGGATCCAAGACCACGGCAATAAGGAAGACTGCGCTCAGGCCATCGAATCCATCGAAGGTGTCGTTTCATCCCTGAACTGCTCGCAAGCAGGCCTAGCTCACCAGTTAGAGAAAGACGTTCTACGCGAGAATGAAGAGCGCGGTACCAATCTTGATGATCAGGTACGCGGGGCGGCCAGTCGCGTTGCCATTGCCCGCAAGCGTTCCCAGCACGGTTCAAGAAACTACATGACGAACTGTCGCATCCTCTTCGAAGACACACCCAACATTCTCGCCGCATACTCACGCGGCGAATTCACCGAAGCACAGATCCAAGCAATGCTGACTCCCCTGCAGGATGTTCCGCCACTGCGCCGGGCTGAGTTTGACTCGGTTTACAGACAGCATCCGGACATGTTTGAATCCATGGGACCCAAGCGGATCAAGGAAACGGTTGCCAATTACACCGTCAAATACACCTCGGACCGGGAAGACAAGAAGCTCAAGAAAGCAAACGCGCAACGTTATGTTCGTTTCCGTACGGACCGTGAAGCCGGATGCGTTTTCGTCCAAGCACGCCTGCCCATCGTAGGTGGGCTCGGATTACAAATGTCGTTACGACAGCAGTCTTACAAGATCAAGAGCAAAGGCGACCCCCGCAATCGAACGCAGATCCAGGCGGATCTGCTCTCCCGGTGCATGTTCATCGATGAAAACGGTGAAGAAACGATCAACGTCCAGCTAGGTCTGATCATGACGGATAAGGCCCTATTCATGGGTGATCGAGAACCTGCCTATTTGGAAGGTTACGGCTACATTCCAGCACAGACCGCGAGGGAATTGATTAGCGGACAGTCCATTCCTAACGAGATGACTTTCGAAGAAATGGATGCAAACCTGGCTCCAGAGAACATTGAGCGGATCGAAGTGATCACTGAGATCATTCGCCTCTATACGGCTCCGGGGGATCAAGAACTGATCGCAATGGATTCAAAAGCAAGGTTCTTCCCACCAAAACTCAAGAAGTTCATCAGAATTCGCGACCGGCACTGCCGCACCCCGTTCTGTGACGGGTTGGTCGAGGAAACGGACCATGTCACTCAGTTCGCACGCGGGGGCAAAACCAACGCGTCTAATTCCTTAGGCCGTTGCGAAATATGCAACAAGGCAAAGCAGGCCACCGGATGGTACGAGTACTCCGCGTTTAATGATCGCCATTCGATACTAATCTGCCCCGGTTCCAGCATGTCTTACCGGTCAACCGCCCCGCCGGCGACTGGATACTTACATGAATCGTTCCCACAACTTATGTGTGAATCCCAGTGGTTCAACCACTTCAAGGAACGACTACACCAACCTGTGGAGCTACGTTTGGTGGAGGCCTAGACCTCAAAACACTAGTTTTGCGCTGTTCTTGCGTGACTATATATTTGTCCCGCCCCTCACCGCTTTGCCCCCTGCTTGGCGCCCGAGGACTATTCTCTGGCGCGGCAGGAGGTCAGCGGAGAGACAGTCAGCTAAACCTGATGACGACGTCGCGGCGAACGTACGTATTCGATGCCACGGCACACTACATATATCAAGAACGAAATAGTTGTGACATACGGGCTGATTGGCAATGAACCAGCCAGAGCCAGCAGGATGCCACCGACTACGGCCAGTTCTGCAAACGCTATCGATAGTGCGACGGTAAGTACAGGATTCGACGTCACTCTCATAGCCGCTGCAGCCGGGGTAATCAGCAATGCTAGGACAAGCAGAGCACCTACCACCTGGATAGTCACTGCCACTGCCAAGGCCAAGATGACCATGAAGAAAATCGATAGCCCTGAAGTGCGCACGCCTCTAGCGTTGGCCACGACGGGATCAACCGATGCAAATGTCAGTGGTCTCCATACCAGGAGCAAAGCGAGAACCACAACGAGTGAGAGCACCAACATGCCGGTGAGTTGAACGTTATCTACTGCGACAATTTGTCCGGTCAGCAGGCCGAATTTATTCGCACTCCTGCCCTCGTAGAGAGACAAGAACAAGATGCCTAGTCCCAAGCCGAAAGGCATCAGTACACCGGTAATGGAGTTTCGATCGCGCGCTCGGGTTCCCAAAAATCCAAGAATAAGCGCTGCAACCAGGGAGCCCAGCACAGAACCTGTGACCACGTCGGCGCCGATTAGCAAGGCAAACGCGGCGCCCGCGAATGACAGTTCGGCAATTCCATGAACGGCGAAGGCCATATCGCGCATCATGATAAAGATGCCGATCAGTCCCCCAACAACGCCCAAAACTGCCCCGGCGATCAGTGAATTGGAGACCAAAGGCAGAAGTAGACCATAGTCGTCAAAATTAAATGCTTTATCGATGAAGTCCGAAAAGTTCACGTTTAGCCTCTACTTTCCGGTCTCTAGTTCGATGTCGTGTGCGTGATCGTGACCGTCGGCCGGCAATGGACCTGAGCCTTCTCCAGCAACAACCACAATCCGACCATTCACGCGCAGCACCTCAACCGGTGCACCGTAGAGATCAGTGAGCACTGAGCTCTGCATGACCTCATCGACCGTGCCCAAATGAAACTTGCCCTGAGCCAGGTACAGTACTCGGTCAACATAAGGCAGAATTGGATTGATTTCATGCGTGACAAAAATTGCGGCGCTATTACGTTCCACTGCCTGTCGATGTATTACTTCGCTAATGGCCTGCTGATGATGCAGGTCTAAGGACAGTAGAGGCTCGTCGCACAGAAGCACTCGAGGATTCCCAGCAAGTGCTTGAGCTGCACGAAGACGCTGCTGCTCGCCACCGGAGAGGTCCGATACTGCCCGATTGGCATAACCACTAGCGCCGACCATGTCCAGCAATTGATCAACTTGCTTGCGCACCGAGTTCCGCCCAATTCGAATACCCAACTTCGAACCGTCCAGACCCAGGGCAACGAGGTCCCGGGCACGCAACGGTACGTTGTCGCCAAAGGGTCGTTGTTGCGGGATGAGGCCTACTTCAGCCGAACCACGACGTACCGGCGCGCCAGCAATTGATACCGAGCCTCGGTTCAGTGACGTGGTGCCGAGCATGGTGTTGATGAAGCTGGTTTTACCCGAACCATTAGGACCCAGCACAGCAAGAAATTCACCTGCATCGATGGAGAGGTTCAGTTCATCCCAAAGCACACGGGACCCGTAAGCCAAGCGTGCGTCCTCAAAACGGACTATCGGGGTAGATGACATGGGCTGCTTTCTAAACTGCGCCGATCATCAGCGCGTCAACGACGAAAAAACTGCGGTGCCCATATCGGGCACCGCAGTCAATGTTACCAGTTGCGATTCATTCGCAATACGCTCTCATAGGTGAGCTTCGCCTAGTTTCCCTGCTTCTCTGAACGAGGCGGCATAGCGCGCTTTCGAGTGGTGTCGGTAATTTCGCCGACCAGCACCTCGATCACGTCTTCCAAGAAGACCACGCCAAGAGCTGCTCCGGAATCATCAACGACCACCGAAAGGTGGTTGCCTTCCTGGCGCATTTCCTCCAGCGCGGCTTCAATTTCGGTATCCTGCCCCAGCTGACCCAACGGGTGCAGCGGAAGGTCCAAAAGAGGCTGAGTCGAATGCGCGTCGTCAATGAGCATGACATCCTTGACGTGCCAATAGCCCACGGGAATCTCATTCTTGGTGATCAGCATGCGCGAGAAGCCAGTCTTGCCGACTTTCTTCTCAAATTCGCGTGCCGTGGTCTGTCCCCATTCCAGCGTGAACAGATCATCCAGCGGAACCATACAGTTGCGGGCAGTCACCGAGGAGAATTCCAGTGCCTTGGTCAAACGCAGTGCGTTGTCTTCATCCAAGGTACCTTCCTCCGAGGAGGTATCGATGATCGAACGCACTTCGTCGGCAGTGTATGAGCTACTTACTTCATCTTTCGGCTCGATGCCGAAGGCGCGAAGGACAATATTTGCCATGCCATTGAGCATCGCTGTGATCGGCGTGAGCACCTTGGAAAGTCCAACCAGCGGCATCGCCAAAAGCATCACAGCTTTGTCAGCCACAGAGACCGAAATGTTCTTCGGCACCATCTCACCAAAGGTGACGTGTAAGAAGGTCACCAGGACCAAAGCGATCAGGAACGCAACCGTGTCCGCTACCGACTCGGCCATGCCTAGATGAATCATCGGCTCTGCCAACAAGTGGTGAATCGCTGGTTCTGAAATATTCAGGATCAGCAACGAACATACGGTAATGCCCAACTGGCACACCGCAAGCATCACCGAAACGTGTTCCATGGCGTACAAGGCGATTTTCGCGCGCTTGTTTCCTTCATCTGCCAACGGTTCGATCTGTGAACGGCGTGCGCTCATCACCGCAAATTCGCCGGCAACAAAAAACGCGTTGGCGAGCAGCAAAACGACTAGCCAGATTAGGCCCATAAAATCATGCATTGTCGGCCTCCGATTCTGGTGCCGATGGTTCAAAGCGGACCTGGGCGATGCGTCGACCGTCCAACTCGGTCACGGTGAAAGTACCGTGCTCGGTGACAGCTTGGTCGTTAAGTTCAGCCAGACGGCCCAGCTCGGCGAGCATGAACCCGCCGATAGTTTCGTACGAGGATTCTTCGGGAATAACCTCACGATCGAAGTTTTCGTTCACCTGATCGGGTCGGAACATTCCGGGGAACAGCCAGCTACCGTTTGGCTGGGTGACTGCCTCTTCTTCGTCCTCGTCGTGTTCGTCGGAAACTTCGCCGACGATCTCTTCAACTAGGTCCTCAAGGGTCACCAGACCCGCGGTTCCACCGTACTCGTCCATTACGATGGCAATCTGGAACTCAGCGGCACGCAGTTGTTCCAGAAGCACATCGAGGTGAATGGTCTCCGGAACGTAGAGTGCATCGCGAGCGAATTCGCCTACCTGCAAGGCTGCCCGGCGTTCACGCGGAACCGAAACAACGGCCTTGACGTGGCAAATCCCCTGAATCTCGTCACTTGAGCCCTCAATTACGGGGAAGCGTGAGAATCCGGTATCGGCGCTGACCTCAATCAGTTCCGATAATGGCGCCTGTGAATCGATGGTCGACATCGAGGTGCGCGGAGTCATAACATCGGCCGCGGTGCGTTCGGAGAATTCAATGGTGGACTGAACAAAACGTGCAGTTTGCACGTCCAAGGTTCCCAGCTGTGCCGAACGACGCACGAGCGAGGCCAGCTCCTGTGAAGAACGCGCTGCAGAAATTTCTTCCTTGGCTTCAAGTCCGAAAAAACGATGAAGTACGGCGTTGGAGAAACCGTTCAGCACCACGATCGTAGGTTTGAAGATTGCGGTGAATACCAATTGTGGTCGAGCCAGCAACTTACCTACGCGCATCGCTTGAGCGATGGCCATGTTCTTTGGAACCAATTCGCCAATGAGCATCGAAAGCAAGGTGGCCAGCACCAGAGCAACGATGACAGCAATGGCCATCGAGCTTGCTTCTGGAACACCGATCTTTTCCATCAAAGGTTCCAGCAAAGAGCTGATGGCTGGTTCAAGCACGTAACCGGTAAGCAACGTGGTCAGCGTGATGCCCAATTGGCAGCTAGAAAGCTGAGTGGACAGTGAAGTTAAACATTGAAGAAGCGGCTTCGCACCAGCTTCTCCTCGATCAATGGCACTTTGTACGGTGCTTTTATCGAGTGCAACCAGGGAGAATTCCACGGCCACGAAGAATCCTGTGCCAAGAATGAGCAACAGGCCAAAAAGAATGTAGAGCCAATCCATCGGTGGTTACCGCCACCTGTTCATTGACATCAAGAAGTGAGGTTCAGTGCCGCTAAAACGGCAACTAGAAGGCTCCAATAGGGAGCTAGAACCTGTTGAACATGGACTGTGTTGGCCGGCACTGCGCCCGTGGGCGGCACGCCGGCTTGGAGAGTGTGATTCCATAGTGCGATTAAGTCTATCGAACGATCACCTTTTGTGCACCACATTGAAATTGTGTCTTTTAGCGGTAGCGGAATCACGCTGAGTGGAATGTTATACATGACACTTTCGTGAGATTACATACGTGCCGTGGCCAAGCGGGCACAAAAGTCACTAGACTGGTGCGCAGGTCTAGAAATCTTGTGAGCCGAAGTGGTCGATTCACGTCCTCGGAAGACCATCGGCTCAAGCTAGAACAACGTAGAAATCAGGGAAGAGGCGTTGCACGTGCCAGAGCAAGCACACCACCGACTTACTGAAGAGTTTGGTGGAAACGAGTGGCTAGTAGACGAGCTGTTCGAACAGTATCTCGTCGACAAGAACTCGGTAGATAAGAAATGGTGGGATATTTTCGAATCTCTCGCCGCCGACAAAAAGGCACCGGCAGCGCAGCCGAAGCCTGCGGCGCAAGCAGCACCTGCTGCAGCACCGACCAGCAAGGGGCAAGCCGAACCACGCGCTGCAGCCCAGGCTCGACCAGCTGAGCCAGCTCCCGCGCCGGCGTCCAAGCCAGCACCAGCACCAGCACCAGCAGCTGAAGAAAAGAAAGCTGAACCAGCACCGAAGACCACGCCAATTCCGGCGCAGGCTCCCAAGGCTGCACCTTCCACCGAACTTTTCGGTGAGGAAAAGCGCACCCCACTGCGCGGGCCAATGAAGGCCATCGCCACCAACATGGATGCCAGCCTCACCGTGCCAACCGCAACCACAGTGCGCGCGGTTCCAGCCAAGGTGATGATCGACAACCGCATCGTCATCAACAACCACCTCAAGCGTGCGCGCGGTGGCAAGATTTCCTTCACCCACTTGATCGGCTTCGCCGTGATTCGTGCGTTGAAGCAGATTCCTTCGATGAACGTCACCTACGATGTGATCGACAAGAAGCCAACCGCTATCCGGCCGGCACATGTGAACTTTGGTATCGCCATCGACATGCCAAAGCCAGATGGCACCCGCATGCTGGCAGTGCCAAACGTCAAGGCTGCCGAGACCCTGAGCTTCAACGAGTTCTGGGCTACCTACGAAGATTTGATCAAGCGCGCGCGTGGCAACAAGCTGACCGCTGATGATTACGCAGGTACCACCGTCTCGCTGACCAACCCAGGTGGCATCGGTACCGTTCACTCGGTTCCACGTCTGTCCAAGGGCCAGGCAGCGATCATCGGTGTTGGCGCACTGGAATACCCAGCTGAATTCCGCGGCTCTTCGGAGAAGACCGTGGCAAGCCTGGGCATCGGTAAGCACATCACCCTGACCTCCACCTACGACCACCGTGTGATTCAGGGTGCAGGTTCGGGCGAATTCCTGAAGCTGGTTGAATCGCTGTTGCTCGGTGAGCAGGGCTTCTACGACGAGATCTTCGAGCAGCTTCGTATCCCTTACGAGCCGGTTCGCTGGGCCGTTGACAACCAGGTCGACATCGACCTGCAGGTCAACAAGGTCGCTCGCATTCAGCACCTGATCAACTCCTACCGGGAGCGCGGCCATCTGATGGCCGACATCAACCCACTGGAATACGTTCAGCGCAAGCACCCAGATCTGGACATCAACAACTACGGCCTGACCCTGTGGGATCTGGACCGCGAGTGGATCACCGGCGGACTGGGCGGCCGCGATCGCGCACTATTGCGCGATATCCTCGGCACCCTGCGTGATGCCTACTGCCGTACCATCGGCACCGAGTACATGCACCTGCAGAACCCGGTCGAACGTGAATGGTTCCAGGACAAGCTGGAGTCTCGCTACGCCAAGCCAACCCGCGAAGAGCAGCTACGCATTCTCTCGAAGCTGAACTCCGCTGAGGCTTTTGAGACCTTCTTGCAGACCAAGTTCGTGGGACAGAAGCGCTTCAGCCTTGAAGGTGGCGAGTCGCTGATTCCACTGCTGGACGCCATCATTTCCGATGCTGCCGATGATCAGCTGGACGAGGTAGCCATCGGTATGGCTCACCGCGGACGCCTGAACGTACTGACCAACATTGCTGGCAAGACCTACGCACAGGTCTTCCGCGAATTTGAAGGCACCGCTACCCCAGGTTCGGTCCAGGGTTCGGGAGACGTGAAGTACCACTTGGGTACCGAAGGTTCCTACACCTCGGATGCCGGCAACCAGACCAAGGTGTACTTGGCTGCCAACCCATCGCACCTAGAAGCGGTTGACCCAGTACTTGAAGGCATCACTCGTGCCAAGCTTGACCGCTTGGGATCGAAGAACGAAGTACTGCCAATTTTGGTTCACGGCGACGCGGCCTTCGCAGGCCAGGGCGTGGTTTCCGAGGTGCTGGCGATGAGCCAGCTGCCTGGTTACAAGACCGGTGGTACCGTGCACGTGATCGTGAACAACCAGATCGGTTTCACCACCGCGCCAAGTTCATCGCGCTCTTCGGTGTACGCCTCGGATGTTGCTCGCACCGTTCAGGCACCGATCTTCCACGTCAACGGTGATGATCCAGAGGCAGTGGTCCACGTGGGCCAGCTGGCTTTCGAGTACCGCCAGAAGTTCGGCAAGGACGTCGTCATCGATCTGGTGTGCTACCGCCGCCGCGGTCACAACGAAGGCGACGATCCTTCGATGACCCAGCCGATCATGTACAACCTGATCGAAGCCAAGCGCTCCACCCGCAAGCTGTACACCGAAGCCCTCGTTGGTCGCGGTGACATCACGCAGGAAGAAGCCGAGCACGTTTTGGCCGAGTACAAGGAGAACCTGGAGCGCATCTTCGCTGAGACGCATGCCGCCCAGACTTCCCCGATCCCGATCATCACCCCGGGCTCGACCATCAACGACCTGGAGAAGCCATTCGCTCAGGCTGCCGACGAAAACACCGTCGATGGCGCCCGCGGTTCGGCCATCTCGGCTCAGACCTTGGCACATATCGGCGCAGCTCACCTTCAGTTCCCTGAGGGCTTCACCATGCACACCAAGCTGAAGTCCTTGCTGGAGCGTCGCGAGAAGATGTCCCGTGAAGGAGGCATCGACTGGGGCTTCGCTGAAATCGCTGCCCTGGGCTCGCTGTCCATGGAAGGCGTGCCGGTTCGTCTAGCTGGCCAGGACTCACGTCGTGGCACCTTCGTTCAGCGTCACTCGGTCTTCCACGACCGCGAGAATGACAACGAGTGGTACCCACTGCACAACCTCTCCGAGGACCAGGCGCCACTGTGGATCTACGACTCACTACTCTCCGAATACGCGGCGTTGGGCTTCGAATACGGTTACTCGGTAGAGCGTCCAGATGCGCTGGTTATGTGGGAAGCTCAATTCGGTGACTTCGTCAACGGCGCCCAGACCGTAATCGACGAGTTCATCTCCTCGGCTGAGCAGAAGTGGTCGCAGTCCACCTCACTGGTGATGTTGCTGCCACATGGCTACGAAGGTCAGGGCCCGGATCACTCCTCGGCCCGCATCGAGCGCTTCTTGCAGCTGTGCGCAGAGAACAACATGGTAGTGGCTCAGCCTTCCACCGGCGCTAACCACTTCCACCTGTTGCGCCGTCAGGCCTACGCCCGTCCACGCAAGCCACTGATTGTCTTCACCCCGAAGCAGTTGCTGCGCCTGAAGGCTGCAGCAAGTTCGGTGGAGGAATTCACCACCGGTGGTTTCCAGGAAGTTATCGGCGATAGCACCATCACCGATGCCAACGCCGTGGACAAGGTGCTTCTGTGCTCGGGTCGTGTGTACTACGATCTTGTCGCTACCCGCGCCAAGGCTCAAGACACCAAGACCGCGATCGTGCGTGTTGAGCAGCTCTACCCGGCCCCACTGGAACAGATTGCCCAGCAGCTGGCCAAGTACCCGAACGCTAAGGCATCGTGGGTACAGGACGAGCCAGCTAACCAGGGTCCATGGCCGTTCTTTGGCCTGTACGTTGCGCCGCAGCTTGAGCAGAAGATCGATTTGGTCTCCCGCCCGGCCTTGGCAGCAACCTCCGCTGGTACCGCAAAGCGCCACGAAGCAGAAAACGCAGTGCTGATGCAGCAGGCTTTCGCCCGCTAAACTGCACAAACGTTGATCGCTGGGCCCTAGTTGCCGGCGAGCATTCCTCATTGAACAAGAGGTCTGCTCGCCGGCAACGGCGTTTTAACAGCAACGGTGGACTGCAGGGTAACTTGTGGGCTTTATCCAGCATGAATCTCCCCGATTCCCCAGCGTGCGACTGCTAAGGTGGGGAACGATTCATATTCTTTGAGCCAACGAAAGGTCGCCCAGTTGGAGTTACGCACAATCCGAATTACCGCAATCGGAGATGAGCTACTGGCCGGTCATGGGGACCCCCGGGGACTAGGCTGGTTTGGCCGGGTTCTGGCTCGAACCCAAGACCCTGCCTTGCGACTGCAATCCTTCGTCCTGGCAGCCCCGGCCGAAGGCTCCGAGTCGCTCGCCGAGCGCTGGATGGGAGAAGCTTCTCGTCGCTTCAGTGACCAGTATGAGAACCGCCTGGTCATTGCGCTTTCAGATCGCGATGTTGATCTGGATGTCTCCACTGCCCGCAGCCGACTGAATCTGGCCAATATCCTAGATTCGGCGTCACAAATGAGCATCAAGGCCTTATTGGTTGGTCCTGCCCCAGGTTTGGACGATGCCCGAAACCAGCGCGTAGCTGAGCTGAACCGGGTGTACTCGGACGTGGCTCTGCGCCGCAACCACCACTATGTGGATACCTTCACTCCCCTGCGCTCTCACGCCCAGTGGCGCGCTGATCTGAACGCTTCCGGGGGTGTCCCGGGCCAAGCCGGTTACGGCCTGATGGCCTGGTTGGTGCTTCACCGTGGCTGGTACTCGTGGCTGGACTTGCCGGAGCCTGGCGAGGGCTAAACCAGCTTTGCGCGTTAGGAAATTAGGCGCAAAGTATGAAAGACTATTAGTCGGCCCGAACTATCGGGAGTAACCATTGATCCCTTAAAGGAGTCACCATGTCGAAGCGCGCTCGTAAGCGTCGCGATCGCAAGCGTGGCGGTGCCAACCACGGCAAGCGCCCAAACAGCTAAGCGAAGCGAACATAAAAAGAACCCCGTACCATTCGAGTTTGGCTCGAACGCTACGGGGTTTCTCTTTACCTGCTAGTGGCCCGACTCTAGGCGAACCTGCGAGATCTTCGCAAAGATACTGGCCTTCAGATTTTGTGGCGCCTGTTCCTGACAGCTGCGTCGCACCACCGAACGGATAATGCACTCAAGGTCATACTCCTCGGTGCATTCCGGGCAGCCATCAAGGTGCGCCTTGACCTCTTTGATGTCGTTGAGCGTCAACGCACCATCGAGGTATTCATAGATGCGTACGATGCGGTCATCGGCGCAATCACCTAGTGAATTGCAATCCATGTTATTTCGCTCCTCCATCAGCTTTCGCGGCGCTCTTGGCGCGAGCTGAGCTGGAAATTCCACGCTCTGCCGCGTAATCAGCCAGCAGTTCCCTCAAATTCTTACGTCCACGGTGCAACCGTGACATGACGGTGCCGATCGGCACACCCAGAATGTCGCTGGCTTCCTTGTAGCTGAAACCTTCAACATCGACGAAGTACACGGCCATCCGGAAATCTTCGCCGATGGACTGTAGCGCGGCCTTCACATCCGAGTCCGGTAGGTGATCCAGCGCCTCCACCTCAGCGGAGCGCAAACCCGTAGGTGAATGTTCCATGGCTGAAGCCATCTGCCAGTCCTCAACCGTATCGGTGCTGGTACGCAACGGCTCACGCTGGCGCTTGCGATACAGGTTGATATAGGTGTTTGTTAGGATTCGGTACAGCCAAGCCTTGAGGTTGGTCCCTGGCTTGTACTGGTGGAAGGCCGAGTACGCCTTGGTGTACGCCTCCTGCACCAGATCTTCAGCATCGCTAGGATTACGAGCCATGCGCAGGGCAGCCGAATACAGCTGGTCCACGTACACCATGGCATCGCGCTCAAATCGTTCGCGACGCTGTACCTCGGACTCAGTGGCCACATCGGGCAAATTCTCGTCCACACTCTTGTTGTTCATCACGCCTGAGTCTACGCGGTTACCGGTGTTATTGCGCGAATTCGGGCGCGACCGGCTCACTGTGCGGGGTCCACGAGGTTCCGGATCCACCACGCAGGTGGTGCCGCTGGCTGTTGAAGTATCCTGTCTGATCGTCACACTAGGTACAACCACAAGGTCTAAAACCTTATTCCCCCAGAGATCTCGGCTAAGATTTAACTAAAATCGCACGAGCCTAAGGATCAGCAATCAACACCGCAAGCGCCTCTGGAAGCCAGCACACGCAACCGCACACGAACATCGAGAACTGGTGGCCCGCACCATTTACCGGCGCACCGGTTCACGCGACCGTAAACGTGCCGGCCTCCAAGTCGCTCACCAATCGCTATCTGATCCTTGCGGCACTGGCCAGCTCCCCGTCGACCATCCACAACACGCTGATCAGTCGGGATACCGAGCTGATGCTCGCTGCCTTGGAAACCTTTGGCGTGGGCATCAAACGCACCGAACAGCCCGATGGATCCACCACCGTTGTGATCACTCCTGCCGATCAGCTCAACCAGGCGCAGCCTGATGGATCGGCCCTGCGTATCGAGTGTGGCTTGGCTGGCACCGTGATGCGCTTTGTTCCCCCGTTAGCTGCCGTCGCCAAGGCTCGGGTCCACTTTGATGGCGATCCGGCCGCCCGACTGCGTCCCATGGCCCCGGTTCTTGATGGGCTAGGTGCCCTAGGCGCAACATTCGATTACCCACAAGCCAAGGGCATGCTGCCCTTCACCATCGATGCCAGTGACGTGCGCGTATCGGATACGGTCATCGTTGACGCCTCAGGTAGCTCCCAATTCGTTTCGGCACTGCTGCTGGCCGGGCATGCACTACCGGGCGGACTTCGTCTTCGTGCGGCTGACGGTCCGGTGGCCTCCCCCGATCACATCATGATGACCGTGCAGACCTTACGTGAGATGGGCGTGGAAATTAGTGTGGACGCCGATTCTCGCGGATGGCGGATCTCTGAGGGCAGCATCGATGGCTTTACCGTAACGGTTGAGCCGGATCTATCCAACGCCGGACCATTTTTGGCGGCCGCCCTAGCCAGCAATGGTAGCGTCGGCATTCGATTCTGGCCACAACAGACCACCCAAGTCGGCGGCAAGTGGGTGCAAATCCTCAAGAGTATGGGCGCAGAGGTTGAACACGGCGCTGATTCGGTGCTCACGGTGCGCGGCACCGGGAAGATCAAGGGCATCACCTACGCCGATGCTTCGGAACTAGCGCCAACTTTGGCGGCCCTGTGCGTTTTGGCAGACTCGCCAAGTAAGCTCACCGGCATTGGCCACCTGCGTGGGCACGAAACCGACCGACTGGCGGCGTTAGAAACCGAGCTGGCCAAGGTAGGGGCCACGGTGAAGGCCACCGAGGACACACTTGAAATTATCCCGGGTTCCTTACACGCCGCCGATCTGCACAGCTACGAAGATCACCGCATGGCCACCGCCGGCGCCTTGCTGGGCCTGGCCATCGACGGGATTCGAGTCGAAAACATTGCCACCACTGCCAAAACCATGCCCCAATTCCCCCAACTCTGGGCGCAGATGGTCGACACTTCTAAGGACCGTGGTTAATGCACTACTCAGACTACGACGAATCCTCGGTTCGCGTTCGCCCCAATAAGCGTGGCTCGCGTCCGCGCACCAAGGATCGCCCGGCCTACGACAAGGCGGTTATCGGCCGCATCATTACCGTGGACCGTGGCAGGTATACCGCGATCCTCGATGAGGATACTGCCAACGAACGCATCGTCATCGCCGCCCGAGCCCGCGAGCTGCGTCGTCAGGCGATTGTGCCCGGAGACTTGGTCGCGCTGGTCGGCGATACTACCGGCAAACCAGATACCTTGGCCCGGCTCGTGCGTATCGAAGAACGCACGACCCTGTTAAGACGCAGCGCCGACGACACCGACGCGACCGAACGAGTTGTGGTGGCCAACGTCGACAAACTGGTGATCGTGGTGGCCGCGGCCAATCCCGAGCCGCGCACCGGCTTTGTTGACCGTGCGTTGGTCGCTGCCTTCGACGCGGGAATCCAGCCGATCTTGTGCGTGACTAAGGCCGATGTGAAGGATCCGGCCGAGTTCCTCGAACACTATGAGGGGCTGGACTTCCCCGTGGTCATCTCCCGCACCACCACCGAAGAAGCCTCGGGTGTTGACGCACGAGGTGCCGACGGTTCCAGCGCTAGGCTCGATGCGAACGCTCTGGCCGAACTTGAGCAGTTACTCGGCGGATGTGTTTCGGTGGTTCTGGGCCATTCAGGGGTCGGGAAATCTACCTTGGTCAACGCGCTGACCGGGGCAACACGCGCCACCGGGCACGTCAATGCGGTGACCGGACGCGGACGGCACACCTCTTCGAACGCCCTAGCGCTACGCCTAGGACAGGTACCTGGATCGTGGCTCATCGACACCCCCGGAATTCGTTCCTTCGGCCTGGGCCTGGTCGATCCGGATAATATTCTGGCTGCCTTCGAGGATCTGGCACAGATCGCCACCGCATGCCCGCGCGGTTGCACCCATGCGGCGGCAGAGGCCGGTTGTGCACTAGAAGCCTGGGCCAAGGATGCCGAGGGTAGCCAACCGGCAAATCGTTTGGCCTCCTACCGCCGGCTAGTGACTACCGAGGAAACCACGCACGAAAAGGAGCTCGGCGCACTGTAGGGCGCTGTACACACCATGGCAGAATTTAGCTTGCAGCAAGATCTTGAGTTCGCGTTAGAACTGGCCGACAAGGTTGACGCACTCACCTTGGCCCGGTACGGCTCCAATGATCTGGTAGTTGAGTCCAAACCGGATATGACACCTGTTTCTGACGCCGACCGTGGCGCCGAGCAGCTGATCTTGAACGAACTGGCAAAACACCGGCCCGAAGACTCTGTGCTTGGCGAAGAATTTGGCGTGCATGGATCTGGATCACGCCGCTGGGTGATTGACCCGATCGATGGCACCAAAAACTTTGTGCGCCGGGTTCCCATCTGGGCTACCTTAATCGCATTGCTCATTGATGACGAGCCGGTGCTCGGCGTCATCTCCGCTCCCGCCCTGTCCCGACGCTGGCACGCTGCAACGGGTCTGGGTGCCTTTGTCAGCGAACCAGGCACCAGCGTGGGCTCAATAACCACCCGGGCGATCTCGGTCTCCTCGGTGTCCGAACTCGCCGATTCCTCCTTGGCCTATGCCTCGCTGAGCGGTTGGAAAGAGGCCGGAAAACTCGATGGTTTCCTGGACCTTTTGGACACCGCTTGGCGCACGCGTGGTTACGGGGACTTTTACTCCTACGCACTACTAGCTGAGGGGGCCGTGGACGCGGCGTTTGAACCGGAGCTTGAACTGTACGACATGGCTGCGCTGGTACCGGTAGTCCGCGAAGCTGGCGGTCGCTTCACCTCCGTGGCCGGAGTTGAAGGCTGCCACGGGGGCAATGCGCTGGCCACCAATGGCAAGTTGCACGAGGCGATCCTGCCCTACCTGAACCGCTAATGAGCGTCCCGAGCCCCGCTGGACCGCTGACCACCAGCGAAGAAGACTACCTCAAGGCGATCTACACCCTCACCGAATGGGATGACGCTGAAGTCAGCACCGGCATCCTCGCCGACCAGTTGGGCCTATCCCCTGCCTCGGTGACCTCCATGGTGCAAAAGTTAGCCGGAAAAAACTTGGTGGAGCACATCCCGCGCAAGTCAGTCTCGCTCAGTGCCACCGGCCGGCGTGAAGCCCTACGTATGGTTCGGCGGCATCGGCTGTTGGAGACCTTTCTTCGCGACGAGCTGAGCTACGGCTGGGACGAGGTCCACGACGAGGCCGAAGCCCTTGAGCATACGGTCACCGATCGATTTATCGATGCGCTCGACGCGCGCCTAGGACATCCGGTTCGTGACCCGCATGGAGATGCCATTCCAGGCCCCGATGGCAGCATCCCGGTCTCCCAAGCGATCCGTCTGGACCGTTTTGGCGGACGTAAGGCCATCATCGACCGGATCAGCGACGAAGATCCGCAGTTCCTGCGACGAGCTGCTGCACAAGGGTTGGTGCCAGGAGCGGCCATAACACTTCCTCACCAATTGGACTATATCGAAGCCTCATTGATCTGGGTCCACGACGTGACGGGGGCGTGAAACACGGTTGAGTTCCCCATTGCACAAATTCAGGCCAACATTCCTGCTGGTCGATATCGTACTGGTCTTTGTTGGCGGAACCTTGGGTACTGCCAGCCGGCTGGGCATCAGCCGGTTACAACCGGCGAATTTTTCTGTTCCCGTAGCGGTATTGTCGATCAATGTTCTTGGAGCGCTTGCCTTGGGCTGGCTACTAACGACGCTCTCTTCATCGGCGAGCCAAACCCCGAGACGACACAAAATTCGCCTCTTGCTGGGCACCGGATTCCTGGGCGGTTTTACCACCTATAGTGCCTTGGCCACCGACAGCATGTTGCTAATTGCACGTGGCTCAGCCCTGGCCGGCGTGGGCTACGCCCTAGCAACGGTCATCATCGGCGCGCTAGCAACCTGGTGCGGAATGTTACTTGGCACCAAAGTTGGCCCATCGAAGCCGGTGAAGTGATATGCAGCTAGATCTGACGCTATTGCTCATCATCGCCCTGTGCGGTGGAGCTGGCGCAGTACTGCGTTTGATCGCCGACACGTTGATTGCAGCGCGGTTCGGTTCCCGCATGCCGTGGGGCACCATCACGATCAATCTTTCGGGGTCCTTCGCCTTGGGGCTGTTCACCGGATTCTTTGCGAACAGTGTGCCAAATCAAGCTTGGCTTCTGGCTATCGGCACCGGGCTGCTAGGCGGTTATACGACCTTCTCCACCGCGAGCTTTGACACCGTGCGCCTGCTAAAAGAAGGTCGTGCACTGGCTAGCTTGGCTAACGCTATGGGGACTCTAGTGGGAGCAATTATCGCAGCCTACCTAGGCTTTTTGCTCGCCACTGGATTTTAGCGGGCAGCCCGGCGCCCCTTGGGAGCACTCGAGTTGTCTCGTTGAACCGACTGCTTCGCGGCTTTGGGGGTACGGTCATGCGGAACTGCTTGACCACCGGTAGCAAGGACCAGGATGGCGCTAATACCGGTCAGTGCCAGCATCGCGATCGCCCAGTTCTGTGACTGGTCGGTAAAGGCGTGGTCAATACTCAGCCATAGTGTGTAAGCTCCGCCGAGGTAGATCAGATGGATCAACAACATTCGGGTACGAAGTCTGAATTTGACGGTAGCTTTCGGCGAAAAGAAGATCGCCCAGATGACCAGCAGTGGAATAACAACGACCAAAATCGCTGGCACTGTTGGCCAAGGGATGAATGCGATAGCGGCCAAAGCTGCAGCAAAAAGCAAGCCAACTTCGAGGAGGAAAGCCACGACTGCATAGACTGCTGAAAGGATAGGCGACACCCGCTGGGAACTGTTTTTACCCATCGACTCTTATCTCACTCCAATTCTGCACAGTCCGTGGCATGAAAATCTTCGACTTTCATCTCAAGTCTATGTGTAAATGCTCCTAGCCGCGAATAGGCTCGCAAACTTTGCGCCGTGTTTACTGACGGTGCAGTAGTATCCAACCGGGCGACATCTCACGTTGATGCAAGGTCTCCAACGCACAAAAAAGCTCCGGAACCAGGTACGAAACCTAATTCCGGAGCTCAAATATGTGGAGATGGGGAGAATTGAACTCCCGTCCGATGTGGTGTTGCCAGGTCTTCTCCGGGCGCAGTTTGCTACGGAATTTCTCTGCCCCAACCATCACGCAAACATGTGGTTGATCCGGGCACAGTTACCTAAATATGTACCCAACAGCGGTAACAACCGCTGGATACAGTGGCTATCTAAATGACGTTAGGATCAGAGGCAATAGCAACCTCTGGCTAACGGACTGTCTGGCTACTTAGGCAGCGAGAGCGAAGTCAGTGCGCTTTGATTCGGCACTTATTGTTTTGCAAAGAGCGTTTACGAGATAACTTTGCATCCTCGGCCCGCTTCATCTGTCGCGACTCACACCGTCGAAACCGATCATCCCCGTATTTTGTTGTCAGTCCCAGTTTCCCAGGTACAACCACGCTCGAAAGCGTGTTTATCAATCATAGCGCATCCCTAGGGCTAACCCAAAGCAAGATACGCCACAATTTAGCCTTTTAGAGCTAGCCGCGATTACGTTCACGCATGGCGCGCAATGCTTCACGATTATCTTGCTGCTCACGCAGGGTCTGACGCTTGTCATACTCGCGCTTACCCCGAGCGACACCGATTTCGATCTTTGCCCGACCTGACTTGAAGTAGAGGCTCAACGGCACAATCGTCAGACCTGCTTCGCCAATCTTGCGCTCAATCTTCACCAACTCTTGACGGTGCAACAAAAGTTTGCGGCGTCGTCGTGCGGCATGATTGGTCCATGATCCATTGAGGTACTCAGGGATATAGACGTTCTCGATATAAAGCTCGCCACGGTAGAACTGGCCAAAGCCGTCTACTAGCGAGGCTTTACCTTCGCGTAGTGACTTTACTTCGGTGCCACTAAGCACCATGCCAGCTTCGAAGGTATCGAGGATTTCGAAATCGTGGCGCGCTTTGCGATTACTCGCAATGACCCGATCTTCTTGATTCTTCTTAGCCACGTTACTCCTTGCATGTCGTGGGCGGACTCCCGCGCACAGACTACAAGTCTAGCGCTAGAGAAGTCCCAATGGGTTCACGGCCTCACCGTTTACTACGGTTTCAAAGTGCAGGTGACATCCGGTCGAGTTACCGGTGGTCCCGACATAACCGATGACCTGCCCCTGCTTCACATGCTGGCCAACACTAACTGCGACCCGAGACATGTGGTGGTATCCAGTGGCCAGAGCCTTACCGTTAACAATGCCATGGGAAATGATGACCTTGTTGCCTGCGGTTCCACCCCAACCGGCTGTCCAGACTTCACCGTCAGCCGCAGCTGTAATCGGCGCTCCGCACTGACCGCCAAAGCCCCAGTCAATTCCGGCGTGCACATAACCACCGCGTCCGCCGTAATCAATAGTACCGGCAGGGGTTGGACGGAATCCGAAGCTCGAAGTCAGGTTGTTGGAAGTCGTTGGCTTAACCAAGCCCCAAGCGCTGGATCCCGCTGATTGGCTCGCTGTCGGTTCTTCGACAGGAGCAGGTACGAAGGCCTTCTTCTTATAAGCCTTCTTCTTCGCGGCCGCTTCCTCTGCCAGTCGCTTCTGTTCAGCTTCATAGGCAGCCTTGCGCTTAGCTTCAGCCTCAGCAGCCTTACGCTTACGCTCAGCTTCTTCTCGCAACAGACGCTCTTGGCGTTCCTTGATGTCGGACTTTACCTGAGCGTATTCCTTTTGCTGCGCTGCTAGCTTCGCTTGAATCTGTGGCTTCTTGGCTTCGAGTTCAGCACCTAATTTTTCGGTACTGGCGACCAATGCGTCCAGTTCGTTCTTCGCGTTCTGAGCCTGATTGCGTGCATTTTGCTCTTGCGCTAGCGCATCTTCAGCTTGTGACTTTAGCGAAGAAATTTCTTTCTCTACAGCATTCAAACGAAGCTTATTGTTTTCGTTATTTGCCTGTTCTTGAGCCAAATCGTTATAAGTGTTGCTCTGCGCTTCCATCGCACGATTGGCAAGATCCAGCCCATCAGCCATTTGCTGAGTTGAATCCATGTTCAGGATCATGTCCAGGCCGCTAGAGACACCTCCACGCTTATAAGCTTCGGAGGCAATTGAAGCCATCGCAGCTTTTGCTTCGGAGATCTTTTTAGCGTTTTTCTCAATCTCGGCGGTCACCTGATCACGAGTCGATTGAGCAGCGATCAATCGATCGTTCAGGTCCGCAAGTGCGGACTGTGCATTGGCGACGCGGCTTTGTGCGTCAGCCAATGCCTGTTCAGCTGCGGGAACTTGAGCCTGCTGATCACGCAACTTTTGGTCGGTCGCCTGAATATCGGAATCCAAGAATTCCATATCCTGCTCCAGGTTGTTGATATTGCCTTCAACCTGAGTCTTTTTATCGTCAAGATCATCTGCGACAACTATGCCTGCTGGCAACGTTAAAGCGAGAGCCATTGCCCCACCGATGGTGGCGCGCAAGAACTTACTACGCACTGCGTTGGACAGCATGTGGCTCCTTTAAGAAAGTTATCGTGCTACTAGTTCACCGAAGTTGGGTGTTCGATTAAACCTTCAGGTAACGCTTCAACGTTACCACTGATGAAATTGTGGCCAAAACGATACCAATAATCAAGAGGACTGGCGCAACTAGCCAAACTTCATTGGTGGAGATGAATGCAACTCCTACGTTTTCGCTAGCCAGCTTGTCTTCAACGAGGAACTTCAGCAAAAGCCACAATGTTCCAGAAGCGAGAACGCCACCGATCAACGATGCGATGACTCCCTCGATGATGAAAGGTAACTGAATCGTTGCCTTAGAAGCACCGACCAACCGCATGATTGTGGTCTCGAGGCGTCGATGCATGGCCGATAGCTGAATGGTTGTTCCCGTGAGCAAGACAGCACAAACAATCATCACAATTGCGACTACCGCTGCAGCAGCCGAAGCAACCCGAACCAGTTGGAACACCTTTTCCAAGAGTTCTCGCTGGTCTACGACGGAGTCGACGCCACCGACGGTGGAGAGAGCTTCGTTGATGACCGGGTACTTCTCCGGATCGACAAGTGCGACGCGGTAAGATTCGGGCAATTGATCGGGAGTGATCTGATCGACTAGCGAAGAGTTCTTGTATTGGTCCAAGAAGTTCTTGTAAGCCTGATCCTTAGACTCATAGGCATACTCCTTGATATAAGGAGCAAGCTGTTCCGACTTAAGTACCTTTTCAATGTTTTGACGCTGGGCGTCAGTCACTTCGTTGCCAGCACAGTTTTTTGAAGAACTGGAATCGTCACAGAGGTAGACGGCTACCTCCATCCGGTCGTACCAATAGCCCTTCATCTGATTGATCTGTAACTGCAGGAGCGCCGAAGCACCGACGAAGGTCAACGACACGAAAGTCACCAACACCACAGAAACGACCATAACGACGTTTTGGCGAAGACCCTTAGCTGCCTCGCGAAGAATAAATCCTAGTTTCACTGATCCTCGTCCTTCTGGTTCTCAGTAAACTGCGATTCTTCATCATGCTCCACCGCAGAATCACCCAAGAGCAGCTCACGTGAACCGTCCTGATTCACCACTGTGGTCATCGGCGTGTACTGACCTTCAATCTCATCACGGATAACCCGTCCGCGCTGCAGTTCAATTACTCGGTGGCGATATTCACTAACAAGTTCATGTGCGTGTGTAGCCATCAAAACGGTCGTGCCGTTCTGATTAATGCGGTTAAGGACGTTCATGACCTCAATGCTGTTCTTGCGATCGAGGTTACCGGTGGGCTCATCCGCCAAAAGAATTGATGGTCGGTTCACGATAGCGCGTGCGATACCGACGCGTTGCTGTTCGCCACCGGAAAGTTCGGTAGGTTTACGGCGCGCCTTGTCTTCAAGCCCTACAAGCTTGAGCGCATCTGGCACACGTTCGCGAATCTGCGCACGCGAAGCACCGATGACCTCCATCGCAAAAGCAACATTGTCAAAGACAGTGCGTTCGCGCAATAGGCGGAAATCCTGGAATACGAAGCCAATATCGCGACGTAACTTTGGAACACGATGACTAGGTATGCGGTTGAGGTTTTGCCCTGCCACATATACAGCGCCACCAGTGGACCGCTTTTCGCGTAGCACCAAGCTGAGGAACGTCGACTTTCCGGAACCGGATTCACCGACAAGGAAGGCGAACTCGCCACGGTTAATCTCGATGTTTATGTCATCCAAAGCAACGTTCTGCTGCTTTGGCTCGTAAACCATCGAGACATTTTCGAATTTAATCATGTCTTCAATCGTTAGTTTTCGTCGGGGCGCGACCCACGAATACCAATCTCGAGATCAAACGTCAATAGATGCGCCAATGTTCCACACACTATCGGTGCAGTCAGTAGAACGCGCCTAAATTGTAGGCGTGTTGCCAGATTCATCAGATACCCACAGCCTCAGCGTAGCCTCGATAACCGGTGTAAGCACGAGATTTTCAGTCATTGCCGACAACGTAGCGATGATACTTCCAAGGTCTTTGACAAGTCTTCTCAGATCGACTGGTATTCGCTTGGTTTGCTATTTGTTTGGACGGCGCTGTCCCGCGCGCCATCGAATACCTGCATCAATAAAGTCATCAATTTCGCCATCCAGCACCGCTTGAGTATTTCCAACCTCGTGCTCGGTGCGCAGATCCTTAACCATTTGATATGGGTTCAGCACGTATGAGCGCATCTGGTCACCCCATGATGCCTTCACATCGCCTGCAAATTCTTTCTTCTGTGCATCTTCTTGCTCCTTTTTCAGCAGCAAGAGTCGGGACTGCAAAACACGCAAAGCAGCAGCACGGTTCTGAATCTGAGACTTTTCATTCTGCATCGATACAACTACACCCGTAGGAATGTGAGTCATACGAACCGCAGAGTCGGTAGTGTTCACGCTCTGACCACCAGGGCCCGAAGAACGGAATACATCGACACGAATCTCAGACTCCGGAATTTCGATGGTGTCCGTTTGCTCGATGAGAGGAACTACTTCTACTGCTGCAAAAGAAGTTTGGCGACGTCCCTGATTATCAAATGGTGAGATTCGCACGAGCCTGTGCGTTCCAGCCTCGACGGACAACGTTCCGAAAGCGTAAGGTTCGTCAATTTCGAACGTCGCGGATTTGAGTCCTGCCTCTTCGGCGTAGGACGTGTCCATTACAGTTGCTTTGAAACCACGCTTCTCTGCCCAGCGTAGATACATTCGCATAAGCATCTCGGCAAAGTCAGCTGCGTCGACGCCTCCTGCGCCTGAGCGAATCGTCACCACAGCACCACGTGAATCGAATTCTCCGCTGAGCAATGTGACGATCTCTAATTCGTCGAGCGCCTTATGGATGCTGACAAGTTCTTTGTCCGCTTCCTGAATGGTCTCTTCGTCATCCTCTAACTCTGCCAGCTCTACCAAAACTTCCAGATCATCGATTCGAGTCTTGATCTTGGTCAATCGCTCCAACTCCGATTGACGGTAGGAAAGCTTGCTAGTCACGATTTGCGCAGCAGCGGGGTCATCCCAAAGATCGGGAGCACCAGCTTCTTCGGAGAGCGTCGCGATGTCAGCTTTTATCTGATCAACATCGCTCACATCTTCAATTGATGAGAAAGTTGAGCGCAGTGTGCGGATTTCTGCAGAGAAGTCAGTTTTTGCCATGGTCTTCTAAGACTACGTCATTTCGGCAACTAATCCCGAGCTATAGGTCATCTACTAAGTACAGTTTGAGCCGTTGAATTCACCGATATCGGCACTCCCTGGGGAACAATCCAGCCAACGATTGGTGGTTGGACCGAACCAGAAAGTTCCAATGTGGCTCCCTGCCCGTCGGGACGGATTTGGACGGAGCGGATTTGCAGATTATCAACTCTGCCAGTGGCTCCGACATCGCTTAGATACTTCGCGACTGCGTGCTGAACCCTCTGCTGATTTAGTTGAATGCGTGGGTTTGGACCGTCGGCAACAAATTCAAACTCGTCAACAGAGGCCACCACGGCACCGTCGGCGATGGACAGAAGCTGTCGAGCTTTGAGTTGTACCGCGCTCACCGCCAAGACGACGGATATTGTCAACAAGGTAATAGCACACAGGCCGATGGCCAGCACCAGCGACTGCCCGTCTTCACTGGCCAGTTGCCGTCTGAAACGCCGGATTCTAACCAAATCGATCAACTCTTTGGGAAGCTGACGAATCAACCGAGAAGACTGAAGCATCGAGAAAGTCTGAGACAAGCGGAAGCGGAACATCAAGCTCGACCCGTACCGTGACGACGCTTCCCGGACTCAGACAGGTGGAATCGCACGAAATCGAAGTCCTTGCGCTTGAATAGCCAAAATTATTCATTGCACGGTTCGCTGCCTCTCGGGCGTCAGCTTGTGCTTGCGCTGGAGTGTCAGCCGCAGCAAACACTTTGGCGGCTTGATCTGCAGCGCCAACGACAGCGTAACTACCGGCCTGTAGCTGACTCGCTGCCAGAATGAGATAGATCATCGGGATCAGCAACACAGTAGCGGCAAAAATAAACTCAACGATGGCGCTACCAGAATCGTCGCGACGTAGTTTCCGCGCAGCATCACCTGCGACTCTCATAGGACTACCCATACCGCACGGCCTCACCTTGGACATGAAGGTTCCACCCATTGGGCAGCAGCCCAATCAGTGGCACGTGCGTATCTACCGACACGGTAATAATCCGGTTCTTGCCAACGTTGGTGGAGCTCACGCCCACGTTCTGCGCGAATCCGCCATGAAGGCTTTCGGTGATCAATAACTGGGCACGGCTTCGTGCGTCAGCTTCAGATCTGTTGGCCAGTGCCCCGTAGTGTGCCCCGCCAGCTGCAGCATCGGTCAGCGTATTTCGAACATGCAAGACCAGCGCCAGTTGAATCAAGGTCAGCGCGATTACGACAAGCAGGGTGGTAATCATGACAAACTCGGCCACTGCAGACCCGCGAGTTTCCTCGCACATCAGTCGTAGAATTTGTCGTCGCTTACCATTGCTTGCTCGGCGCATTATTGTCGCCTAGCCCAGACCAGAAACCCGGTCGATGGCTTGATTGAACAGATCTTGTAACCGTGGTCCGGCAATCGCCAGCAACGCCGCGACGAGAACTGCGGACATTAAGGTAATCATTACCCACCCGGGCACATCTCCCCTACTGTCTTTCAACTTAGGAACAAGATGGTCCCACACCGATTGTGCTCGGGTAGTGAGCCCAATAACGAACCGAATTATCATCTCTTGGATTGAGAACATGACGTGCCTTTCTAGGAATTTTGAAAATCTATGCGTTGCAGTTCTGCCTTTTTGAATGGTTCAATAGCTCATCTCCAATAGCGCTAGGCCTGGGAACACTGCGAAAACGATGGTCAACGGCAATATGCCAAAGACCACGGGAACCAGCATCAAAATTTCTCTTTTACCGGCAACTTCCATCAGTTCTCGTTTGGAAGCGTCGCGGACATCCTGAGCTTGATCTCTCAAAACCTGAGCGATCGGCGTTCCACGTTCGGTAGCAACAACAATCGCGTCGACAAATCTAGAAATGGTGCCAACCTGCATTCGATCGGACATCTTTTGCATGGCTTGAATCATCGGTGTTCCCGAATGAATGTCATTCAAAGTCTTCACAAATTCATCGCCAATGACGCCGTGGCAAATTCGTGAGATACGTTCGATCGCTCCGGTCGTTGATTCCCCGGCCCCAACGGTGAGTGCCAGGACTTCTGCGACCGTGGGGAATTGAGTGAGTATTTTTCGGGCACGACGGTGGATTTGTTCTCCGAGCCACCAGCCGCGTAGAACATAGCCTAGTAGTCCAACCCCGATGACTACTACGACTGCAAAGACCAAAGACAAGTGATATTGCATAGAGGCTAGCCCGGTGAGCACGGAACCTGCAGCCAATCCACACAGGGCACAAATAATCTCTTGGGATCGGTAATCAATGACGCTAATTTCCAGTCCGGCCGCATCCAACCTTTTTCTGAGAATGTCCCCAGAGGGACTGTGCCTACTAGCAAACTTCCTAATTTGCGTCACTAGCGGCGAGGCGAGCTGCCCTAGGGTGGAATGTCCTGACTCTGAGTGCCACGAGTCTTCAAGCATTCGTGCGCTTCGCACGCCTACGCGTACGTGGGGAGCGATTCGTTCAGCAAAGGCCATTTTTCGCCACCCAGGAAGGTTTACGAGGATCATCCAGATCCCCAAACCGAACCCAAGTCCGCACAATGCTGCCCAGGATACGTAAGTGTTCATGAGAGCACCCGCTCTTCAACCGGCAGCGCACCAAGACGGAGCATGACCCTGTAGCAAATGACTGAAATGCCGACTCCCAAGCCCAAGACAATGACTCCGCCTGCAGTCATATAAGCCTCTTTTGCTGCCTCTTGGGTACCAAGGACTAGCAAGAGAATCCACGGTGCTGCGACAGCCAATCGGGCAGCTGAGACGATCCACGACTGTCGTGCTGCCAATTCGCCTCGGGTGCGAACATCGTCTCGTAGGAAAGCCGACAACGTGGCGAGCGTATGCCCAAGATCCGTGCCACCAACTTCGCGGGTGATCCTTAGCGTCGTAAGAATCTTGTCCGCAACTGGATCCGCCAAACGCTCTCCGAGTTGCTCTAAGGAAACAGAAAAATTTGCTGTCGCCCGGTAGTCCAAGGCAAAATCGGCGAATAACGGTCTCAAAATTTGCGGACCGACTGTAGCGAGCTGGCTTAACGCTTCAGGCAAGGACAATCCTGCGCGAATCGCACTCCGTAAGTGATCCACAACCTCAGGCCATTGTTCCTGCAACGCAGCTTGGCGCTTTGTTGCTTGATGGCGCAGGTAAACCCATGGTGCAAACACACCGAATCCGAAAAATACCGCAGCAAATAGAACCGTTCCAGTTAGTCCCAAAGTGAGGATGCCAAAGGCCAAGCCACACCCTAGGCATATAACAACAAATTTTGAAGGCGCAACATTGGTCATGCCGGCCTGAAGCAAGGCCGCCTTGATGATGGACTTTCTTTTGGGTGCGCGGACCCATGGGGCAAAGAGCAACCAATCCGCTAAGATCGCCACCCCCAGCCCACCTAAGAGCGCAAAGAAGAAAACCATCATTGGACTGCCATCAATTCGGCAACGTTTACCCCAGCGAGGTCGAACTTTTCGTGTTCCCAGTCTGCCCCACGTGAGGTGCACAAGGAATCGCTTTGACGTTCAAAGAGAGTCGATGATTCAATTTGTCCGTCTTCAACTCGATTGCGAATACTGAGTATCTCGTTGACGTAGCGGTGTCCTGAGGGGCTGCGTACACAATGCACAACGAGGTCAATACAGGCTGCAACCGTCTTGACAGTGAAGTCGGAAGTAAGGCATGTCAAGACACAGCAAGCGCGATATAATGAGATATGCCCAAGAATCCGCAGAAAACCGCTGTTATTTACGCCCGCATCTCCAAAGATGAACAAGGCACATTCAGCGGAGTCGAGCGACAACGCCAAGACTGCCTAGACCTCGCAGAGCAGCGCGGTCTACAAGTAACACAGGTGTACATCGACAACGACATTTCGGCCTACAGTGGCGCTGTGCGCCCCCAATACCGGCGCATGTTGGAAGAGCTCCCCACACGCAAACCTGACTACGTGATCGCATGGCACACAGACCGACTGCACAGGCACCCGAAAGAACTCGAAGAATACATAGAGCTAACCGACAAGGCCGGCACTAGCACGCTCACTGTCAAAGCTGGGGAGCTGGATCTAAGCACACCGTCAGGTAAGGCAGTAGCCCGCACCCTCGGAGCATGGGCACGCTTTGAGTCCGAACATAAATCAGACAGGATCAAACGCAAGAAACTGCAGCTAGCGAAAGACGGGCGCTATGTCGGCGGGCCCATCCCCTACGGATATTCGAAACTTCCAGACAAGACACTTGTGTTGCATCCCGAAGAATCTAAGGACGTGGCTAAGGCATTCAAACGATTCTTGAATGGTGCGTCAATTGATAGCATCGTGCGCGACTTCAACGAGAGAGAACTAAAAACCCGGCGAGGGCTCGAATGGAATCACACGGCCATGCGGAACTTGCTCAAGCGCGCTACCTACGCGGGCAAGAGTACGCACCAGGGCAAAGTCATTGGAGACGGACTACAACCGGCTATTGTGTCGGAAGCTGATTGGTTGGCAACGTGCCAGATCCTCAGAGATCCAACCAGGCGACGAAACGCTGAATCCAAGGTACGCCGTCTACTCGCTGGAATCGTGCAATGCGCAGAGTGTGGCACGCCCATGAAAGGGTCTTCACGGTCCTCTAAAACAGCTATCAAGAACAAGGAATACTACAAGTGCCCCACACGCGGTTTCGGGCATAGCTTCCAAACATCGGATCCTATCGACACACTCATTGCTGAGCTTGTATTAGAGCGATTGTCAGACGATGAAGTACGCCGGCGCCTGTCCGCGCCAGAGAACCCCGAGCGTGTGGGGGAACTACAGACGGAACTTGTTGTGTTGCGCGGACGGTTAGACCAGGCATCGGAGTCTTTCGCATCCGGATTGATCGAAGCATCACAGCTAGCGACGATCACAGCTACGCTTCGCACAAAGATACAGGGCGCACAGAACGAGCTTGCAGCGCTTAGCTCAGGCAGTGCCGTCCCGTCTGTAGATGACGGTGACATTCGCGTGTGGTGGGAGAAAGCAACCATGGAAGCTCGACGCGCTGTAATCAAATCAATGATGACGATCACGCTCAAATCGGTTAACGTTTCAGCCCCCAGACGTTTCGACCCGCGTCGCGTCGTGATCGACTGGAAATAAAGCAGATTGTCATGAACTCGATTGTTTGCGAGCTATCGACAATTTGAATTTGAGAAGACTTTAGAGAACACGAAAACGCGCCCCAGCTACGGTTTGTAGCCGCGGGCGCGTTCTCTCATTTATCCGTGATTATTGGGAGCGGAATCTAGCCCCAAGTCGGCTACGGACAAGGCAACAGCGGACTGCAATTCAGTAGCAATCTTGTTCAGCCCATATTCCAATGGGCCCCTGTCTGCACTGGCATAATGCCAGTGCAGAAGTGCCGATCTCCATTCAATAGTTTTGGACTGGAGTTTTTTCGTAAGGTTATTCACGCGTGCTTGAATCGGTTCACCAAAGGAATAAGCTTGACCGCGACCGGTGTCGCCCCTACCCCAATAACGGATTGCCTTATTCAGCGCTGTGTCTACTTTAGACATCGACTCCGTAACTCGGGTATCTCCAAGTCCAGCGAACGCCGCGTATTGATCACGAAGCGCCCAGAAGTCGAACATCTGCTTCTTGGATACGGTTGGGAAACTGACCGCAATATCCCCCAAAGACTCAGCGATTCGAGCTGCAAGGGCTTTCCATTCGTTATCAAACGAATCATCACGCCGCGCTTGTTCCAAGCGTTGCGCTTCACGACTAGCACGGAGTGCCATGACAACTGCGACCACGACAGCCGCAATGGTTCCGAGGGCGACAGCTATGTCTACGAGGAACCCTGCGATCTCCCAACCATTGGTAGGTCTCGTACTGCAGTAGAGCACACCTTCTTTTAGCGCGTCTGGTGTGGGGATTTCACATTTGAATTGTTCGGCAATGATCATGGTCTGATCTTAGGTTCAATTCATTGGGTGAAGAAACTTGCTGTTTTGGATGCTACTCAAAATATTTTTTGAGCAATTTTGGGGCGCTCCAATTCTTGCAAAACGAACCATATTCGTTTACTAATCGCCTACCTGCACGCAAAAGCTGCCAATGATGCCTACCGCGAACGACATGGATTTATTTGTGGCACGTTTTGGATGACGTGATAACTAGCCTACCAAATTCCGTCCCTTGTGTTTACAGAATTCGTTGTACAAAATGGTTGTTTCTCAACCCTAAACACCTAGTCAGATGGAAGATTTGGGCGTGCAAAGCTTCGCGTCATGTGCTTATAGTGTCATCACAAGCATCAGAAACCCCGGCCAGCCCTGCAAGGCCAACCGGGGTCCGAGAACCGAAGACGCTGCAACGTCAACGGTTCAACATCGCCAAATGCCCGACAAGGAATTACAGCAATGATTGAAATCCCTAAGGATCACATCTTCCACTCTACCGGAGCAGTCGCACGACACTACGAGGTAAGCCCGTCCACCGTCCAACGACGCATCAAGGATGGAACACTCAAGGTCTATCGTTTCGGGCCCCGCTCGATCCGTGTCAAACTCTCCGACGCCGAAGCGGCATTTCGGAGCCAGGGCTAAAACACCATGGCTACCGAAAAACTAAATAAAGAGACCGATCGTATCCCGAGTATTCCGGAATACGTCAAGACGTTATTGCAGTCCGCTCCCCCAATGACAGACGAGCAGGTGGCCCGCGTCCGCTACCTACTCACCCCAACATCGGCGGTGGCAGCATGAGCGAGAACAGCAATATGCCATATTGCCCGCGCTGCAGTAAGCACTTCCCCGCCGGCGACAAGACCGGGCACTGCGGAGCCTGTCACGAAACGTTCTACGGGCTCGCATCATTCGAACAGCACAGGCGCGGCAACCACGGCCCCGAACGTCACTGCATCACCCCAGGCTTAGACGAAAAGCTTGATTGGTGGCTCGATGGCCGGGGCCGGTGGCACCTCGGACAGAAACTAACCCCCGAAGAATCACGAAAGATCTGGGGGTAGCAGCATGGGCTTCAACTCGAAGACAAAGAAAATCCCCGCCAAGCACACGAGCAACAGCGGGGACTCATTAGACCAACTCCTAAAGCTGGATCCAGCATCTAGCCTACCCGGTTACAGCGACGGGTTACAGGCCGCCTACGCCTACACACCGGAAGAATGGCGCGAACAAGCCCTAGGTATCGCCCGCGCACTGGCAAAGGCCGGCGAACCGTTTACCGTGCGTGACTTCAAAGACCACGGATTACCCGATCCCGAAGTGCAACAGCAATGGGGAGCAGTCATAGCTGCAATGCACCGGATGAAAATCGCCGAGCAAATCGGCTGGGAGGGCGTACCACTCAAAAGCGGAAACGTAACAGCCGTCCGCATATGGCGGGGGCTCTAACCACCACCAATGAACAACCAAACTACAGCACAAGAAACGAGGTGACCCCATGGCCAAGCGTGAAGACTACAAACTTCCTAGCGAGCGCATCGACGCAGAACACCCACTAGGTGACCTTGTGCCACTGGGCCGCTTTGAATGGGAACAGATCCTACTGCGCTGCAACTTCCCACAAACTAGCGTCAAGTACGTTGGGTTAGCCGTGGCCACCTGGGCTACAACAACGACCGGCTCAGACGTGCGTCCTGGTCTAGCTCGACTGTCGTCTGTGACTGGACTCAGCGACCGCCCACTGCGCCGATACCTCAAAGAGCTAGAACGCTTTGGGATGTTATATAAGGTGGCCAGCGGTTCAAACTTTGGACGCGCAGGCAAAGGTATGGCATCGGTCTATCAGCTCACAGCGCCGGAAAGTCTCGCACTAACTTTCGAATCTGAATCCCGCATGAGTGTCTGGGCGCCAGACCAGCAGTGGGATATGGAATCAGTTTTAGAGCAGCACAGCGAGAGTTCACCCACCAAAGAACACCGGTCGCCCACGACCGATGATAACCAAGGATCACCGGTCACCCACGACCGGTCTTATTCAAAGAACACCGGTCGTTTGGAGCTATCACCGGTCGTTTGCGACATATCACCGGTCGTTTCGAGCACTATCACCGGTCGCCCACGACCGCCTACCTCTGTATTACCTCCTCAAGAATCATCTCCTCAATTAACAAATCCTCAAGCAGCATCGTCGGTCTCTCAACTTACGAACGCGCACGCGAACGAAAAACCCGCCACTGTCGTGGCTGAGATTGTCGAAGATGACGGATTCACAGAATTTTGGAAACACTACCCACGCAAAGTCGGAAAGCGGAAAGCCGAAACCAAATACAAGGCAGCACTCAAACGAGCATCTGCTCAAACCATCAATGATGCTGCAAAGAAACTCTCCGAAGATCCAAACCTGCCAGAGCAACGATTCATCAAATACCCGACTACGTGGCTAGAGGGTGACTGCTGGGAAGACCCCGCCTACGAGCGCGAACTCACCTCCAGTGAAAAACGAATGAAGCAAGGCTTTGAAGTCATGCAACGAGCAGGACAACGCAACGACTGGACCGGCTTCCACGACAACTCGCCTTGGAACCAAAGCGAAGAACAAGCCATATGGGGAGACATGGCGCGCTACAAGAAACCCGCAAGCGTCTGGGACACCCCACCCAAACAGATCAGCCCAGAACCAATAGAAGACCTCGGAGAACAGCCAACCCCAGCACCACGGTCTGAACCAACCGAAGAACAGCAAGCCAACTACGAGACAGCCCGCGACGCCCTAGCCTGGCTACCCGACGCCGGGGTCAACCTCATGGCACAAATCGAAGCCGAACACCCCGAAGCCAGCATCAGACAAAGAGTCATACTCGCAGCACAAAAGCTAGGACAGTAACCATGGACCTGCAAACCCTCATAGCCACTCACAAGAACGGGCGAAGCTACCAAGCCCTAGCCGACAACAGCAACGGGACAATCAATCAAAAAGCATTCCAAGGAATCGCCACACGCCCAACCAAAGCATTCCCCAGCCCAGAAACCATCAAAGGAATAGCAACCGCCCTCAACATCAGCCAACGAACCGTCATCAACGCCATCGCCGAATCACTCGACCTATGCCAAGAAAACCCCACCGGGCCACGCTCACCCCAAGCCGTCGCAGACCTCGAAACTGAACACACCAAACTACTCGAAAAACTCCACCACCTACACGAACAGCTCTACTACTGGCAAAACCACGCAGCCACCTACCGAAAATACCGACACCACTTCACCCGCCTACAACCCATCGCACAAATCAACCCATGGCGAATAGCAGGAACCCAACACCAGGCAGACCACATGCAAGCAGTAGAAAGTGAGTGACCCCATGCAAACAGGCCAGAAATGCACCGCCAAGACACGCAGCGGGGAACGTTGCAAGAATCCCCCAATTACCGGGGCGCACGTCTGCAGAATGCACGGTGGCAAAGCTCCACAGGTGCAAGCACGAGCTAAAGCGCGTGCGCAACAGCAGGCGGTCACAGACCTATTGCAGAACCTAGGGACACCTGCCGACGTTGACCCGAGTCAAGCGTTGTTGAATCTCATAGCGGCGAAGAACGGCGAAGTGGTTTGGCTTCGGGGCATGGTTCAAAGCATCGAGCAGGAAAGTCTAACGTGGGGAGCTGTTGACCACGAGTCAGGAATTGGGCAGCAGGGACCGATTGACAAGATCACGGAGAAAGCCGCGGTGAATGTGTGGTGGGACATGCTCCGGAAAGCCGAAGACCAGTTAGCGAGCTACGCGACTCAGGCGCTACGGGCGGGCATCGCTGAAAGGCAGATCCAGCTAGCGGAGAGTCAGGCGAACTTGATTGTTGGTGTTATTCGTCGAATCTTGGACCGTTTGCAGCTGAGCAACGATCAGCGGGGCCTAATCCCTACGATTGTTCCCGAGGAATTGCGGGCGCTGAATGGGGGCGCACAGTGACCAGGTATCTACCCGTTGAGATGTCTTCGGTTGTTCGTGCTTCAATTTCACCGGACACGGCTAAGGCGTTGCTGGGGGCCGTGTCCCTCGGTCAAGTTGAAAACAAAGTCAGGTACGCACCCCCTCATGTTCTCGCGTTAGTGCGCCGGGAGCTTGCAGAACTCGCTACAGTCGCCCAGATTCAATTCGACGAGGGAACACCCGCCATTGCCCCCGTTAGCCCCTTAGCCACGACTGGCAAACCGTTAGACGAGTGGATTACGACTAGCGAAGCAGCGCAGGTGTTAGGTAAGTCCGCTATGACGGTACGCAGGTATATCGAAGCTGGCACACTGACCAGCAAACGCAAAGACAAGAAATCGTTTCTAGTCCTACGTGAAAGCGTCGAAGCTCTGCGGTTCGGAAAGCAAGCCGCCTAGTTTGCTCGCCTTTTTGGGCGAGCAAAGAGTTCTCGCCCTTTTGGGCGTAAACGTATTCGCCAAATTTGGCGTTTTTGAACTGACTAGGGTATTTCCGAGATTTCGGAATAACGGACTGACATGTCCTATCACTCAGATTTGAGTAATAGGACTTTCAGACAATTTTGTCCGAAAGCACTGTTGTCACTAACTCGATTACACCCCGAGCTTTTGGTCACGATGTTAACCATGAACCCGTTTAGGTTGTGGCAATGAGTTTTGGAACAGCTTTATGGGCACCATGCAGGCAGCGCGCAACATCCCCGGTATCTGCCAACGCTCCCCCGCGTTTGTCGCAAGAATTCAAGGGTTATGACACCCGCGCAGGTATTCCCCGAAAAAGGGGGAAACCTCGAATGTTCCCATTTGCGCACACGCCCAGCAGGCAACACCCAAATGCGGGAACGTAGATAGTGCCAAACACAAGGGCTTTTAGCATCCTCCAATTTCACCTTGTGCCAGGCACGCGGGACCGGCGCCGGTGTAGCAATATGGCCGGTCCCGCACAACACACCACAGACACAAAAGTTAGGCGCACAGTGAGCAAGCAACAGCACGACATCGGCTATCAAAAACGACAGCGTGCACTACTCGAAGCCGAACAAAAAGCACAACGCACTAACTGGAAGCGGAAGCAGGAAACCCCATGGCAGAAAACCCACTCACCGGAAGCGACACCCTACGCGCCCTCAACGGGCAACCAACGGTAGAAGAAACCGAATACGCCCAGAGCATTACCGAAGCCCTACAAGGCATCAGACCCGGCCAAGACAAGTCAGACCGGGGCATCGTCGAAGCGCTCAACATTGGGCAGACCGAAACAGGCGAAGACCACACCGCCCCCGTTATCGGCAGTGGCACAATGACCGCGTCAGAGTCCGGACGCAAATGGTTATCAGACCTCGCAATCGAAGCCGCGGACTCGGCACTAGGCAACGCGCTCATGCACAAACACCCCGGTATGACCGCCGGCCTACTTTCAGCCAAAGCGCAAACCATCATCGGTGAATGCTACGCAGACGCAGCCAAGCGCACAGGCTCAGAGATTGAACGTCTAGACTTCGCAGCAGAGAAAGCGAAGCGCATCGCACAAGAATTACTTGAAAGCGTCGCACCGAAGCCCGCACCCGTGCCAGTAGCAAAGGCTACCGAAGCCAAGGCACCCGCCGAGGCTGTACCCAGTGCCGAAGCGAAACAGCCCAACAGTGAAAGCCCCGTGGTTGTGGTCATCGAATCATTGGACGGAAAAGAGCTCTCACGCCGTCGCCTAACAAACGCCGAAGCAAAGATGTTCGCTACACGGCCCAACGGCTCACTGGTGATCGAACAGGCGAAACGCATTCACGACGTGGCCAAAGGCCATGTAACCCCGTGAGAAACAGCCTACGCGACAAGGCGCTTACCCTCGGTGAGCGGATCCACCCGTTACTAGGTCCCATCTTCACCGGGCGACAAGAGACCCCCGAAACCGTGCAAGCATGCGCCCTATGCGTCGGAGATGATGCACGGCCCGCAGACACGACACTGCAAGACAAACACGGCCACACCGCCTACGTCTGCCTAGAACATGATTTGTTGCTGCACAGGGCTGTTCACGACCTCGACCGGATCATGAGCGACTATGAAGCCGAAGTATTAGCCATTGTCCTGCAAGGCGCGGGCCGTCCCTTATGGATGCCATGGTTCATTTACATGAAGCTCGCACAGCGGGCTCAATACTGGATCCATGTTTTCGCTCTGCAGGTCTTCACCCGGCATATGGGGCCACTCTTTGAACAACACAGCCAACGAGTCACCGAAGAAATTCGACAGCTCAAAAATCGTAAGGACTAAACACCATGGCACTACTCACTAAGCCAATCACCGAAGCACTAAAGAACCGCGACGCTTGCAAAACAGAAGCCGAACGATGGGACCGCAAAGCCCATACCATGCGAACCGAAGCCGACCAGCTCGAAGCAACGGCAATTGACTCTATCCTCGCAGACGAATCAGCTGCAGAACTAATCACTCTCAAAGTGAACACCCTGCAGCGCAAAGCCCAGGCATTCGACAAGGCAGCACAGCAGGCCCGCGTTAAGGCGTACATGGCGGCCCGCGAAGTATTACGCGTCGAAGCGGACGAGCTCGACAAAGAATCAGCCAAACAGGACAAGGCAGCAGACAAGCACGAACTCGAAGTAGCCAAGGCCAAAGCCGTCCTAGAGTCACTGGACGAATGCCAGTACACGCGCCTAGTCGAAGAAAGTGATTGGGACGCCGTAGACGGCAAATACCGGACCCGCACCTATCACCACGGCAAAGCAGCAGGCATCAAACAGAGCGCGAAGCTACTCACCACTCAGGCCCAAGTTATCCGCTACTGGTTGGAACATGGCCAGCTTCCCAACTCGCTAAAGGACCTCAACGAGGCTTTCGAACCGATCCACGACGTAACCGGCTCTTGGGCCACTGGCGCACCAATCGACAAGTACGGCGACCCAATCACCGAAAACCTACGTGAAGCCATGGCCAGCGACACCAGTGCCGAGGGAGAATAACCTTATGGGACTCATGGACAACTTGCCGAAAGAAAACGACGGCAAAGACTTTCTCAGGATCGCGCTACGCGGTATCGAGACAGGGCAAATACCCCTCGGGGGAAGCTCACCAGAGTTGCTTGTGAAGCACACGGCGAACAGCCTACGGAACATGCTGCAGATGCTCGAAGAAGAACCCGAGTACGCGAAGACGCTAGGACTCAATGCCCAGGGCATCGCCTACTTACACGGCGCTGCAGGCGTACTATCCAAGTTCAGCAGTTGACCACAAAGAAAATCCCCTATCCGAAAGGACAGGGGATTTTTTAGTTTCTAGCCAAGGTCCGAGTCCGCGTGTAGCGTGCGCACAAACTGTCGGTGTGCCCGGTTATAAGTTCCCTGCGAGAGTACACCCGCCGGATCAATCTTATGCAACGCGTAATTGCGTTCAATCAATGACACCAAATGCGCTTCAAGTGATTTCGCAGCCAGCTTGTCATTGATCCGCTTGGCTGCAATGAACGCCTGAATCGGCGGGGCTAGTCGATCCGTGTTTGCCCGCGACTGTGCGTAGGCTTCGGATAGCTCCACTAGGAGAGTCTTCAATTCTGCGACAGTGAAGCGATATTCAAACTTACTGCCCGTTATCTTGAAGTTTCGCTGATCATATTCCTTGTTGAATTCGGTCATTGCTCAAGCCTATCGACAGGTTGCGACAGTCACAGGACGTTTCCGTACTGCCCGATTACGTAGTTTGCACTACAGAGACAGCAACGAGTACGCCGCCAACCGCCGTAGCTACGGCACCCACGTTTTGGGGCCAAATCCATCGACCATTCTTTCGGTAAACAAGCTGGAAAGTTCCACCCAAAGCTACTGCCCAAGCGCCTATAACCGCAGTGGTTCGGGGCTCTTGAGTACCAGAAAACCAAAAAGCTATGCCGACAATTACTGCAGCTATGAGAATATTCGTTACTACGGCGACCGAGACTTTCTCTGGTTTCTCGGCAGGATGTGTATTGGAGTTAGTTGTCATGGCAACAACCTAGCCCATTCACATAACCTAAGGCTTATTGAGACAACATGTGACTTGGCTGGATAAGTTTGTTTTGCCTAGGGCTTGCTTTCTCATAACCCATTGCCATAAGCTATTCTCATAACCAAGGGGATCACATGAGTTATCGGGAGTCACACCATGGGGAACATCATCGGCTACGCACGCGTAAGCACAGCCAAACAGGCCGCACACGGCACCTCGCTAGAGTCACAAGAAACAGCCCTCAACGAAGCCGGCGCATTCAAAATCTTTATCGACCGCGGCATCAGCGGCGCCAAAGCCCAACGCCCAGCCCTAGACGAAATGCTCGAATACCTACGCCCTGGCGACACCGTCCTAGTTACCAGGCTCGACCGCCTAGGCCGCTCCATGCGACACCTAGTAGAACTAGTGAACGAGCTCAAAGATAAGGGCATCGGCTTCAAATCCCTGCAAGAGGGCATAGACACCGGCAACATCAACGGGCAACTAGTGTTCAACATCTTCGCGTCACTCGCAGAGTTCGAACGTGGCCTAATCATGGAGCGCACCGCCAAGGGCCTGCAGTCAGCACGGGAGAGGGGCAAGCTCGGAGGGCGACCACCAAAGCACGACGCAGACAAAGTAACCCTGGTGAAGAAACTGCACGACGCGGGCGAGCTCACACCAAAGCAGATAGCTAGCGCTGCAGAAATCAGTGTTTCCACAATGTACCGGCTACTCAAGAAAGCAGAGAACGCAGATGCTTAGCGAGTCCCCGTATGAGTCTTCCCCAGGCATTCAGGCAGCCCTCAAAGAGTTCGCCCCGCAGATCCAAGAGCTCGGACTCACCGTGCGCATGTTCGAACCATCAGAGCAGGCTACCGCGTGGGGATTCTACGAGCATGGCACCCGCACCATTTGGTTACGCGCACGCCTAGGACCCTTGCAAGCACGCTCAACACTCGCACACGAGCTAGCGCACGCAACACACGGGCACGACGGGCAACAAGACGCGTGGGAACGTGAAGCGGAAGCTACTGCAGTCGAACAACTCATTACGTCCGAAGCTCTCGAAGCTACTGCCGTTGGTTTGAACCTCACAGGCGCTCTAGCAGTCGCGTTAGGCGTACTCCCCCGAGACGTTACCCGGTTCATCGAGACACACCCCGAGCAGGCTAGCAAAGCAATCATGCGCGCACTTGCACAGTCCAACGGATTCACTATCCCGAAGCCGAACGACTACCGGCGAGAGCATCAGCCGATCATCTGGGACCAGGACACCATACCCGAACAAGTCAGCAACTGAACACAACAACGCACATAGGAGACAACACCATGAGCAATCATCACGCAAACCCGCATCAACCATGGTGCGATCTAAATACCTGCACCATTGACACAGACTTGTCCACAACGCATTTCGGACGCCAGATAACCCACGTCATCGGTGACCGCGGCGCAACCTCACTACTTTATCGTAGTAGCGACGGAAAAGGCACGGCTGCATTCATAGATCTACATGGGGACGATCCATACACGCCAGATGAACTAGAGAAGCTAGCCAGCATCTTCCAAGACCTCGCCACGCAGATCCGCGAATAACTTCAAGGCGCACCCCAAACTATGACCTAAGCGAAGACCACACATCAGCGGGTGTAACGAGCGCAAACTGTCCTTTGAGAACAACGTGAGCGACTAACTTATTACCCGCGTCTAATTCACGGGCCACATACTTGGCTGTACCTTTAGCGAGGTAGCCAACCATGTCTTTTTCTTTGCCACGAGTGAGAGCAACCGCGTTAGCATCATGCTCATTGTCAGGCTCTCGAAGCATCCCCAGCTTAGAGCCGTCCCTGCGTGGCAACTCCCCTGCAGGATAGTAAGACGTGCCCACAATGCGCCCGCAGTAGATCCCGAATCTACGTAGCGTCGCACTCTTACAATCAATCAGCCGACCATCAGGCAGAGCCAACGTCATACCCCGAGGGCTGGAAGCCAGGCTAAGACCATCAGCCCCACCATTCTTCAACAGCTCTAGCAAGGCTTCCTTAGTTTCTGCATTGCCGAGCATCCCCGCACGATGCTGTTTCACAGTCTGCCCTGCAACCTTAGCCCGCTCCCGTTCGGCATCATAATAAGCCGCAGCAGCTAACCTTTCAGGCGTCGGAGCAGGTGGCACATACGGCTTACCTTTGCCAGAACTAACAACGGGCTCCACCGCATCCTCGGCCACAACAGACGGCGCTTGCACAGTCTCCTTGGGCGCAGTGCCACGACTGCCGAACAACCAAGAAAATAACCCCATGTCTAGATCATCGGACACCACGACATGAAACAGGTAGCAGAGGGCGCTAGGTTACGTAACAGGCGCTACGCGCTAGCGGACACCCAAGGGTGAGCTTGCCTTTATCCCCTGCCCCAAAACTTCCCGATGCCACCGCCCAATGTCTGCATCATTCCAGCACAAGTAGCCCACCCTCAAAATGAGAGCGAGCTAGTGCATCCCGTCATGTGCGCGTGGCCTTTGCGCGACGGTCTAACGCCGGTTCCGTTAGCGATATGGGTACACCGGGGATTCATCGGTTTTAGGCGCTGAGAATCGAAAAGAGCGCGCCAAGTTGAGACAAGAATTAGATGATGGACTCGGCAGCTTCCGCTAAGCGGTCGTCTTCGTCAAACCACATGTGCGAGTAGGTGCGCAGTGTTTCGTTAGCGTCCTTGTGGCCAAGCCTTGAAGCAACAGCCACAGGTGAGAAACCACGGGAAATAAGAACACTCGCGTGGTAATGCCTCAGCTGGTGCCAGCCGGGTCCAATGTTGTCTAGCATTTCCAACCGGGCACTATTCCACGCAGCTTGAAACTGGGAACGCACCAACGGGGCACCATTGACGTGAAACAGACGCCCACCTTTGCCCGCCCCATCACTAAGGCGCTGCAGTACGCCGGCCAGCTTAGGACCGAAACTAACATTGCGGGTGGAGTACTTAGTTTTCAATGGCCCACGCGTGATAGTCGTGGTACTGGTGCTGGTATCTTGTTCGCGTAGCTGTATGCGCCCAGTCTTGAAGTTCAGATCTTTCTTAGACAGCCCAATGAGTTCGCCAGGGCGTAGCCCGGTGGCAGCGCAGACTTTGGCAACATCATCGAACGGGGACGGTAAAGAATCAACGAGCGCAGTCAGCACTTCGTCAGTAAGTTCTATCCCCACGCTTCGCACAACCTCAGGCATTCGGATCCGCACACAAGGCGACTCATTCACTTGCGTGCTGTAAACAGCATCATTGAATACCCCGCGTAGGTAACGCATGGTCAGTGCAACAGTGGACGGCGCCAAGTCTAAAGCCCAGGCGTTGACAGCTGTTTGCACGTCTTCGCGGGTTATCTGTTGCATGCTCATTCCCCGGAACGCGGGGAGAATCCATTTCCTGCCCTGTGCGTCGATAGATTTGAGTGAAGCGGCGCGCTGGTGAGTCTGCTTGCTACGCCACAAATTCCAGTAGGTTTCGAAAGCAACGTCACGGCGTAGAGTGTGCGGGTTGCGCGTAGTCTCGTAGACCTGTGTATCAATCCAAGACTTTGCAGTGTCCTTTGTCAGGAATGAGCGTTTAGTTTCGACCCCGTGCCCGTCGCTCCATACCGCTTGCCACCGCTTGCCGGTGCCATAACGTGACGTGGGAGTCTTGTCTTTCTTATGCCAGAGGTCGGTAATTCTGCCAGTGCCCATTGTTCGCGCCCCGCTATACCGTGATTGGTGCGCCGAGAGCGACGCAAATCAGCTGGGGAACAGCGACGAGGACAATGAACCCTACGCAGAAAACGGATGTGCGCACGGTGTACTGGATAGCTTTATGCATCTTCGTTCACCGCCGAATCAATCAGTTCGAAAGCGGAGCGTGGCACGTCACGGCGCACGTACTGCGAAATATCACCGGTCGGATTTTTGACAGTGGCCAGCAGGTCGAACTCACCGGAGGGGCGGAAGAACACTGTTACAGGCGTGTTCGGCAGGATAGTCTTAGTGTGACTATCTGAGCTACCGGGGGCGGGCTGAAAAAGGCTCTCGCCAGTGGTGCGCGCATTAGTGCGCGGTGTATTGTTAGGCATGTCGCCGCTTTTCTTACTTGTGTGCGGTGACCACAACCCCAGAGCTGTTGACGCAGCGGCTGGGGTTTTTACGTTATGGTCAGGCCAGCGAATCCGCTAGCTGGGTCTGAGCATAATCGCCAGACGTGATATTCGGCCCGGCGAGTAGTGGCAACGTACAAATCTTGGTAATTGCGTCTCGCGCCGAGTTCGCATGAAGGGTGCACAACCCTGAAATTCCCGAATTCAGAGCGATCAACATATCGAGAGATTCTGCCTCGCGAACCTCTCCCACAATGATCCGGTCGGGCCTCATACGCAGGGCTTCCTTGACCAACCTTCGCATCGTGATTTCACCTGTACCTTCAAGATTGGCCAGGCGAGTTTGCATCGCCACCACATCGCGCAGTGACAGATTGAGTTCAAAAATTTCTTCAATCGTGATGATTCGTTCGCGCGGGCCGATAGAGGAAGCCAAGCAGTTAAGCATTGTTGTCTTGCCTGCTTGGGTTGGACCAGTGACGATGACGTTCAACCCAGCACCGATTGCGGTCGATAAAAACAGAGCTGCTTGCGAGCTCATGGAGTCCAGTTCAACGAGATCCTCAAGTTTTCCAGCTCTCGCAATGAACTTACGTATATTCACGGCCCAGTGCTCATGCGTAATGTCTGGAATAACGACGTGCAGTCGAGAACCATCTGGTAGCTGGCAATCAACAAATGGTTGAGACAAATCCAAGCGCCGACCTGAAGACTTCAACATGCGCTCTACAACCGCGGCGATTTCAGTCGACTCCATCCGAATGTGCGTTAGTTGGCTCTGCCCGCCACGAGCACAAAAAACTTGGTGTGGCGCATTGATCCAAATTTCTTCAACACTCGGGTCATCCAAGAGTGGTTGTAAAGCGCCGAAACCAGCAACGTTATCGAAGACTGACTGCCTTGCTGAGTCTAAAGAATCCAGAGAAGGAACCGCACCGAGTAAAGCTCGCTCGTCATAGTCGCGAATAACTTCCTCAATTAGCGACTTGATCACCATTGGCTGTTTGGCCGGGTCTAAACCTCGGCGTCGAACCAGTTCACGGACCTCGTCCTCAACGATAGACAACGCTTCCACGACATACTCCTGCTGTTCGTCCTGTCTTAGGATCCCGAAACGGGGACAACCGGCGAGCGCATCATCGGTGCAGCAATCATCTTCGTATGAAATGGGATGCTATAGGCACATCCGTTTGCTTTCAAGGTCTTTCTTGAATGTGGATAAACCAGAATCCGATCTCCACAGGTCGTCATTTATTTATCCGAGCAGGTTGAATAGTGCGATCTGATAGTTCCACGCGTTCATTGAATCTGGTCTGGAGTTTTCATGGTCAAGTACGAACTACTACTGATATCTCGGAACTTTCAGCGTCCACGGCAATTTGAGTTGGATATGACTGGTCGGCTGTCAGGAGCTGAGCTGGCTACTTTGCTCCTATCCGTGTTCCCCGGACAGCATTGGTTCATTGGTGCTCAGCGGCTTGAAACTTTTGGGGTTTGTCAGTCTGGCCAAAGCCTGATCCTCAGTGACTTGCCGCAGGGAAATTCAAAATCGTTGGCAAGCGGGCCTTCCACAAAGTTATTCATCAGCGATGGTCGTGATGCTGGCGCGTGGATCACTTTGGCCCAAGGTGAGCAGGTTTTGGGACGAGGCGCACCTCTTTGGCTTCAGGACCCGCTACTTTCTCGCTGCCATGCTGTGCTCACGGTGTCACGCCGCAGGTGGCGGGTGGTACCGTGCGAGGGGCACAAGGTTTTCGGTGCAGACGGCCGAAGTTACGACAGCTTAGATTTGGGAATCGGATCTACCTTTCGGTTAGGAAACACGACCTTCATCGTGGCAGACCCCGTCGGCGCCGATTCAAATAAACCAAATTCGACTGCAGACCTAGAAGTCAAGGTCGCGGCCAAGCCTGATGTATCGAGGCTCATTACCGTAATCCTTGCGGCTTTCGTACCACTTCTGACCGGCGTACTGCTGGCTTTTTTGATGCATTCAATGCTGTTCTTGATCATCAGCGGCGTCTCGGCACTGATGGCTATCGTCCCTGCATGGCAGATGGTTTCAGAACGACGTAAATGGCAACGGACCATGCGCGCGCAACGAACTCTCGTCATTCAGGCACGGGACCAATACGCTGCTCCGTTGGGTCAGAGCCTGCTGGCTGGTCTTGATCGCACTGCATTAGGAATCGCTCCGACCCAGCTGCCTCCCATGGTGTGGGGCGACGGGCTCTGGTATCCGCATGTTGCTGAAGAATCAGGCGCCACTACGCACCGAAGGTCAAGGTTACGACGTGCTCGTACAAAATCAGATGCGCCGTGTCCGGGCCCCGTCTTTTGCGCGGCAGAGCCCGGAGTATGGCAGATTGTCGCGTCACAAGACTCGGAAGCGGCGGAGGTCCTGGCCAACATCTTCTCTCGCTTTATTCCACTGATCAGCGTAGGTGCGCTGAAGCTGGTCATCGATCCGAGCATATGTTGCTTACCTGCATCCTTGTTACTGCTGAATAATGTACGGCATTCAGAACTCAACGTGCCGGATGATTCACCAACTTTCGGGCGAGAGACTCCCGAGTTGAGAACTATTTACCTTACTTCCAGAGCACCGTTCGAGCTACCGAATACTTTGGTGATTTCGTTATGCCCGGCGCTTAGCGAACAAGCTAAGTATTGGATCTCGTTGGACCCGATAGCCGCCACCTTGCCGGATTCGCGTTTTATCCTGCAACGGCTTCACCGACTGAGCACTTCGCGGCTAGATCGCATCGTGCACCAGTTTGTTGATCTTCAAACTGCGCAAAATGTGCCATCCACTGATCAGGCTCTTAGCTCCACACAGGGTTTTCGTGCCTGTGTCGGTCTGAACGCGGATGAACAAGAAGTACACCTTGATCTGGATGCTGATGGACCACACATGTTGATTTGCGGGACCACGGGTTCAGGGAAGTCCGAAGCGTTGCGACGAATTATTTCTGACCTTGCGTACCAGTACTCCCCCGAGCAATTAGGACTTGTACTGGTGGACTTCAAAGGAGGTGCGGGGCTTGGACTTTATGAGCATTTGCCTCAGGTGCAGCTTTTCGCCAGCGACCTAGATGAAGCGGCGGCCCAACGAACAATTGAGCAGCTCGAGCATGAAGTGCAAAGAAGAGAGAGGATCCTGGCCGACAGAGGATGCAGCGATCTTTTCGAGTACCAATGCCTCGACACGAAACCGCAGTCTCTTCCAAGGTTGTTGGTCGTCATCGATGAGTTTCGTGTCTTCGTGGAAACCCTGCCGCTAGCAGGTCCCAAGATCGACCGCCTGGCCGCGGTGGGGCGAGCATTAGGGATACATCTATTACTCAGTACCCAGCGACCTGCCGGTGCACTTACCGGCCAGACTCGGGCAAATCTGAACACCATCATCGCCTTGCACGTCAACGATCCCAGCGAATCCGTAGAGCTTGTTGGTACCACTGCAGCGACGACTCTAGATCGGCCGGGTCTGGCGATCATTAAGAGTTCCTCCCGCCCTACCGAAACTTTTCAATTTCATCTGGCAGTCGAACCACCTCTAGAAGGTGAGCTCTTTGAACGAGACCGACACACGATGCGTCTGATGCCGCTATATAAATTCTCGAAGTCAGCTGAGCTTACGGAATCAGATCCATTACGAGCTCACGCATCAGGGTTGATTTCCCGGTGGTCAAACAGTCCAAAGCCTTCATCGGGGTTTGCGCTTGCACTACCGATGCCCAATGATCCATGGACAATTCCTTCAAATTGGCAGGAAAAGCTAGAAGGGAGTTTGTACTGCGGGGTCCGGGATAACCTCCACGGGGGCAGGCTTGACTCGTTGATCGTCGGATCAGGACAGAAGCGATCACTGCTAATTAGTGGGCTGCCGGATTCTGGAGCGAAGCATGTCTTTAGTTCCCTCGCACGAATGCGCCGGCGAATATTATGTTTTGGTCCTTCTCCCCTGGCCCAGAACGATGAGAATAGCGGTCTCAAGGTAGTTACCGGCCAAGATCCATATCTCTTCTTTGACGCTTTAGATTTTCTGGAGACCACACCTAAGGACTCGGACCTGATTATTCTGATACACGGCATCACACAACTTCAAGCGGAGCTTCACCCCCAGCACTTTCAACGACTCGATGAGGCACTTGGCACACTGTTGCGTCACAGCGATGAAAGCACTCCCTTGGTTATATGCGCAGCGGACCGAGACCAGAACTCGCTAAAGTCGACGGGCTTATTTACCACGCAATGGTATTTTCCGCTGAACGCCTCAGACTCACTAAAAATGATGTGGCCCAAGCTCCCGGCATGTTCTGATTTAACCGGCCGTGGGGTCGAAATAACCTCGGGACATCCGCCCCAAATTTTTCAGCTCACTGCGCTTTCGGCACGTGAGGTTGATGATCATCAATGGGACGCACGAGGCACTTGGTTCGAAAACCCGGAACAATCCGGGCATACTCGGCAAATGTTGCTCGGCTACCTACCGTTTGGCGGCGCCACTTTGTCTCTACCGGATAGTCCACGTCTAGTGGTGATCTATCACGATGAGGCAGGTCGGATGGCAATGTCCAAAACGCTCTCGCAAAGATGGGGAGCGCTCTACATGGATTCTCTGGAAGAAATTATTGCGTTCTCCAGCATGTGTCATTCCGACGTCGAGACCGCCCCTACAAGAATTTGCGTCAATTTAGCGTCGACATCCGATTCACGGCTTGCACCTGCCCTGGAAAATATACGGCTTCAAGGTATCAAGACCATCTTGTTCGTTCCGCCTTCTTCCCGGCTGACCTACGACTTGGGCAATTCGTCGCTGAACATCGATGACCGTGAACTTGTAGTTGTTGAGTCCGAACATGCACGAGATATGTTGCCTTCCACGTGGCCTCCACTGCACCGTGGTGACGATGTTCAGACTAGGGGATATTGGCGTGCAATCATCTCTCGCAATGGTCAGCCCAGATTGCTGCACATTCCTCGTACCAGCGTGACACGCTAGCTAGCGACTTGGCCTATCCCCTAGGAATGCAGTGGTCTTGGGAGCGAAAAGCATGACAATGCAGACCCCCGCAACCGCCATCGCCAGTACCGCAGCAAGTTTAACGAGAAGAATGTCTGTACTCAGGAACGAAATAGAAAGAATAAGCTGGAAGAGCTGCCAGACAATGATCGGTGCGCGAGTGAAGGCTTTTCCTTTATAGAAATTAATCGCCACCGATCCCTGCCACACTGCCACGAGCAAGCACAAGACCAACATGAAGATCTGTCCGCCGATGTTCACGGTGCCATCTGTCGAAAGGTTCACCAAATAGCTCACCGCGTAGATCAGCACTGCAACGGCTTCTATCATCACCAACGCAGCTACGACAATTGCGCTACCGGGACGGGTCATATTACGTTCTTGATGGCTCACGTCAATAATCTTCGTCGACCTTCGTCTGGAACTCAAACTACTGAGATTTGAGCCGGTGTTGTCCGGGCCACATCATTTTGACCTAGCGGACTTCATCGCCAATTGCCATGTGAGAAAGCACTCAGGCATTCAGCAACATTTCGCTATCATGACTCTTGTTTACTTCCTCGTAACATGAAAACCTTATGTGGTCGGTTAAACGAGGTGCCCATTCGGGCCTCACTGACGATCAGAAGAGCCAACCAGTAACCGTAGGGTAATCAGGATTTAATTTCGTTCCTAGCTAACGTTTACCCCTACTTTGATTGCCGTTAGGCCTTCAGACCCTCTCAGATTTCAAGGAGCATCAATAAGCATGGATTGGCGTAGCCGCGCGGCGTGTCTGGAAAAGGACCCGGAACTGTTTTTCCCAGTGGGAAACACCGGACCGGCCCTATTGCAGATCGAAGAGGCCAAGAGCGTCTGCCGTCGATGTGAAGTAACCGAAACTTGCTTGCAGTGGGCCATTGAGTCCGGTCAGGATGCAGGCGTATGGGGCGGTATGAGCGAGGATGAGCGTCGCGCTTTGAAGCGTCGCGCTGCACGAGCTCGTCGCGCTTCGTAATTACGAGCTCGAGGTAAATCTCGCAACCCGAGACGTCGGTCAGAATCCGCCAGCGGTCAACACCACTGGCGGATTTTGAGTTTAACCGGCAATTTGTCAGGTCGGGTAGGTAGATTAAAAGTAGTGTTCATGTTCGAAAGGATCAGTTAGTGACTTTGCTCTGCTTTGTGCGCGCTCAAAAAGTGGGTGCCGACGAACGATGAGCTCGGCCTTGACTGACCCGCATTTGGGCAAGACGCTTGATGGTCGATATCGACTGGACCATCTGCTGGCATTAGGCGGTATGTCCAGAATCTATCGCAGCATGGATAAACGACTGCATCGCGCCGTGGTTGTGAAGATACTGAACGATAATTTCGCCAGCGAGTCTACCGTACGAGAACGCTTTGAATCCGAAGCGGTGATCGCGGCAAATATCACGCATCCCAACGTCGTTTCCATCCGAGACCATAACGTCAGCGACAACCTGGTGTATCTCGTCATGGAATACGTGCGCGGCCGAAATCTTGATCAGGTCATCGCGGAGCGCGGCCGCTTCACCCCGCGTCAGATGCTGAGCATTCTCGAACAAATCTGCAGCGGGCTAAGCGCGGCGCACATCGAGGGAATCATTCACCGAGACATGAAACCCGCCAACGTCTTGCTCTCAGATCTCGGCGAAATCAAGCTCACCGATTTCGGACTGGCGCGTGCGGCAAGTGCTCATACGCAGTCCGCGACGTTGCTTGCCACGCTCTCACACGTTTCACCTGAACTGGTCTCGGGGGCGCCGGCTGACTCGCGCAGTGATATTTACGCGGTAGGCATCATGATCTACCAGATGCTCACCGGCCGGGCACCATACTCTGAAACCAACCCCGCAGCCATGATGAAGCATCATCTTGACTCCCCCATGCCATTGCCTTCGCAGGTCATTCCAGAACTGGCCGACGACCTCGATGAGCTGGTTCGCTGGTGCACCGAGAAGGATCCCGAAAAGCGTCCCCAGGATGCTTCCCTCCTTCTAGAGGAAGTCCGCCAGATCCGAGCCACGCTCAGCGAAGAGCAGTTGGACCTTGGAGCTGAAAGCCTAGGCTCGATTCAGGACCTCGTTCCAGAACGCTTCGCCCATATGCCTACTACGTTGCAACAACGGCTTGATGCCATGCAGCGCGATCGAGAAATTGATCGCGAGAAGCAGTGGCAGCAACTTAATACCGAGGCTGCCACCGGCGATTATGAACTCGATGAGGACCTGAACGATCAATCACCAACAACCGTGATTGCAACCGCGGATGCCACTGAAGTTCTCGACCTTCGTGAACCAGATCAAACCATGGCCATGGACCGTCTGCCGGAATCTGATGCTGCCTCGGCGCTAGCGGCTACATCGGTGTTTTCACGCAAGGATTCCGCGACGGTTGAACCGGTGCAGGACGATTCGCAGTTGGCACCTCGTGAGGCCAAGCGCGCGCAAAAGCAAGCGGAAAAACGGTGGCGCAAAGAAGCGCAGATTCCCACGCATCGGCTTCGTCGTCCTCGAAGTGGGACTCAAAAGACCGTCATAATTCTTATGTGGGTCTTGATTGTCGCTGTGGTGGCAGGCGCTGGATGGTTCTTTGGCCGAGGACCTGGAACTATCGTGCGCATCCCATCGCTGACCGGGTTAATCCAAGAACAGGCGATCGCGCAGCTGGATGATGCTGGCGTACCTGTGCGAGTCAGTACTGTCTACGATGACGAGGTCTCCATCGGTCGGGTGGTGCAATCACGCCCAGCCACTGGTAAGAACATCATGAAATTTCAGGGTGTAGATCTCACAATTTCCCAAGGCCCGCAGTTGGTTCAGATTCCTTCGCTCGCCGGCGACACAGCAGAAAAAGCTAAAAAGGCGCTGGCTCAGTCGGGGTTTGCGAACCTCACCACCACTGAGGCTTATTCGTCCTCCGTACCTTCTGGTTCGGTGATCTCCTCCAGCCCAGTCGCAGGTGAGAAATTGCCCAAGAAGAGTCGCATCAAGCTCACCGTTTCCAAGGGACATGCTCCGGTGCAGGTTCCATCGGTGATGGGTCTGAGTAAAGATGAAGCCATTCAGCGGCTCAAAGATCTAGGATTGCAGGTTACGACCGGTCAGGAAGTTCATTCGGAGCAGTTTGAGAAGGGCTTGGTCGCCGAACAGTCACCGGCCCAAGGCGACGCCGAATACGGCAGCTCGATAGAGCTCAAGCTTTCCTCTGGTCCCGAGTATGTTCAGATTCCTTCCGTGACCGGACTGAGCGTTCAAGACGCCACCGCGCAACTTGAAGCGGCGGGGTTCACGGTGAAAACGCATCAAGTGTTCGGTGGCCCCCAGCAGCTGGTACATATGCAGACGCCGCTGAATCAGCAGGCGGTGCGCGGTAGCGAAATTAGCATTTACGCTTTCTAACGGGTACGACAAAGGCTCGGCTCCCTGTGAAGGGAACCGAGCCTTTGCGCTAGGCCTTAGCGGTTGCGGCTACGGCTTTGCAATGCCGAAGAAACCAAGAATGCCATCTCCAGGGACTGACGGTGGTTCAGGCGTGGGTCGCAGACCGACTCGTACAGTGAATCGAAATCTTCCTCGCGGATTGGATCGGCACCACCGAGGCACTCTGCCACGTCGTCGCCGGTCATCTCCACATGCAGACCACCTGGGAAGGTGCCCAGCGAGTCGTGAACCTCGAAGAAGCCACGAACTTCATCCATGACTGCATCGAAGTTACGAGTCTTGTAACCGTTCTGGCTGGTCACGGTGTTGCCGTGCATAGGGTCGGTAACCCACAGTACCTGCGCACCGGAAGCGGTCACCTTCTCCACCAGATTCGGCAACTTCTCACGAATGTTGTTCGCGCCCATACGGGTGATGAAGGTCAGACGTCCTGGCTCGCGGTTCGGATCGAGCTTGTCGATCAGGCGCAGTGCATCTTCTGGCTCGGTGGTTGGGCCAAGCTTTACACCGATTGGGTTGCGCACGCGCGAAAGGAAATCGATATGCGCGTGGTCCAGCTGACGGGTTCGTTCGCCAATCCACAGGAAGTGACCGCTGGTGTCGTAAGGCAGGCCGGTCCGCGAATCGGTACGCGTCAGCGCGCGCTCGTAATCCAGCAGCAATGCCTCATGGGAGGCGAAGAACTCGGTACGCTTCAGCGCTTCGAAATCGGCGCCACAAGCATCCATGAAGCGGATGGCCGAGTCGATCTCGCCGGCCAGCTGCTCGTAGGCGGAGTACGCCGGGTTGGCCATGAAGCCGCTGTTCCACGAATGCACACTACGCAGGTCTGCAAAGCCACCCTGGGTGAAGGCACGAATCAGGTTCAGCGTGGCCGAGGAGGTGTTGTAGGCCTGTACCAGACGCTTCGGGTCATGGGCACGAGACTCTTCGGTGAATTCGAAGCCGTTGACGATGTCGCCGCGGAATGCTGGCAGAGTGACACCATCTCGGGTTTCGTCGTTCGAAGAACGTGGCTTGGCAAACTGCCCCGCCATGCGGCCCATCTTGATCACCGGCATCGACGAACCATAGGTCAGCACAACAGCCATCTGCAAAATGGTGCGCACACGGGCGGAAATCTTATCGGCGGTGGCGTCTGCGAACGTTTCGGCACAGTCGCCACCCTGAAGTAGGAAGGCACGTCCCTGTGCAGCTTCGGCAAGACGTTCACGCAATACGTCAACTTCGCCAGCAAATACCAATGGAGGACGCGAACCCAATTCGTCGATGGAGGACTGATAGTCCTTGTGCTCACGCCAAGTTGGCTGCTGGGCGATCGGCAGTTCACGCCACTTATCTAGTTGCGGATCGGTGGCGGGGCCGGCTACAGAGGAACCGGGCAATGGGGTTCGATTTTCTACGCTCACCTTGGCAATTCTACGTGTCTTTTGAGCAAAGCACCGCGACGAATGTAACAGCGTCGCGTAACACTGTGAACTGAACGCTATTTTGAGGCCTTGCGCGGCGCATAAACGTCCACGTAGCTCTGCCCCGAAAGCACGTTGATGGCCTTGCGAATATCGTCGGCACATTGACGCAGGGCTTGCGGGTCGTTGTGCTTTGTGGCCAGGTGATCGAAGTGAATTGGCTGACCAATCTTGATCCCGATCTTGCCCGGACGCGGAATGCTTCGCCCAATAGGCTGTGCCTTATCGGTACCGATCATCGCCACTGGAATCACCGGAGCGCCAGATTCCAAGGCCAGTTTTGCGACGCCAAGCTTGGCCCGGTACAGGCGCCCATCGGGTGAGCGGGTTCCTTCGGGGTAGATACCAAGGACTTTACCCTCGCCCAACGCTTGATTGGCACTGGCCAAAGAGGCGGCAGATTTACTTCCACCGGAGCGATCCATCGGCAACTGATTAATATTGCGGAAGAACCAGGCGATAATGCGTCCCTTAAGACCACGACCGTTGAAATATTCGTCCTTAGCCAAGAAGATCACTGGGCGTTCAAGCATCGCCGGCAAGAAAACAGAGTCACTGACCGAGAGGTGGTTCGACGCCAGAATAACCGCCCCGGTCTCAGGAATGTTCGCCAGTCCCTGCACATCAACGCGGAAGAAGATACGAATCAGCGGCCGAACAGCAAAACGCTTAAGGAAGTCGTACAGCACGGCAGAAAAGTTCCTTTTTCTCGAGGATCAACTAGGTGGCGAACTATTTGCACGCCATTGCGGTGATGGCACTGTTCGCACCCTTCAATTGTGCACTACGCTCGATGGTGTAAGCAGAAAATAGGAGTGGTCACGATGAAAAATGATGCTCAGAACGATTGGCCAGCGACCGAGCCGACGGGTTGTGCGGTACTGCTGATCCATGGATTCACCGGTTCACCCACGGCGATGGAGCCATGGGCACAGGCCTTAGCACGCCAAGGATTCAAAACTTCAGTTCCGTTATTGCCCGGTCATGGCACGCGTTGGCAAGAGATGATCGGCACCAACTATGGGCAGTGGATCAGCGCCACCGAGCAAGCTTTCGATCAGTTGGCGCGTACACACCAAACCGTCTTTGTTGCGGGATTATCCATGGGCGGAGCGCTAGCCCTGCATTTGGCAACACGCCGCAACGTTGCCGGAGTTTCATTGGTGAACCCCGGGCTAGTCGTGGATTCGCCGCTAGCCCCCTACACACCGTTGCTCAAACATGTTGTGCGTAGCATTGCGCCGATCAGCAACGACATTGCCAAGAGCGGTGTTGATGAAGGCGCCTATCCACGTACCCCGATCGCCGCAGTCGCCGAACTTCATCGGCTGTTCGCCCAAGCTCGTGCACGTCTGGAACTTGTCACCGCACCGGTGCAGCTATTCCGTTCCACGGTCGATAACATCGTCTCGGACGCATCGGTGCGCGAACTGGTCGCTGGGCTAAAGCCAGGCACCTTGACCGAGCACCACATGCTGCTACATTCCAAACATGTGGCCACCCTTGACTACGATGCCCAGCAGATCTTCGATGAATCCGGTCGTTTCTTCTCCCAGCTGGCCACCGGCGAGCAACGTCAATCCCTGAGACAGACAGGCAAGCACGTATGAGCACCTCCAATCCGAGTTCCACCCCTGAAGATGATCCGCGGTGGGAGAACTTGGTGAAGAACTTTCAAGAGCTTGATGCTTCGGTCCCTCGTGAGCCCAGCGCTCAAGAACGCTCCGATCGGCTGAAAGAGCTCTTTAATAGTGGACCGGGCGCTGCGCTGGGGCCACGAGATTCGATCCCCGCGGAGCTCGAAGAATCCGACGAAAAATTTGTTCCCGATGAACCAGCCGCGTTGGGCTCCGGAGACCCCATGGTGAATTTGTCGTGGGTCGGGGCAGCCGGCGGTCCGGTAGGGCTCCTGCTGTGTGTACTTTTCTTCCGCTCGGCACCGACGTTTGTGTATATCGGTTTGGCTCTTTGCGCGGTAGTTGGCATAGCTTTCTTGATCAAACGTCTTCCAACAGGACGCGATCCGGGAGATGATGGGGCTCAAGTCTGAACCGAACTTGGAGCGTTGAGCACGGTAGGTTACTGTAAAGTAATAAAATGTGATGCGGGTTACCCGCCATTGCTTTTGGGGTCACACAAAGTTCAGGAGATGAGTACCAGATGCGCGAATACAGCTCGCCAATTCGCATCCACACGCCACAGCAAACAAATATCACCGACTTGCTGTTACGCCACGCAAATTCTGCGGCAAACCCGGCGCTGTTCTCCAAGCCTGGTGCGGATTCAACATGGCAAGACGTCACTGCATCGCACTTCGCCGCCGATGCCAAGGCGATCGCCAAAGGATTTATCGCCAACGGCATCGAGTCAGGTGATCGCATCGCGCTGATGGCCAAGACGCGCTACGAATGGACGCTGGTGGACTTCGCGATCTGGTTTGCCGGATGCGTTACCGTTCCCATCTATGAGACCTCCTCCCCTAGTCAGGTCGCATGGATTGTCTCGGACTCCAGCGCCAAGGCAGTGGTCGTAGAATCTGCTAACCACGAAACTGTAGTGCGCAGGGCAGCACACCAAGAACAGCTCGAAACCTTAGACAACATTTGGCAGTTCGAGGATGGTCTGGCACAACTGGTCGAAGACGGAGCGGCGATCCAGGACGATCTGCTCGAGTCTCGCCGCGCCGTAGCATCACTGAACGATGTTGCCACGATCATTTACACCTCTGGCACCACTGGTCGACCCAAAGGCTGCGAACTGACCCACGGCAACTTTGTCGAGCTGGCAGAAAATGCGGCGGCATCTTTGCCAGACGCTGTCTATCCAGGCGCCTCAACCATCATGTTCCTGCCGCTGGCACACGTTTTTGCACGCTTCATTTCGGTCATCAACGTCGCCGCCGGATGCCGCACCGGCCACACCCCAGATGTGAAAAATCTTCTCGGCGATCTGCAATCTTTTAAGCCGAATTTTATCCTCGCAGTGCCTCGCGTCTTTGAAAAGGTCTACAACTCCGCAATGCTCAAGGCAGAAGATGGTGGCAAAGGCAAGATTTTCCACGCCGGAGTCGATGTTGCAGTGGCCTACTCGAAGGCAGAACAAGCAGGAAAGATCCCGCTCGCGCTGAACCTCAAGCACAAGCTTTTTGATGTACTGCTCTACAAGAAACTGCGCGAGGCCATGGGCGGCAATATCCGTCATGCGGTCTCGGGCGGCGGGCCATTGGGAGAGCGTCTTGGCCATTTCTTCAACGGCATCGGTGTGACCGTACTGGAAGGCTATGGTCTAACCGAGACCACGGCCCCGATCTCGGTTAATACAACAAGCCGTATCAAAATCGGCACCGTGGGTAAGCCGTTGCCGGGTAATGCTGTGCGTATCGCCAGCGATGGCGAGATTTTGGCCAAGGGTATTTGCGTCATGCGCGCCTATCACAACCGCCCAGAGCTACAGGACGAAGCATTTACCGATGGCTGGTTCCACACCGGAGATATCGGAGAGCTTGATAGCGACGGATACCTGAGCATTACCGGACGCAAGAAAGAAATTATCGTCACCTCCAGTGGCAAAAACGTGATCCCTGCGCTACTTGAAGATCAAATCCGTGCCGACGCGTTAGTCTCGCAGTGCGTGGTAATCGGCGAAGGCCGACCATTTATCGCGGCCTTGGTAACACTGGACGCTGAAGCACTGCCGGGCTGGCTCGAGCGTCATCATCTTGCCAAGGACACTTCGTTAGAAGACCTAGCCCAAGACCCAACGGTGCGCGAAACCATTCAGAAAGTCATCGACAAGGCCAACACTTCGGTATCTCGCGCCGAGGCCATCAAGTCCTTCCGCATCGTTGCTGCGGACTTTACCGAGGAAACCGGACACTTAACACCCTCGCTAAAGATCAAACGTGCGGCAGTGCTTAAGGACTACAACGAGCTCATCGAAGAGATCTATTCGGCGCCTAAACCTACGGCATAATCAAGAACAGCACCAACAAGCTCCCACGATTCACGAGCTGAAGCGGCCCAGGGCAACCTGAGGCCGCTGTGTTGTGTCCGGGCAAAATAGCTGCGAGGTAATGCCACCTTGTTAAAGGCCGGAACCGGGTGATCTGGGCGTTCGTCACCAAGTACTGCGAAAATCAGGTTTTCGGCCAAGGCTTTGCGTCCGTTGGCCAGCAACCACTGGACCAGATCCATCAGTTGATCTTCGCTATCTGGTCCGGGTTCACCCACGACCACCAGAACGTCGGCCGCGCTAAATTTGCCTTCGAGAGCTGTTTGAACACGTTCTGGCCCCGAAGTGGAGACCTGCGCGGCGAGGTTTAGCTCGCTAAATTGTTCGGCCAGATGCTCTGCAATCTCAAAAAATGGCAGGTGGGTATCCAAGGTGAAGACCAGGACCCCCAGGCGGCTTCGCAGTGTCAAAAATTCTTTGGCCCGATCACTAACCGCTTGAGCAGTTACTCCTGCTGGAGTCTTGCTGGCGCGCATCGCAGCTCCTTATACATCTAAAATTCTCTACATTGGTGAACTGAGCACAAAGGCCCGCAACATGGTGTTGCGGGCCCCTGTGCCCAGTACAAGTACCTGCTGGTTACTACTTCGGCTCAATCACCAAGAGTAGATCCCCGCCCTGTACTTGGCTTGTACCGTCCAAAGTGATCTGTGTGACCACACCCGAAGCGTTGGCAGTAATACCGGCTTCCATCTTCATTGCCTCAATCGTGGCCACCGACTGACCTGCTTCGATCAGATCACCAGTCTTCACATTCACCGTGACCGCACCGGCGAAAGGAGCTGCCACGTGGCCGGAGTTATTCGGGTCAGCCTTCGGAGCGGACTTGACGGTGGATTCTACCGATTCGTCGCGTACCTTGATCTGACGGGACTGACCGTTCAGGGTGACCACGACGGTGCGTAGCCCCTTTTCATCAGCTTCCGAAACTGAGACAAGCTTGACCAGCAAGCGAACTCCGGTACCCAAGGAAATTACGTGCTCGAAGCCCGGAGTCAGACCGTAGAGGTAGTCACGGGTGTGAAGTACCGACAGGTCGCCGTAGCTCTCTACGGAGTTCTCGAAGTCTCGCGTTGGACCTGCAAAGAGCAAGCGGTTCAAGGTGGTGCGAACAGTCTGCGCATCCGTTGAGACCAGGCCTTGGGCGTCCTCGGCACTAAGTTCCTCAATACGGTTCTTGACGTTACGTCCCTGTAGCGCCTTGGTACGGAATGGTTCTGGCCATCCACCCGGAGGGTTACCCAGTTCGCCTGACAGGAACTGAATCACCGAATCCGGGATGTCGTAGTTCTGTGGGTTGGCTTCGAAGTCGGAAGCTGTCACCGAGGAGCCGACCAGCTGCAATGCAAGATCGCCGACCACCTTGGAGGACGGAGTCACCTTCACCACGTTGCCCAGCATGTCGTTAACCGAGGCGTACATCGACTCAATGGCCTCAAAACGCTCGCCCAGGCCCAACGCAATGGCCTGCTGGCGCAGATTCGAGAGCTGACCGCCAGGAATCTCGTGCTGGTATACGCGGCCGGTTGGCGATGGCAATCCGGACTCGAACGGCTTGTACAGCGCACGAACCGCTTCCCAGTAGGGTTCGAGAGAAGCCACTGAATCCAAGGACAATCCTGGATCACGTTCGGTAAATTCCAACGCCGCGACCAGTGCCGAGGCTGATGGCTGGGAAGTGGTCCCGGCCATAGCCGCGCTGGCTACGTCCACCGCATCGACACCAGCCTCGATAGCGGCCATCAGGGTCGCCAGCTGTCCACCGGCGGTGTCGTGGGTATGCAGGTGAACCGGCAAGTCGAAGCGCTCACGTAGAGCGGTGACCAACTTGGTCGCTGCCGCTGGTCGAAGTAAGCCCGCCATGTCCTTGATGGCGATGATATGTGCACCGGCATCGACGATCTGCTGGGCAAGATCGAGGTAGTACTCCAGCGTGTACAGCTTCTCGTTGGAATCCAACAGATTGCCGGTGTAGCACAGTGCCACTTCGGCCACCGCGGTTCCGGTCTCACGTACCGCCTTGATCGCTGGTGCCATCTGCGAAACATCGTTCAGCGCGTCAAAAATGCGGAAGATGTCGATGCCCGAAGCCGCAGCCTGCTTTACAAACGCGTCGGTAACTTCAGTTGGATACGGGATGTAACCAACAGTATTACGTCCGCGCAGCAACATCTGCAGTGGGATATTTGGCAGTTCCGCACGGAGCAATTCCAAGCGCTTCCATGGGTCTTCACCCAAGAAACGGAGCGAAACGTCATAGGTTGCCCCGCCCCAGACCTCCATGGAGAACAACTGCGGTACGTTATGTGCGTAGGCGGGCGCTGCGGCTAGTAAGTCGCGGGTACGTACGCGGGTAGCCAACAATGACTGGTGCGCATCACGGAAGGTCGTATCGGTGATGCCAACGGCCTTTGACTCGCGCAGCGCCTTGGCAAAACCATCGGGGCCAAGTTCCAGCAACTTCTGACGCCATCCGTCCACCGGTGCTGCAGACTTTGACGGCCCATCAAACGGTGAACGCTCCGGCTCATCGGCCTTATCCCCCGGGAAGGACGGAAGCTTCTTGCGTGGGTCAATGCCCTCGATGCGTTCCCCGTGCGGGTGATTAACCGTGACGTGCGCAAGGTAGCTTAACGCCTTGGTACCGCGGTCCTGGGATTCATTACCAGTGAGCAGATCCGGACGGGAGTCGATGAAGTCTGTTGCGACATCGCCGGCGAGGAATTGCGGGTCACCCAAAACATTCTGGATGAACGGAATGTTGGTAGCCACACCACGCACACGGAATTCTGCCAACGCACGACGGGCACGAGCAACGGCAGTTGCGTAGTCACGCCCGCGGCAGGTGAGCTTGACCAGCATGGAGTCAAAGTGTGGTGACACTTCAGCGCCGGCGTAGATCGTGCCACCATCTAGGCGAACGCCCGAGCCACCGGCTGAACGGTACACCGTGATAGTGCCAACGTCTGGGCGGAATCCGTTGGCTGGGTCTTCGGTGGTGATGCGGGATTGCAGAGCCCAGCCGCGAACCTGCACCGAATCCTGGGTGATACCCAGGTCATCGAGCGACTCTCCAGCTGCGATGCGCATCTGCGCCTGCACCAGGTCAATGTCGGTGACTTCTTCGGTCACCGTGTGCTCAACCTGAATACGTGGATTCATTTCGATGAACACGTGCTGACCGGCACGTTCACCAACCGTGTCCACCAAGAATTCAACGGTTCCGGCGTTCTGGTAGCCCAGGGTCTTGGCAAACTTCACCGCGTCACGGAACAGCGCCTGACGAATCGACTCATCCAGATTAGGCGCCGGAGCGATCTCGACGACCTTTTGGTGACGGCGCTGCAAGGAGCAGTCACGTTCGTGCAGGTGAACGATGTTTCCCTGTTCATCGGCAAGGATCTGCACCTCGATGTGGCGAGGGCGAAGTACTGCTTGCTCAAGGAACACCGTGGGATCGCCGAAGGCCGTGCCAGCTTCACGCATGGCAGCTCCCATTAGTTCCGGCAAATCTTCACGCTTATCAACGCGACGCATGCCACGACCGCCACCACCGGCAACGGCTTTGACGAAGATTGGGAAACCAATGCGGTCGGCTTCAGCGATCAGGAAGTCGACGTCATCGCTTGGTTCAGACGACTCAAGAACCGGGATCCCGGCCTCGCGAGCTGCTTTCAGAGCGGCGACCTTGTTGCCAGCCAGTTCCAATACATCGGCTTTGGGGCCAATGAACTTAATGCCTTCTGTTTCTGCGGCACGAGCCAGATCAGGATTTTCGGACATGAACCCGTAGCCTGGGTAGATTGCATCAGCGCCGGCTTCTTTGGCAACGCGGATGATCTCGTCAATATCCAAGTAGGCGCGAACCGGATGGCCCTCTTCACCAATTTGGTAGGCCTCTGCGGCCTTCTGGCGGTGAATTGAGTTGCGGTCCTCATGGGGGTAAACGGCTACGGTTTTTGCACCGAGTTCGTAGCTTGCGCGGAATGCACGAATTGCAATCTCACCGCGGTTGGCGACCAAGATCTTTTCAAACATAGTGTCCCTACATCGAATCATTAGAGGTTGACATCCAAGTCCACTGACATTGCTACAGTGGCCCTTTTTGCAGACATCAACGGCCCTTCGGGTCTCGAAAAGTAGCTAGCGTTCGCCACTTCTGTGAGACACACTACACGGGTGACCCGCAATACACCCAAACATTTCGCCGTGTGGTCTGACCATAGGAAATATTCGCCTTGGATGCTCTTTTAATCACTAAGTTGGATTCAAGAGCAAAAACTAACGTTGCAAAGTCGGGGAAACGACCCTCGGCACACTATGATGATGAGAGACTAAATATTCGGTGGGACGTTAAATAGCGAACAGTGAAAGGCGTGGTCTGGTCCGTGCACGTAGTGAGCATCAGCAGCCTCAAGGGTGGCGTAGGAAAAACCTCCGTAACGCTCGGACTGGCTTCAGCAGCACTTGCCGCCGGCATTCCGACTCTCGTCATTGATCTGGATCCCCACGCGGATGCCAGCACTGGCCTCGGAGTGCGAGCGAACGGCAAGCAGACAATTGGGCAAATGCTCAAGAACGCTCGTCGAGCCCGTTTGCAGGAGCAGGTAGTGGCAAGCGCCTGGCAATCAAAGGCAGCAGAAAAGAAGTCGCGTACCCGCATCCCGGTACTAGATGTTGCTGTCGGTGATGCCTATACCGGCATTTACGACCGACCAGACCTACGTACCAGGGATCTGCGTCGACTCACCCAGCTCTTGAGCCGCACCAGTGGATACCAGCTCGTGCTAATCGACTGCCCTCCCTCCTTGAATGGGTTGACCCGCATGGCATGGAGCGCATCGGATCAGCTGCTGTTAGTTGCAGAGCCAAGTCTTTTCTCCGTAGCCGGTACCGAGCGCACGCAACGTGCACTGGATCTGTTCCGTCGCGAATTTGCCCCCTCCCTCGGACCAGTGAAGGTAGTAGCCAACCGGGTTCGCAAGGACTCGGCAGAGCACACGTTCCGCTTGGGCGAAATGCGTCAGATGTTCGGCGATTCCATGGTCAAGCCTGAAATCCCAGAGCATCCAGAATGGCAGCAAATCCAGGGCGCGGCTTACGCCGTGCATCACTGGCCTTCGAAGGCGACTGCACCGATGCTTTCGCAGTTCGACGGGTTGCTTAAGGAAATTATGTCCACCTCAGGCAAGTCCAACGGCTAAGCCCAGAAGGCTAGATAAAAGATATACGTTTGAGGCCAGATCACCGATTGGTGATCTGGCCTCAAACGTATAAGTTTCTAGATTATGTCACTAGCCGACATTACGAGCTGCTTTAGCCGCACGTCGCGCTGCGAGTTCATCTTCTGGCAATTCTTGGTCAACGGAACTCTCCGAGGGAAGCTGTGCGAGCGATCCTTCAACCTCACGCCAAACACGGCCGACAGCAATGCCGAAGACTCCCTGACCTTTTTGGACTAGGTCAATTACTTCGTCGGCACTCGTGCATTCATAAACTGAGGCACCATCGCTCATCAAAGTAATCTGGGCAAGGTCCTCTACCCCGCGTTCGCGCAGATGCAGAACTGCTGTGCGAATCTGCTGTAACGATACGCCGGTATCAAGCAGGCGCTTAACGACCTTGAGAACGAGGATGTCGCGGAAGGAATACAAACGGTGACTGCCCGAACCCTTGGCACCGCGAACGGCTGGTTCAACTAATCCAGTACGTGCCCAGTAGTCTAATTGGCGGTAGGTAATTCCTGCCGCTTTGCACACGACGGGACCACGATAACCGGCATGTTCATCCAGCTCAGGCAGATCATCGGTGAAGAGCAATCCTTGGGTATTGGAATGCTTGATGCCACCGTCGCCCCCGTGACGAGGCCCTGTCTGGCGTGACTCCATCCAATTGCTCCTTGCGTATCAGCACGTTTCTCAATGAGTAAAGTAGCGACTAACTCAGAACCGTGCAGATGCGAGCGATGATCATCAAAAACAGTTCTTGTTTATTGTCCCTATGCTTCGACGGTACGGCTATCTTCCCCAATGGTCAAAGACCTTCAAGCTTAACTTTAAGCCGTGTCGCAATTGCTGATCGAATATCCCAATTCAGCGACAATAATTCACTGAATTCAGCTATGAAACCTTTAGGAAGAGAAGTCCTCAGGATCAATCTTGTCCAAAAATTCTCGGAACTCACGAAGCTGCTCTTCTGGGGCCTCTTCCTCGTCAGCTTCCAGCTCAATAGCTACGCCAGCGTCGTTGAGTACCTCTTCCGCGCAATAAATGGGGCACTGCGTCCTGACCGCCAACGCCACAGCATCTGAGGATCGAGAATCGATCCGTTTCCCGTTAGACAGGACGAGCTCTGCCACAAAAACAGCATTGTGAACAGAAATGATTTCCACTCGCTCCAGCTTCACACCGGTGGCTTCAAAGATGCTCAGGATCAAGTCGTGAGTCATTGGCCGCGGTGGGGTGAGCCCTTGTTCCGACATGGCGATCGCAGACGCTTCTGGCGCGCCAATCCACAGCGGGAGGTAAAGGTTTTGTTCAGCGTGCCTTAGCAGTAAGAGCGGCTGGTTTGCCGGCAGTTGAATACGAATTCCTGAAAACTCCAGTTCCAGCATGTCTGCCCCCCTAGAGTTGTGAATGCTTGGTGTGTTTTAGCCTAACGATCCAGCTGCGAAATAGCACGCTGCACCAGAGCTTCATGAATTTCTAGACATTGACGCGAGATCTCTTGGGCCTCTTCGGCAGCACGTGCGCGGGCAGAAACCTCAGGCTTCTTCCATTCATTGCCAACAATGCTTTCAATCAGCGAGAACTCACGATCCGCAGCTGTACGGAACTGTCGCAGGTGTCGAGGCTCCACGCCGTGACTGGCAAGCCGCACCGCCGACTTGGTGACCTTGATACAGTTTGCGTCAAATAGGCCACCGGTGGCTTCGAGAAGTCCAAACTTAAGTAGCTCATCGATGAGTTCTTCGCTGGCTCCGGTGATCCCCTGCAGCTCTGCCAAAGACACCAGGCGACTGGTACGTTCAACCGCTTCAGTCATCTCACTGTTGACTAACTGCGGGGCAGCTGGCGCTCCCCCAGGCAGGGCCTCGGGAGCCTCGCCGCGGTCAACAGCGTCTAGATGGTCCTTGATCACTTTCAAGGGTAAGTACTGATCGCGTTGAACCGAGAGAATAAATCGTAAGCGAGAGACATCCGACGCAGAATACTTGCGGTATCCCGCGGAAGTGCGCTGCGGGATAATTAGACCCTTGTCTTCCAAGAAGCGAATCTTCGAGGCCGTAACCCGCGGAAATTCGTCCTTTAGTTCCGAAAGGACTTCACCAATGTTCAGCGCGGCCTGCCGGATCGTCTCGTGGCGTTGCGCCTCAAGTCGTGGGCTTCGTGCTGCGTCAAAAATCGGCAAAGGGTCTACACCTCGGATGTTTGGAGAAGACGACGGATAAACCGTCGGCGAAAAACCTTGAACTCTACTAGCTTAAAGGTTTGGCACGCTCTGGTAAAAATTCAAACGGAATTTGCCGATTTGGACCTGTACGCCGCTGTTGAGTTGAATCGCATCAATTCGATCGCCGTTGATGTAGGTACCGTTCAGCGAGCCGATGTCGCTCAGACGGAAGTTCTGACCTTCGCGGGTGAACTTTGCGTGTCGGCGAGATACTGTCACGTCATCTAGGAAAATGTCTGCGTTGGGGTGACGACCGGCAACACTCTCATCGGTATCCAGCAGGAAGCGTGCACCCTTATTCGGTCCTGAGTGAGCGATCAGCAGCGCCGACCCCGTCGGAAGAGCGCGTACAGCATTCTTCTCGTCTTCACTCAGTGTGTAAATCACCGAGGGTTCGCCTGGCTTATTTGCCGATGGGAGCGAGATATTGGTCGTCTCGGAGGCAGACTCTTTGTGCGGGTCAACCGGCCCATGTTCCGACATTTGGGATCCTCCAGAAAATCTTGCTAACAGTTCGTGCGCGACGACCTTGTATTCGAATTTGGCACTTTAAGTGATACCAATCTATCTACAGATTAGCCTACTCACCACCGAAGTGATAACAGATGAGACCATATTTTCCGACGAATAGAATTCTTGAAGAACGGCTTAAGGCAATGTAGACCGGATTCTCAAGAGTCGCCATAACATCGATCTTTCTCGGTTTTTCGAGCAGGTGCAAGTGCAGAGCAGGGATTAATAGGTGAACCATGACTGAAATACATCTCAAACGCGTCTACAACGAACCCGATCCGAGCGATGGGTACCGAATACTGGTGGACCGTCTGTGGCCACGTGGCATGAGCAAGGAGCGAATCAGGATAGACCAATGGGCCAAAGCCTTGGCGCCGAGTACTGAACTACGTAAAGCTTGGCATCACGATCCAGATCAGTTTGAGCATTTTGCCCATGTTTACCGTAGTGAGTTGGAAAAGACTGATGCGGTGAGCGATCTGTTGGAGACCCTTGATGAGGTTTCGGTCATCACCTTTGTCTTCGCCTCAAAGAACGAAGAGCTCAATCACGCTGTTGTTCTACGTGAGTACTGTCTGGAACGGTATTCACGTCGTGAGAGGGAATGAAGCACACTCCATCGGCACAAACCATATCGGAATCAACAACTTGCTGTAGATCGAAACTGAAGTCCTGGCTCACGAGGCAATCCTTTGAATGGTTAGCTTGCAGGTACTCCAGTAGAACAGCGTAGACCTCCACAAATATTCCGTTACGCTACCCTACGCGCCACCGAGGAACCAAGCGCAAGAGTTGATTCCCCGGCGAGCCGAAGTGCGCACTACGGATACTAATTTTGCGGCAGCAAAACAGCATCAAAGAATGTTGCCAGTTCTTCCCGGGCTTCCAGTGGCATTACGTGAGCGACATACATGTCAGGGCGCACAATAACAATTGCGCCCGAACGAGAGACCTGCCGTCTGTCGAAAATGTCATCAGCACCCAGTGCGGCATAGACTTTCTCGTAATCCACGAGGCCAAATTTTCCAACGTTGGGACGGAAAATCTTCGGGACTTCGTTGATGTTCAACGTCGAGTAGTCCTGCTGGTAGATGACCTTGATGTCAAAGATCGCATCAAGATCTGCACCCTGAGGAGTAAATTTGACCACCGGTGATTCATCTGACGCCAACAGCCACCGGCCTAAGGCTTCGAGCGCTGCGGAGCTTGCCACCGGGTCTTGATCGGCAAAGACGTAGACCCGATAACGGCCATCTGCCTTATGGTGATGCCCAAGATGCTTGAGGTTTGCATCCGCTACACGCATAACTTCTGCGGACCTGAAGCGCTTGCCAATCGGGAATCCTGCAGCGATCTCCTGGTACTGCTTGGTACCGGTAAGTTCTGATGGCGCGTATTCGGTCATGAAACCTGCAGGGAACTCAGCGGTGCGTACGTAGAATTCCGATACACCTTCTTTGCCAGCTAAGTCCTGTGGAGTTGCTGCCATCAAGGAGGACCACTGCTTGTCAAAGTCGATCAGATCCTTTGCAATGACTTTTCGCTCCGCCGTGTAGGTGCGCAGCAGTTGTGCCGGAGCGCGCCCCGAGAGCACGTACCCAAGTTTCCAGGCCAGGTTAAATCCGTCCTGCATCGACACGTTCATCCCCTGCCCCGCCTTAGCCGAGTGGGTGTGGCAGGCATCGCCGGTGATGAAAACTCGTGGATCGCGTGAAGCAAGCTCTTCTTCGGCAACGTCGTCAAACCGGTCGGCCAGCCGGTGTCCCACCTCGTACACGCTATGCCACGCGACATCTTTAATCTCAAGCTTGTAGGGGCTCAAGATCTGCTTGGCCCGCTCGATGATCTCCTCTAGCGGGGTTTCACGAATCTTGCCATTGTCCGCCTCGGGAACTTCACCCAGGTCTACATAGAGCCGGAAAAGCTGCCCACCTTCACGCGGGATGAGCAAGATCGAACCGGCTGCGGAGTGAATGGCACACTTGATACGCACGTCCGGGAAGTCGGTGATGGCTAGGGTGTCCATAACACCCCAGGCGTGGTTGGCTTTGTCACCGGCGAGCTTCACCGACATCGAACGACGAACGTTACTGCGCGCTCCATCGGCTCCCACTACGTACTTGGCACGCACCACTCGCTCGGTGCCTAAGTTGTCTTCTGCACAACTGATCAGAGTGACCTTTACGGGGTACTCGTGCTGTTCTTCGACAACAAGTTCTTTGAATTCCCAACCATAGTCTGGGGCAATTCGTGTTGGAGAGTTCAAAGCGAATTCCGCAAAGTAATCGATGACCCGGGCCTGATTGACCACAAGGTGCGGAAATTCGCTCACCCCAGCAGGATCATCGCTGGTCCTAGCAGTACGGATAATCTGCGTCGGGTTGGCTGGATCGGGGTTCCAGAACGTGGTCTCTTTGATGACATAGGCCTCGGCAGCAATTCGTTCGGCGAAACCAAAGGCTTGGAACGTCTCGACCGTTCGGGACTGAATCCCGTCGGCTTGCCCGATCTGTAAACGTCCCGAACGACGATCAATAATTCGGGTGTGCACGTCGGGGAACTGAGAAAGCTGAGCTGCAGTGATAATGCCAGCCGGACCGGTGCCCACAATGAGCACATCCATCAGCTCGGGCAACTCCTCCGGGCGATTGACGCCGGTTCCCGATGCTGGTTGAACTCGCGGATCGGCCGAGACGTATCCATTGTGATGAAACTGCATTGTCCCATCCCCCATTCGCTGTGGTTGATTCACTACGGTTGAATTATTCGATAATAGAACAAGCTACTCTTTTATCGCACACTTATCATATACAATCTGTGAACCCTCCCACAATGCCCGTACTCAATCGCGAGTTCTAGTACCCAAAGCCCCGTGCTTATGCTGGATAGAAGTAAAACAACGGGCCACCCATCAGCACTTGATTTTGCTGATTGGCGGCCCGCTGCCCCTAAGCTAACTTTTTTACTTCACAACCTGTACCTGACCATCACGCACATGCAGTCGTTGCAACCGTGTTTGCTCCTTGAGTTTTTGCTGCCATCGGCGATCATGAGTCACCGTAATGACAGTTCCCGGATAGTGTTCGAGCGCGTCTTCAAGCTGTTCAACCAGTGCTGGCGACAAGTGGTTGGTTGGCTCATCCAAGAGCAATAGTTGTGCGCGGGTACTCACCGCGACTGCCAGTTCAAATCGACGACGTTGCCCGGCAGAGAGGGACATCGGATGCCGCAAAAAATCCTTGACGTCAAAGAGCCCAAGGTTTGCCAGCGCTGGCGCAGCGTCCTGCACAAATTGGTCGGTTGCCAAGGCGAATGATTCTACGACGCTCTGCCCTACGATCGGTGCGAGTTCTTGGCGCAACCACGCACAACTCAGGTTTTCCGCCCGCCAGATATTCCCTTGTTGATGATCCACTTCGCCGGCAATCAGTTTGAGCAAGGAAGTTTTGCCGGCACCATTGGGACCGGTGACTAACCAGCGCTGCCCGAGATTGATCTCGAACTTCCCGGTCGTAAGCAATGGTGCCTCAAGGCGTCGTGCCTTATTCACCCGCACGAGAGACTTGGTCTCAACCGCCGAAGGGTGGACCGAAGGCAAGGAGAAAGCTAATTCGGCGGCTGGCTTAAGCGCCGGGTTTGATTCCAGATCTTCGATCCGTGATTTGGCCTGCCGGATCTTTGACGTTGACCCGTGGCTTCGACTTCGCATTCGAAAATTGCCGTGTCCAAATCCGGCCTTTTCCTGCTTGCGTGGCACCGCGGCGACCCTGGAAGCGTTCTTCTCAACCAGCTTCTGAGCGTGTTCCAACTCTTCTAACCACAGCTCATATCCTTCTCGCACCGCGATTCGCTCTTGCTCTTTGGCATGAAGATATCCTTCGTAGCCGTTGGAATAGTGAGCCAGTGCTGAGTCCTGAACTTCAACAATCGAGCGCGCAAAGCGTTGAAGGAACATTCGATCGTGGCTAATCACCACTAAAGCACCGGCATGCTGGTTCAGGCCCCGGTCCAACCACGCCAAGGCCGAATCGTCCAGATCATTGGTTGGCTCATCTAAGAGCAATAATTGCGCGCCCGAGCAGAGCACACAGGCCAGTGCCAGCCTTGAGCGTTGGCCACCGGAAAGCTGTGACACGGCTCGTTCCCGATTAAGATCGCCCATGCCAAGTTGCTCAAGAGCGCTATTCACCCGCTGTTCCAGGCTGTAACCGTTCGCAGCTTCATAAAGGTCTGTGACCAGCTGCAATTGGGACATCAGTTTTGCCGCGGAGCTTTCATCGGCACCTTGTAGTCGTTGTGCGATGGCGTCCATCAACGATTCAAGTTCACGGAACCGCCGGTGATAAGAATCGATGACATTCTGAACGCTCATCGTGGTGGCAAACTGCGGATTCTGCGCCGCGTAGGCAACACCACCGGGGGCGTTAATGGTTCGTTGGCCTTGATCCGGATCGAGAATTCCGGCAAGTACACGCATGAGGGTCGACTTGCCTGAACCGTTATCGCCTAAGACCGCGAGGCGGTCATGGTGGTTGATCACCAAATCTATTTCGGAGAACACATCTCGGTCGCCGAAGCTGACACTGATGTTTTCCAATGTGCACAGCGCGTTGCACGTTGCTTCCAGCCCTGAGCTCGAATTGTTATCGTGGGTCATGGGATTTTCCTGCCTTGCGTGCCCCGACAATGAGAGTCGAAAAATCACGCAGCTAACTTTGGTGCATCAAGGTTTGATGCAGTGGACTCGCAGCGGATCCGGGCTCAACGTCGCGATTAGAGCGTCCAGTCTTTAGCGGAAAAGGAGCCCTGAAATTATCGTTCCCATCTCTCAAGACTAGATCCAGTTGCCAGCTCGAACAAGAAATTCTGGCTTAGAGCTCGATTGAACCGTCAATGAGCACTTGGGTTTGCCCGCCCACCCACAATTTCTCATCGGCCACACTGATGTGTACCTGTCCGTCGTACCCGATAACAGATCCTTGACGGTTGACCAGCGGAGGTCGCACGTGATGCGTTTCGATAAGCCACTGAGCCGCGGCACCGTTCAGACTTCCGGTGACCGGGTCCTCCCGGAAAGTTCCGTTCTCGATGCTCAACGCCCGAAACTCAAATTGTTCCTCATCCTGACCGGTCGCAGCAATGACACCAATTTTCCACCGCCCTGGACGAGCGGGGATTTGTGGTTTTAGGGTCAGCATCAGATTCAGGTCATCTAGATACACCGCCAGCCAGCCTGGACCGTTGTCCACCCACTGTGCATCAATCACGTGATCGGCCTGCACGTCGAGTATTTCTAGAACCTCGGCCAATTCTTGGGCAGCAACTGGCCCGCTACGTAGCAATGGCGGGGAGGCAAAGGAGAGCAGATTCCCCTGAATCCGTATCGGAATGACTCCGGCGTCGCATTCAGCCATGATCATTCCCGAATTCCGCGGTACTCCCCCGTCTGCGAGCCATGCTCGCGCGGTGCCCAAGGCAGGGTGTCCGGCAAAGGGATACTCACGGTCCCTAGCAAAAATGCGGAAGCGGTAGTCGGCTTCCACCTTAGCCGCTGGCAGCAGGAACGTTACCTCAGAGAGATTAGACCATCTCGAATAGTTGATCATTGCTTCGCCGGAAAGATCTTGGGAATCAAGCACGACGCCCAGCGGATTACCTTTGTACGCAGTGCTGCTAAAAACGTCGACCTGCGCGAACCTGCGTTGCATTGGTGTACTCCCGTAATTGCTGTGGACAGCGCAAAACCCCGTCAAGAAATACTCTCGACGGGGTTTGTGCTGGTGGTCGGGCTAGCGGGATTTGAACCCACGGCCTCCTCACCCCCAGTGAGGCGCGCTACCAAGCTGCGCCATAGCCCGATGCTTTCACAGCCGTTATCCCCCAAGTCGTGAGATCCAAGGGTGCCGTCTGCAAAAGCTTCATATTTACCCTACACCAAGTGAAGGGCTAAATTCGAACTCTACCTGTTACGACCGCGGCGTTCGCGAATTCGCATCGATACCTCAATAGGGGTACCTTCAAATCCGAAAGTTTCGCGCAGTCGACGGGTAATGAAGCGGCGGTACCCTGGATCCAAGAACCCGGTGGTGAACAACACGAAGCGTGGCGGTCGGGACGAAGCCTGAGTTCCGAAGAGGATACGTGGCTGCTTTCCACCGCGTACTGGGTGCGGGTGCGCCGCGACTAGCTCGCCCAGGAACGCATTGAGCTTGCCGGTGGGAATACGCTTATCCCACGAATCCAAGGCGGTGTTCAGCGCAGGAATCAGCTTATCCTTGTGCCAACCGGTCTTGGCCGAAATGTTCACACGAGGTGCCCATTCGATATGGGCCAGATCGCGCTCGATCTCGGTATCAAGGTAGTAACGACGGTCCTCGTCTACCTCGTCCCACTTGTTGTACACGATGACCATTGCACGGCCAGCTTCAATAGCTAGCTGGATGATGCGCACGTCCTGTTCGGAGACCACTTCGTTGGCGGCCAACAAAATAACAGCAACTTCAGCCTTTTCCAGTGCGGACTGGGTACGCAAGGAAGCGTAGTAGTCCGAGCCCACGGCCATATGCTGACGACGACGGATACCGGCGGTATCCACGAAGCGCCAAACATTTCCACCGAGTTCGATCAATTCATCCACTGGGTCACGGGTGGTGCCAGCGTAGTCGTCGACGACCACGCGCTCAGAACCGGCCAGCTTGTTCAGCAGCGAGGACTTGCCCACGTTCGGACGTCCGATCAACGCAATACGACGAGGACCACCTGAAGGGATCAGGCCACCAAAAGCGGAATGCTCAGGTAGTTTCTCCATGACTGCGTCCAGCAAGTCGGCGGTGCCACGACCGTGCAGCGCCGAAACTGGCCACGGCTGACCAAAACCCAGGCCCCACAGCATGGCGGCTTCGGCTTCTTGGTTAAAATCATCGACCTTGTTGGCTACCAAGAAGACCGGTTTGCCCTTCTTGCGCAGCATCTTTACCACTGCTTCGTCCGTCGCGGTGGCCCCCACATGGGAGTCCACCACAAAGAGGATGGCATCAGCCACGTCGGCGGCGATTTCGGCCTGATCGGCGACCGAAGCGTGGATGCCTTTGGCATCGTGCTCCCAACCGCCGGTGTCAACGATGGTGAATGGGCGACCCATCCATTCAGCGGAGTAGGACACGCGGTCACGGGTGACACCCGGGGTGTCTTCAACCACCGCTTCGCGGCGACCCAAGATGCGGTTGACCAGGGTGGACTTGCCGACGTTTGGGCGTCCGATGACGGCGAGCACCGGTGGAATTACCACGTCGGCATCGTCGTCGTCATAGGAGTCAAGACCGGCGAGCAGGGCCGAGTCTTCTTCGTCCAGCTCGTAGTCTTCCAGTCCGCTGAGCAGAGCCTGCGCACGGATGGCGGCTTCTTCCTCGCTCAGTTCGGCCAGGCGCTCGGCGATATCGTCGTCTCCAACGGGGATGTATTCCTCGTCGTGGGTGGAGTTGTTCTCGCTCATGATTTTCCCTTCACAGCGATCGTAATCTTCATCGGCTCTCGCCGAGGATGGGCACCAGCTTAAGGCTAGTTTTTCGTTGCAGTGTTGATTGCGTCAAGCACCGCATTGATGGTTTGTTCAAAATCTAGGTCTGAAGAGTCCACGGTCATCACGCCATCGGCAGCCTGCGTGAAGTTCACTACGGTGGAATCCTTCGCGTCGCGAGCCAGCACCTGGTTGGCTAGCTGCGCGTCGTTCTGGGATCCACCTAGCTGCAGACCACGACGGCGCAGTCGTGCTTCTTCCGAGGCAGTCAGCAGGATGCGCGCATCTGCATCCGGGGCGACCACGGTGGTGATGTCGCGGCCTTCGGCCACGATACGGGTGTTGGCTTTGATGATTTCCTGCTGACGGCGGACCAGTTCAGCGCGGGCCTCTAAGTTGGTAGCCACCGCGGAAACCTGCTCTGAAATGCGTGGTTCACGAATCGCAGCGGTGACATCTACCCCGCCGATCGTCACCAGTTCAGCATCCGGGTCAACCGAGATTTCCAGCTGTGCATCGCGCACCGCCTGGGCGATGGCGTTAGCGTCAGATAGGTCAGTTCCAGCAGCTAGTACCGAGTAGGTGATGGCGCGGTACATGGCACCGGTATCCAGGTAGACGGCACCCAGTTCGCGGGCGACGGCCTTGGAAACCGAAGACTTGCCTGAGCCGCTAGGGCCGTCGATGGCGATAACAAGCGTGTCGTTATTCAAGGTGCTCACTGGGCTACTTTCCATCCGTTCGTGGTCAATACGTCAATTAATTCATCGCGGCGTCCTGGAATCACCGAGACATCCACCATGCCTACTTGGTGTCCGGCAGAGTGTTCCATCCGCAAATCTTCGATGTTGATCTGTGCCTGGCCGATCTCGGTCAGCAACTGGGCGATCTGCCCCGGACGGTCATCGATCACCACCGTGACCAGCGCAAATGCTTGCGGCGGTGCGCCGTGCTTGCCCGGAATTCGCGCCTTACCGGCGTTGCCTTCACTCATCAGCTGGGACAGGTCCAACAGGGCGCCGGGGCCGTGCGGATCTTTTAAGGTCGTAATCAGCCGGTCGAGATCTTCTTTCATCCCTTGCAGGATCGGCACCAAAGCTTGCGCGTTGTGCGCAAAGATCTGAATCCACAGCTTCTCGTCGCTGGCGGCGATGCGCGTGGTATCACGCAACCCGTTGCCGGCTAGGGCCAGCTGGTGCGGCTGCGCGTCCAGTAGGCGCGATGCGATCATCGAGCTGGCAGCCTGCGGGAAGTGGCTGATGAGGGCCACAGACTGATCGTGCTCGGCCACGGACATCCGGTGCATGGTCGCCCCCAGGTCGATGGCCAAGGACTCGGCCACCTTCACCCGTGAGGCTTGGGCACCATCATGTGCGCAGATCACCCACGGCATCGAGGTGAAAAGCTCACCACGAGCGGCCGCCGGGCCAGATTTTTCGCGCCCCGCCATGGGATGTGTTCCCACATAGCGTGAGGTTTCACTCTGAGTCAGGCGCGGATCTGCCAGGACGCTGCTCAAGATCGACCCCTTCACGCTGGCGATATCAACCACCGTAGCGTTGGGGTAATCCAACAGCGCCTGGGCCACTAGGTCGGCGGTGACATCCGGCGGGGCACCGATCACTACCAGCTCGGGGGCGATGGTGCGCTCTTCGAGCACAACTCCGGCACCAATGTCTTGAGCAACCCCGGCAGCAGTGGGAGAAACATCAACAAGGTACACATTTACGCCTTTGGCGCGCAGTCCCAATCCCACCGAGGTGCCCAGCAGCCCGGTGCCGATGACCAGCACTGGGCCGGCAAGGTGAGAAGAGGCCATAAATTACATCCCCACCATGGCCATGAGGTGTCCGATTTCCTGGTTACCCAGGGAGCGGATGGTGCCCTGCTTCTGGTCACCAAGCAGGATCGGTCCCACTGCGACGCGCACCAGGCGCTGCACCGGGTGACCTACTGCGTCAAACATGCGGCGCACAATGCGGTTACGACCCGAGTGCAGGGTCACTTCAACCATGACGTTCTTCGGAGTGGTGGCGATGATTTTCAGGTCATCTACCTTGATCCAGCCGTCTTCGAGCTTGATGCCTTCGCGTAGCTGGTTGCTCACGGCGCGTGGCAGTGGGCCGGGGATCTGCACCAAGTAGGTTTTTGGCACCTCGTATTTTGGGTGCTGCAAACGGTTGGCCAGCTCGCCGTCGTTGGTCAGGATCAAGACGCCTTCGGTCTTGTAGTCCAGACGTCCAACGTGGAAGAGGCGCTGTGCGTGATGCTCGTTCTTGAAGTAATCGGCGATGGTACGACGACCCTCTGGGTCATCCATCGTGCTCATCACATGCTTCGGCTTGTTAAAGACGTAGTAGCGGTTGGTCTGGTTGACCTGGATGCGCATACCATCAACGTGGATGGAATCCTTGGCAGGGTCAACTCGGGCGCCGAGCTCTACGACCAGTTGTCCGTTAACTTCAACGCGACCTTCAGTGATCATTTCTTCACAAACGCGGCGCGATGCTACACCGGCGTTGGCCATGGCCTTTTGCAGACGGATACCGTCTTGTGACTCGCCGTGTTCCATGCGGTTTGCTTGGCTTTCGGCGCGAGCCTGAGCGCGGGCGCGCTGGGTGGGGCGGGCGTAGTTGTTCGGTACCGAGTTGCCGAAGCGTTCCTTACCGAAGGCACGCTCGGAGTTCTTACGTGGGGCCGAGGTATTGCGCTTGGCCGAGTTAGACCGGGCGGAGTTCGATTGAGGCGAATCCGACTTGGCCGAGTTTGATCGAGCCGATGATTTGCCGGAGGAAGACTTGTCGTAAGGCTTGTCGCCGAAGGACTTGCCGCCCTGCTTGCCGCGGCCGCCTGCTGGCTTGCCGCCGAAGTTTGAATTGTTGCCGCGTGGTGTGCGGCCGGAGGATGATCCCCTGCTCATGCTTGCCTGTGTCCCTTGCTAGTACGTTTCGCTGCGCGGTCCCGTCGTTTGGGGGCATCACGCGTTCTTGGTCCGGTGCAACTGCCTTTCTGGCAGCAACTTAGTCGTCGTAGGTTGCCGAATCGAGCGATTCTAGATCGGCCACCCCAGGAAGATACGGGGATAGCGCAGGCAACTCATCTAGCGAGCCCAATCCCAGTCGTTCCAGGAAGTATTCGGTGGTTTGGTAGAGCGTTGCCCCACCGTCTCCAGATTCCGGATACTCCGTGATCAATCCGCGAGTGAGCAATGTGCGCACCACAGAATCGACGTTCACACCTCGAATCGCCGAGATACGTCCACGCGAAACAGGCTGTCGGTATGCAATGACAGCCAGTGTTTCCAAGGCGGCCTGCGACAAGCGCGCGCTCTGCCCATCGAGCACAAAGCTGGAGACGAAATCGGCGTAATCGCTACGCGTATAGAAACGCCACCCGGAGGCGACACGACGCAGTTCAAATCCGCGCGGGCGATCCTTTCCATCATACTCGGTCGCCAACTTCTCCAAAGTCTGGGCAATCCGCTCTACCGGGACGTCGAAGATTTGGGCCAAACGCGCCGAACTGACGGGGATATCAGCCACCATCAGCACCGCTTCAAGACCCGATTCGAGCCCTCCTGGTAGCTGATCAATGGGTGCAATCTCACTCATGATTCACCTCACCCGCGCTCCCCTCGTACTCGTCTTGCACCGAGAGCGCATCAAATGTGGATTCTTGAACCAAACTGATGCGCAACGGACCCAGCGGATCAACCTGTTCAAAGCAGATTGCTCGTTGTCTAAACATTTCCAACAATGCCAGAAAACGTACAACTACCACCAGATGGGCCGAAGCATCGGCCACCAATTCCCGAAAATCTAGTGGACCGCGGGCGTTAAGCAGTGCGGTGATCGACTCCGCTTCTTCGGCGATGGTGACGTTGGCCCCATGCAGGTGCCCGACCCCTACCTCGGTGGCCGGCTCGGGTTTGGGTGCCAGTGCAGATGCGGCCAGAGCAGCCAAAGCATCCGGACCGATGGTGAAAATTAGTTCCGGTAACAACGAGGCGAATTCCGGATCTAGGGACACCTCGCGCGGATACCGCGAGCCTTCACTTTGGTATCGATCCCCCAAGAACTGGGCCGCTTGCTTAAACGCCTTGTACTGCAAGAGCCGAGCAAAGAGCAGATCACGGGCTTCAAGCAGTTCAAAGTCTTCTTCATCGGCCATCTCACCACGAGGCAGTAAGCGGGCTGCTTTCAGGTCCAGCAAAGTGGAAGCAACGACCAAAAATTCGGTGGTTTCATCCAGCACCTTCATCCCGTCATTTCCTTCGGCGACACTGGCTTGTAGCTCTCGAAGGTAGGCGATGAATTCATCGGTCACCTGCGCCAATGCCACCTCGGTGATATCCAGTTCGCGCTGGGTGATCAAGTGAAGCAAAACATCAAAGGGCCCATTAAAATTTTGCAGGGCAAGGCGAAAACCGCCAGACGATTCCTGCGCAGTATCAACTGGCGGTGTGGAATCGTTGGCGGTTTGCTCGGTGAGCGTGTTGCTCATTACGGGGCGCCACCACGCCAAATCAGTTCTCGTGCAAGATTGCGATAGGCCTCGGCACCGGGGTGGTTGGCCGCGTAACTGGTAATTGGTTCGGCTGCCACGTTGGCATCGGCAAATTTAATGGTTCGCTTGATCACCGTTTCGAAGAGTTTGTCCCCAAAAGCCTCGTCCAGACGGGTAATGACCTCACGGCTGTGCAGGGTACGCGCGTCATACATGGTGGCCACAACACCGTCCAGTTCCAGTACCTGGTTCAACCGGTCCTTGACCTTATCTATGGTCTCCATCAGCAATGCTACGGCGCGCAGTGCGAAGAACTCTGCGGTCAGCGGGATGATCACACCGTGTGCGGCGGTTAGTGCGTTGACGGTGAGCAAGCCCAGGGATGGCTGGCAGTCGATCAACACTACGTCGTAGTCGTCGATCACGTTGCGCAATGCCCGCTCTAGCACCTGCTCGCGAGCGACCTCGTTGACCAGCTGAACCTCGGCTGCGGACAGGTCGATATTTGCCGGCAACAGGTCAATGTTTTCAACCTCGGTTTTTAAGATCGCGTCGGTGATCTTCACCTGACGATCCATCAGCACGTTGTAAACGGTGATGTCCATTTCGTGCGGGTTGGTGCCAAAACCGGCAGATAGTGCACCCTGCGGGTCAAAATCCACCAACAGCACTTTGCGTCCATACTCGGCGAGCGCGGCAGCCAAGTTGATGGTGGAGGTAGTTTTACCCACGCCACCCTTCTGGTTGACCATGGCGATCACACGGGCCGGCCCGTGCGAAGGCAACGGAGCTGGCACCGGGAAATCTGTTAACGGCTTACCGGTCGGTCCCACCGGGCGGGGCTCCTTGAGCATCCCTGCGCCACGGTGCTTGCTTCCCTGTTCCTCGCTCACGATGGGTTAACCACACTTCCCGTTCGATCTACCTAATTCTTTGAGCTGTAAGCTCTTCTCAAGGTTATCGGTCTGAGCATTGGAACTGGGCGTTTTAGGTTTCTTTACGGCGAGCCTTTACCTTGAACCTTAACTCAAATGTTGTAAGCAAGCTGAACGTGATCTACGCTGGTTACCCCGCTGCTAGGCTTGCTCCGCGGCCCAGTCGAATCCCAGGGGCAGTAGCTCTCGAATTCCTACGGTGCGGGCCCCGAGAGGGGTATCGACAATCACGCGTAGTTGCGCGAAGGTATCGGCCATGATTTGCCGGCAACGACCGCAAGGATTTTTGATTCCTCGCCCTTCATTGCCTACAGCAACGATCACCTGCGGGTCACGTCCACCGGCACTTCGAGCACTAGCTAATGCCACCAACTCTGCACAGGGCCCACCGGTGAAATGGTAAAAGTTGACCCCTGCATACATGGTGCCGCTGCCATCGAGCACTGCAGCTCCCATGGTGTGCACCCCATCGCCACCAATGGGAGCATCGGTGGCTTCATCGATGGTTTTTCGGGCAAGTTCCACTAACTCCCGCTCGGCCATATTCAAAACTCTGCCTCGATGTCCCTGCAGTTCGTCCATGGCAACAGGCTAGCGCAGAGCCCGTCGATATACCGTGCAGCACCGATCGTGAGCGTTAAAAGGCCATCACCGCCAGGTAGTTGAACCCTGACGGTTATGACTTAGTAGATCAGTACTGTGCCTTAGTGGCCTTCAACACTGGTCTCATCAAACGGACGTGCACCGGAGAGAACTTCCTTGGCCTGATTCAGGTCGATCTCCTTGGTCCACTTGCCGATCAGCAAGGTCGCCACAGCGTTACCAGTGAAGTTGGTCAATGCGCGGGCCTCGGACATGAACTTGTCGATGCCAACGATCACGCCCATACCATCAAGCAGTTCTGGGCGATGCGCCTGCAGGCCAGCGGCCAAGGTGGCCAGGCCTGCACCGGTTACCCCGGCAGCACCCTTGGAAGCAATGATCATGAAGACCAATAGGCCAACCTGCTCACCGAGGTTCATTGGCATGCCCATAGCGGTAGATACAAACAGGGCGGACATGGTCAGGTAGATCGCGGTGCCGTCAAGGTTGAACGAGTAACCGGTGGGAACGGTGATACCAACAACTGGCTTGGAGACGCCAGCGTGTTCCATCTTGGCGATCAGGCGCGGCAGTGCGGACTCGGAGGAAGAGGTCGAGAAGATCAGCAGGTACTCGCGAGCCAGGTACTTGAGTAGCAAGAAGATATTCAGGCCGGTTACCACGCGCAGGATCGTACCCAAAACGATGACGATGAATAGTGCACAGGTCAGGTAGAACGCGCCCATCAGAATCGCCATTGAACCAATGGCAGCCCAGCCGGTGGCACCAACCACTGCAGCAATCGCGCCGAAGGCCCCAAGTGGAGCAATCCACATGATCATCATCATGATACGGAAGACAACTTTCTGGATGTGCTGGATACCCACCAGCACCGGTTCGCCAGCCTTGCCCATACCCTGCAGCGCAAAACCGACCAGCAATGCCACGACCAAGGTCGGAAGCACTGGTAAATCGCCAGGAATCAGCGACATTAAGAAGTCAACGGTGGCGTTGGAATCGGAGCCGCTGGCAGCTTCGTAAGGCTTGAGCTGCAGGCCTTCACCTGGGTGAATCAGGTTGCCCACGAGCAGGCCAATGGCCAGCGCGAAGGTCGACATAGTTACGAAATACAGTAGCGCGAGTCCACCGACTTTACCAACGGTGGCAGCCTTAGCTACCGAGCCAATACCCAAAACGATGGTACAGAAAATGACTGGAGCAATGATCATCTTGATCAAAGCAACAAACGCGGTACCAATTGGCTTCAGCGCCTTACCAAGGTCAGGAGCGATCAGGCCGATCGCTGCGCCAAGTATGACCGCAGCAATGACCATAATGTAGAGCCAATGAGTTTTGTCTTTTTTCTTTGGTGCGACCGGGGCCTGATGGCCGTCTGGGGTTTTGTCGTCGGTGAGCGTCATGTGGTTTGTCCTACCCTAACTTTGCGCACGTAACGGCCTGAAGCGTCGTTGCCAAGCCGGTATTACGTAGAATCGTTCTGTTCCATGTTGCGCGCCAAAGTGATCTGCATCTCTATTGCGTTCATATTGGTCACGCACTGGCACCAAGAAGTAGGACCACGCACGAAAGGCAGAGCAACGTGACAGATCACTTCACCGACCTGTCGTTGCCTCAGCAGATGAGCAACGATGCCATCCCCACCCCACTACGTCGTCGCGGGTGGTCCTTTGCGCTGCTGATTTTTGCGGCTCAAATGCTCGTGGTCGTCCTCGTTGTCATCGGCATGGCCGTGGCTACTTACCAGCAACAAGCCCGCGTCATCCTTGATGACAAACAGGCGACCGTTGCCACGATTTCGATCACCTTGGCCAATGATCCTTTCGTCTCCAACGCGCTGGCGGGAAAGAACCCCAGTGAAGAATTACAGCCCTACACCAACAAGATTTTGGACCGTGGGCAGGGCGTGGATTTCATCTCGATCATGACCCCCGACACGGTGCGCGTCACTCACCCCAATAAACAACGCATCGGCCAGAAATACGCCGGCTCCACCGAGCAGGCATTGCATGGACAAACTTATAACGAGGTGGCGCTGGGCACTTTAGGTCAATCGGTGCGTACCATCGCTCCGGTGTACCACGATGGAAAACTGGTAGGTATGGTCGCTACGGGCATCACCCTAGAGAACCTGCAAACCATATACCGCGGCGAACTGCCACAAATCCTGCTGACCTGCGCCCTCGCACTGCTCTTGGCCGGCTTTACCTCATGGTCATTCTCCCGCTACGTCAACCAAGCCACCTTGGGCTTTGGCCCTCACGGGTTGCGCCGACTCTATGCCTTCTACTTCTCCGCCCTACATTCGGTCCGCGAAGGACTAGTACTGCTTGATCGACGACATCGCATCGTCCTGTACAACCAAGAGGCCGTGCGCCTACTGGACCTGCCCGAACAAGCCCCGGGATCCGGTCTTGATCCGAACCAGATTCCGCTGCCCGAGACCCTGCGCACCCTCATGACTACCGGGCGCACCTGCAAGGATGAAATTCATTTGGGCGCACGTACAGTACTTTCCATTTCTCAGGGACCAGCACGACTGACCACCACTCGTTTACCCGGCCACTCGCGAGCCCCATTGCGCTGGTTTGGTATGCAACCGCTCACCGGAACGGTATTGACCCTGCGCGATTTGACCGAGGTTCAGGAACTCGCCGGTGAGGTGCAATCGCTGAAGACCTTCTCCACCGCCCTGCGAGCGCAAACCCACGAACACGCCAACCGTCTGCATACCATCGCCTCGCTGATCGAAAACGGTCAAAGCGATCGAGCGTTGGCCTTCGCGGTGGACGATCGAGCGCACTCACAAAAACTGACCGACGCGATCGTGAATTCCATCGATGATGCCTACCTTTCCAGTCTGTTGGTTGCCAAATCCGCCCAAGCACACGAACGAGGCCTCAAACTCGATATCACCGCCCATGGAGTCATTCCACCCGACGCCTTCGCCGCCAGTGACATGGTCACCATCGTGGGAAACCTGTTAGATAATGCGATGGACGTTTCGGTGGGTACCGCCGAAGCCACCGTCTGGGTGGAAGTCACCGCCGATAAGCACGAGCTGATCATTTCGGTGGCCGACTCGGGTCCCGGAATCGAACCGGAATTCCTGAATCAGCTCCTACAATTTGGCGTGAGCACCAAAATCGGCTCGCAACCGCGCGGACTGGGTCTGGCGCTGGTACAGCAAGCGGTACTGCGACTAGATGGCACAATGAATGTTGACAATGATGCCGGGGCGATCTTCACCGTGACCCTGCCGCTGGCCCACAGCAACTAGCTCAGGAGTTTTCTCAATGCCAGATCCCCGCATCATCACACCACGTTCCTCGCTGAGCGAAGATGACATCTTGGTCCTGGTCGTAGACGATGAACCAGAGACCGCGGCCGCCCACGCCAAGTACGTGAACCGTGTCCCCGGCTTCACCACCGGCGCGATCGCAGGCAACGGCCAAGAAGCACTGGCACTGCTAACCCGCGCCCAACGCTCCGGCTCCCCGATCGACCTGGTCCTACTGGATATGACCCTGCCGGATCTGCACGGTATTGACGTAGCTAAAAGGATGCGCGGGCGCGGACTGACCACCGACATCATCGCCATCACCGCCGTGCGTGACCTAGCGGTGGTTCGCTCAGCGGTGGCCACAGGCATCACCCAGTACCTAATCAAACCCTTCACCTTTGCAGCCTTCACCGAAAAACTAGAAAACCACCGACACTTCATCGCCAGCATGCGCTCCACCGGAACCGACACCAGCCAAGCAGCATTGGACAACGCATTCTCGGCCCTCCGTACCTCCACCGCCTCGGTATCCCTACCCAAGGGACTGATCCCCGAAACATTGGCACAGATCACCGATCACCTTCATTCCCAGCCCGAACGCTGTCTTTCGGCCACCGAGCTAGGCGAAGAACTTGGCATCTCCCGAGTCACCGCACGCCGCTACCTAGAGCACCTCTTTGATTCCAAAGCCGTCATCAAGCAGCCCCGACATGGCACTAGGGGCCGCCCGGAATATGAATACCGAGCAGCCCCTGGCCACTAGTGCGTATCCGGGCGAAGCTACTACTTCCCCGGACGTAAGAGCGGAACCAATTCGTCAAGGACCGCCGTGTCCTCAATGGTAGAGGGAACCGTATAGTCCTTACCGTCGGCAATCTGGCGCATGGTCTTACGCAGAATCTTGCCCGAACGAGTTTTGGGCAGGGCCGCTACCACCCTGACTTCGCGGAAGTCAGCGACAGCACCAATGTGCTTGCGCACTAGCGCCACAATTTCCTGCCTCAACACCTGCTCGTCGACCTCTACTCCGGACTTGAGCACCACGTACCCACTGGCACGTTGACCCTTGAGTGCATCAGCCAAACCAATCACCGCGCATTCAGCCACCACCGGGTGACTAGCCAACACCTGCTCCATCGCCCCGGTAGACAGTCGGTGACCGGCCACATTAATGACGTCATCGGTGCGCCCCATGACAAACAGGTAGCCGTCCTCGTCGATATAGCCAGAGTCACCGGTGAGGTAACAACCTTCAATCTGGCTCAAATAGGTGTCGATAAACCGTTGGTCATTGCCCCACAGTGTGCTCAGTGCGCCCGGCGGCAGCGGCAAACGCACCACAATATTGCCTTCCTGACCCCTCGGCAATTCTTCTCCCATCGCGTCACGAATCTGCACCGCAAAACCGGGAACCGGTGTGGTGGGCGATCCCGCCTTGGGGGCCAGTTCCTCCAAACCCAATGGATTGGAGGCGATCGGCCACCCGGTTTCGGTCTGCCACCAGTTATCCACTACCGGGATCCCCAATAGGTTCGATGCGAAGTGATAGGTGTCCGGATCCAGGCGCTCGCCGGCGACAAATAGCGCCCGCAGGGTAGACAGATCATATCCGGCGATCAGCGCGCCTTCAGGGTCAGCTTTGCGTACCGCGCGCAAGGCAGTAGGGGCGGTGAACATCGTGGTGACCTTATGATCCTGAATAATTCGGCCGAAGACTCCGGCATCGGGGGTGCCCACCGGTTTGCCTTCATAGAGCACCGTGGTCGCCCCGGCGATCAACGGCGCGTACACAATGTAGGAGTGCCCGACCACCCAGCCCACGTCGGATGCGGTAAACATGGTGTCCTCAGGGTGCACATCGTAGATCGCGTTCATCGAATACTGCAACGCGGTGCCGTATCCGCCGGTATCGCGTACCACTCCTTTGGGCGCACCGGTGGTACCGGAGGTGTAGAGCACATACAGCGGATGGGTTGAGGCAACACTGACCGGGGCGGCCGGCGTGGCCTCGGCGCACACTTGCTCCCAATCCAACCAAGAGATTTCTTGACCGCTGAAACGCTGTCCGTGATACTGCCCCAGATCATGCTCAAAACCATCTCGATGGGCGACGATCACATTTTTCACGCTCGGCGTCGCCAACGACAACGCCTCGGCCACCGCAGGCAAATACTCGATGCGCCGACTCGGCTCGATACCGCCGGAGGCTGTCACCACCACAACCGGGGCACAGTCGGTAATGCGGGCAGCTAATTCCTTGGGCGCAAAGCCACCAAAGACCACCGAATGCACCGCCCCGAGCCTGGCGCAGGCGAGCATCGCGATAGCCGCTTGCGGGATCATGGGCAGATAGATCAGCACTCGGTCCCCGGTGCTCACACCGTTGGCGGCCAGGGCACCGGCGAACGTTTCTACCTGACGCAGTAGCTGGTTGTAACTGTAGGTCTCCACCGTCCCCAGCACTGCCGAATCGTAGATCAGTGCTGTTTCCTCTCCCCGACCGGCTTCTACGTGACGATCAAGCGCATTAACCGAAAGGTTCAGTTTCCCATCGGGGAACCAGGAATATAGCGGCTGGCGGGTGTCGTCGATCGCGATTTCGGGAAACGAGTCCCACTTAAGATCTTGCGCAGCTTTCAGCCAGAAGGCCGATGGATCTTCGGTAGATTGGGCAAAAGCCCGACGGTATTCCTGCGCCATGGTTTTTCCTCCTGACACCGGGCCTCATTACCCGGCACCTGTGTGGTGACTGAGGTCGTCCTCGCTACCTACCCTATGAGTTAGATCACCACACGACAAGGTTTATGTATACAAATTTTGAAAGTTTCTGCAAGTTTTTCGGAAAAATCCCCACTAAAAGCACTTCTGTGTATACACTTGAGCCATGAAAGCAAGCGACAAGGTGTACGAGAGCCTCCGCGCCGACATCGTTGAATGGAAACTGGCTCCAGGCACCGTTCTGGGAGAAGTCGAGCAGTCAGAACGCCTGGGAGTTTCGCGAACACCGGTTCGCGAAGCGCTAAGCCGATTGGTAGCCGACGGCTTGGCGATTCAACAACGTGGGCGCGGAACCGTCGTCTCCGAGGTCAGTGAAGATCACGTAGAAGACTTGTTCGTTCTTCGCGTTGCCTTAGAGTGCGCCAGCGCACGAGCCGCAGCCAACTCACCAAAAAACGGAAGTTTCGCACAGCTGGCACAACGCTTTGAACGCTCGGCCCACGAGATATCCGTCCCCGGTACACGCGAGCAGTATTACCAGCTGGTGCAGTTGCTCGATGACTCAATCGATGAGGCCGCCAACAACTCCTACCTCTCCAATGCACTGCGCACCTTAAGAGTCCACTTGCAACGTGTGCGACGCTTGGCCAAAGACAACCCGGATCGACTCAAAGCTTCTGCCGGCGAACATGCCGCCATAGCCCGAGCGATAGCCAGCGGAAATCCCGAGGTCGCAGCGGCAGCCACCACAGTTCACCTACACCAATCCCTGACCCACATCATGACCCACGCGGTCGGATCCGAAAGGCAATAACATCATGATCAAGCACCCAGTACGTGTTTACCGCTCCGAGGAAAACCTGGCGCGCGAAGACCAGTTGGCACACAAGATTGCAGCGGTGGCCACCGACCCGGTAGCGGTCACCTCCGAAGTTACCGACATGATCATCAACCGCATCATTGACAACGCCTCGGTAGCCATCGCCTCGTTGAATCGCGGACCGATTATCGCCGCCCGTGCCCAAGCCCTCACCCACGCACCGTCCACCGGCGGATCGGGCGCATCGGTTTTCGGCATCCGTGAAAAGGTCTCCCCCGAGTGGGCGGCTTGGGCTAACGGCGTGGCCGTGCGTGAACTGGACTACCACGACACCTTCTTGGCCGCCGAATACTCTCACCCTGGCGATAACATTCCCCCGATTCTGGCTGTCGCGCAGCACACTGGCGCTTCGGGCAAGGACCTGATTCGTGGCATCGCTACCGGCTATGAAATTCAGGTGGATCTTGTCAAAGCCATTTGCCTGCACAAGCACAAGATCGACCATGTAGCCCACCTTGGCCCTTCGGCGGCCGCCGGCATCGGCAGCCTGCTCGGTTTGGATTTGGAAACCATCTTCCAGGCTGTGGGGCAGGGCCTGCACACCACTACCGCAACTCGCCAGTCACGTAAGGGCGAGATCTCCACATGGAAGGCCCATGCCCCGGCCTTCGCAGGCAAAATGGCCGTAGAAGCCGCCGACCGTGCCATGCGCGGCCAGAGTTCCCCAGTGCCCATCTATGAGGGCGAAGATGGTGTCATCGCATGGATGTTGGACGGCGCGGACGCCGCCTACGAGGTACCACTGCCCGAAGCAGGCGAAGCCAAGCGCGCCATCTTGGACACGTACACCAAAGAACATTCCGCGGAGTACCAAGCCCAGGCTTGGATCGATTTGGCCCGTAAGCTCAATGGCGAACACCCCGAAGCTACCGACCCGAAAAACGTTGCCTCGGTACTGATCAAAACCAGCCATCACACCCACTACGTCATCGGTTCCGGCGCGAATGATCCGCAGAAGTACGATCCCACCGCCAGCCGCGAAACCCTGGACCACTCGATTCCATATATCTTCACCGTTGCGTTGCAGGACGGTGCATGGCACCACGTGGATTCCTACTCGCCAGAACGTGCAGGTCGGGCCGACACCGTAGAACTTTGGCACAAGGTCACCACCGAGGAAGATCCAGAGTGGACCCGCCGCTACCACTCGTTGGACATCGCAGAAAAAGCCTTCGGTGGCTCGGTGGAAATCACCCTCACCGACGGCACCGTAATCACCGATTCCATCGCTGTGGCCGACGCGCACCCGTTGGGCGCACGACCTTTCGCTCGCGATCAGTACATCAACAAATTCCGCACGTTGGCCGCCGGACTCGTTGACCAGGCAGAGATTGACCGCTTTATCGCGGCAGCGGAGAACCTAGAAAACCTCGGTGCCGGTGAGCTAGATCAGCTGAACATCCAAGCTGCCGACGGGGTCATCAACACCGCGGCCGCACCGAAGGGCTTGTTCTAGAATGTTGTACTCGACAAAAACACCAGCGGCAAAGCGCCAGGCGCTGCGCCAAATGCTCACCCCGGGGGCTGCCCGACAATTCCCCGGTGCGTTCAACCCGCTCTCGGCCAAGCTGATCGGCGCAAAGCAGTTCGACGGCATCTACATCTCCGGCGCGGTACTCGCCAACGAGCTGGGGCTACCAGACATCGGGTTGACTTCCCTGACCGAGGTTGCCACCCGCGCCGGGCAGATCGCGCGCATGTCCGACCTGCCCGCTATCGTGGATGCTGATACCGGATTTGGCGAGCCGATGAACGTGGCCCGCACCATTCAAGAGCTTGAATATGCAGGTTTGTCCGGTTGCCATATCGAGGACCAGTTCAACCCGAAGCGTTGCGGGCATCTGGACGGCAAAAACGTGGTAGATACCGACACCATGCTCAAACGCATCGCCGCCGCGGCCGACGCCCGCATCGATGAAAACTTCCTGATCATGGCCCGCACCGACATCCGTGCGATTGAAGGTCTGGACTCGGCGATCGATCGAGCCAAAGCCATGGTTGATGCTGGCGCTGATGCGATTTTCCCCGAGGCGATGAAAACCGTGGCCGAATTTGAGGCCGTATGCAACGCGGTGAACGTACCGGTCCTGGCGAATATGACCGAGTTCGGCAAGTCCGAACTGTTCAACCGCCAAGAACTGGCCGACGCTGGCGTCGCACTGATCATCTACCCGGTCACCCTCTTGCGTAGCGCGATGGGAGCGGCCGAACGTGTACTGGATGCCATCAGTGAAGATGGAACCCAGCAGCGCGAAGTGGATAATATGTTAACTAGATCACGTCTCTACGAGCTCGTGGACTATGAAGCGTACAACCGCTTCGATACCGGTATTTTCAACTTCCAGGTCCCTACCTTGGACATTGATTCGAACAGCGCGAACCTTTAGGCTCGCACCAAGAAACCCCCTGCGCCGACTGGCAACGCCGGTCGGCGCAGGCAACCAAAGAGTTCTCCGTCAATGAAGAGGAGCAAGAATGACTACCACCGAGGAAATCAAAAAGGGCCTAGCAGGCGTCGTCGTTGACTACACCGCCGTCTCTAAGGTCAACCCCGAAACAAATTCGCTACTGTATCGCGGATATCCGGTGCAGGATTTGGCCGCTAGCAAGTCCTTTGAAGAGGTGGCCCTGCTCTTGTGGACCGGCGAATTGCCCTCACAAAGTGAGCTCACCGAATTCAGTGCCTTTGAACGCGCCAACCGTGCCCTAGATCCTGGGGTCAAGGCCGCTATCGACCTGCTACCTTTAGATTGCCACCCCATGGATGTTGGCCGTACCGCAGTCTCCGTGATCGGTGCCAACCACCCGCAAGCAGAAAATTCCTCCCCCGAAGCAGAACTGCTCAAGGCCAAGGAACTCTTCGCGGCGTTTCCGGCAGTTGTAGCCTACGATCAGCGTCGTCGACGCGGTCAAGAACTCATTGCGCCACGCGAAGACCTGGACTACTCCGCAAACTTCCTCTGGATGACCTTTGGAGAAGAAGCTGCCCCCGAAGTTGTTGACGCATTCCGGGTTTCGATGGTGCTGTATGCAGAGCACTCCTTCAACGCCTCCACCTTCACCGCCCGTGTAATCACCTCCACCCTCTCGGATCTACACTCGGCGGTCACCGGCGCGATCGGCGCGCTCAAGGGCCCGCTTCATGGCGGAGCGAACGAAGCGGTCATGCACACCTTTAATGAGATCGGCATCAACAAGGAGGAATCCCGCGAAGAAGCGGCCCAGCGCGCCAAAAGCTGGATGGAAGATGCGCTGGCCAATAAGAAGAAGGTCATGGGCTTCGGTCACCGTGTATATAAGCACGGCGACTCACGCGTACCCACCATGAAGGCAGCCCTCGATCGCATGATCGAGCACTACGGTCGGCATGAAATGCTCGGGCTTTACGACGGTCTTGAAGCGGCAATGGACCAGGCCAAGGCCATCAAGCCGAATCTCGACTATCCAGCGGGTCCGACCTATCATCTGATGGGCTTCGACACCGAAATGTTCACCCCCATCTTCATCGCGGCACGTATCACCGGTTGGACTAGCCATATTTTTGAGCAGCGCGCAGCCAACGCGTTAATCCGCCCGCTCTCCGCCTACAACGGTGAGGATCAGCGAGCACTCTAGGTCGCAGAAGTACTGATCATGGCCATGGGTCCGAAAGCAATTTGTCGGCCCGTGGCCATTGTCGTACCCGCATCCATTTCCAAGCGCGGATCCGCGCGCTCAGAGTTGCGGAATCACAGCCACCGGCCTATCGTTTAACGATAGAAACATTCTGAAGAACGATAGGGCAAGTGCTCATGGGAAAATACAGTATTCTCGGCCTCAAGGTCGTTCTGGCCCTCATCACGGCAGGCACACTCTTTGTGCAACTGTTCATGATTCCGATGATCCTCATTCATGAAGCAAGCAGTGACTCAGGCGAACGGTTGCTGCAAACCTCATTCCTGAGCTACCTGTTCCTCGCCGGACTCGTCATTGAAACCTGCGTGATTTGCGTGTGGAAACTAGCCACGAGGGTCAAACGAGGGACAGTCTTCGATCCAGCATCGCTGGGCTATGTAACGCCGATTATTATCGCTTTTGCGATCGCTTCGCTAGCCACGCTGGTACTGGGAGCCATCTTGGCGACAAGCACCGAAATTGCACCAGGAGCTGTATTGCTTGTGGGTGGCGCGGGGCTCTTGATGATCGGCATCAGCATTATCGTCCTAGTGCTACGGCAGTTACTCGACCAAGCAGCCACCACTCAAACTCAGGCAGCCGCGCTTCGCGATGAGTTGGGTGGGGTGATCTGATGGGCATCCGAGTAGATATAGATGTCATGCTGGCAAAACGAAAAATGGCCGTCGGTGAACTGTCGGAAAAAATCGGCATCACACCAGCGAATCTGGCAGTTCTCAAGAATGGGCGCGCCAAGGCCGTTCGCTTCAGCACCCTCGAAGCGCTCTGCCGGGAACTCGACTGCCAGCCAGGTGATCTGCTGGTCTTTGAACCAGAGGACACGTAATGTTCGGGCTAGTTTTCAGCTAGAAAGCTAGGCCCACGGATGCTAGGCCCACGGATCGAGCTTTAAATTTTTCATCGAGACGTTATCTGTGTCGATCACGATGGTGGCGGTGAATTTCTCTCCCGCAACTAGTCGAGGTAGCCAGTGTTGCGCATCTGGCCACATCTGCATAGTCGGTAGCTCCAGCGGATCCACCCACAATGGTTCAAGTTCCTCGCTAATGCTCGGTTCTCCCAGCGCGGACCTGGTGATAAACGTTGCGCAATCCATATTCGCCGATTCAAGTGCGCTGAATCTGAAGTTGATTTGCGCTGACAGTTCCAGATCCTTGGGCGCCACGTCAAGGCCCGTCTCTTCGCGGAACTCCCGAATCGCCGCATCAACAAGACCTTCACCTGCTTCGACTTTCCCGCCGGGGAGCACGATCTTGCCCTGGCCGAACCCTCGTAGCTTACGACCCAACAACAATTGTTCTCGCCCGCCGCTGCGATCAATGAATGCAACGAGCGCAATGGGCCTGGCCGCTTCGGGTTTGGCCAACCTCGCCACCACTAGTTGACCCGCGGATGTGCTAGTTGATAAGTCTCGCGCAATGAATCGACGCTGACCTTGGTGTAGATTTGGGTGGTCGTCACCGATGCGTGCCCTAACAGTTCTTGCACCACTCGTACGTCGGCGCCGCCTTCTAGAAGGTGGGTGGCAAAGGAGTGGCGCAAGGTGTGCGGGGAAACTTCTGCGGTGATACCGGCACGTTCAGCGGTTTTGCTGATCAGCAGCCAGACTGATTGACGTGAGAGCCTTCCCCCACGTTGATTCAAAAAGAGTGCAGGGGTACCTTTTCCCTTGACCGCAAGGCCTGGGCGCGATCGCACCAGGTAATCGCTGACGGCTCGCTGCGCATAACCGCCCACCGGCACAATCCGCTCCTTAGACCCCTTACCAAAAAGACGTACCACCGCGTCATCAGCGAAGTGCAGATCGTCCACATCGAGATCAACGACCTCGGAAATACGCGCGCCGGTGGCATACAAAAATTCGAGAATCGCACGGTCACGTAGCCCCGCCGGGGTCTCGGTGGAAATGGAATCGAGCAATTTGGTGACTTGGCCAATGGAAATTGCTTTCGGCAACGACTGACCAATGGCAGGGGGTTGAATCTCGCGCGCCGGATTGGGCACGCAAATACCTTCGAGCTCCCAATACTTGTGTACCTGGCGGATAGCGACGGCATGGCGTGCTACCGAGCGCGCGCCCAGAGGTTGATGTTCCTCATCGCCGCGCGATAATTCTTGCAGGTAACTACTGATGGTCGCCTCGGTAATATCCTGCGGACCGGCGAGCGAATAACTACTCAGCGCAGTGACGTAGCGGGTGAGGTCCCGGCGGTAGGAGTCGAGGGTATTTTCGGCTAGACCGCGTTCGATGGCTAGGTGCTGCAAGTAGCGTTTGACCGCGCGCTCAAATGCTTCGTTCATCCCTGACGCAAGTATGGATGAACGTCGAACGCTTCGTCGGGCTCGCGCAGGGACTCGTAGTTCTCCGCCCGGGCCGCATGAGCTGCCAAGATGGCGATCATCGCCGTAGGATTGTGAATCTTTCCGGACAGGACGGCTGCGACGGCTTCACGCAATGGCACCCAGGTGCTGATCATCTCGGCTTCTTCTTCTGTGCGCTCATGTCGTTGATCTTCGGGGACAAGCTGAGGGTCACGAGCCAGGTAGATGCGCACCGCCTCGGCAGATGAACCAGGCGAGAGGAAAACATCGGTCAGGATAGACCAGCGATCTGCGGTGCGATCGGCTTCTTCCCACAGTTCACGTTTAGCTGCCTCCAAGGGCGGCTCCCCCGCAACGTCCAACAATCCTGCTGGAATCTCCCAAAGCCGCATTCCCACTGGATGACGGTATTGGTTGACCATGAGCACCCGTTCTTCATCATCCATGACCAGTACGCTCACCGCTCCGGGGTGATCAATGTAGTCGCGTTCGATCCTTCCGCCGGCTTCAGAGAGCTGCACGGAATCGTGAATTACGTTCCAAATTCGCCCTTGGTACACGGTCTCACGGTTCAGTAGTTCGCGCGGAGAAAATTCATCAGAAATGGGAGGCGTCGGCACCGGGATTTTCCTTCGTTCGGTAACAGCTGGGCTTCATTCTCCAGCTTAAACAGCGACGCGCCGGTCAAGAGTGACCGGCGCGCGTTTGCCTGCAGAGTTTTCACACTGTGCAGAGTGTACTAGCTACGCTGCTCCAGAGCCGCAGCAACCAGACCAGCAAACAATGGGTGTGGTCGGGTTGGTCGGCTGGAAAGCTCTGGGTGAGCCTGCGTGGAAACGTAGTAAGGATGAACGTCCTTTGAAAGCTCAACAAATTCTACGAGGTTGCCATCAGGAGACGTTCCGGAGAATACCAAACCAGCTTCTTCAAGCTGCGCGCGGTAAGCGTTGTTGACTTCGTAACGGTGACGGTGGCGCTCAGCGACATCGGTCTTACCGTAGGTCTCGGCCAGAACGGAACCCTCGGTCAGCTTAGCTTCGTAGAGCCCCAGACGCATGGTGCCACCAAGGTCGCCCTTGCCGTCAACGATGGCCAGCTGCTCCTCCATGGTTGCGATCACCGGAGTGGTAGTTTCTGGATCGAATTCGGTCGAAGAGGCGCCTTCGAGACCTGCAACATTACGCGCATACTCGATGACCATCGACTGCAAGCCCAAGCACAGGCCAAGGGTCGGCAGTTGGTTTTCACGAGCGAAGCGCAAAGCTCCGAGCTTGCCTTCGAGTCCACGAATTCCGAAGCCACCTGGAACACAAATCGCTTCGGCTCCAGCAAGTGCCTTGGCAGCTCCTGCCTCGGTGGCGCAATCATCGGCTGGCACCCAGCGGATGTTGACCTTGGCGTTGTTGGCGAACCCGCCAGCGCGCAATGCTTCAGTTACCGAAAGGTAAGCATCTGGTAGGTCGATGTACTTACCAACCAACGCTACGGTCAATTCGGTTTCTGGATTGTGAACAACTTCCAGCAGACGGTCCCAGGAGGTCCAGTCAACATCACGGAACTTCAATTCCAGAGTCTGAACAATGTAAGCGTCCAAACCCTGCGAGTGAATGACCTTAGGAATGTCGTAGATGCTTGGCGCATCTGCGCAGTTGATGACAGCCTCGGTGTCAACGTCACAGGTACGTCCCAACTTCTCGCGCATTTCGGCAGGAATTGGACGATCCGAACGGATTACCAAGGAATCTGGCTGAATACCGATTGAACGCAAAGCAGCAACTGAATGCTGAGTTGGCTTAGTCTTCAGTTCGTGGCTCGGACCAATAAACGGTACCAACGAAACGTGGACAAAGAATGCGTTCTTGCGGCCAATATCCTGACGGACCTGACGCGCAGCTTCAAGGAATGGCTGGGATTCGATGTCACCAACAGTGCCACCGATTTCGGTGATAATAACGTCCGGAGCTGACTTGCCCGCGATAGGCTCAGTAGCCGCCAAACGCATACGACGCTTAATTTCGTCGGTAATATGCGGGATCACCTGAACGGTATCGCCCAAGTATTCGCCGCGACGTTCACGTTCCAGAACCGTCGAGTACACCTGACCGGTAGTTACGTTAGCTGTGCCTGGAAGGTTTTCGTCCAGGAAGCGTTCGTAGTGTCCAATGTCCAGGTCGGTTTCTGCGCCGTCGTCAGTAACGAAGACTTCACCGTGTTGGAAAGGGTTCATGGTACCTGGATCGACGTTCAGGTACGGGTCGAGCTTCTGCATGGTCACTGAGAGACCACGAGCTCGAAGTAGATGTCCAAGGCTAGATGCCGTCAATCCCTTACCCAGGGAAGAGGCCACACCGCCGGTGACGAAGATATGCTTTGTCGTTTCAGACGACCGAGAATCACGAGTTGAATTACGCTGCACCACGGGATTTCATCCTATCACCATTCCAATATTTCGCATCCTCTTAAGACTCTAGTGCACCATCACGAGTTGCCCTAGCACTGCCGTAAAACAGCGGTTCACCAAGACTTTTAGACTAATTATCAATTTGCCGTGGTGAGCGATGACACTAGAATCTGAGCTTCTGCGAGCAGTTCCTCGGCATGGGCCTGCGCTGTGTCAGATTCCTCTTGCCCGGCCAACATGCGCGCCAGCTCCTTCACACGAGCGTCCTGATCAAGGTTGATGACGTCGCTAGCGGTGTAGCCCGAACCGGACTTTGCCTTGGCATCGGAGTTTTTGATGACGCGGATATGCCGGTCTGCGTACGCGGCCACCTGAGGAAGGTGAGTCACCACAATTACCTGCACATGTTTTGCCAGCATCGCCAGACGCTCGCCAATAGCCACAGCGGCCTTGCCACCTACGCCCTGATCGACCTCGTCGAAGACGAACGTAGGCACCGGGTCAACGGCGGCCAGAACAACTTCAATGGCCAGCATGACGCGTGAGAGCTCACCACCACTGGCCCCCTTGCCTAATGGGCGAGGCGAAGCGCCCGCATGCGGTGAAAGCAACATCGAAATAGCGTCTTGACCGAAGGCACCTGGTTCATCCAGTTCAGTGACCTCGATGACTAGCTGTGCATCGGGCATAGCCAAGGCTTTGAGTTCAGCGGAAACCTGGGTTGAAAGTTTCTTAGCGGCTTTTCGACGAGACTCAGAAAGATCGGCCGCCAGGGACGCCACTTGGTGCTCCAACTCAACAACTTCAATTTCCAGTTCTTCGATGCGCGAGTCATCTCCGCCCAGCTGTTCGAGTCGGGTGCGAGCCTCATCTGCCCAGCTGAGTACCTCGTCGATACTCGGCGCATATTTGCGCATAAGCTTATTCAAATCGGCGCGACGAGACTCGATCATAGCCAGGCGCTCGGGGCCTTCCTCATCCAAGTCGGCCACATAGGCAGCGAGGTCACTAGAAAGTTCAGAGGCAAGGATTCCAAGTTCAGCGGCTCGCTCAACAAAGGAAGTCAGCACCGAGTCATCATCGCTTGCTTGGGCCAGTACTCCCCTCGCGGTCTCAGCCAACGTGGTGATACCAGGGTTTTCAAAGTCTTCGGAGTCGATCACTGCCTGGGCTTGAGAGGTGGCCGTTCGTAACGATTCCACATTGCCCAGCTTCATTGACTGCTCGCGCAAGGCTTCGTCTTCGCCAGGCTGTGGATCGAGCTGATCGATCTCGTCTAGGGCAAGGCGGAGGTTTTCCGCTTCACGCACTCGATTACGAGATTCTGTTTTCAAGTTGGTTAATTCTTTGGCTGCTGCACGCCATTGACGGTACGAGCGTTGGTAGTTGCTCAAGACCCGACTTAGCGATGACCCGGCAAAACGATCCAACGCGTCGCGCTGAGCGACCGGTTCTTTGAGTCGAATCTGATCCGATTGCCCATGCACGGCGACCAGATCATGCCCCAACTCGGCCAATAGACCCACCGGCGCACTACGCCCGCCAATGGTGGCCCGCGAGCGACCCTGCGCCGAAAGTGAGCGTGAGAGTAGTAGCTCACTTTGCTCACCGGCGGGTTCAATAAAGGCGCCGGCTTGACTGGCCGCATCAAGGACATGGTGATCTGGTGGCAAATGAACTACGGCCTCAGCCAACGCATGCTTTGCACCGTTGCGCACTGCGCCAGCATCCGCACGACGTCCCAAGAGAAGTGACAGTGCGGTGATGACCATGGTCTTACCAGCGCCAGTTTCGCCGGTAACCACCGTGAGTCCTGGCCCCAACGGTAAGGTCGCCTCAGTGATAACACCGAGGTTAGAAATCTGGATTTCCTGAATCATTGCCTACTCCCGAAGGTCGAGTTCAAGTCGTACCGTGCGAACTTAGTATATGTGTTCTAATCGCAGTTTTCGCAACTATGTTCGAGAGTGTGGAAAAGTTTTTGTAGGCTACCTTTGCTCGCCATTCGTTTCTGGACGGGCAACCATCGGGATTCCAGGCTCGTCACGATAGTGCGGCTCGATGCTCTGCACCCCGGAACCCACAATTGGCAGCGAGGAGGTGGCAGGTCGTCGTGATTGCTCATCGGCTGGTCCGCGCCAACCAGCGATCGGCAGCTCAAATTTGTTCACCAGGCGCTCGGAGAACGGCGTGGTATTCAAGCGTGCTAGATACACCGGGCACTGGCTGCGAGTTACTTCAACGCGCGCTCCGGGCGGAATTTCGATGGTGCGTCGCCCATCGCACCAGAGCACTGCTCCCGCATCCGTGCGAGTAAGCATTTCTACTGCCATCACCGAATCCGGGGAGACCACCAGAGGCTTTGCAAAGAGTGCATGGGCGGAGATCGGCACCATAATCAAGGCGGCAACATCGGGCCAGACCACCGGACCACCGGCGGAGAAGGAATAGGCGGTGGAACCGGTCGGGGTGGCCATTACGACCCCGTCGCAACCAAAGGTTGAAATCGGCCGGCCGTCAACCTCGATAACAACCTCCACCATGCGCTCACGATTGGCTTTTTCCACTGCCGCTTCGTTCAGCGCCCAGGTTTGGGCCAGGCACGTATTGTCCAGCCAAACCTTCACGTCAATGGTCATCCGCTCTTCGACGGTGTAGGCCTGGTTGACCAGCGCGTCGACGGTTGCAGCGAGCTCGGTGCGTTCAGCTTCCGCAAGGAATCCGACGTGTCCCAGGTTCACCCCGACCAACGGTAGCGGAGCTTGGCGAACCAATTCGGCGGCTCGCAAAACCGATCCGTCCCCGCCTAAGACCACACCCAGATCAACGTCTTCGATCTGGCAGTCTTCTCCAAGGATTTCGATCGGATCGGCAACTGCACCCACCGCATCGAGCATCGCTTCATAGTCCTTGCGCCGCATAACGCTCTTGGCTCCAGCACCAGAAAGTAGCGAGCAGGTTTCAATGGCAGCGGCAACCGCTTCTTGGCGTCCGGTATGGGTGAAAACTAGGATTCGGCGCAAGGCGGGCGGCCCCTCTCAGGATCGTGAGGCGCAAAATGACCGAGGCGTTCGACCCCGGCTAATGCACGTCACTTCTAAGAATAGTCAACGTTGAGCTCGATCAGCGGAACATCGTGCGCCCGGGCATCCTCGTCGGCCACCAACCACAGGAAGAATTCTGCATTACCGTCTTGACCAGCCAACGGGCTGCGTGCCAGTCCACGCAATTTCAGCCCTGCGCTCTGTGCACTGGCGATCACCGCTTCGACCGCCCACTTACGCAGCACCGGATCGGTCACTACCCCGGTGCGGTTCAAATGTTCACGACCGACTTCGAACTGCGGCTTGACCATTAGCACCAATGAACCGCCGGTTTTCGTTGCTGCTGCCAGCGCAGGGATCACCAAGCGCAAGGAAATGAAGGACAAGTCGGCTACTACTAGGTCGACAACTCCCCCGATATCTTCAGGCATCAGGTACCGAACGTTCAAGCCTTCGTGCACCGAGACTCGCGGGTCTTCACGAATGGAAGCGACCAACTGACCATGCCCAACATCCGCTGCGACCACATGGTTTGCCCCGCGACGCAACAGTACGTCGGTAAATCCACCGGTGGAAGCGCCCGCATCCAGACAGCGCAAACCTTCGGGATTAACAGTCGTAAACACACCTAGTGCGCCAGCGAGTTTATGCCCGGCTCGCGAGACGTATTCTTCGCCTTCGGCGGGCACCACCGTGATGTCGTCACTCGCGTCGACCTTCTTGGAGGCTTTGGTTACCGGCTCTCCGGCCAAGAGCACGCGCCCGGCGGCTAATAGTTTAGCCGCGTCGGTGCGCGAACGAGCCAGCCCTCGGCTGAGAAGTTCTTGATCAATCCGGTTCATTCTCCGGACTCCGAACGGTTCAGCTCATGTTGCAAACCGGTCAGCAGCTGCTCGTAGATCTCAGCGTGTTCGGTAATGTCGTGGTCAGCCAACGAGGAGAGCACTTGCTCGACTGCTATGCCTTGTGCACCACGCGGGCCGGGGTTTGGCTGCGAATTCTGCGGCCCCATATTTAGCTCCGCACCCGGCGCAGGGTATCAATACCGCGTTCGGTGAAGTGGATTTCGGGCTCTTCATGGCCGGATTGACGTGGGTGCGCCAACCACCACGCGTGGCAGGCTGCCCGCCAGGCGTTAAGGTCAGATTCACTACCGGCAACCTCAATGGCACCGGCATTCACCTTGGCCACCGCTTCGCCGACCTGAACCCCAAAGCCAAGTACCTTGATGGTCGGGTACGGACGATACAGATCAGCCAGGGTATTAATCAGGTAGTTGGGGCGCTGGTCCACCGGTGCACCTAGGGCCGTGCGCGGAGAATCAACGCCGGTAAGCACCAACGCGGTGGAGAATCCGGCACGGAACCCACCAAGAATGTCGGTGTCCAAACGGTCGCCGACCACCAGCGGGCGCTTGGAATCCAGACGATCAGCGGCGCGCGCAAAAAGGTACGATTCGGGCTTGCCTGCTACCTTGGGCTCGGAACCGGTAGCGAGCTTGACCGCGTTAACCAAGGAACCGTTGCCTGGTGCGATGCCTTCTGCACGCGGAATGGTCAGGTCGGTATTCGTCGCTACCCACATCGCACCACGGTTAATGGCGTAAGAGGCTTCAGCCAAGTTCTTCCAGGACAGATCCGGGTCGAACCCTTGAATCACTGCAGCGGGTTGGTCCGCGTGTGATTCGACAACTTCCAAGCCGCGAACGGTGATGCATTCGCGTAGGTAGGGGGAACCCACCACCAAAACTTTGGATCCAGGATTCAGTTCACGAGCGAGCATCTCGGCGCCGGCATCAGCGGAGCCGAACACCTGCTCGGCGTTGGTCTTCACGCCCAGCTGTCGCAGGTGCGCTGCGACAGACATCGGCGAACGCCCGGCATTGTTGGTGATAAACGCCAGAGTGACGTTAACCTCCGCGAGGGTATTCAGCGATTTCACTGCGTCGTCGATGGCGTTGGGGCCAGCGTAGACGACGCCGTCGAGGTCGGAGAGGACAGAATCAAATCCAGAGATCAGCATTCGGTGGTGGTTCCTACTACTTGTTATTTTTGACTACTACTGCCAAAGCTTACTTGGCGGAGTCGTCCTCAACCTGCTCGTCTTCGATATCCGTGTCGGACTCGCTGATCTCATTCAGTCCGTCTTCTTCGTCGATGTGGGCCTCGGAAGTAGGCGCTTCTTCCACTTGCTCATCTTCGACGGCTTCGATCAGATCTTTGGCACGTGGAGTCTCTTCTTCGTCCTCGTCCATTTCTGGGGCAAGATCCATGATGAACGATTCGGTTTCGCGTTCGATGCCCAGAGCATTTTCGGCGACCAGAACCTGCTCATTCCAACGCTTGGCATCTTCGGCACGACCAGCAGCCGAGAGCAGATCAGCGTAGGCGGTGAACAAACGTGGGCTGAAGGAGAAAGCACGGTTGAAGTTCAGTTGTTCCAGGGATTCCAATTCGGCCAGCGCGTGATCGAGTTTGCCAAGGTCCGCGTGAGCACCTGCAGAAACAATCTGCATCTCGACCTTCACTGCTGCTTCGAGGTTTGCCGACTCTTCAGAATGAGCCAGTTCAATGGCTTTTTCCGGACGACCGAGCGCACGCAACGAATCGGCAATCAGTGGCAGATTGTAGTCCGAACCGGAAATACGACGGTGGGTACGCAGTTCGCGCAATGAATCTGCGTATTTGCCTGCATGGTAGGCAGCGATTCCCACTGCTTCACGCACAACTGCCACGCGACCACCACGACGGGAAGCGGCCAAGGTGTGCTCGTAAGCCAACTCAGGATCATCTTCTAGCAGACGACCAGCCATGACCAGGTGCTTGGCGACCCAGCTTGCTGAACGCTCTTCGAGGTAGCGCAGCTGAGCGCGGGCGACGCGGTCTAGTTCCTTACCAGTGACGTCCTCGTCAATATCTGGTGATTGCTGACGATCGGCACGGTTGGAAATGCGGAGGTCACCTGGGTTATGCGCGCGAGGAGCCTCACCGCGCTGGTCGGCGAAGCGATCTTCACGGGCAGGACGTTCGCCCTTAGAACGGCGATCATCCGCACGCTTGAATCCGCCACGGTCATCGTTGCGCTTGAAGCCACCGCGGTCATCGTTGCGGTCCTGGCGGAAGCCACCACGGTTATCATCGCGACGGTCATTACGGAAACCACCGCGACCATCGTTGCGCTTGAAGCCACCGCGGTCATCGTTGCGGTCCTGGCGGAAGCCACCACGGTTATCATCGCGACGGTCGTTACGGAAGCCACCTCGGTTCTCGTCACGCTTGAAACCACCACGGTCATCGTTGCGCTTGAAACCACCACGGTCATCGTTGCGTTTGAAACCACCGCGGTCATCGTTGCGGTCCTGGCGGAATCCACCACGGTTATCATCGCGACGGTCGTTACGGAAGCC
>Ga0308157_10000605_pt1 | contig 108877 bp, 74 predicted proteins | sample PhyBR1_FD_201035 | JGI IMG/M metagenome (GOLD analysis project Ga0308157, IMG submission 201035) | Phyllosphere microbial communities from UC Gill Tract Community Farm, Albany, California, United States - DLSLB.R1 | ecosystem: Host-associated > Plants > Phyllosphere > Unclassified | place...
CATCGCCGCCGCTGCCGGGGGCAACGCAAACAACGCTCTCTCGCAGATGGGCTTCGAGCACCTGATCCACGAAATGACCTCCAAGCCGGGTGATTTCGCCGTTTCCTGGGTCGTGCTGATCACCCTCGTCGCGATGTCGGCTATGTCCTGGTACTGGACTGTCATCAACATCTTCCGCACTGCTCGTCTGAAGTCTGCTGCTGACCGCGTGCCGGCACAGTTCTGGGACGCCGCCAATGCACAGGATTCGATCCGTGCCATGGAAGAGCAGCCCGCTTCGGAGCCGTTCTCCAAGATCGCACTGGACGCTGCCCAGGCTGCCGCTCACCACCAGCAGGCTGGTGCTTCGGAAACCCTGAGCCGTTCGGAATTCGTTGACCGCGCCCTGCGTCAGGCCGTGACCCGCGAATCCAACAAGCTGCAGGGCGGCATGATCCTGCTGGCCACCGTCGGTGCAACCGCTCCGTTCGTGGGTCTGCTGGGTACCGTGTGGGGCATCTACGGCGCGCTGATCAAGATCGGTGCAACCGGTTCGGCCTCGATCGACGCCGTTGCCGGCCCGGTGGGTGAAGCACTGATCATGACCGCCATCGGTCTGTTCGTGGCTATCCCGGCCGTGTTCGCCTTCAACTTCTTCAGCAAGATCAACAGCGCGACTGTCAGCAAGTTCGACACTTTCGCTCACGATCTGCACGACTTCTTCGCCACCGGTTCGCGCGTCCGCTAATCCGGCAAGCAGAGCAAGTCTTCGCAACGATATAGACGGAGCCCGTTATGGCTTTCAGTAGTGGTAACAGCAGCGGCCCGATGGCCGACATCAACGTCACGCCCCTCGTGGACGTGATGCTGGTGCTGCTGATCATCTTCATCATCACGGCTCCCCTGATGTCCCACAAGGTCAAGGTGGAGTTGCCCGAGGCCAACCTCGTCCAGAATCCGGAGGATGCTGAAAAGCGTTCGAACCCGATCACGGTCGCGGTCAAGGAAGACGGCAAGCTCTACTGGAACGACGAAGAGGTCTCCAAGGAGACCTTGGAGTCGCGTTTCGCGACTGCTGCCCAGCAGACGCCGCAGCCCCCGCTGAATCTGCGTGGTGACAAGACCACGAAGATGAAGGTGATCAACGAGGTCACCAAGATCGCGCAGGGCCAGGGCATGCTGGATGTCGGTTTCGTTGCCACCAAAGACAAGCAGGGGCAATAAGACATGGCATTCAGTAGTGGTGGAAACAGGGGCCCAATGGCCGACATCAACGTTACGCCCCTCGTGGACGTGATGTTGGTGCTGCTGATCATCTTCATCGTTACCGCGCCGATCATGACCTACCCGATCGCCGTGGATCTGCCGCAGCGGGTCATCAACCCGCCGCCGCAGCTGCGTGAGCCGCCGCCGCCGATCGACCTGCGCGTCGATTCAAGCAACCAGGTTTTCTGGAACAACAGCCCAGTAAACGTGCGCGACTTGCAGCAGAAGATGGAAGAAGAAGTACAGAAGGATCCGACCAACCAGCCGGAACTTCGCATCGAAGCTAGCCCGGATTCCGAGTACGACGTCATGGCCAAGATCCTGGCCCAGGCGAAGAACGCTCAGATGAAGAAGATTGGCTTCGTGCAGTAAGCAATACTGCAAGACCAAGTCATGACGCGACTGGAAAACGCCCCCGCACGCCGGGGGCGTTTTTTTTTGGGGGGTACCAACAGACCGGGATACGGGGCGGGTGCCCTGCTGCGATGCCGGCCCCCGCCCTGACGGAACGAGCGCCCGACACGGCTTATCCACAACGGCAAGGCGGGTTGCGGCAGCTGTCATTCGGCAGAAGCCGCCGCTGTCTGCAAAGCGCAGCGCTGGGGTAGACGTAGCAGATTATCCACAGCAAGAAGATGATCGAGGCCCCGCGCCGGAGTGGGTGCGATGTCCAGTGCGAAGTCTGCTGCGGCAGGCCTCGGTAGCTCGCTTGTGAGGGATGGCCAGATTTCAGGATCTGCCTGCACGCCGCGATCAAAGTCTGTTGTCCACAGACGGTGATCAGCGATGCAGTGACCAGCCATGCGCTGGAAAACGCGGCCTGGAAGCGTCCCGCCGGTCAGCTTATCCACAGCAGCAGTGCAAGGTCCTTCGGCGCACCTGCCCTGCCGCGCTCGCTGCCAGCAATCGATGAAATGAAGTAATCGAGATCCGGGTTATCCACAATCCAAACCCTGCTGCCCGTCGCTCCGGAACTGCCAATCCTGTTGTCTGTAACGGCTCTTCGCGTTTCAAGCCGTGAACCGCGCACTGACCCGGAGGAGCACGCATTTATCCACAGCGTGCTGCACTCGCATGTGGATAAGCAGGTTTCACGTGACCGAAGAAACTGGCTGTCGGCGTTGTGCCGCGGGAAATAGGCGGCGGCATCGGTACAGGCTTAAGGCTGTCAAATCGCCGAAGCGCGCTTGGAGCTGGCTGTCGCCTGTGGATAAATCACTTGGCATCCGGCTGCGCTGTGTGTCGCCTTCTGAAGTTATGCACAGGAGCGGGCAGGCACCATCCGTCACCATCGGGGCGCTACGGCGTTGTGGATAAGTGCCAGGGGTCGGGTCGATCGAGACGCGTGCAGAGGGTTATGCAACAGCTACTCAAGCGGCGGGACGAGCGCTGTTCGCGGCCCATGCCGTGGACAAGTCGCGGTTGGGGCCGAAGGGCATTCATTCGGCGAACCAAGTCAGCTCGCCCTTCCCTTCCTTCAGGAGGTTATCCACAGCCAGCTGTGGATTACATCCCCTCAGCTACTTGCAGCACCGGCTTGGGCGATGGCTGCCAGATAGCCTGCCACGGTCGCCTCCAGGCCGTCGTACAAGGCTTCGCTGATCAGTGCGTGGCCGATGGATACCTCAAGAACCGCAGGTACTTCGGACAGAAACCGAGCCAGGTTGGCCTGTGACAGATCGTGGCCGGCGTTGACGCCCAGACCGGCAGCCTGCGCCCGCCGCGCGCCGTCGGCAAAAACCTGCAGTGATCGTGCGACATCGCCTTGGAGGAAGGCTTCGGCGTAGGGCCCTGTGTATAACTCGACGCGGTCGGCACCTACGCGCGCCGCGTGGTCGATCTGTGGATTGTCAGCGTCCACGAACAGGCTGACCCGACAGCCCAGTTCCTTCAATGCGGCGACCAGCGGTAGCAGCCGCTCGCCATCGCGATTGAAATCGAAACCGTGATCGGAGGTGAGCTGACCATCACCGTCAGGCACCAGGGTTACCTGGGCAGGACGGGTCTGTTCGCACAACGCCAACAGCCCCGGATAGCCATCGCGCGGCGGTGCGAACGGGTTGCCCTCGATATTGAATTCGACCCCGTGCTGGCGGGTGAGCTCGGACAGAGCGTAGACGTCATCGGCCCGGATGTGGCGCTGATCAGGCCGCGGATGCACGGTAATGCCATGTGCGCCTGCACGCAGGCAGGTCATCGCGGCGCGCACCACGTCCGGGTCGCTGCCACCGCGCGAATTGCGCAGGACGGCGATCTTGTTGACGTTGACGCTGAGTACGGTCATGGCTGGGTGGATCCCCGGTCAATCGGCGGTGCTGTCGTTGCCGAGCTGGAATCCGCTGCAACCTGCATGGGCGGTACCGCACTGACGGCGACAGTTGCTTCCACCGCCGAACCTGCGGAAGCGGCCTGTTGGGCGCGGAACTGTTCGCGCAGGGCCTGCAGCTCGGCGGGGTGCAGCGATCGCGGTGCTTCGCTGACATTGCCGATGCGATTGACGTACAGGCCTTTCACCCACAGAACCAGCAGGACCAGGGTGGCCAACGCCGACAGCACAAGCAGCCACGTCTGCGTCGTGGAAATGGTTACCAGAAAGGCCCCCAGGGCCAGCACCAGAAACAACCAGTACATGTTGATCTCCGCGTAGAGAATTGCAGTGTAACGGTGGCTGCCACCGCGGTTCCACGCACCGTGGCCACATCGCCGGCTGTACCCGATCCGTGGTTACTGCGGGCGGATGGGCGGTATTGCTGGCGCGCCGCGAGAGGATCGCCGTTGCCCTGTCCGCAGCGGACTACAGCAACGGTGATGCCAGGCGTGCAAAGGCCTCGGGCAGGCGCTTGCGCCACAGCGAGCGGTCACGCACCGGTTGCACCTCTTCGGCGCTGTCGAATTCAGCCTGCAGGATGGCCTCCAGTTCGCTGGTGAGCTTGCGGTCGGTGTACATCATCGAGAGCTCGAAATTGAGCCGGAAACTGCGGTGATCGAAGTTGGCGGTACCGACGATGCAGGTGTCGTCATCGGCGATGAAGGCCTTGCTGTGCAGCATGCGCGGGCCGTACTCGAAGATGCGTACACCGGCTTCCAGCAGCTCGTCGAAGTAGGAACGCGCGGCCAGGGTGACGAAGATCGAGTCGCTGCGCTTGGGCACCAGCAGGCGCGTATCCAGGCCGGCCAGCGCGGCCGAGGTCAAGGCCATGCGGGCGGCCTCGCCCGGCACGAAGTACGGGGTTACCAGCCACACCCGTTGCTTGGCTTCCTGGATGGCGGCCACGTGCAGGCGATGGATCGGTTCCCAGGCTGAATCCGGGCCGGAGACCACCACCTGGGCATCGATGTTGCCCTGCTCGCGCGAGGGCACGTTGGGCGGGAACAGGTCTGCACGCTGGAAATGCTCCTGGCCCTGGCCGGTGGCGTAGATCCAGTCCTCCAGGAACACCAGCTGCAGGCTGTGCACCACATGGCCGCGAATGCGCATATGCAGGTCGCGATACGCATTGGCATTGCGGCTGTCGTCTTCTTCATCGGTGACGTTGATGCCACCGGTAAACGCCACCTCGCCATCGACGACCACCAGCTTGCGGTGGGTGCGCATGTTCAACCACGGTCGCTTCAGCGGCTTGAGCAGCTGCCGCGGATGGAACCAGGCCATCTCCGCGCCGGCATCAAGCAGGGGTTGCAGGAAGCGCTTGCGGATCTTGGACGAGCCCACTGCGTCCAGCAGCAGACGCACCTTGACGCCGGCGCGCGCGCGCTCGATCAGCGCATCGCGCATGGCGGTGCCGGCGTGGTCCGGTTCGAAGATGTAGTACTCCATGTTGACGTGCCGCTGCGCCTTGCCGATGGCGTCGATGATGGCGGCGTAGGTGGCCGCGCCATCGACCAGCCAGTCGACGTCGGTGGCGGTGCTCGGCGACAGGCCGGTGGTGGCCTGCCCTACCCGCGCCAGCTCGGTGCAGTTGGAATCGGGCGGGCAGACGGCGTCATAGGTGCCCATGCCTTCGCGCGAGCGGCCACGGCGCAGGCGCTGGCGCACGATCTTCTGCGGGCCGAACAGGTAGAACACGAACAGGCCGATATAGGGCAGCGCGGCCAATGACAGGATCCAGCTCAGCGTTGCCACCGGTTCGCGCTTCTGCAGCACGATGTAACAGGCCAGCACGATCAGGTAGGTGAGGTAGGCGGCGGCCAGGATCTGGGCGACGTGGGGGATGCTGGACAGACTTGTCCACAGGTCATGAAGGGTTTCGCGCATCCGCCGATTCTAGCCATGGCGGGTGACGGCCGGTGGCCCGTTGCTTCTGCGGGGGCGGCGTCAGCCGTGGCGGCAGGGATCCATCCGGCATGGAAGACCCTGAGCACCTTGGCACCCCCCATGCGCGGCGCCCGGAGGGAGCGTGGGCTGCGCGGCTCTCCCCGGCGCTACAGAACCCCGCTGATGTTTGTGCATTGCATCAATTACTACATAAGTGTAATATACCGGGATGGACAAACCCCTTCCCGCCGCCGGCGGCTACGCCAGCATCGACCAGAAGCTGGCGATCAGCAGCCGGCGCCATCCCGGCTTTCCGCGTGACCAGGCCATGCTGGCCCGGCTGATCAAGCTGGTGCACAAGCTGTTCTGCGACCACGGCAACCAGCTGATGCGCGACTACGGTATCTCCCACCCGGAGTACAACGTGCTGATGATGCTGGATGGCTCCGAGCAGGGCCTGAGCCCATCGGAGATCAGCGAGGCAGCCAGCGAGAAGTCGTCCAATGTCACCCGCCTGATCGACCAGCTGCTGGCCAAGGATTTGGTCAGCCGCGAACCCAGCGCCGAGGACCGGCGCAAGTTGGTGGTGCGGCTTAGTCCGGCCGGGGAACAGCTGATCGAGCAGGTGATGCCGGCGGTGATCCAGCAGCTGCAGCGCTTCTTCAGCGGCGTCGAGCCGGCAGAACTGCGCCATACCGAAACCGTGTTGACCCGCATCCTGATCGGGCTGGAACAACAACCATGAGCGCGCAACCGGCTGAGCACGCGCCGGGCGCGCCGAAGTCCCCCAATCCGCTGCTGCATACCGTCGCCCAGGCCATGAGTGGCGAGCGCGCGGTATGGGCCTATGTGGGCAAGGTATTGGTGGCCCTGTACCTGTCCGGCTGGTTGGCCATGCGGCTGGGCATGAGTTCGCCCGGCACGGCGATGATCACCGTGCTGGTGGTGATGAACCGCAATACCGGCATGGTGCTGGCCAAGTCGTTCTACCGCGGCGTAGGCACCGTGGTGGGCTGCGCGATGGCGGTGCTGATCGTGTCGTTGTTCCCGCAGAGCCCGGTGATGCTGGTGACAGCGATGGCACTGTGGGCGGGCTTCTGTGCCGGCGGCTCGGTATGGAGCCGGGGCATGGCCTCGTACGGCTTCGTGCTGTCCGGCTACACGGTGGCGATGATCGTGTTTCCGGTGATCGAGCAGCCGCAGAACATCCTCAACAGCGCGCTGGAGCGCACCGGCGAGGTGCTGCTGGGCATGGCGGTGACCAGCGTGGTGTTCGACGTGCTGTGGCCCAACCGCATGCGCGCCGGGCTGCGCGCGGCCGATGACGGCAATCTCAACGATTTCCTGGGCTTCGTCGCCGACGCCATTGCGGGCCGCCTGCAGGGCTTCGAAGTGATCGAGCGCACCCAGAGCCGCGTGGTGCAGGGCGCGATCCAGTTCGAGGATCTGCGCGCGATGGCCTACTTCGACGATCCCATCCTGCGCAGCAGCAATGGCCAGCTGAAGCTGATCAACCAGCACTTCATGGCGGCCACCTCGCGCTTCCAGGCCCTGCATCACCACATGGACCGGCTGCGCCGCAGCAGCAAGGACGAGGCGCTGGTCAACGCAATCCGTGCCAGCCTGAAACCGCTGTCGAAGCTGTTGGATGACACGGCCCTGCGCGATGACGTGCCTGCGCTGGCCAAGGCACTGCAGCACTGGTGCGGACAACTGGACGGGCTGTTCGCGCGCGAGCGCAGCGCGCTGCCGGTGGAGCTGCAGACCGGCTTCGATGCCAGCGCGTTGCTGGTGCGTCGCTTCGCCGAAGAACTGCAGGCCTATCTCAGCGCCAAGGCGCGGATGGAAACCGGCAACGGCCGCCTGCGCGCGCGCGGGCGGCGGTTGAGCAAGGTGCGTTTCAGCCGCGCCAACGATTGGTACGCCATCGCTTTGGCAGCCGTGCGTTGCTTTGTGGTGATGCTGGCCTTGTCGCTGCTGTGGTTGAGCAGCAGCTGGAACCAGGGCGGCCTGGCGGTGTTCGGCATGGCTGCGCTGGTGGCAATGTCCTCGGCGGCGCCGGACCCCTTGTGGGTAGTGCGCCGCGCCACCATCGGCCATGCGGTCGCACCGTTCTTCGCAGTGCCCGGCTTTGTCGCCATGGCCCTGGCACCGGACTTCCCGATGCTGGTGCTGGTTACCCTGCCGTCGATGATCGCTTCGCTGTACATCTCCACCCGGCCACGTTTTGCGGTGATCGGCATGGCGATGAATGTCGGCATCCTGGTGTCGTGGAACATGGGCCCGCACTTCCACCCCAGCGCGCAGAGCTTCCTGGACAACTCGTTGACGATGGCGGTGGGTGCCTTCGTGGCGACAGGCGTGTTCATGCTGGTGCCGGGCCTGCCCGGTAGCAAGCAACGTCAGCGGCGCCTGCTGGAGCGCCTGCGCGCACAGGTGCAGCTGGCGGTCAGCGCGCCCCTGCCCGGCCTGCTGCCGAAGTTCGAGAGCGTCAACCGCGAGTTGTTCCAGCAGGTGGCCAGCCGTACCCGTCCCGGCAGCCGGCCATCGCGGCAATTGTTCGAGTGGGCCTTGCTGGTCCACGAAACCGGGCATTGCGCGATCGACCTGCGCCACGACCTGGCCGAACAAGCGCTGCCGGCGCCGCTGCATGCGCAGATCGAACAGGCGCTGGCGCTGCTGGGCCAGCTCTACCGCGCGCCCAAGGCACGCACCCTGCGCGAGGCCAAGGCCAGCGTGCACGCCGCACTGGCTGAACTGGCCGGCCCGCAACCGCAGGCGCTGCGCGCGGTGCGCGATCACCTGTACCTGCTGCGGATGAGCCTGGACGACAGCGGCACCGCCTTGGCCGCCTATGTGCAGCGCTCCCGTCGCCAGCAACGCCTGAAGGAGGCCCGCCATGCCGTTTGAAGTTTCCATCGGCGATATCTATTTCCCCGGCGCGCTGGTGCTGGTGGTGCTGTTGCTGCCGGTGTTCGGCCTGCTGGATTACGGCCTGGGCCGGGTTGGCCTGTACCGCCGCGCGCTGCACCCCTCGCTGGTCCGCGTTGCCCTGTTTGCCAGCATCTATTGCCTGGCCTTGTTGCTGTTCCTGCCGCACTTTTCCTGATTGAGGATGTACCGATGAAAACCGCCAGCCTGATACGAGGTGGTGTCACCAGCGTGGTGGTGCTGCTTGCCGCCGTGCTCGCCTACGTGGTGTGGCACCAATACATGCTTACGCCATGGACGCGCGACGCGCGACTGCGTGCCGAAGTGGTGCGCATCGCCCCGGACGTGTCCGGCCTGGTCACCGAGGTGGCCGTGCACGACAACCAACTGGTGAAGAAGGGCGATCTGCTGTTCGTCATCGACCGTGACCGTTACGCATTGGCCGTGGCCAAGGCCGAGGCCGATCTGCGCGCCGCCGAAGCCGCCGCGCGCGCTGCCGGCGCCTCGATCTCCGCCGCCAGTGCCGGTGCCAGCGCCAGTCAGGCCGAATACCAGATGCGCCAGCAACAGGCGCAGCGCCGGGCCCAGCTGGACGGCATCGTCTCGCGCGAATCGCAGGCCGATGCGCGCGCCGTGGCGCAGGCCGCACAGGCCAGTTGGAAGCAGGCGCAGGCCAGCGCGCATGCCGCCAGCGCCGGCAGCCAGCAGGCAGGTGCCGCCCTGCAGCAGGCCCGGGTCATCCTGCAGCAAGCCGAGCTGGAGCTGGCACGTACCGAAGTTCGAGCGAGTGCGGACGGCACCATCACCAACCTCGATGTGCGCGTCGGCGACTACGCTGCCGCTGGCCAGGCGCGGATGGCATTGGTCGCCAGCGAAGGCATGTGGGTCTACGGCTACTTCGAAGAAACCAAGCTGCCCAGGATCCATCGCGGCGACACGGTGGATATCCGCCTGATGGCCGGTGGCCTGCACCTGCAAGGCAAGGTCGAAGGCATTGCTACCGGTATTGCCGACGCCGCCGGCCCCACCAGCAGCAACCTGCTGGCCGAGGTGGAGCCCACCTTCAACTGGGTGCGCTTGGCACAGCGTGTGCCGGTGCGTGTCAGCATTGATCCGACCTCGGTGCCGGCCGATGCCGTGCTCAGCGCCGGCATGAGCGCCACCCTGGTGATCAAGCCCAAGGCTGGCTGAAGCGCGCGTTGGATGAATGCGGCTTGTCGCAGATCCTGCGACAAGGCCGCGTTAGCGTAGGCATATGCCTACCCCGATCAAGGGCCGCGGTGCCAGCACCTACCTGCCCGGCCGTTTCGAAACCCAGACCAGCGAAGCTGTCGATGACGGCTGGGCGGTCGATGAGAGCGAGGAATTCGCCGAGGCCAGGCTGCGCACCGACGTGCGCCCGGAAACCGCGCGCAGCATCATCAGCCGCAACAACTCGCCGGACGTTGGCTTCAGCCAATCGGTCAATCCGTACCGTGGATGTGAGCACGGCTGCTCGTATTGTTTCGCGCGACCCACGCACGCCTATCTGAACCTGTCGCCGGGGCTGGATTTCGAAACCAAGATTTTCGCCAAGACCAATGCAGCGGAGGTGCTGCGCCGTGAGCTGTCCAAGCCCGGCTACGTGCCGCAGCCGATCGCGCTGGGCATCAACACCGACGCCTACCAGCCGATCGAGCGCAAGCTGGGTATCACCCGCCAGTTGATCGAGGTGATGCAGGAGACCAAACACCCATTTTCGCTGATCACCAAGAACGCCCTGGTTGAACGTGACATGGACCTGCTGGCGCCGCTGGCCGAGCAGCAACTGGTCAGCGTGCATTTCTCGGTAACGTCACTGGACCCGCATCTTTCCGCCAAGCTCGAACCGCGTGCCTCGGCGCCACACGCGCGGCTGCGTGCGATGCGTCGCTTGAGCGAAGCCGGCATTCCGGTCGGCGTGATGGTGGCGCCGGTGATTCCCTGGGTGAACGACGCCGAGCTGGAAGCAGTGCTTGAAGCCTCGCGCGACGCTGGCGCCAGCAGCGCTGGCTACGTGCTGCTGCGCCTGCCCTACGAAGTGGCACCGCTGTTCCGCGATTGGCTGGACGCGCATTACCCGCAGCGCGCGGACCACGTGATGAGCACCATCAACCAGCTGCGCGGGGGCAAGGACTACGACAGCCAGTTCGGCAAGCGCATGCGTGGCGACGGAGTGTATGCCGACCTGTTGGCCAACCGTTTCAAGCTGGCCAGCAAGCGGCTGGGCTTCAACGCATCGCGGCAGCAATGGCCGTGGCTGGACTGCAGCAAGTTTGTCGCCCCGCTACCGCCAAAGAAGCCATCACTGCAGGGTGAGTTGTTCTAAGGCCCACCTGTAGTGCCGAGCCATGCTCGGCAGCAGTCGATGTCACTTGTGGGAGCGGCGTAAGCCGCGAAACTCCCAATCAATCTGCTGCGGTGAGTTCTGATGCTTCATTGATGTCAGCTTCGCGGCTTACGCCGCTCCCACAAGGCATTGTTGGTAAAGCTTCAGCCGAGCATGGCTCGGCTCTACAACAGCGGGTGCGCTACGCTGTTGGCTGGATTTGGAGGGTAGTCAAACCATGCGCAGGCAATACCATTTCCGTCAAAGTGACGCGGGCCTGCTGGCCTGGGATGTGCATCGTTTGATCGCGCTCAGCAGTGAGCTGCCGGTGTCCCTTGTTCCGCTTTCTTCAATCGCCGAACTGGACGAAGCCTACTGGTGGGATGCCGGCTCGCCGCCACCCACATGCAGGCAGGTGATCGAGCACATGCAGCTGGTGGAAGCGGCAGACCTGCAGTATCCGATCATTCTCTGTCCGCAAGGACGGGTGATGGATGGCATGCATCGCGTGGCAAAAGCGTTGCTGCAGGGGAAGCCGGAAATCGCAGCAGTACGTTTGCTGGAGCTGCCTTCGCCGGATCATGTTGGCGTTGATCCGGATGATCTCTGCTACGACGACATTTGAATTGTATTGATCACCGTAGTGCCGAGCCATGCTCGGCAGAGGCTCTACCGGCAAATCCTCTGCGGAGCATGGTTCCGCTCCACCAATGGCGGATTGCTCAGGATGCAGGCCTCCTCTGCACAGCGCAGAGACTGCCTGGCCATCGGTCTAGATGACCACCGTTTTTTTGTGTGTAGACGCCGGTTAGAAGTACATGTGCTTCCTGCTCGGTGAAGAAGGGTGAAAGACCATTGACCCAAATTCCCTGGCTGAAATCGCGCGCATAGATATCCGTACCTGCATCCTGATAAAGCGCGGAGTACTCGAAGCTATGCGAGTAATAGCCTGAGACGGAGACCGCACGCCCTTCGTACTTGTGGCCGTTTGTGAGGAGTTCGCTGAGAGAAACGGCTTGAGGAACACCGATGTGGCGCTCACAGAAGCTGGTGATCGCAGGTTCTGTTTGTTTCATCGCAGTTGGCGGGGGAGGACAGTCGCAGGCCGACAGCAATAGGGACGCCAGTGGAAGCAGGAGGATTCTCATGTCCCATCGCGTCCTGTCGTTTCGCCATACAAACGCTGCGCCGACTGGAACAATATCCAACTCGTCGCAATGAACTTGTCCCCACCCTGCGGGCGGTTGCCGCGATGGGTGTGGGTGAATGCCGTGGGGGCGATCAACAGGCTACCGGTGCGCGGCACCACCTTGCGTTGCTGGAACAGGAATTCGGTTTCGCCTTCGTCGAAGCCGTCGTTGAGGTAGAGCGTCCACAGCAGATGCCGGTGCAGGGTTTCGCCGGCGGGGTCGCGTGGGAACAGTTCGCAGTGCCAATAGGGGTAGCCGCCCTCGCCCGCGGTATACCACTGCAGGTTGATCGCACCGGGGCGCAGGCAGGTCCGGGCCAGTTCGGACAGCGAAGCGTCGTCCATGTCGGGGAAATCGTCCGCATTCAGTCGCCGTGCTTGGCCATCGGTGCCGGGCACCTGCAGCATCAACGGTGAAATAAGAACCTGTGGATAACGCCGTAGATAACGCAGCAGGCCGGTGAACACGGCCTGCTGCAGGCGCTGGTCGACATCGCGCCAGTCCTGGTTGCCACTGATGCGCAGGTCGCGGCTGCGCTTGAGCTCGGGGAAGACGCCACTGCCCACCTGGCCCGGCTTCAACTGCTGGCTGTGGCGCAGGCGTTCAACGATGGCCGCGCAGTCGGCAGCGGACAGGGCGTCGTCGTAGACCTCGATGAAATCGGCAACCGTCATCGGCAGGCTCACAGGGAAAGTGCCCCGATGTTGGCCTGAAGCGCCCCACATGTGTAGTGCCGAACCATGTTCGGCGGGGGCCGTACCCGCAAAGCCCGTAACCCGGGTAAGCGCAGCGCACCCAAGAGCATTGCGCGAATGGCCCCGGGTGCGCTGCGCTTACCCGGGCTACACGGAATGCAGCGCCGAGCCATGCTCGGCCAGGGGCCTTTCCGGGAACGCCTCTGCCGAGCATGGCTCGGCACTACATCAGCTGCCATGCAGGCGTAATGGTCGCGGGTGGCTTAGGGCCTTCGTTGTACGACCCGAAGAACACGAACCATGCTCGGCGGGGCCGTGCCCGCAAAGCCCGTAGCCCGGGTAAGCGCAGCGCACCCGGGAGCATTGCGCGAATGGCCCCGGGTGCGCTGCGCTTACCCGGGCTACACGGAATGTAGCGCCGAGCCATGCTCGGCCAGGGGCCTTTCCGGGAAAGACTCTGCCGAGCATGGCTCGGCACTACAGTGAGCGGTTGCTCAGGCGTCGTGATCGCGGTGGTAGCGGGTGGCTTCGGCCACTTCGTTCTTCGAACCGAGGAACACCGGTACGCGCTGGTGCAGCTGGGTCGGGGCGATGTCGAGGATGCGCTCGCGGCCATTGGTGGCGGCACCGCCGGCCTGCTCCACCAGCAGTGCCATCGGGTTGGCTTCGTACATCAGGCGCAGCTTGCCGGCCTTGCTCGGGTCCTTCTTGTCCCACGGGTAGATGAAGATGCCACCGCGGGTCAGGATGCGATGCACGTCGGCCACCATCGAGGCGATCCAGCGCATGTTGAAGTCCTTGCCGCGCACGCCTTCCTTGCCGGCCAGCAGATCGGCCACATACCCCTGCATCGGCGCTTCCCAGTGGCGCTGGTTGGACATGTTGATGGCGAACTCCTTGGTGTCTGCCGGCACCTGCATGCCACGCTGGGTCAGCACGAACTCGCCGGTTTCGCGGTCCAGGGTGAAGGCGTGGGTGCCGTGGCCCACAGTCAGGATCAGCATGGTGCTGGGCCCGTAGATGCAGTAACCGGCGGCGACCTGCTGGGTGCCCGGCTGCAGGAAGTGCTCGTCACCCGGCTTCTCCACACCCTGCGGGGCGCGCAGCACCGAGAAGATGGTGCCCACCGACACGTTCACGTCGATGTTGGAGCTGCCATCCAGCGGATCGAACAGCAGCAGGAAGTCGCCCAGCGGGTATTCGGACGGCACCGGCTGGCAGTGGTCCATTTCCTCCGAGGCGCAGGCGGCCAGGTGGCCACCCCAGGCATTGGCTTCGAGCAGGATCTCGTTGGAGATCACGTCCAGCTTCTTCTGCGCCTCGCCCTGCACGTTGCCGGTGCCGGCATCACCCAGCACGCCGCCCAGGGCGCCCTTGCTGACGGCGATCGAGATGCTGGTGCAGGCGCGGGCAACCACCGCCACCAACTGGCGCAGGTCGGCATTGATGCGCTTGGCATGCTGTTCTTCGATCAGGAAGCGGGTCAGCGACGTACGGGACATGGACGGCAACTACCTTCAGACAAAAGGAGGGCTATTGTCGCGGCTGGGCCCTTTTTTTACGAGCGATGGCCAGACTTTGTCTTTCTGTGGACAAGTGTGGACAGTGCCCGCGTGCGGAGGCCGCGCATGGTCGCCACGGCAGGCAGGACCCTTGTGCGCCAAGCCTGATGCGCTTATCCACACGCATTTGGGGATAACTTCGTTTGGGTATGAGATGTGGATAAGTCCGTGGGTATTGGCTTTATCCACAGGCTTCGTACCATTCACGGCCTTGCTGGAGATCACGATGGATTGGAATCAGGCCGTACACGGGTTGTTGACCGCTTTGGGCGTCGGTCTGCTGATAGGTGCAGTGCGCGAGCGCCAGCACGGCGGCCGTACCAGTCTGCAGGCTGGCGTGCGCACGTATGCGCTGGCCGCCCTGCTGGGCGCTGCCGGGCTGATGCTCGGGCAAGCCGTGTTTGTGGTGGCATTGCTGTCCGTGGCCGCCTTGGCGTGGACCAGCTACCGCGTCACCTCACGTGAAGACCCGGGTCTGACCGGCGAGATAGCCCTGTTGATAACCGTGCTGCTGGGCGGGCTGGGCATGCAGCAGCCCGCCTTGGCGGCGGCCCTTGGCGTAGTGGTGGCGATCCTGCTGTGGGCCAAGGCACCCCTCGCCCGGTTGAGTCGGGAGCTGATCAGTGACCAGGAGGTGCGCGATGCCTTGCTACTGGCGGCCTGCGCACTGGTGGTGTTGCCGCTGTTGCCTGATCGGGCGGTTGATCCCTGGGGCGTGCTGGTGCCGTCCAAGCTCTGGCAGATCGTGGTGCTGGTGATGGGCGTAGGCATGCTGGGTCATATCGCCCTGCGGGCAGTGGGCGCGCGCTGGGGCTTGCCGGTGGCCGGGTTCTTTTCGGGGTTCGCCTCATCCACGGCAGCGGTGGCGGGCTTTGGCCGTGGCAGTCGTGGTTCGCCGGCCTTGGTGATGCCTTCGGTGGCAGCGGCCTTGCTGGCGAATTTGGCGTCCTTGCTGCTTTTTGCTGCGGTTATCGGCACCAGTTCGGCGACTTTGCTGAAAGCAACTGCATGGCCTCTGGCTGCCGCCGCGCTGGTGTTGCTGCTGTGCTCGGCACTGGGATTGCGCCACGTCGCCGATGAGGCGGTGCCGCAGGGGCCGGCAAGCAAGGCCTTCCAGCTCAAGCACGCCCTGCTTATCGCGTTGGTGATCGCGGCGGTGCTGCTGCTGTCCGAAGGGCTGCGGCAGCTGTTCGGGCAGGCCGGCGCCTTGGCCGGTGCGACGATTGCCGCCTTGGGGGAATTGCATGCGGCGGCGGCGAGCATTGCCGGGCTGACCGCCTCCGGTGGCCTGGAGCTGGCGCAGGCGCGCTGGGGCGTGGTGGCCTTGTTGGCCTCGGCGTCACTGGCCAAGTCGGTGCTGGCGTTTGCCAGTGGTGGTGGGCGCTATGGGGTCGGTGTGGCGGTCGGATTGGGGGCGATGGTGGTGGCTGCGGTGGTGGTTACCTGGGCGGTGCCGGGGTAATTGCTGGATATCCACAGGGGGTGTGGATAAGGCTGGGGCGTGGCAGGAGCAGCAGCAGAGGCGCCCCTCCCCAGCCCGCCCGGCCCGAAGGCACAACCTTCGGTCGTTCATCAGGCCGCGCGCCAGTGGCGCGCAAACGGGCCTTCTTCACCCCCTTGCCTGCGGCAAAGGGAGGGGGCAACGGCTGCAGTCCTCCATCATTTTGCGAACTGCGGCTCTTGCCCCGTCCCTTGCGCAACGCGCAGGGGAGGGCTGGGGAGGGGGGCTTCAAAGCTCTTGCTCCACAGCCTTATCCACAACCCTGAAACCACAAAAAGCCCGGGTTTCCCCGGGCTTTTCAACACATCGGCAGCAACGATCAATCAGCCGCGGCTGACTTCGTAAACCGCCTTGGCCACGTAGTCCAGGTTCTTCTGGCTCAGTGCGGCCACGCAGATGCGGCCGGTGCCGACGGCGTAGATGCCGTAGTCATCACGCAGCGTGTCCACCTGTGCCTTGCTCAGGCCCGAGTACGAGAACATGCCAGCCTGCTGCTGGATGAAGCCGAACTCCGGCGCGCCCAGGGCGGCCAGCTTCTGCACCATGCCGGCACGCAGGGCGTGGATGCGCTCGCGCATTTCGGTCAGCTCGGCTTCCCATACGCCACGCAGCTCGCCGCTGCCCAGCACGCCGGCCACCAGCGCGGCACCGTGGGTGGAGGGGCTGGAGTAGATGGTGCGGATGATGCGCTTGACCTGCGACTGCACGGCCTTGGTCGAGGTAGCGTCCGGGCCCACCACCGACAACGCACCCACGCGCTCGCCGTACAGTGAGAACGACTTGGAGTACGAATTGGCGACGATGAAGCTGTCGATGCCGGCCTCGGCGACGATGCGCACGGCCTGGCCGTCCTGCTCGATGCCCTTGTCGAAGCCCTGGTAGGCCATGTCGATGAAGGGGAACAGCTGGCGGTCCTTCAGCAGCGCGGCAACCTGCTTCCACTGCTCGGTGCTCAGGTCGGCGCCGGTCGGGTTGTGGCAGCAGGCGTGCAGCAACACCACGGTGCCCGGCTGCAGCTTCTGCAGGTCGGCCAGCATGCCGGCGAAATCCAGGCCGTGCGCGGCGTTGTCGTAGTAGGTGTAATCGACCACGTCAAAACCGGCGGCGCCGAACACGGCGCGGTGGTTTTCCCAGCTCGGGTTGCTGATGGCGATGGTGGCGTGCGGCAGCAGACGCTTGAGCAGGTCGGCACCGACGCGCAGCGCACCGCTGCCGCCGATGGTCTGCGAGGTGGCAACGCGGCCAGCGGCCAGCAGATCCGAACCCTCGCCGAATACCAGCTTCTGGGTGGCCTGGGTGTAGGCCGGCAGGCCGTCGATGGGCAGGTAACCGCGCGGTTTGGCCTCGGCGGCAAGCTGCTGCTCGATCTGCTTGACGGCGCGCAGCAGCGGAATGCGGCCGTTTTCGTCGTAGTAGATGCCCACGCCAAGATTGACCTTGGTGGTGCGGCTGTCAGCGTTGTAAGCCTCGGTCAGACCCAGAATCGGGTCACCAGGAACCTGTTCCACGTTTGCAAAGAAGGACACGGCGATACTCGTATCAGTTGGCGGGGAGTGGGGGCGTTCGGCGCGGGATGCCGCTGTGGCGCTCTGAACCGCAACATCGTAACAGGGCTGGGGCCTTGTGGCCGCAGGGTTTCAGCTGGAACTTCATGCATGACTGCGATGACGCCATCACCGCTGATCGGGGATGATGGGCCGATGCGTACATGTAATCGGTTTTTTGCTTTTTCCGGCCTGATGCTGGCCTTGCCCGCCCTGGCTGACGAGTTGTCCACCGCTACGCTGGAGCGGGTCCAGGTACAGGCGGCCAAGGTCCACGCGGTGGATGATTTCGACCTGCCGGCGTCCAGTACAACGCTGGGCGCGGATACCGACGGCAACGGCCGCGGCGCGCAGGTGTCCGAGCTGTTGGGGGCGGTGCCTGGCTTGCTGGCACGTGACCGGCAGAACTATGCACAGGACACCCAGCTGTCGCTGCGAGGCTTTGGTGCGCGTTCCACCTTCGGCGTGCGCGGGGTGCGGCTGCTGGTCGATGGGGTACCGGCGACCATGCCTGATGGCCAGGGCCAGCTGTCGCATTTCAACGTGTTTGGTGCGGACCGGGTGGAGGTGCTGCGCGGCCCGTTCTCGGCGCTGTATGGCAATTCTTCCGGTGGCGTCCTGCAACTATGGAGCGCCGATGGCCAGCCGGGCGATCCGTGGCGGCTGCGCAGCAGCTATGGCAGCAACAACACCTCCAGCACCGGCGTACAGCTCAAGGGCCAGGTTGCGGCCATGCACTACAACGTGGCGGCCAATCACTTCACTACCGATGGCTGGCGCGATCACAGCGCGGCGCGGCGCGAATCGCTCAATGCGCGGCTGGGTTTCGAGCTGGCACCGGGGCATCGCCTGGAGCTGCTGCTCAATGCCTTCGACGCACCGCATGCGCAGGACCCGCTGGGCCTGAGCCGTGAGCAGGTACGCGACAACCCGCGGCAGGCAACCGCGGTCGCCACGCAGTACAACACCCGCAAATCGGTGCGGCAGAACCAGGCGGGCGTGGTCTACAGCGCCGAGCGCGACACGCAGACCTGGCGGCTGATGGGCTATGCAGGCCAGCGTGCAGTGGAACAGTTCCTGGCGATTCCGCCGGGGCCGCAGAACAGTCCGCTGCATTCCGGCGGCGTGATCGATCTGGACAGCGACTACGGTGGCCTGGACGCGCGCTGGGCCTGGCACGGGCAGCTGGCGGACAAGCCGCTGGAACTGGTGGTCGGTGCGAATGCGGACCGCCAGCAACAACACCGCAGCGGCTACGAGAACTTCGTTGGCAGCACGTTGGGCATCAAGGGGCGGCTGCGTCGCGACCAGCAGGACCGGGTGCAGAACGTGGACCAGTTCGCGCAGGCCTGGTGGCAGTTCAGTCCACGCTGGTCGGCGCTGCTGGGGGCGCGCCACAGCCAGGTGCAGTTCCGCTCGCGCGATCACTACATCACCGGCGGCAATCCCGACGACAGTGGCAGCCGCGACTACGCGGCCACTACGCCAGTAGCGGGCCTGGTGTTCCGTGCCAGCGACGATCTGCGCTTTTATGCCTCCGCCGGCCGCGGTTTTGAGACACCAACCTTCAACGAACTGGGTTACCGCGCCGATGGTGCTGCCGGCCTGGCCCTGGATCTGGCGGCGGGCAGCACGCGCAACTACGAGATCGGCAGCAAATGGCGGGCGCAAAGTGGTGCCCGGCTGGAGTTGGCGCTGTTCCGTGCGGACAGTGACGACGAACTTGCGGTGGCGACCAACAGCGGTGGCCGCAGCAGCTACCGCAACATCGGCGCTACCCGTCGCCAGGGTGCGGAACTGAGTTGGCAGCAGCCGATCGGCGCGGACCAGGAACTGCAGCTGGCGTATACTTGGCTGCAGGCCACCGTGCGCCAGCCCTATCTGACCTGTACGGGCCTGCCCTCGCCCTGCAACCAGCCTGCAAACGTGGTGGCGGCCGGAACGCGCTTGCCGGGGGTGCCGCGCCAGCAGCTGTTCGCGCGCTGGCAGTGGCAGTCGGGGCCGTGGCAATGGGCCGCTGAAGTGGTCGCCGCCAGCGATATCGGGGTCAATGATCTGGGCAGTGCCAGCGCTGCGGGTTATGGCCTGCTGAATCTGGAGATGGCGCGGCAGTGGGTCACGGCGCATGGGCCTGTGCGTGCATTCGCGCGCGTGGACAATGTATTGGACCAGCGCTACATCGGCTCGGTGATCGTCAATGATGGCAACCAGCGCTATTACGAGCCGGGGCCGGATCGCGGTTTCAGCGTTGGCCTGCAGTGGCAATGGGCACGCTAGTGGGCGGTAGCGTTTCCGCAAACGGCCACATTCCGATCACTCCTCGCTAACGGCGGCGGGCGTATCTGTGGCGGCCCAACAGGGAGGGTTGTGCCATGTACCGCCCCGATCGTCGCGAACACCCAGCGCCGCCAACCTTGTTTGGCGTTGACCCCTCGGTGATGCGCCGTGGCCGTCTGCGCCGCAGCCGGCATGCCGCGGGTGAAGTGGCGCAGGATTTCGTCCAGTACAGCCTGGATGACTACGCCCGGCGCCGCAGGGGGGCCCTGCGCTGGCCCGATCTGCAGCCGGCCTACGCCTTTGCCCTGACCACCCACGCCGCCGACTGGCCCCGTGACTCGGAGGCTGAACTGGCCGAGCACTGGGAACAGGTGCGCGGTGGCTCGCGACTGCGCTGGGAGCAGGTGCGGGATCTGGTCGAGGACGCCTGGATGGCCTTGGATCGCATGCCGGTGGCGGCGGTGCATGTGCGCTGAGTTCAGTCTTCTCTGGCCTTCTTCGGAGGGGCCGGGAAGCGCGTCTTTTCGCAATTGGCGTGGGTGAAAAGCACAAGGCACACGGCTGCGCCGCGCTTCCCCTCTCCTGCCTGCGGCATCCTCTCCCGCAGGGGGAGAGGAGAACAGCAACAGCTGGGCGACCTTCCGGATCACGGCAATGCCGCTTTCAGCTCCCTCTCCCCTCGCGGGAGAGGGTTGGGGAGAGGGGGCGTTCGCAGTGAATCAAAAAGGAAGGCACACGGCTGCGCCGTGCTTCCCCTCTCCTGCCTTCGGCATCCTCTCCCGCAAGGGGAGAGGAGAACAGCGGCAGCTGGGCGACCTTCCGGATCACGGCAATGCCGCTTTCAGCTCCCTCTCCCCTTGCGGGAGAGGGTTGGGGAGAGGGGACGCTGTTCGCAGTGAATCCGCAAGGAAAGCACACGGCTGCGCCGCGCTTCCCCTCTCCTGCCTGCGGCATCCTCTCCCGCAGGGGGAGAGGAGAACAGCGGCAGCTGGGCGACCTTCCGGATCACGGCAATGCCGCTTTCAGCTCCCTCTCCCCTTGCGGGAGAGGGTTGGGGAGAGGGAGAGCTGTTCGCAGTGAATCAGCAAGGAAAGCACACGGCTGCGCCGTGCTCCCCTCTCCTGCCTTCGGCATCCTCTCCCGCAGGGGGAGAGGAAACAGCGGCAGCTGGGCGACCTTCCGGATTACGGTAAAGCCGCTTTCAGCTCCCTCTCTCCTTGCGGGAGAGGGTTGGGGAGAGGGGGGCTGTTCGCAGTGAACAAAAACTAAGGCACACGGCTGCGCCGTGCTTCCCCTCTCCTGCCTTCGGCATCCTCTCCCGCAGGGGGAGAGGAAACAGCGGCAGCTGGACGATCTTCACGATCACTGCAATGCCGCTTTCAGCTCCCTCTCCCCTTGCGGGAGAGGGTTGAGGAGAGGGAGAGCTGTTCGCAGTGAATCAGCAAGGAAGGCACACGGCTGCGCCGTGCTCCCCTCCCCTGCCTTCGGCATCCTCTCCCGCAAGGGGAGAGGAGAACAGCAATAGCCTGGCGACCTTCCGCATCAAAGCAATGCCGCTTTCAGCCCCCTCTCCCCTTGCGGGAGAGGGTTGGGGAGAGGGGGCGCTGTTCGCAGTGAATCCGCAAGGAAAGCACACGGCTGCGCCGTGCTCCCCTCTCCTGCCTTCATCCTCTCCCGCAGGGGGAGAGGAGAACAGCAACAGCAACAGCCACAGCCACAGCAAAACGGCTTTCCGTCGCGATCAGCCTGGAAGTACCGAGGCAGCGCGAGCCAATTGCTCGATGCCAGCCCAGTCTTTCGCCTGCAGCAACTCTCGCGTGGTCAACCACGAGCCGCCCACGCACAGCACATTCGGCAGGTGCAGGAACTGCGACGCGGTCTGTGCGCTGATGCCGCCGGTCGGGCAGAAGCGCACATCGCCGAACGGCCCATTCCAGGCCGACAACATCGCCGCGCCACCGGCCTGCACCGCCGGGAAGAATTTGAACGTATCCAGCCCCTGCTCCAGCCCGCGCATCAGCTCGGATGAGGTGGCCACGCCGGGCAGGAACGGCAGGTCGGTATCACGTGCCGCTGCATACAGCGTGTCGGTTGCGCCCGGCGATACCGCGAAGCGGCCACCGATGGATTTCACCTTTTCCATCTGCGCGGGCGTCAGCACGGTGCCGGCACCCACCACCGCATCAGGCACCGCTTCGACCATCGCCTTGATCGCATCCATCGCAATCGAGGTGCGCAGGGTGACTTCGATCACCGGCAAGCCGCCGTTGAACAAGGCCTGCGCCACCTGCACCGCATCGTCGACATTGTCGGGGGTGAACACCGGAATCACCGGTGCCAGTTTGAGCACTGCGCGTACGCGCGGATCAGCGCCGGACATCGAACTTTCCTTCGCCCATCAGGGCCATCACGTCGGTCACGCCGACAGGGTTGAAATCACCGGGAATGGAATGCTTCAGGCAGCCTGCGGCCAGCCCGAAACGGATCGTGGTTTCCGCATCCATGCCTTCAATCAGGCCGTGCAGCACGCCGGCGGCAAATGCGTCGCCACCGCCGATGCGGTCGACGATATCGGTCAGCTCTTCAGCCGGTGCCAGTGCACGGGTGCCATCGCGGCCAAGCAGCATCGCGCCCAGCGAATGGTGGCCAACGCTGTGCGCGCTGCGCTGCGTGCAGGCCATGTACTGCAGGCGCGGGAAGGCGGCGAACGCCTGCGCGGCGGCGGCATCCACACGCGCCTGTACGTCGGCCTGCGGGAACTCGCCGCCCAGTACCACGCCAATGTCGCGGTAGTCGGCAAATACGATGTGCGCGCACTCAAACAGATCACGCAGGATCGCCTTGGCGTCTCCGCCCCAGCGCTCCCACAGTTTCGGTCGGAAGTTGCCGTCAAAGGAAACCTTGATGCCGCGCGCGTTGGCCGCGCGCGCGGCAGCCAGCGTCGCCTGCGCCGCTTCCATGCCCAGCGCGGGGCTGACCCCGGACAGGTGCAGCCATTGCGCACCATTGAGCAGCGCCGGCCAGTCATAGCTGTCAGCACGCGCGCTGGCGAAGGCCGAGTCGGCGCGGTCATAGACCACTTCGCTGGGGCGGTGGCCGGCGCCGGTGGTGAGGAAGTACAGGCCCATGCGGCCATCGCTGCGGCGCACGCGGCTGGTGTCCACGCCATGCCGGCGCAGTTCGCCGGCCACGGCCGCGCCCAGCGGGTTGTCGGCCACCACGCTGATCATCGCCACGTCATGGCCGAAGTGCGCCAGCGACACGCCGACATTGGCCTCGGCACCACCGGCATGCACGTCCAGCGCGGGTGACTGCAGCAGCAGCTGGTTGCCGGGTGCGCCGAGCCGCAGCAGCAGCTCGCCAAAACATAAAACTTGTGGATGCATCTACTTGCTCCAGGTGTATCAGTCGGTAATGCAGGTGGGGACAGGCAGACCGGCCTTGCGGCGGGCCAACTGCAGTTCGTAAAGCGAGGGCGCGTCCGCAAGCGGCTGGTTGAGCGAACGCAGCAACGGCGCCGGGCGATAGTTGACTGTAAACCGGCGGTTGCCGGAAATGCCGATCACGCGCGCGTCCGGACCTTCGTCGCTGCCGTCCAGGCGCACCGTTTCATCCGGCGCCGCGCCGCCATCCACGGCTACCTGCAGGTTCCAGGTGGTGTTGTAGCGGCCGTGGCCGGGCTCCCAATAGCCGGCGCCGCTGCCATTCCAGATGGGATAACAGGCTTGGCCGGCCTTATCTCGGCGGGCGGTGATGTGCAGGATGAGATTGTCGAACAGGTTCTGGTGGTTGGCACCGGCGTGCTGGTCGATTACCGGCTCCTGCCAGGCGCGGGCGCGCAGGAAAACATTGCGGGTGGCCTGGGTATTGATGCTGAAGGTGTGGATGACCGGATTGAACACGTCGATATCGCGCACCAGCACGTTGTGCACATTGCCCACGTGAACCGCGTAATGGGCTTTGCGTTTGCCCTCGATGACCATGTCGGACAGGGTCAGGTTGGCGCTGTCATAGGTCAGCACGGCGGCATCGGCGTCACGGCTGCGGATATTGCGGATCCAACCGTCGTACACGCCGGCAAAATGGATGGCGTTGTAGCCCTCCTCCTGGTGGTGGCCGAAGCTGCTGCCTTCCGGGAACACGAAGCTGATCTCTTCGATGCCGACATTGCTCAGGTGCGGCCAGCTGGCAACGTCTGCCGGCAGCTGCGCGTTGATGTCGTGCAACAAGGGGCTGGAAAGGGTGGCCTCGTTGCCGGTGATGGCTTCGATGCGCACGGTCTGCACTGCCAGCGCCCGGTCGGGGAAATTCCAATGGTTGGCGCCCACCTTCAGCTGCGAACGGTCCGCGCCGTACAGCTCCTTGACCAGCGCGCCGTCGGGACCTTGCTGGTTGAACCAGCGGATCTGCACGACATCGCCAACAGCAAGCTTGCTGCCGGCATCGAAGGTGACTTGGCTCTGCCCCTGCACACCGCCCTGCAGCTGGCCCAACCGGTTGCTGCTGGAAGGCGTGTCATAGCGGCTCAGATAGGCCGCGGGGCGGTTGTTGGCGGGGGCGACCCAGAGGAAGCCGCCGGTCCACGAATACTCGGAGAACAACGCATGGACGTTGTTGTCGCGCTCGACCTGGTACTTGTTGTTCTCCACCAGGTACTCGCGCAGCTCCTTCAGTTCCTGGCTCTTGTCGACGATGCGCAGCGGCCGTGGGAAGAACAGTTCGGTGCCGCCCACGCCGCTGCCTTGGCCGCGCACCACGATATCGCTGCGGTCGATGCGCAGTACGTCGCTGACGATCAAGCGCCCCGCCGGCAGCTGCAGGATCACCGGCCCGGTCACGGCGCGCGCCGCCGCCAACGCCTTCTGCAGGGCCGCCGAATCATCCAGCGCATCGTCGGCGACCACGCCGTAGTCGCGGGCATCGATCAACTTGCCGCTTGCCTCGGGCACCGGGATCAAACCGTTGCCATAGCCGGCGTGGGAGAAGTCCGGAAGCGGGTTCGGGCACCGCCCTTCGCCAACGCTCAGCAAGGGCGCTGCGGTGTCGCCGGCCAGCACCGGCAGCGGTGCCAGCAAGGCTGCAAGCAACAGCGTGCGCAATGGCCGATGGCGCGGTGACGGGCCGCGATGGGGGGTTGGTCCGGGCATTTGGCTGCAACTCCTTGAATTTATGACACCGATGGCCAATTCAGCTTTGCGACGGCCTAATTCACTCGCAACATATTGAAAAACATGAAATTTGTCTTGCTGCGCCGCAAGGTGCGTCTTGTCGCATTCTGGATAGACTAAACCAATGACCAGCGGTGTCATAAGGGGACCGGCCAATTACGACAAAGGCCGGCCCGGTTTGCTCAAGTTCATTCGAGGGGAGATCGGTAATGACGACAGCAGTGACCAGCAAGTGCTCCATGGCAGTACTCACCGGCGCCATCCTGGCCGCCCTCTATGCCCTACCGGCCCAGGCGCAGGACGCGGCCGGCACCCAGGACCCCAGCACGCTGGACACGGTGACCGTGACCAGTACGCGCGAGACCCAGCGTGATTCGATCGAAGTGAAGCGCGATGCTTCGGTCATCGTCGACGCCATCGTCAATGATGAAATCGGCGCACTGCCGGACAACTCCGTTGGCGAAACCCTGGAGCGCGTAGCCGGTGTGACCGCCGACCGTTTCAAGGGCTCGGCCTCGGAAATTTCGGTGCGTGGCATGGGGCCGTATCTGGGCTTCTCCACGGTCAACGGCCGTGAGGTATCCAGCGGCAGCGGTGATCGCGCCGTGTCCTTCCAGCAGTTCCCGTCCGAGCTGACCAACGGCGTGCTGGTCTACAAGACCCAACAAGCGGACTTCGTCGAAGGCGGCATCTCCGGCATCATCGAGCTGCGCACCGCGCGACCGCTGGATGCCAAGAAGCGCCGCATCCAGATCGAGGGGCGTGGCAACTACCAACCGGGCGCAGACCGTGCCGACGATGGCTTGGGTTCGCGTTTCTCCGGCTCTTACCTGGATCAGTTCGATACCGCCTATGGCCGCGTTGGTGTGGCGCTGGGCGTGGCCACCACCGATGGCTCGGCACCGGAGGATTTCTATACCGCGTCATCGAGTTTCCGGCCGTGCAACAGCGTCAATGCGGCCCCATCCGCATTGACGGGCGGCAACTGCAGCTATACCGCTGGCAGCAGCAACCAAACCTATTTCGTGCCCAATCAATTCAACTTCCGGCAGCTCAAGACCGAAGACACCCGCCGTGCCTTTACCGGTGCTTTGCAGTGGCAGCCGAATGATCGTTGGGATATCTCGCTCGACACACAGCTGTCCAAGCGGAAGTCCTACGAGGATCGCCATGATCTGGTATTTGCAGAAGGCCGACGCGGTATCACCCCGATAGAGACGAACGACGAAGGTGCGCTGATCAAGTACGCCGGCAATGGCTACCTGGAATCACAAGGCACCATCCGCAACCGTGATGAGAGCTACACCGGCGTGGGTTTGTCTGCGGCATTCAAGGCCAGCGACTCGGTCACAATCAACGGAGACCTGTCGTACTCCAAGACCCACCGCGAACAGGTTGATATCGCCACCCGGCTCCGCAGCAATGATCTGTACGGAAAGGGCGGCCGGGTTGCCTACGTGGTCGACCAGAGCACCGATATCCCCAAAGTGACCTTCGTCAACCCGGTCGACCTCAACGACTACGATGCCTTCACCACCAGCGGTTATGCGCGTCGTCAGGCCGAGGATCGCGAGGATGAGATCAAGGCCGCGCGCATGGATGTCACCTGGGACCGCTACGGCACCTGGCACCAGTTCAAGTTCGGCGGACGCATCTCCGACCATGATCGCGTCACCGATCTGGACAACAACAACAACCTGGAAACCATCGCTTCGGCTGCGTTGCTGGCCGGCAATGCCAATTGCCGCATTGATAATGCCGTCAGCGATTGGGGCAAGGGCAGCGGCACCAATATCACCCAATGGGCACAGTTCGATACGCGCTGCCTGTACAACGCTTTCACCGGTTCCAACGATCTGGGGGCGGCGGCCGATCCGCGCAGCGAAAGCGACCTGAACATCAACGAGCGCATCTACGCGGCCTACGCGATGGGCAGTTTCAGCAGTGAATGGGGTGCAACGCCTGTTACCGGCAACCTGGGTGTCCGCGTAGTTCGCACAGAGGTGGAATCCAGTGGCTACCGCGGCGCCTATACGCTCGAGAGCTCGATCGATGCCACCACCGGGCTGCCGTCATACACCCTGGAGCGGGTCCCCGGCAGCTTCGACTCCGTGACGCTGGACCACAGCTATACCGACGTGCTGCCAAGCTTCAACATCAGCGCGCAGCTGCGGCCGGATCTGTACTTGAAGGGCGCCGTTTACAAGGCGATTGCTCGCTCCAATATCGAGGACCTCGGTGCTGGCCGCACCCTGATCATCGATGGCAATGCGACCACGCCGGAGGAAGCATTGGAGGGCGCGAGCGGGGGCAATCCGCGTCTGGAACCGCTGCAGTCCTGGAACCTGGACCTGTCGCTGGAGTACTACCAGAATCCCTTCACCAGTTACTCGCTGGCGCTGTACTACAAGCGGCTCAAGGCGGGCGCAGTAGCCAGCGATGCCTACTCGGTCAACGAAGACTTCGTGATTGATGGCATCACCTACAACGTACCGGTGCAGCAGCAGGGCAACGACAGCAGCAAGTCTTATCTGCGTGGCTTTGAAGTGACGGCCAACCATGCCTTCACCTATCTGCCGGGTGCCTGGAGTGGCCTGGGGCTGCAGTTCAACTACAACTACGCGGAATCCAACTTCAAGTACGCCGACCCATCGGCAGTCGACCCGGACTACCCGCTTGCCGACTTCACCGATCCGGCGGGGATCATTGGCTTGTCGCGCAATACCGGTTCGCTGACCGCGTACTGGGAAGGCGGCGGCCTGTCGCTGCGTGCTGCCTACAAGTACCGGTCGGGCTACTTCAAGCCATCGTCGCTGACCGCCAACCGCTTCGTTGACGACTCCGGCTATCTGGATCTTTCAGCCAGCTATGACATCAATGAAAACTGGCAGTTGAAAGCCCAGGCCATCAACGTCACCAACGAGCACCAGGTGATGTACCGCCCGGTGCAAGGCAGCATTGCCGAGTCCAGCTACTTTGGGCGCAGCTACTTCTTCGGCGTGAGGTTCCGCTATTGAGGCGTCCCGCAACGCTGAAAGGCTGGATGGCGATGGCACTGGCGGGGCTTTGCCCCGTACAGGCCATCGCTGCTGGCCCGGCCAGCGCACCAACCTGCCACGCGGATCAAGGCTACGCGGCGGCATTTGATGGTGGCCGCCTGTTCCTGTGGCGGCCGGATTGGCTGCAGCAAACGCGTGCGCAGTTTGACGCGCCTGCATTGGCGACTGCCCGCACTGCGCTGCTGCAGGCCGCCGATGCAGCGCTGCAACACCCGCGTTACAGCGTCGTCGACAAGACGCGGTTGCCGGCCAGCGGTGATCGCCACGACTACATGAGCATGGGGCCCTACTGGTGGCCGGATCCCAGCAAGGCTGACGGTCTGCCCTATAGGCGGCGCGACGGCCATTTCAACCCGGAGCGTGATTCGGGAGCATTCGATGTCACCCGCCTGGAGGCGATGAGCAGCGACGTGCAGAGCTTGTCGCTGGCCTACTACTTCACTGGCGACGAACGCTACGCCGACAAAGCCGTGCAGGTCCTCCGCACCTGGTTCCTGGATCCGGCCACGCGCATGAATCCAAACCTGGAGCATGGACAGGCCATTCCCGGCAAGGTCGCCGGTCGCGCGGAGGGTGTGATCGATGCGCATCGCTTGCCGCGGGTGATTGAATCCATCGGCGTGCTGCAGCGTGGAAAAAAGTTGGATGCACACGACATTGCCGGCCTGCAGCGTTGGTTCGGTGACCTTGCCGGGTGGATGCAAAGCAGCAGGATCGGCCAGGAAGAACGTGCGGCACGCAATAACCACGGCCTGTTCTACGACACCTTGCTGACCCACTTCGCGCTGTTTGCCGGTGATGCGCAACTGGCTGCCGCCGTCGCCGAGCGCGCCAAGCTAGTACGGCTGGCGCCGCAGATATCTGCCAAGGGCGAGCTGCATGAGGAGCTCACCCGTACCCGCTCGCTGCACTACGTCACCTGGACCTTGAACGCGGCGTATGACCTGGCGGACCTGGGCAACTGCGTTGGCGTGGACCTGTGGAGTTACCAAGCCCCGAATGGCAACGGCAACCTGCGCAAGGCGACTGATTTCGTCGCGGCCTACAGCACGGATGTCAGTCGCTGGCCTTACCCTGAACTGGACAAGGCGGACACGTTGGACTTCTACAAGGCGATGTCGCGCGCGGGCTGGCAATGGAACGAACCGGACTACTTCGCCGGTGCCCGGGCACTGCAGCCAGGCAATGACGGATCGGAGTGGAACCTGTTGATTCCCTTGCCCCCGCCACGCGGCGGCTGAGCAAGACGGCAATGAGCGAGGGCGCATCCTGGGGTGCGCACTTTTTGGCTATCGGTGTCATTTGTCGGCCGGGTGTCCATTCAATGCCCCGGGCTGGTGTTGCGCTGTCCTTCGGACAGGGCTTTCCGGCGGCTGCAGCTCCTGTTGCAGTGCAAGATGCTCCGCTTTCACGCAGCTGTTACTTTCGGTTTTGACCAGCGGTGTCATCCGGCGTGAAGCACAAGCTGGCACCACCGTATCGCATGCAAACCTTGGAGAGGGGAAGCACAATGAAGCCACGTAGCTCGCAGAAAAAGACACCGGTTACCTTGCTGGCCTTGGGTATCGGTCTGGCCCTTCAAGCCGGCGCTGCTTCGGCGCAGGATGCAGGTAGCGCTACCGACCTGGACACCGTGACCGTCACCGGTTACCGCGCCAGCGTCGAGAAGGCGATGGACATCAAGCGCGGCGAAGCCGGCGTGGTCGATGCCATCGTTGCCGAGGACATCGGCAAGTTCCCGGACCTGAACCTGGCCGAGTCGCTGCAGCGCATTCCCGGCGTGGTGATTGCGCGCGATGCCGGTGAAGGCCGCAGCATCTCCGTGCGTGGCCTGGGCCCGGAATTCACCCGCGTGCGTATCAATGGCATGGAAGCACTGGCAACGGTAGGTTCCGGTGACCAGACCGGCGGCTCCAACCGTGGTCGTGGTTTCGACTTCAACGTGTTCGCCTCGGACCTGTTCTCGCAGTTGATCGTGCGCAAGACGGCGTCGGCCGATGTCGAGGAAGGTTCGCTGGGTGCAACGGTTGACCTGAACACCGCGCGTCCGTTCGACTACGACGGCTTCACCTTCGCCGCCAGCGGCCAGGCCAGCTACAACGACATGGCGCAGAAGGCCGATCCGCGTGTGGCCGCGCTGATCTCCAACACGTTTGCCGATGGCACCTTCGGTGCACTGTTGTCGGTGGCCTATTCCGAGCGTCAGGTGCTGGAAGAAGGTTCCAACACGGGCCGCTGGGCCAATGGCACCAGCAACGGTGGCTTCAATGCGGCCTCCCCGTATACCGAGGCATTGTCTGCTGATACGTATCACCCTCGTTTCCCGCGCTACGTGCAGATGGAGCACCAGCAGAAGCGCCTGGGCGTCACCGGCTCCCTGCAGTGGAAGCCCAGCGACGCCACCGACATTTCGCTCGACGCGCTGTACTCCAAGATCGATGCAGTGCGCGATGAGAACTACATCGAGGCAATCTCGTTCAGCCGTTCGGGCACCGGCAAGCCGCAGACCATCGTGCGCGATGGTGAGGTCCGCAACAATGCGCTGGTCTATGGTGTCTTCGACAACGTCGATATCCGTTCGGAAAATCGCCATGACGAATGGAGCACCGACTACAAGCAGCTCAGCTTGAATGCCAAGCACCGCTTCAGCGACGACTTCACCCTGTCCGGCAAGATCGGCACCTCGCGTTCCAGCCATGAGAATCCGGTGCAGACCACGATCATCATGGACAAGTTCGATGTCGACGGCTTCAGCTACGACTACCGTGGCGACATGAATCGACCGGTGCTCAACTACGGCATCGACCCGACCGATCCCAATGGCTGGACCCTGGCGGAAATCCGCTTGCGTCCGCAGTACGTGGACAATGATTTCGATACCGGCCAGATCGACTTCAATTGGAACATCAGCCCCGGCTTCCGCCTGAAGGGCGGCGTGCTGGCCAAGGACTACACCTTCAAGACCGTAGAGCTGCGCCGTGCGGCCGAAGGCACGGTGCCGACCTTCGCCGACGGTACGACCATCGTGCCGGGTGACCTGACCCAGGATGCGAGCCTCAAGGGTTTCAGCGGCTCGCCGTCGAACTGGGTGGTACCCGACCTGGACGCCATCGCCAATCTGTTCAACATCTATGGCAATGACGGGATTTTCGCGGTGGCTCCGCGTCTGAACAACACGCGCAGCGTCAAGGAACAGGACCGCGGCGCCTACCTGATGGGTGAGTTCTCCACCGAGCTGGGTTCCATCCCGCTGTCGGGCAACTTCGGTGTGCGTTACGTGCGCACCAAGCAGGAGTCCACCGGCTCGGCAATGATCAACGGCGTGCCGACCGACACCACGGTCAGCCGTACCTATGACGACACCCTGCCCTCGTTCAACCTGGTTGCCGAGATCACCCCGGACTTCCTGATCCGCCTGGGCGCGGCCAAGGTCATGACCCGCCCGGGCCTGGGCAGTCTGACGCCAGGTGTGACCGTAGCGGTGGCGGGCGGTGCGCGTACTGTCAGCGGCGGCAATCCGGATCTGGATCCGATCCGCGCCACCAACGTGGACCTGGGCTTTGAGTGGTACTTCAACGAAGGCGCGATGGTTGGTCTGGGCCTGTTCTACAAGGACATCGAGAGCTTCATCCAGACGGCGAAGGAAATCCGCCCGTACTCCACCAGCGGCCTGCCGGCTTCGCTGCTGGATGGCACCGGCGCGACCGTCAACGATGACTTCACCTTCTCGATCCCGCTGAACACTCCGGGCGGCGAGCTCAACGGCCTGGAAGCGAACTACATCCAGCCCTTCACCTTCCTCCCGGGCAAGTGGTCCAACCTGGGTCTGCAGCTGAACTACACCTGGGTGGATTCCAAGATCCAGTACCTGAACAGCAGCGGTGCGGCGGTGATGAAGAACGACCTCACCGGTCTGTCGCGCTCTTCATGGAATGCAACGCTGTTCTATGAAGGCGACAAGTTCGCCGGTCGTGTATCGGCCACCAACCGCGATGACTACCTGACCCAGGCACCGGGTTCGGAAGCCGGCTTCAACGTCGACGGCGTGCATGGCGTCAGCGGCACCACCGTCATCGATGCGTCGTTGCGCTACAAGATCAGCGACCAGGTGGAACTGAGCCTGGAAGCGATCAACCTGACCAACGAAGGCTATGACGAGTGGGTGCAGTCGCCGACCACTGGCCAGCTCCCGCTGTACTACACCGAGACCGGCCGCCAGTACCTGTTGGGCTTCCGCTACAAGTTCTGATGCTGTGATACCCATCCCGGCGCGATGCCGGGATGGGGTTTTGATGGTGCGACGCAGAATGTGCAGACGCGTTGGCGTCGCTAACTTGGCCCACCGCATGCGGACTGCACCTGTGCCGCACGCCACCAAGAGACGCACGATGCCTCCACGTTCCAACCGCCCCGTACTCCGCCCCTTGCTTTTGGCTTCTGCGCTGCTGTTCGCTCTCCCGGCGGCAGCGCAGGTTTCTTCGCCACAGTTGCTGTTCCGCGTATCGGCGGACAAGGGTTTCAGCGCGGACAGTGCGCAAGGCGATGCCATCCCCAATTTCCAGGACAAGGTCAGCCTTGTCGACAATGGTGCGCATGGCCGTGCCATCCAGTGGCAGGACGATGGCGTGCTGTCGTGGAATGCCCCCGGCAACATCCAGGCCGAACGCGGCACGTTGTCCTTCTTCTGGCGCTCGCGTTACGCGGTGGGTGAAACCCCGTTCGTGATCTTCCGCGTCGGCTATGCCGACCACAGCAGCTGGGACATGGCCTGGCTGCGCATCGACTGGAATGGCCACGGCTTCGACGCCTTCGTCACCGATGCCAACCTGGCCCGCACCCGTGTCTCGTTCAAGCTCGACAGCAATCCTTCGCCCGAGCAGTGGCAGCACATCGCCTTTGCCTGGGATGAGGACAAGGGCGTCAAGCTGTTCGTCGATGGCCGTGAAGTGGCGCAGGCGACGACTACCGGTGACTATGACGCCGCGTTGGACCAGCTCGGCCTCGCCGGGCGGGTGATGGCGCCCTACCAGGTGCAGAGCCGCTACAACTTTCTGCGCGGCAGCGACTTCGACGAGATCCGCGTCTACGACCGCATGCTCGATGCCAACGGCGTCGCCGCGCTTGCACGCAATGCCGAACCGCGCAGTGCCGGGACCGGGACCGCGTCGCAGCGCGCCTGGTGGCACCGCTATGGCTGGGAAGGCGCGCCGCCGCCGCTACTGAGCGCGCCGACCACCTCGATCCGCAAGGTCGAGTTTGCCGACGTCAAGGACAAGCTGCAGTGGATGTGGAAAGGCACCGACGGCATTGCTGAAACCACCTGGCCGGGTGTCTACAACCGCTCGCGCCTGCCCGGTCGCAATGACTATATGCAGCTGCCGGACTGGAACACCTATGTCGAAGGCGGCCAGCAACTAGACCTGACCGTGCCGGCAGGCGAAACCATCAACCGCATCGAGATCCGCGGTGCCGCCTACGGTGAACTCAAAGGCACGGCGGGCAGCTTGTTCAATCGTCCGCAGGGCGTGGTGCGCAGCGTCGACAGCTTTGCCGACCAGGTGGGCGGCACGCTGCACTTCCACAACACCGCGCAGGAAACGCCCATCCAGGAAATCTGGGGCTATCAGGTCAGCGATGCCGCCGAGCCGGAAGGCACGGTCAAGCAGCGCTACCAGATCGACAGCAGCGTGCTGCCGGACTACACCAACATCGCCAGCCTGCGTGATTACATTGACGGCCGCTTCGCCCCGGACGAGCGCAGCACGGTGATGGCCTTGCCCAAGGGGGCGGGCTCGCGCAAGCGCAGCGCCGACAGCCTGCCGACCAAGCCGATGCCGATCGTTCACGTGCTGGTTCCGTCCGGCGTGGGCGATGCGCCGGCCGCGCAGCCGCTGATCCGCAGCTGGGCGCATAGCTGGGAGAACATGTACGACGGCCTCGATGGTGTGGCCATCGATATCCCCGCCCTGGATCTGCCGGCCACGCACGATGGGCTGATTCCGCTGAACATCCGCATCAAGGACCCGATCTGGCCGGCACGCGACATGATTGATGTCTCGGTATCGGTGAAGCCGGGCGAAGCTCGTACGCTGTGGCTGGACCTGCGTGATCGCATCCTCACCGCTGACAGCCTGTGGATCTCGCTGGCATCGGCGGCACCGGGTTTCAATGCCGCATCGTTGGATGGCGGCGAAGTGCGGCTTGTGTTCAAGGAGCGCAAGGAGGCGATCAAGCAGCACGTTGCCGACCGCTTCAACCAGGTGCGCGACAACTGGGGCTTCCTGGTCGAGGAACACACCACCTCCAAGCGCCAGCGGCTGTACGCGCGCGTCTATGCCGACCTCAGTGATCTGCTGCGGGTTGATCCCGACCATGAACTTGGCCGTCTGTATTGGAACTACATCAGCTACAACAGCCAGGGCAAGCCGCCGTTCGAGCAGCCACTGCCGCCCAAGGGCGTGCCACTGTGGGCGTTCCGCCAGGTGGAAGACCTGAAGTACGTGCGTCGCTTCGTGGATTGGTGGATTGAGAACCGCCAAGTGCCCTACGGCGATTTCGGCGGCGGCATTTCCGATGACTCGGACCTGGTCCAGCAATGGCCGGGGCTGGCGCTGATGGGGGTTGAACCGGAGCGGCTGAACACCTCGCTGACCGCGCTGTCGGACGCGGTTTACAAGAACGGCATGTTCTCCAATGGCCTGAGCACCATCGAGACGGACGAACTGCACGCCTACGAGGAAGGCATCAACGCCAACAGCGCTATGCTCTACCTCAACTGGGGTGACCCGCTCACCGTCGAGCGCCTGATGGAGACGGTGAAGGCCTTCGACGAGCGCATCATCCTGCGCAACCCGCAGGGCAACCTGCTGTTCTCGAGCAACTGGTTTGGCGGTAACAAGGTCTACCGTGAGCCGAACTGGCAGTGGCAGAAACCCTATTCGTTCCCGGCCCTGCACCCGGCCTTCCTGATCGGCGAGTACAACGCCGATCCCACCGGCCGCAAGCTGGTCACCGGCTTGGCGGATGGCTATCTGGCCCACGCCTACACCGACGACAAGGGCCGCTTCACCCTGCCCAATGAAATCAACTGGGCCACCGGCAAGACCCGAGGTGGCGAGCTGAACCAGGGCTCGGGCAGCGGCGATGTGATGCATACGTTCTGGGCTGCGTGGCGTTGGAGCGGCGATGCCAAGTACCTGCAGGCGCTGGATTACCGCGTGCTGCGTGGTGGGCCGGGTGTGCTGTCCAATCTGGGCGAGAACTACGTCGATGTACTCGGCCGGCAGCAGGACTGGGGCAAGCAATTGCTGGCCGACGCCCACAAGGGCGGCGGCGGTTTCGCCGCGATCAGTGCCTGGCAGCAGACCGGTGACAAGAAGTACCTGGAAGCGCTGCATGCCGATGGCATCCAGGCCAAGGCGCAGCGCGAGTACATGAACACCGAGGGCCACTGGTGGAGCGATCGCGTCGAAGCGCCGAGCGAGTTCCTGCAGCGCCTGCGCCTGGGCGGTATCGGCCTGAAGCGCAACCAGAGCTGGCCGGGGCATACCGTCAGCTGGCAGTTCGCCCAGCCTGATGGTGCCGAGCAGGTTGCCCTGCTGGTGCATGCGCCCTCACGCGAGCGTTTCAAGGTGATTGCCTACAACCTGGGCAACACGCCGCTGGACGCGACGATGACCGGCTGGAACATCGCTGCCGGTACCTGGCGGGTGCGCAGTGGCGTGGATCGCGACGGTGATGATGTGATCGACGGCAAGGCGGAGGTTCGCGAGGTGCTGCTGGAGAAGAGTGCCAGCACGCAGCTGCGTTTTACGCCCAAGCAGAGCCAGGTATTCGAGTTCGAGCTGGTGACAGCGGGTACGCCAGTAGAGACGCGCGCCGACCTGGGTATTGGCCGCGGTGATCTCAAGCTCGACGGCGAGCGTGTATTGCTGACCGTGCACAGCCTGGGGCATGTGGGTGTTGGTCTTGGCTATGCGGTGTTGGAAGATGCGGGTGGTCGCGAAGTAGCGCGGGTTGCGGTGCCTGCCCTGGAAGCACCGTCGGATCTTGTGCCGCGCACGGTGACGGTGGAGTTGCCGTTGCCTGCTGGCTTCAAGCGTGAGGGGGCGAGTGTACGGGTGGGCCTGGAGGGGGATGAGGCTGAGGTGACAAAGCTTAATAACCGGTTGCCGTTGCGGTGATTGCTCGAGCCCCTCTCCCCTCGGGAGAGGGGTTGGGGAGAGGGTTGGCGAAGCGGCGGTGCCTCCGCTCGCCACCTATTCTTTGGAGGTCCAAAGCCAGCGTGCTTCGCACGCCTCCCCTCTTCCGCCCTTCGGGCACCCCCGCCTTCGCGGGGGCAGGCCCTTTGATCTCCCGCAAGGGGAGAAGGGAACAAAAGCCAAATCTAAAGGAGCAGCTGCCAACTTCCACGCGCAGCGCTGACTGTAGTGCCGAGCCATGCTCGGCAGAGGCTTTCCCGGCAATGCCACCTGCCGAGCATGGCTCGGCACTACAGACAAAACCCAGCGCGCCGACTACGCGTCCAAACCCAATTCCCTGCACTCACGCGCATACCAGCGCGGGGCATCATCAATCGGCTGGAAGACGTGGCTGCGTTCCATCACGCTCTGGTAGACGTGCACCGATATCGCGATCCGCTCGGCATCGCTGTTGCGCAGCGTATGGAACTCATCCGGCGGAATCAGGTTGCCGGCACTGCCCGTGCAGCCCTGCAGGCAGTCGCGCGGGGCGAACCGATAGCGCTCGCCATCGCATTCCAGCATCTGGTAGGGGGTGATCTCCAGCGTGCCCTGCCATACGCCTTCAACGCACCACAGGCCGTCGTGGTCATGCAGCGGCGTGCCCTGCCCGGGGCCCCACGTCATGGCGATGATGCTGTAGCCGTGCTGCGGGCTGCGGTAGATCTCGCGGCGTGCATAGTGGCCGTGCACAGGGGCGTGGACGCAGGCCGGCAGCACGATCTGCGGATCGCGGATGGCTTGCTCCAGTACACGCTGAACCTGGGCAACGGTGCTGTACGTGTCAGCGGCCTGCAAGGCGGCGTCAATGCCATCCAACAGGCGCTGACGCCCGGCAAATTCCGGATGCGACGAATGCAATGTCATGGCCGCAGTCTAGGCAAGCTAGGTAAAGATTCCGTTGAAACTATTCGCGCGCCTGTTCAGAACGTGCCGCGCTGGATGAACGGGGCCTGCTGATATAGCCGGCGTTCGCCACCTCGCGGGTCATCCATCTGTCTGCTGCGGGTATCGAACAGCATTGTCTGCCGGCGCTCCAGCCCGTAGTGCTGCCACTCCGGTAGGCCGGCATGGTTGGGATCGCCGTGGCGGGCGAAGGCCAACAGGGCATCGCTCATCGTGTCTGACAGCTGCTGCATCGCCGCACTGCTGCCGGTGCGTGAGCCGGGCTGGGTGTTGTTGTGGAACACCAGTGGGATGTCCAGCGTATGGAAGGCACGCAATTTGGCGGCATCGCCGTCGTGGTCGTAGCCATCCAGTTGATAGGCCCAGGTGGGTGCGCCCTGGCGGGCCCGCGCTTCCAGTTCTTCCACGGCGCCACGCCAGGAGCGGCCGGCCGTAGTGGCGGCGAAGAATACTTCCGACGGCGTGTATTGCGGGTACATGCGGCGATACTCGGCGATCACCACCGACGGCAGCAGGTCCACATACTGCTGTGCTTCGAGCTTGGCCGGCAATTCGTCCCAGCTCAGTTCGAAATTCTTCGGGTCATTGCCGAGGAAGGCGCGGGTTTCGTCATGGGTATTGCCGATCACCATCGGTATCGCCGCCGATTGCTGCGCGGCCTGCGGCCAGAACGGGTGCACCGGCAGGTTGCGTGCGTCCAGCACCGGGCCGACATACAGGCTGCTGTTCTCCACCCGCGAGGGATCACGCACCTTCACCGCTTCCAGCAGTTGTTGCATCGGCATGCGCCGCAATGCATCGGCATCGGTCTTGAAGTGCTCCAACACCAGCTGCGCGCGCTGGGTGGCGGCGCGTGGACCGGCGGCGGTGGCCTGCTGGCCGCTCATCGTCCAGGCGCGATGGAACAGGCCTTTGGCCCCCGGCATCGCCATCAGCGTGGCGATCTTGGCACCACCGCCGGATTGGCCGAACACGGTGACATTGTCGGCATCGCCGCCAAACTCGGCCGCGTGCTGGCGCAGCCACTGCAACGCCTGGATCAGATCAAGCTGGCCGACATTGCCGGAGTCGGCAAAGCGCTCGTCGCCGAGCTGGGCCAGATAGAGATAACCGAACAGGTTGAGCCGGTGATTGACCGTCACCACCACCACGTCGCCACGCCGGCACAGGTTGCCGCCGTCATACAGCGGGTCGCTGCCGGAGCCGTTGTTATAGGCGCCGCCGTGGATATAGAACAGGATCGGCCGCTTGCCGCCGTCGCGCAGTGCGGGCGTCCACACGTTGAGGTAGAGGCAGTCTTCGCTGCCCGGGCCTTCGTTGCCCGTCTGCGGCGCGGCTGCGCCGTAGTTCAGGGCCTCGCGTACACCGCGCCAGGGTTGTTCGATCAGCGCCGACTGGAAGCGGCGTGGTGCGGTGTCGGCGCCATAAGGGATGCCACGGAAGACGTGTACACCCTGCTCGCTCTGGCCGGCGACGCGGCCGCTGCGAACGCGGGCGATGGGGCTGGTGGTGCTGGCCCAACTGGCGTTGCTGAGGCTGGCAAGGCTGGTTGCAGCGGCCAGCAGCGTGGTTTGCTGGAGGAAGCTGCGGCGGGCCGGGTTGTTTGGGGTCTGGGGCATGGTGGTTGTCTTTGCTCAGGCGGTTTGGTGGTCAAGAGGCCTGATGGTTCTGCCCCCTCTCCCCAACCCCTCTCCCGCAAGGGGAGAGGGGCTTGAACCTTACTTCGGCTTGGTTGGTTGTTGCGACGCCATCCAGCTCAAGGCCAGTAGCGGCCAGGCGGCGGTGGTCAGTCCTGCGGTGCCTCGCGTGCCGAAGCCGTGGCCGCCGTGCGGAAAAAGATGCATTTCGCTGCTGACGCCGGCTTTGCGCAGGCTGTCGTAGAACAGCAGGCTGTTGCCTACCGGCACTACGTCATCATCGGCGGCATGCAGCAGGAAGGTCGGAGGCGTATCCGCGCGTACCTGCTGTTGCATGGAGTACTGCTGCAGTTGTGCGTCGCTGGGCGTGTTGCCCAACAGGCGCTGGCGCGAGCCTGCATGCACGTCGTCGCCGCGCATGGTGATGACGGGGTACATCAGCAGCTGGAAATCCGGCCGTGCGCTTTCAGCGTCGATCGCATCGGTGTGCGGGTAGACGGTGCGGTCGAAGCCGGTGCCCAGGCGCGCGGCCAGGTGGCCGCCAGCCGAGAAGCCCATCGCGCCGATACGGTGCGGATCCAGTCCCCACGCGTTGGCATGGTGGCGGATCAGCCGCAGCGCACGCTGGGCGTCAGCCAATGCCGCTTCGCGATCATCGCGGCCTTCGCCCGGCAGGCGGTAGCGCAGCACGAACAGCGTGACGCCACCCTGCTCTGCCAACGCTGGCACCAGCGCGGTGCCCTCTTTGTCCAGCACCACCCGCTGATAGCCGCCACCGGGAATCACCAATAGCGCGCTGCCATTGGGACGGGCGGGGCGATAGGCGACCAGGTAGGGCGCGTTGACATGATCGATGTAGCGGTCTGGAAGGGCCGGATCCGCGCTGCGTTCGACGATGCGCTGGGGCTGCGACAGTGGCTTGTCCCCCGGTGCCATGCCCCGCGGCCACAGCGCGATGCGATCCGCCGAGCCCGGCTCGGGCTCGCCGTCGGTGGCTGCCCGCAGGGTGCCGGGAAGGATGCCGGCAATTGCGACGAAAGTCAGGTAAAACAAGGGCTTGAGAAGATTCATGGGCACGTCTGGCACAGCAGGGTTGGCGGACCGGAGCAAGTTCTGGTGCACTGCACATTGTCAGATGACACCGGTTTACCTTATACAGCCAGTCACGGCACTGTCGATGGGCAGTGCAACAAAGTCACCAGGAGACGCACTTGAGCAACGACCAAGGCAGCCAGCCGCAGGCAGATGCCGCGCTGGACGACATTGCCCGCACTTTCGTGGAAGCACGCCGCGACGGCCGTTCGCTTCCGGATTTCCCGGGGACGATTCCGGAGGACCTGGTCACCGCCTATCAGGTGCAGGATCTGGCCATCGGCCGCTGGGACGACCGCGTGGTTGGCTGGAAGGTCGGCTATATCGCCGCCGAGCGCCGTGACAGCTCCGGCGACGAGCGCCTGCTGGGCCCGATTTTCAAACGCAATCTCTGGAATGCTACCGGTGCCATTGTGGATATTCCGGTGTTTTCCGCCGCCGGTGGCTTCGCCGCCGTAGAGGCCGAGTACGTGTTGGAGCTGCTGGCCGATGCGCCCGCCGACAAGCTCGATTGGACCCCGGAAGAAGCCGAAGCCCTGCCCGCCCGCCTGCACATCGGCGTGGAAGTGGCCAGCAGCCCGCTGGCGACCATCAACGTGCTGGGGCCGCGCGTGGTCGTGTCCGATTTTGGCAACAACAACGGCCTGGTGCTGGGCAGCGAAGTGCCCAACTGGACCCAGCGTGACGAACCCGAGCTGCGCGCGCAGACCGAGATCGATGGCGTGGTGGTTGGCACCGGCGGTGCCACCACCCTGCCCGGTGGCCTGCGTGCCGCCTATGCCTTTGCGCTGTCGCGCTCGGCCAAGCGTGGCCGTCCGCTGCAGAAGGGCGAGTTGATCGCCACCGGCAATGCCACCGGCATCCATGACATCAAAGTGGGCCAGGTGGCATTGATTCGCTTTGCCGGTTACGGCGACATTTCCTGCAGGGCCGTGCCGGCGGGGTAATCCCGCAGCCACGGTAGCAACGCGTTGGAGGGCGCAATGGTTACTCGAAGAGGCTTTCTGAAAACCGGCATGGGGGCGTTGGCCGCCCCGGTGCTTGCCGCCTGCTCCGCAGGCAACACCGCCACGCCCGGCGGCAGCCACGTGCTGACCGCCAGCGATGTGCATGTGGCCGACTATCCGACCGTCACTGCGGTCAAGTGGATAGGCGAGCAGCTGCAGCGCGAGACCGGCGGCCGCCTGCGCTTGAACCAGTACCACTCCGGCCAGCTTGGGCGTGAGTCCGAGGCGATCGACATGGCCCGCTTTGGCGCCATCGACATCACCCGCGTCTATTCCGGTGCGCTCAACAATGCGTTTCCGCTGACCCGCGCGCTGTGCCTGCCGTATGTGTTCGACTCGGTCGCACATATGCGCCGTGCGCTGGATGGCGGCATTGCCGATGCGGTGCTGCAGGGCTTCGAGAGCCGCGACCTGGTCGGCCTGGCGGTCTATGACTCCGGTGCGCGCAGCTTCTACAACACCAAGCACCCCATCGTTGAGCCCAAGGACCTGCATGGCCTGAAGCTGCGCGTGGCCAGCTCGGACATCTTCCTGCAGCTGATGCGCCTGTTCGGTGCCAACCCCACGCCGATGTCGCTGGGCGACACGTTCTCCGGCATGGAAACGCACATGATCGACGGCGCTGAAAACAACATGCGCAGCTTCCACTCCAGCCGTCACTTCGAGGCTGCGCATTACTGGTCGGAAAGCCAGCATTCCTATGCGCCGGACATCCTGCTGATGTCGCGCCGCAGCCTGGATGGCCTGAGCCCGTCGGACCGTCGCCTGATCATTGATCTGGCCCGCCAATCGGTGCAGGTGATGCGCACCGCATGGGATGCATCCGAAGACAAGGCGCGCGAAGCCGTGCTGGCCTATGGGGTGAAGTCCAATGCGGTGGACATGCCGGCGTTCCGTGCGGCAGCCGAGCCGCTGCTGCGTGACTACCTGCAGCAAGCGGATATCGCCGCGCTGCACCGTCGCATCCGCGATTTCGCCTGAGGGGCCCCAGCGATGTCTGATACCAATGTAGAAACGGCCCCGGTTGGCATCCAGCGTGCGCTGGAACGGCTGGCTGACGTGGTCATCCATATCGCCGTCATCGCCCTGCTAGGGCTGGTGGTGGTCCAGGGTTGGCAGGTGTTCGCCCGCTATGTGATCAACGATTCGCCCAGTTGGACCGAGCCGGTGACCCTGCTGCTGCTGAGCACGGCGATGAGCATGGGCGCTGCGGCCGGTGTGCATACCAACCGTCATTTCGGTTTCTTCCTGCTGGCCGAGCATCTGAACCCGCTGGTCAAGCGGGTGATCGATGCGCTGGTGCCGCTGATCGTCGGCACGATCGGCGCCTTCATCGCATGGTGGGGCTGGCTGTTGTGGATGGACGGCCTGCACATCAAGACCGCGGGCGCTGATCTGCCGCAGAGCGTGAACTACCTGCCGTTGAGCATTGGTGGCGCGCTGATGGCGATATTCGCGCTCAACCGCCTGCTGCTGGCCCTGCGTGCCGGTTCGGGCACGGCCACCGCCGTCGTTGAAGGAGACCGCTGAATCATGGGTATCGCCATTCTCTTTGCCATGTTCGGCGTGCTGCTGTTGATCGGCGTGCCGGTGGCCTATGCGCTGGCCGCCGCATCATTGGCCACGCTGCTCTACCTGGACCTGCCCAGCATCGTGCTGGTGCAGCAGATTTCGGCCGGCACCGGCTCGGCCTCGTTGATCGCCATTCCGCTTTTCATCTTCGCGGGCGAAATCATGATGCGCGGTGGCATTTCCGAGCGTCTGATTTCGCTGGCTTCCTCGCTGGTCGGGCGCCTGCGCGGTGGTCTTGGCCAGGTCTCGATCCTGTCCTCGCTGTTCTTTGGTGGCGTCTCCGGCTCGGCCATCGCTGACGTTTCGGCGGTGGGTGGCACGATGATTCCGCAGATGGTCAAGCGCGGTTACGACCGTGATTTCGCGGTCAACGTCAGCATCACCGCGGCGCTGGTGGCCTTGCTGGTGCCGCCTTCGCACAACCTGATCCTGTTCTCGGCCGCGGCCGGTGGTGGCCTGTCCATCGCCGACCTGTTTGCGGCGGGCATCATGCCGGCGCTGCTGATGACCGTGGTGCTGATGATCACCGGCTATGTGGTCGCGCGTCGCCGTGGTTACGGCGTGGAAGCCTTCCCCGGCATGCGTGCGGTGATGCTGCGGCTGGTCGCCGCCCTGCCCGGCCTGGGCCTGGTTGCGCTGATCTTCTTCGGTATCCGTGCCGGCATCTTCACCGCGGTGGAATCGGCAGCCATTGCCGTGGTCTACGCCTTGCTGGTGACCACGGTGCTGTACCGCCAATTGAACTGGAAGGAGTTCATGGCCACCGTGGTGCATGCCGCACGCAGCACCGGTGTGATCCTGTTCGTGATCGCCACCGCTGCGGTGTTCGGCTGGTTGCTGGCGTACCTGCAGGTGCCGGCAGCGGCGGTGGAGTTCCTGCAGTCGTTTGCGCACAGCAAGTACATGGTGCTGCTGATGATCGTGGTGATGCTGCTGTTGCTGGGCACCTTCATGGACCTGGCGCCGATGATCCTGATCTGCACGCCGATCTTCCTGCCGGTGGCCAAGGCCTATGGCATCGACCCGATCCACTTCGGCCTGGTGCTGGTACTGACCGGCGGTCTTGGCCTGGTGACGCCGCCGGTGGGCTCGGTGCTGTTCATCGGCACCGCCATCGGCAAGATCAGCGTCGCCGACAGCATGAAGACCATCTGGCCGTTCTGGCTGGCGGGCCTGTCCGTGCTGCTGGTGGTGACCTTCTTCCCCGAGTTGTCCCTGTGGCTGCCAGCCCTGCTGCGTAGTTGATGCATGACGGCATGGGCAGGTCCTCTGCCCCTGCTGCGGAAATCGCGACGGCGCCCGCGCCTGTCGCCTTCACTGTGGAGATGTTGATGAACGTGACCCGTACCCTGGCCGCGCTGGCCACGGCATGCCTGCTGGCGGCTGCGCCGGCCTGGGCTGCCGATGCACCGACCGTGGCCAAGCGTGGTATCGAGAACCAGCGCATGGCCGATCTTGGCAATGGCAGCTTCCTCAACCCGGTGCTGGCCGGCGACCACCCGGATCCGTCGGTGCTCAAGGACGGTGATGATTACTACCTCACCCTGTCCTCGTTCGATGCCTACCCTGGCCTGCCGATCTGGCATTCGCGCGACCTGGTGAACTGGCAGCCGCTGGGCCATGCCATCAGCACCAACGTCGGTGCGATCTGGGCACCGGACATCATCAAGCACGGCAGTCGCTACTACATCTACTTCCCGGCACGTACCGCCAACGCGCGCAGCAACTTCGTGGTCTGGGCCGACGATATCAAGGGACCGTGGAGTGAGCCGATCGACATCGGCCTGTCCGGTTACATCGATCCTGGCCACGCCGTCGGCGAAGACGGCAAGCGCTACCTGTTCCTGTCCGGCGGTGATTACGTGCAGATCAGCGATGACGGCCTGAGCGTGGTCGGCAAGCCCAAGCACGTGTATGACGGCTGGCGTTACCCGGAAAGCTGGGACGTGGAGTCCTATGCCCAGGAAGGCCCGAAGATCAGCCAGCGTGATGGCTGGTACTACATGACCACCGCCGTGGGCGGCACCGCCGGCCCGCCAACCGGGCACATGGTCATCACCGCACGTTCGCGTTCCATCCATGGCCCCTGGGAAAACGCCCCCAACAACCCGATCACCCGTACCCGCGACCGCAATGAACCGTGGTGGTCACGCGGCCATGCCACCCTGATCGAGGGTACGGATGGACGCAGCTGGATGATGTACCACGGCTATGAGAATGGGTATTGGACGCTGGGACGGCAGATGCTGCTGGAACCGATCGAGTGGACCAAGGACGGCTGGTTCGAGGCCAAGGGCGGCGATCTTGGCTCCCCGTTGGCCAAGCCGTCCGGTGAGGCCCTGCCGCATGGCATGGCCCTGTCCGATGACTTCAAGGGCGGCAAGCTTGGCCCGCAGTGGTCGTTCTTCAACCCGACCCGTGAGGAATACCAGCGCCTGTCCTTCGACCAGGGCGGCATGACGTTGCAGGGCAAGGGTACGACCCCGCGTGACAGTTCACCGCTGACCGCCATTGCCGGCGACGTGGCCTATCAGTTCGAAGTGGAGATGGACATCGAGCCGGGTGCCTTCGGCGGCGCCCTGCTGTTCTACAGCGATCGCCTGTACGCCGGCGTCGGCAGCAATGGTGAGCAGTTCATCCTGCACCGCTATGGCGAGGAACGCCCCACCCTGCCCCAGCCCAGCGCCATGGGCGGCAAACTGTGGCTGCGGGTGACCAATAACCGCCACATCCTGACAGTACATACGTCCAAGGACGGGCAGAGCTGGCAGAAATACCCTGTTCAGATGGAAGTCTCCGGCTACCATCACAATGTGGCGGGGAAGTTCCTTGCGCTGAAGCCGGCCATTTACGCCGCTGGCAACGGCAAGGTCCATTTCCGCCAGTTCCGTTACCGCGCTCTGGATTGAGCGCGGGCCCCCTAGAATGCTCGTCATGAACGGTTTCAAGGACATGCCCTTGCGCAAGAAAGCCGACGCCGCCACCACCCCCCAGGATCTGGGGCGGCCCGCCACCATCAACGACATCGCGCGCTTGTCGGGTGTTTCCAAGAAGACCGTGTCGCGGATCATCAACAACTCGCCGTTGGTGCGCAAAGACACGCGCGACAAGGTCGAGGCGCTGATGCGCGAAGTCGGTTATACGCCCGACCCGTTGGCGCGTGGCCTGGCGTTCCGGCGCTCGTTCCTGATCGGCATGGTCTACGACAACCCCACCGCGCAGTACGTGGTGGACATGCAGAACGGTGCGCTGGATGCGCTGCGTGGCTCGACCTTCGAGCTGGTGGTGCATCCGTGCGACACCCGCAGCCCCGGCTACATCGAGGGCGTGAAGCGCTTCGTGCAGCAGCAGAAGCTGCACGGCGTGATCCTGGTGCCGCGTGCCTCGGAAGACCAGGCGCTGGCCGACATGCTGGACGAGATCGGCTGCCGCTTCACCCGCATTGCCGCGCTGCCGCTGGATGAGACCTCGCAGATGGTCATCACCCACGACCGCGACGGTGCGGCGGAAGCCGCCGACTACCTGCTGTCACTGGGCCATCGCGACATCGCCCTGATCACCGGCCCCACTGCCTACCGTTCGGCGCACGAGCGCACCGCGGGTTTCATCGAAGCCTTGGAGCGGCGCGGTATCGAGCTGCCGCCGGCGCGCATCATCGAGGCCGGTTACACCTTTGAATCCGGTGTGGCCGCGGCCGAGAAACTGCTGCTGGGCAAGCAGCGCCCGACCGCCATCTTCACCGGTAACGATGAAATGGCCGCCGGCGTCTACAAGGTCGCCATGCGTGCCGGCATCAGCATTCCACGCGAGCTGTCGGTGGTTGGCTACGACGACAGCCCGCTGGCGTCGCGGCTGTGGCCATCGCTGACCTCGGTGCGGCGCAATACCCGCGACACAGGGCGCACCGCAGCCGCCATGCTGATCCAGCCCGAGGGCAAGAACGCCCTGCCGCTGGCCAGCGTGCGTCCGCACCTGATCGTGCGCGACTCCTGCCAGCCGCCTCAGGACTGAACGACTCAAGTTACTGTTCCATAAAGGAAACGCTTATTCTTGCGGTGCAAAATGACACCGGTTTCCTAATTGACTAGAATCATCCTGTCGGCCCGCATCCGCTTTGCGGGCCTACGGGACAAGATCAGGCCGCCCTGCTCCGGCGGCCCCCGTTTGCACAACCGAACCACCGCTCAGGGAGAGGAACACCATGACGAATCCATTCAGTCTCGAAGGCAAGGTCGCACTGGTAACCGGTGCCAATACCGGCCTGGGCCAGGGCATCGCGCTGGCGCTGGCCGCCGCCGGTGCCGATATCGCCGGTGCCGGCATCGTTCCGGCTGACGAGACCGCCGAGAAGGTGCGCGCACTGGGCCGCCGCTTCCTCAACATCGAAGCCAACCTGATCAGCATCGAGCCGGTCGAGCGTGTGGTGGCGGAAACCCTGGCTGGCCTGGGCCGCCTGGACATCCTGGTCAACAACGCCGGGCTGATCCGTCGCGCTGACGCCGTCGATTTCAGCGAGAAGGATTGGGACGACGTGATGAACGTGAACATCAAGTCTGCCTTCTTCATGAGCCAGGCTGTGGGCAAGCACTTCATCGCCCAGGGCAGCGGCAAGATCATCAACATCGCCTCGATGCTGTCCTTCCAGGGTGGCGTGCGGGTGCCGTCGTACACCGCTTCCAAGAGCGGCATTGCCGGCATCACCCGTCTGCTGGCCAATGAGTGGGCAGGCAAGGGCGTGACCATCAACGCCATTGCCCCCGGTTACATGGCCACCGACAACACCGCACAGCTGCGTGCCGACGAAGACCGCAACAAGGCGATCCTTGATCGCATTCCGGCAGGCCGCTGGGGCAAGCCGGAAGATCTGGGTGGCACGGCGGTATTCCTGGCATCGACCGCCTCGGATTACGTCAATGGCGCGATCATTCCGGTGGATGGTGGTTGGTTGGCGCGCTAAGGATTGAATGTGGTGGGTGAAGGCTTATAGCGCAGGAAAGAAGCGAAAGCTGAAAAGCGTTGGAGCGCCCTCACCCCTACCCCTCTCCCGCAGGCGGGAGAGGGGAAAGCAAACAGCCAAGGCAAAAGCTGAAGCAACAGCCGAAGCCAGAGCAACAGCAGAAGCCAAAGCAGCGGCAAGAGCCAAAGCAGCGGCAAGAGCCAAAGCAACAGCGAGTAGCGGCAGCCAAGCTGCAGCCGCAAGCAGCACAGATTTCCCTTCTCCCGCTTGCGGGAGAAGGTGCCCCGAAGGGGCGGATGAGGGGAGCTCTAGCTTCCACCCCATCAACAACACCGTTTCCCCCTATAAATGAGAGTCACGCAATGAAAATCGCATTGATGCAGGAGTTCAGCCAGGCCGCCAAGAATCCGGTGGTGCTGGAGCAGCTCAACACCGTCGCCGCCGCACAGGGCCACGACGTCTACAACGTCGGCATGGACGGTGACAACGATCACCGCCTGACCTACATCCACCTGGGCATCTGCGCCGCGCTGCTGCTCAATGCCAAGGCCGTGGATTTCGTGGTGGCCGGTTGCGGCACCGGGCAGGGCGCGATGATGTCGCTCAACGCATGGCCGGGCGTGTACTGCGGCTACTGCATCGAGCCGACCGACGCCTTCCTGTTCGCCCAGGTCAACAATGGCAATGCATTGGCGCTGCCGTTCGCCAAGGGCTACGGCTGGGGTGCGGAAATCAATATCCGCTTCATCTTCGAGAAGGCGTTTGCCGGTGAGCGCGGCCAGGGTTACCCGGCTGAGCGCAAGGAATCGCAGATGGCCAACGCCGGCATCCTGGCACAGGTCAAGCAGGGCGCTTCGAAGGACTTCGTCGAAGGCCTGAAGTCCATCGACCAGGAACTGGTGAAGCAGGCCGTGGGTGGCGAGCGCTTCCAGAAGGCATTCTTCGACAACGCGCAGGACCAGGACATCGTCGCCTACGTGAAGAGCGTGCTGGGCAAGTAAGCCCGGCGTGCGGTAGCGCCCTCGCGGGCAGACAAGGGCGCCTGCGGGCGCCTTTGTTGTTTGTTGATTTTGGTCTCTATCAGCGCTCCTTGGAAAACGTATCCAGCCCTTCTCCCCTTGCGGGAGAAGGTGCCCGTAGGGCGGAAGAGGGGAGGCGTGCGAAGCACGCTTGCTTCTCGTCGGTGGAACTCATCAAAGCAGCGATCTTCGATCGCTACCCCTCTCCCCAACCCCGCTCCGCGCCCCACCCCTTGCGCTGGCGCAAGGGCGTTCAAGGGTCCACGAACCTTCGGTTCGTCAACCGTCCCCTCTCACCCCGCAAGGGGAGAGGGGCTTTTGAGCAGAAGCAGCCCATGCAATTTCATGCATCTTTTCTGGTCGGCATTTTCGCGTTTGCATTTTCTTTCCAAGCAAAATGCCAAGCACCCACCCACCGCATCTTCATCGCCGCAGATTCCACCGCAGCCACCTACGGCCCGGAGCGCGCACCGCAAGCCGGCTGGGGCCAAGCCCTGCAAAGTTGGCTGGATGAGAGCCAATGGCAGGTTCGCAACCACGCCATTGGTGGCCGCAGCACCCGCAGCTTCATCAACGAAGGCCGCCTGGATGCCATCGAGAAGGAACTGCAGCCGGGCGATGTGCTGCTGATCCAGTTCGGCCACAACGATGCCAAGCAGGAAGACCCGACGCGCTACACCGATCCAGACAGCGACTACCAACAGTTTCTCTCGCGCTACATCGCCACTGCGCGCGGCAAGGGTGCCACGCCCGTCCTGATCACTCCGGTTGCGCGCCTTCTCTACGACTTCGGTGCGCTGCTCGATACGCACGGGCGCTATACGCAGGCGATGAAGCACGTTGCCGAGCAGCAGCAGGTGCAGTTGATTGACCTCAATGCCAGTTCGATGGCATGGATCCGCGCGCTGGGCGAGCAGGGCGCCAAGCCGTACTTCATGTTCGTGCCGGAGCAGAACAAGGCCGATGGCACGCACTTCAGTGTGGCCGGTGCCACGGCCATTGCCTGCCAGGTAATGCGTGGCTGGGTGCAGCTTGCGCCACAAATGAAGGCTTCGCTCAAGCGCGACATCGATTGCGCCACGATCAGCGCAGGGCAGGGCGTGCCGCTATCGATGGCGAGTGCGGCGGCTCCGGCAACGCCTGTTGCCAAGCCGGCGGCCACCCAAACGCATGGTTCTCAGGTCATCCGCGAACAGGATATTGGCCGCCAGCAACCCGGCCCGCATGGCGGCGCCGGCCCGACCACGGCTTACTCCTTCTTCGCCGAAGTAGGCGATCTTCCCTTCGTGATGCGCAAGCGTGTGCTGCACAAAGGCGCCGGCATCGGCCTGCATCCGCAGCACAAGGACGAGATCTACTACATCGTCAGTGGCCGTGGCCTATATGTGCTGGATGGAACGCAGTACGAAGTCGGGCCAGGGCATGCGCTGCTCACGCGCACCGGCAGCAGCCACGCCCTGCAGCAGACAGGCGACGAGGACCTGGTGGTGATGCTGGCGTATCCCAGCGTTGTGGGAGCGACGCGTTGAAACACGTGGCGACTCAATCTGACCCGCGTGCCAGCCGTTCCCAGTTGCGATCAGGTTCAAGCCCTGCATCTTTCAGGAAGTCGGAAAACGAACCATAGAATTCGCTTGGCTCTTCGTTCGGAAACGCGCCATCCCAGTCCATTTGTCCGCAACTGAGGCACACCTCCATGCGGCGGATCTGCTTGCCTTTCCTGAGAAACTCAAGGCGGTGATGTGGGATGAAGACGCAGGCTGAAACATATGAGGGAACATGGGGTGACATCCGTTCAAGCCTGTCCTTCAAATTACTCAACTGCGCATTGGAAAGGGTGACGCGCTTGTAGCTGTGTTCGCGATAGGGAGGGTCGTTTGGTCCCGGCTGTGGGAGGTCGAGTTCATGAGAGTGCTCCACAACCACGACCTGGTCGGCGCGTTGTAATGTTTGCAGTACCTCTGCCAGAAATTGCCTGCCCTTGTCGTTGCTTACTTCATTGGCTTGTTCATCCTGGGCGACAGGGGAAACAGGCGGGAGTTCCACAGCCGGCGGCCTGGAACACGCACTGGTCAGAAAAGCAGCCAAGAACAGCAACGCTCGGCACATCGAGACAATTCCATTGTTTGGGTGGTCGAGGCAGGGCTCGGCTATCGATCCTGGTGCCCCCCATGCGCCCCCATGTTGCTATCTGATCGGGGGGAGGACAAGGTTTCGGTCGGGTCGTGTAGGTGGATCGAACTGCACGAATAGCAGCCAGTTGACAGTGGTCCGTGTCACCCGCAATCTGCCGCTCCAAGGGGGGTTTGCAGCACATGAACCGTCTGGCCACAGCGCCAGGCGGCACGCGGCTGCAGGGAAGTGATGCCAGGCGCGGGTCAAGGCCTCGTCCACTGCACCTTCTTACGAGCGCAGTAAGGACGTTACAGATCACTTCAAGGGAATGCAGATGAACAAGCTCACGGCAGTTGCCGTACCGGTGCTGTTGCTCACCGCCGCCGCCGCACAGGCGCAGTCGATACCCGGATGGAAGGCCTATCGCGCGCAACAGGGCGGGCAGGCAACGCCGGCGACCACGCCCAGCGCGGATACCAGCACTACCGCCACCAGCGACGCGCAGTCGGCCAGCCCGGTGCAGCCCGCTACGCAGGTGCAGCCCGCCTACCAGACCGCTGCAACGTCTTACGCCCGGCCTGCTGCACGCAAGCCGCAGCCGGAAGGCGGCTTCTTTGTCGGTGTGCAGGGCGGTAGTGGCTGGGTGTACGAAGATGTGGACCAGCGAGCGGTAGCCGTCAGTGCCGGTTACCGCTGGCAGGCGGGTGAGTACAGCCAAGTCGGTGTCGAAGTCGGTGCAGGACGCCTGGCTGATACTACCTGGCGCGAGTACGAAATCCCCGAGGTCAAGTTCAACACTGTCGGTGGTAACGCGCGCTTCAACTTCGGTGACAGCCCTTGGTTTGGTATCGCCCGCCTTGGGTACTGGCGCGCACGTAGCGAGGATGACTGGGGTGGCAAGGCCACCGTCGATGGTGCCTACGGCAGTCTCGGTGTTGGTGTGGATCTCGGCCGCCACTTCAATCTGCAGTTGGTATACACCGCTTACACCTATTCGTTGGACGGTTATTACTACGACGACGAATACGACGTGAGCCGGGCCGACACGGTCACCCTCGGCGGTGAAGTGCGCTTCTGATGCGCGATGCAGGTGCAGGCTGCCAAGCCTGCACCTGTCTTGCCAACAAGCGCTTGGCTAGGGCGCGGCCCACGGTTCCTTTTCCAACCGTGCTGCCAGGTAATCGATCAGCGCCTGTACCCGCGCCGGCCGGTGCAAGCCCGGCGGGGTGATGATGCTCAGCGCCAGCGGCTCGACTTTCCAGTCATCCAGTGCCGTCTGCAGGCGGCCATCGCGCAACTGCTCCCAGACCAGGAATTCCGGTTGCAGGGCCAAGCCAAGGCCGGCCTGCAGGGCTGCGTCGAAGACTTCGGCATTGTTGGCCTGCAGCTGGCGCGGCACGGTCTGGGCGAACTCGCCATGGTGCTGGTGGCGAAAGCGCCAGGTGTTGCCGCCACGCGTATAGCTGTACTGGAAACCCCGGTGATGGGCCAGGTCACGTGGATGTGCGGGCCTGCCGTGCCGTTCGAAGTAGGCCGGTGCCCCGACCAGCAGGATGCGCACCTGGCACAGGCGACGTGCGCGCAGGCTGGAATCGGCCAGGGTGGAAATGCGCAGTGCCATGTCGAAGCGTTCGGCCACCAGGTCGACCATGCCGTCGCTGAGTTGCAGGTCCAGCTCGACATCGGGGTGATCCTGCATGAAGCCCGGCAGCAGCGGCGCCAGCCGCGATACGCCAAACGACATGGGGGCAGCCAGGCGGATCAATCCCCGTAGTGCTGCGGACCGATCGGCGACCTCGGCTTCCACGGCTTCGCCTTCGCCCAGGATGCGGGTCGCGCGTTCCAGCGCCGCTTCGCCCGCAGCGGTCAGCGACATGCGCCGCGAGGTGCGGTGGAACAGGCTGGTACCGATGCGCGTTTCCAGCCGCGTGATGGCCTTGGACACCGTGGCCTGGGAGAGCTGCAGTTCCTCGGCCGCGCGGGCAAAGGAGCCGGCTTCGGCGACTTTGGCGAAGATGGCCCAGGCTTCCAGATCAGGCAGGCGATTCACGGCAGGTACGTCCAGGGAGGGGCAGGGTGATCATGCTACAAATGGAATGAATGCTTTTCCATTGTTTCTATTCTCAGCATGGTTTGGCAACCCTAGACTGGCTCCCATCGAATCACCACCCGCTTCCAGGAGAACGCCATGATTGAACGTCGCCCGTTTGCCAGCCTTGGTGGAGCCAATCACGGTTGGCTCGATGCCAAGCACCATTTTTCCTTCGCCGAGTACCAGGACAGCAAGCGCATGAACTGGGGCGCGATGCGGGTCTGGAACGATGACACCATCCAGCCGGGCACCGGCTTCCCGCCGCACCCGCACGCCGAGATGGAAATCATCACCTATGTGCGTGAAGGCGCCATCAGCCACAAGGACGACCAGGGCAACCAGGGCCGCACCGAGGCCGGCGATGTGCAGGTGATGAGTGCCGGCACCGGCGTGCGCCATGCCGAATACAACCTGGAGCCGGGTGTCACCCGCATCTTCCAGATCTGGATCTTCCCGGACCAGCGCGGTGGCAAGCCGTCCTGGGGCACCAAGCCTTTCCCCAAGGGTGAGCGCTCGGGCCGCTTCATCGCCCTGGCCAGTGGCATGCAGGGTGACGACGATGCGCTGCCGATCCGTGCCAACGCCCGTGTCCTCGGCGCCACGCTGAAGGCCGGTGAAAGCACCGAGTACCGCTTCACCGACACCAGCCGCCACGGTTACCTGGTGCCGAACACCGGCAAGGTGGAGGTTGACGGCGTGTTGCTGGAAGCCCGCGATGGCGCCGCCATCACCGGCGTGGACAGCATCCGCATCACCGCGCTGGAAGACAGCGAGCTGGTGCTGGTGGATACCGCGGCCCTCTAAGCGCGGCGTAGCAGTTGGTTTCCCTGACAGCCGCGACCCTCGGGTCGCGGCACCGGCAACGCCTTGCCCGAGGTCGGCAGGCGTCCGCTTACATCCTGTTCTGCAACGGAGCACGCCATGACCACCGCAACTGCTGCACCGGCCAACAGCCTGCTGGACCCCGACAACCACGCCCTGATCCTGGTTGACCACCAATCGCAGATGGCATTCGCCACGCAGTCGATCGATCCAGCCGTGCTGCGCAACAACACCGCGCTGGTGGCCAAGAGTGCCGCCGGCTTCAAGGTGCCGACCGTGCTGACCACGGTGGCCGAGAGAAGCTTCTCCGGCCCGATCTTCGATGAGATCAGTGAGGCCTTTGTGGGCCAGCCGGCGATCGACCGCACCACGATGAACACCTGGGAAGATGCCAACGTCATTGCTGCGGTCAACGCCATTGGCCGCGACCGGATCGTCTTTGCCGGGCTGTGGACCAGCGTGTGCATCGTTGGCCCGGTGCTGTCGGCGCTGGAGCAGGGCTTCGAGGTCTACGTCATCACCGATGCCTCCGGCGATATCAGCGTCGAAGCGCATGAGCGCGCGGTACAGCGCATGGTCCAGGCCGGTGCACGGCCACTGACCAGCCTGCAGTACCTGCTGGAGCTGCAGCGTGACTGGGCGCGCGCTGATACGTATGCCTTGACCACCGGCATCGCCAAGGTCAATGGCGGCGCTTATGGCATCGGCATCAACTACGCCACCCGCATGTTTGGCGGTAGTGAAGGCGGGCACTGAGTCATCAATACGTCTGCTTGATTCTGGTTGCGCCACCCTGCAGCGGGCATACGCCCCATCGAGAGGCCCACGATGCATCCCGATCTGTCCGACCCTTCCCGTCGTCGCTTCGTCGGCACACTGGCCGCCGGCGCAGCCGTCGCCAGCCTGCCGTTGCACGGCCTTGCCAATCCCAAGGAACTGAAGATGGCCGAGTTGATCATCCGCAATGCCCGCATCACCACCCTGGACCCGCGCAAGCCTGATGCCGAAGCCATTGCCGTGGCCAACGGCGTGGTGGTCGCGGTGGGGGACGAGGCCAGCGTCATGGCCAAGGCTGGCAGCCAGACCCGCATCATCGATGCAGGTGGGCGCCGCTTGGTGCCCGGGCTCAATGACAGCCATACGCACCTGATCCGCGGTGGTCTGAACTACAACATGGAATTGCGCTGGGATGGCGTACGTTCGCTGGCCGATGCAATGGCCATGCTGAAGGCGCAGGTCGCGCGTACCCCTGCACCGCAATGGGTGCGGGTGGTGGGCGGCTTCACCGAACATCAGTTCGTTGAAAAGCGCATGCCCACCCTGGATGAACTCAATGCGGTGGCACCGGATACCCCGGTCTTCATCATGCGCTTGTACGACCGCGCGTTGCTCAATCGCGCCGCGCTGCGCGCGGTTGGTTATGACAAGCACACCAAGGATCCGCCCGGTGGCCAGATCCAGCGCGATGCGGCGGGCAATCCTACCGGCCTGCTATTGGCCAAGCCCAACGCCACCATCTTGTATGCCTCGCTGGCCGCCGGTCCCAAGCTGCCCACCGAGTACCAGATCAACTCCACGCGCCACTTCATGCGCGAGTTGAACCGGCTCGGCATCACCTCGGTGATCGATGCCGGTGGCGGCTTCCAGAATTACCCCGATGACTACCAGATCATCGAGAAGCTGCACGCCGACAACGAACTCACCGTGCGCATCGCCTACAACCTGTTCACACAGAACAAGGGCGGCGAACTTGCCGACTTCCAGCGCTGGACGCAGATGCTGCAACCGCGCAGTGGCGATGACATGCTGCGCCACAATGGCGCCGGTGAGATGCTGGTGTTCTCGGCGGCGGATTTCGAATTGTTCAGCGAGCCGCGCCCCGAGCTGCCGGCCGACATGGAGCCGCAGCTGGACGATGTGGTGCGCCTGCTGGTGGACAAGCGCTGGCCGTTCCGCATCCATGCAACCTATGACGAGTCGATCAGCCGGGTGCTGGATGTCTACGAGAAGGTCAATCGCGATACGCCCTTCGATGGCCTGCACTGGATCATCGATCACGCCGAGACCATCAGCGAGCGCAATATCGACCGGGTCAAGGCACTGGGTGGCGGCATTGCCGTGCAGCACCGCATGGCCTACCAGGGCGAGGAGTTCGTCGAGCGCTATGGCGCCGAAGCTGCCGCGCAGACGCCGCCGATCCAGCGCATGTTGCAGGCCGGTGTACCGGTGGGGGCGGGCACCGATGCGACCCGCGTGGCGAGCTACAACCCTTGGGTGGCGCTGTACTGGTTGACTACCGGGCGTACGCTGGGAGGCCTGCAGTTGTATGGGGAAAGCAACCTGCTTGATCGCGAGCAGGCACTGCGGCTGTGGACCGAAGGCAGTGCCTGGTTCTCGACCGAAGATGGGCGCAAGGGCCGTCTGGGCGTAGGCCAGTTCGCGGACTTCAGCCTGCTTTCCAGCGACTACTTCACCGTGGCTGACGAGGCCATCAAGGACATCACCTCGGTACTGACCGTGGTCGCCGGCAAGGTCGTGCATGGCAGCGGTGAGTACGAGGCATCGGCGCCGACGCTGCCGGCCCCCATGCCGGACTGGTCGCCGGTGCGTCATTTCGGTGGCTACCAGGGCATCAGCCTGGCCCAGGCAACCGCGGTGGTGGCATCGGCCCACGGCCATGCGCATGGCAGTAGCTGTGGCGTGCACGGTCATGGCCATGCCGCCCACCACGACGCACCGACCAGCAATTACCAGGGCTTCTGGGGTGCGCTGGGCTGCTCCTGCTTCGCCTTCTGATCCGCTGCGGCCCCGCCTGGCGGGGCCGCAGTGCCATGTCCCATTCCCGGAGAACCCATGTCCAGCTCGTCATCGCCAGCCTCCCCGCCGGCCGCAGGTCCGTGGTCTCCATTGACCCAACCCACCTTCCGCATGCTGTGGCTGGCCATCCTGGCCGGCAACATCGGCACCTGGGTTCACGATGTCGCTGCCGCCTGGATCATGGCCGAGAACACCGGTTCGCCGTTCATGGTGGCCGCCGTGCAATCGGCCACCACCTTGCCGGTGGTGCTGCTGGCGATAATCGCCGGTACCTTGGCCGACATTGTTGATCGCCGTCGTTACCTGATCCTTGCGCAGCTGTGGATGTTGATGGTGGCCAGTGCGCTGGCCTTGCTCGCGCATCTGGACATGCTGGGGCCGTGGACGCTGATCGGGCTGACGTTCGCACTGGGCATCGGTGCTGCGATGGCGATGCCTGCGCAGCAGGCCACCACCCCCGAGTTGGTGCCCGCGCCGATGTTGGGGCCGGTGGTGGCACTGGGTTCGTTGAGTATCAACATCGCCCGTGCGGTGGGTCCGGCGCTGGGCGGTTTCATCGTTGCGCGCGCTGGCATCGAGTGGGCATTCGCGATCAACGCGCTGAGCTTCCTGGCGGTGCTGGTGGTGCTGGTGATGTGGAAGCGTGAGCCGCGTGTCTCGGCGCTGCCGCCAGAGAGCTTTGGCACTGCGCTGCGTGCAGGTCTGCGTTACGCCACCCAGGCCAGCGTGCTGCAGGCAGTGCTGGTCAAGGCGGCGGCGTTCTTCATGTTTGCCAGCGCGCTGACGGCCTTGCTGCCCATCGTGGTCAAGAAGGAACTCGGTGCCAGTGCCGGCACCTACGGTTTGCTGCTGGGTTGCATCGGCATTGGCGCGGTCAGTGGTGCCTTGCTGTTGCCGCGCCTGCGCAAGCAGGCCAGCCCCGATACCCTGGTATTCATCGCCACGCTGCTCTATGCCGGCTGCATGCTGGCGCTGGCGCTGGTGCGCAATATGCCGGTCTTGTACGTGGCCTCGCTGATCAATGGGTTTGCCTGGATCACCGTGCTGTCGTCGTTGCAGATCGCCGCGCAGACCTCGGTGCCGGCGTGGGTGCGGGCGCGTGCGCTGGCCTTGTACATCGTGGTGTTCTCCGCCGGCATGGCCGTGGGCAGCCTGGGGTGGGGCACGCTGGCGCAGCACACCAGCAGCACCTTGACCCTGGTGATCGCCACGGCAGGCACCGCACTGGCAGCCATATTCGGTTTGAAGTTCAAGCTGGCTGCCGCAGCTGACCTGGATACGCGGCCGGCCGGTCATTGGCCGGCACCGTCGGCCGTGCAGGACATGGAGGCGGACAGGGGCCCGGTGCTGGTCACCGTGCAATACCAGGTGCGCCTGGACCAGCGTGTTGCGTTCCTGCAGTTGCTGCAGGAACTTGGCCGCGGCCGCCGCCGCAATGGCGCCGTGCAGTGGGGTGTTGCCGAGGACACGGCCGCGCCGGGCAGCTACCTGGAGTACTTCCTGGACAGCTCCTGGCTGGAGCACCTGCGCAAACACGAGCGGGTTACCGAGGACGAGCGCGCATTGCAGGAGCGGATCTGTGCGCTGCTGGTCGACCCATCCCACAAGCCGCAGGTGCGGCACTACATCGGTGGCATGCCCGGTGCCGACCTGCCTGCCGCAGCCCCGGCGACGATGGTATGAGCGCGCGCATGGATGAAGCGCATGGCGGGTAGCCAGGGCTCGGATGCGGTTGCGGGGATCAGATTTGCCGGATCACGACGAGCGTTGCGGGCGTCTCACACTGCTTGTGCAGTGGCCGGCGGGCTGCGGCTTTGGGACCGCAGCGGAGGGCATCATCCGGGGGGATGATGGACGGAGTTTGGGCTCCGTCCGATGAGGATCCCATTGCCGGCGTGTAGAGCATGTCGGCGAAGCGAAAGCTCAGCCCAGCCGGTTCTTTTGATACAGGGTCACTACGCAGGCGCCGCCCAGCCCGATGTTGTGCTGCAGACCAATGCGGGCGCCTTCCACCTGGCGGTCATCGGCCTGGCCACGTAGCTGCCATACCAGCTCGGTGCATTGCGCCAGCCCGGTTGCGCCCAGCGGGTGTCCCTTGGACAGCAGGCCGCCGGACGGGTTCACCACGACCTTGCCGCCGTAGCTGTTGTCGCCATCGAGGATGAAGCGCTCGGCTTGGCCTTCCTCGCACAGGCCAAGCGCTTCGTAGCTGATCAGCTCATTGCTGGTGAAGCAGTCGTGCAGTTCCACCACCTGCACCTCTTCCGGGCCGCGTCCTGCCTGCTCGAATGCCTGGCGAGCGGCGCGCTGGCTCATGCCATAGCCGACCATGCCCATCATCGATCCGGAAAAGCTGTCCTCGCCATCGCTGGTCATGGCCTGCGCGATGATGGTCACCGCATTGCGCGACAGCGCATGGCGGCGCATGAAACCATCCGAGCACAGCAGCGCCGCCGCCGCGCCGCAGGTGGGCGGGCAGCACTGGTAGCGGGTGAGCGGGGCGTACACCATGGGAGAGGCCATCACCTCTTCCAACGACAATGGCTGCGCAAACACCGCGTACGGATTGCGGCTTGCGTGCTGCCTGGCTTTCACCGCGATGCGGCCAAAGGTTTCAGCGGCGATGCCGTGGCGCTGCTGGTATTCGCGCCCGGCCGCACCGAACATCTGCGCAGCCAACGGTGCCTCGCTGCTGCCATGCAGGCCTGTGAGCGCGGCCTGGTGGCGCGACAGCGGTGCGTCGCGATCGGTGAACAACATGCCCAGGGCGCCGGGCTGCATCTGTTCAAAGCCCAGCGCCAGCACGCAGTCCGCCGCGCCACTGGCCACGGCCTGGCGCGCCAGCCACAGCGCGGTGGAGCCGGTGGAACAGTTGTTGTTGACGTTGACCACCGGGATTCCACCCAGGCCAAGCCCATATAGCGCCCGCTGGCCACTGCAGGAGTCGCCGTAGACATAACCGGCGTAAGCCTGCTGCACGCTGGCATAGCCGATACCGGCATCGGCCAGCGCACGCCGTACGGCGTCACTGGCCATGCGGTGGTATTCGGGGCTGGCGCCCGGCTTGGCGAAGCGGGTCATGCCCACCCCAACCACGTTGACCCGTGAATTCATGCGGTGCTCCGCAAAAGGGGGCAGGGCATCAGAACACCTTCATCAGGCGAACCTGGGCGATGAACTTGTCTTCAAAGCCGCCCTTGCCGTTGAACTCGGTTCCCAGCATTCCGTTGACCTGGAAGGTGGGGGTGAACATGTGGCTGACGAATACCTTGGCCACGTCACCGCGGGCTTTCTGCATGACGTAGACGTCATCGTTCTCCACCTTGCCGCCGTACGTGCCCGAGTAGCCGAACGAGAACGAGGTAGCCGCCGAGACCTGCCGGCGCAGATAGGCCTGCGCCTGCCAGGTCGGGTCCACCGATACTTCCACGCCCTGTTCGCGATGGTCCTTCTGCAATGCCACGTCCAGTGCGCCATCGACGAACCAGCCATTGCCGAAGCCATGGATCACGCCCAGCTGCGGCATGAAGGTATAGGTACCTGAGCCAAGCCCGGGTTTGCCCAGGTCGTAGTCTCCGGTAGGTGCGGTGAGGTACCAGGTGACACCAACCGTGGTGCCCTTGGTGGGCTCGGCCGGTGTTGCGAAGAACGTGGTGAAGCCGACCGTGAGGTCACCCACGCCATCGTTGGCATCGGGTTTTGCGCCGCCCACCTTGAAGTTGTCCATGCTGCCGAAAGGCAGGAAGGCCTGGTAGGCCACCGGCATGTTGCCGATCTGGCTGTAGTGCAGCACGCGCACGATACCCAGGTTCAGATCCAGGCTGGACTGGGGGATATCGCCGACACCGTCCAGCTGGAACGTGTCGCTGCGGCTGTGGCCGGCGTACAGCAGGCCCAGGGTGGTGCCCTTGGGCAACACGGTGTAGTCGGCCGGCATGATGTCGATTGCTGCAGCGGTACCGGTAAAGCACAAAGCGGCCAAGGCAAGGGCGGTGGTGCACGTGCGTGACGACATGTAAGCCTCCAGATGCAGCTGCTGCGGTGATGCCCTGTGTGCCGGGGCCATGCCCGGCGATGGCTCAGGGCAGGGGATGGGCAGCCAGCAAGGCTGCACGGATATCGGGTTTGACGATCTTGCCCACGCGCGACTTCGGCAGTGCCGGCCAGATCTCGATCTGCTTGGGTGTCTTCACCCCGCCAAGCTGCTGGCGGGCGAATGCGATCAGCTCATCGGACTGGACGTTCGCGCCCTGACGCAGCTCGACCACGGCGACAATGCGCTCACCCCACTTGGCATCGGGCAGGCCGATCACCGCGCAGTCCAGCACGGCCGGATGCGCCTGCAACACCTGTTCGACTTCGATCGAATAGACGTTGAAGCCGCCGCTGATGATCATGTCCTTGGCGCGATCAACGATGTACAGAAAGCTGTCCACGTCCAGGTAGCCGATATCACCGGTGTGGTGCCAACCGTGGCGTGAGGCGTCGGCGCTGGCATCGGGGTTGCGGTAGTAGCCCGCCATTACCAACGAGCCGCGCACAACGATTTCACCGCGTTCTCCTGCGGGCAGCAGCTGGCCATCGGCGTCCATGATCGCCACCTGCTGCAGTGGGCTGGGGCGGCCAGCCGAGCTCAGTCGTGCATCGACGATCTCGCCATTGGCGTCGTAGTGATCACGCGGGGCCATGGTGGTCACCACCATCGGCGCTTCGGTCTGGCCGAAGAACTGCGCCATCGGCCCGATCCGTTGCAGGGCTTCGCGCAGGCGCTGTGGCGATATCGGCGCGGCGCCGTACCAGAAGCACTGCAGCGAGCCGAGGTTGGTGGCGTCCAGCTCGGGCTGGTCCAGCAGCATGTACAGCGCTGTGGGCGGCAACAGGGTGTGGGTTACAGCATGGCGCTCGATCAACTGCAGGAACTCGGCATAGCCGGGGTGCGACATGATCACGATGCGGCCGCCCAGCGCCAACATCGGCAAGGCGAACACGCCCGCCGAATGGGTCAGCGGTGCCAGGGCCAGGTAGACCGGACGGCCTTCAAACGGATAGCACATCAGCACCGTGGCGGTCATGGCCTCCAGGTTGCGCCCGGTCAGCATCACGCCCTTGGGCGTACCGGTGGTGCCGCCGGTGCCGGGCAGCATCACCACGTCGTCGATGACATCGCGCTGGCAGGGGCCGTCATCCACATCGCGCAGCCAGTCCTGCAGCGCGGGTGCGATGTCCAAGGTTGCATCGATACAGACCAGGGTGCGCAGCAGCGGCAGGTCCGGCAACATTGCGCGCACCATCGGCGCAAAGCTGCTGTGGAAGAACAGCATGCTGCAGTCGAAGCCGTGCAATACCGCCCGGTTCTCGGCGGCTTCGTTGCGTGGATTGATCGGGCACCAGACGGCGGCGGCGCGTGAAATGCCGAAGACGCAGGCGAAGGCCAGTGCATGGTTGCCGGACAGGATCGCAACCTTGGCACCGGCTTCCACGCCTTCGCGCTGCAGGGCGCGGCACAGCTGGTAGCTGTGCGCCTGCACCTGCGCATAGCTCCAGTCCTGGCCATCCATGCTGAGGCAGCGTGCCTGCGCACCCAGCGAGGCACCCTTGTCGAGGTAGTCACACAGCCGCATGCTCGTTCTCCGGACTCAGGCCTGCACGGTCAGCAGCGGCGCCTGCACCAGGCCGAAGGCCCCCAGCGCACCCAACAGTTCGTGGTGGCCAAAGGCCTGGCATGCCGAGGCGAAGCCGACCTGGCGTGGCGGCTGCTGCAGCAACCAATTGGCGGCAAAGGCCTGTAGCAATCCGGTCTGCTTGTAGTTGCAGTTGCCATGGATTACGCAATGCGCGCGGCCCAGCGGTCCGGAGGCGTGCACCGAGTCGACCGACTTGTTGATGCGCGGGTTCTCGCGCGGCGGCATGCTGTTCATCACCCCGGATGCGGTGTGCGCAAGTGCGGCGTAGCGCTCTTCTGCCGGCATGTCCTTGGTCGCTTCCAACGCGGCCGCAACAATCTTGGGCACGCCCTGCATCAGCGGTTTGTTGAACACGCCGCCGAGCACGCGCACGTTGGCCACGCGCGGATCGCGGCGGAACCACACCGGGTGCGAGGTACCGCCCCAGGGCAAGGCCAAGGCTGCCTCATGCTGGCCAGGGATGCTGAGCTGGTACAGGCCGGCATCCGGCTCCCACTCGACGTAGCGGTTCTGCTGCAGGTAATAGGCCTTGGACATCGCCGCGTTGACCAGGATGGTCTGGGTCGAGGCGATGGTCGGGCTGCCACCCCAGAACACGGCGATGTCCAGCGTATCCAGCCCCGGCGTTTCCAGGCATAGCTGGGCTGCGATCTCGCCGGTGGTGTACATGTGCGCGATGCCCGGTGACAGCAGCAGGCCGGCAGCGGCGAAACGCGCGCCCCACTGCGCATCCAGGTGGATCAGCCAGTCCTGCTCGCCGGTGGTGTCGGCATAGTGGCAACCGGCCGCCAGGCAAGCAGCAACCACATCCTCGCCGTAGCGACTGAATGGCCCCACCGTGTTGAGCACGACCTTGGCGCCGTCGAACAGCCTGGTCAACGCGTCGACATCGTGGTCCACGGCGACCACCTCGTAGTCGGCCGTCTCGATGCCGGCCACGTGGGCCTGCATCGCTGCGTGCAGGGTATCTGCGTTGCGTCCGGCAGCAATGAAGGGAATGCCGTATTCGCGCAGGTATTCGCACACCAGCCGGCCGGTATAGCCGGATGCGCCGTACACCACGACAGGTCGTTTATCGCTCATGCTTGGTCTCCAGATCAGTCGTTGTGGTGGTCGCTTACATGCCCATGCCGCCGTCGACCGGCAGCCCGATGCCGGTGATGAAGCGCGCCTGCGATGAGGACAGGAACACCACCGCCTCGGCCACGTCGCCGACTTCGGCCAAACGCCCCAGCGGGGTCTGTTCGATCACCGCGCCGACGGCCGCCGGCACGTCCGCCGCCAGGCCGTTGCCGACGATGTCGTTGGCCAGCTGCAGGCCCATTTCGGTGGGGATCAGGCCCGGATAGATGCAGTTCACCCGCACGCCGTAGCCGAGCTTGCCGGCCTCTGTCGCGGCCACCCGGGTCATCCGGTCCACGGCTGACTTGGTGCCGGAATAGCCGGCGATGGCGGGGAAGGCGATGGTGGCGGCGACCGAGGCGATGTTGACCACCGAGCCGCCCTGGCCGGCGACGCCCTGGGGGCGCATCGCGCGGAAGGCGTGTTTCATGCCCAACGCGGTGCCGATGATGTTGACCTCGCACATGCGCCGCAGTCCGTCGGCGTCGATGTCGGCCACCAGCGATGTCACCTCGATGCCGGCGTTGTTGACCAGCAGGTCGAACCCGCCCAGTGCCTGCACGGTGGTGTTCACCGCGTGCTGCCACTGCGCATCGTCGGCCACGTCCAGGTGCACGAAGCCGGCGCTGGCGCCGTTGGCGGACAAACCCGCCGCGGTGGCCTGGCCGACTTCATCGAGTATGTCGCCGATCATGACTGCCGCCCCGGCCTGCGCCAGTGCTTCTGCGATGGCGGCGCCGATGCCACGTGCGCCGCCGGTGACCAATGCCTTGCGTCCTACCAAGCTCTGCTCGCCCATGTTGTCCTCGCTCCAAGTGAGCTGCGTGCGGCACGGCCGGGATGGCCAGCGCCGGATTGCCAACATCGATTACTTGACACTCGTCCAGCAAAGTTTGGACGGATGTAAAGATATTTTTGGACGATTGTCATGCTGCGCCGCGCAATGGCAGAATCGGCCTTGGGTACACCGTTGGAATCGCCGTGCCGTCATCCCCCCGCGCGCCCCGCAAGGCGGCTGCCAAAAGTCCACCCCGCAAGCCGGCCAAACTGCAGGCTGACAAGTTCGCGCAACGCCGCAGCGAGTTGGCGCAGGCCACGTTGGCGACCTTGGCCGAGCTGGGCTATGCACGCACCAGCCTGCGCGAGATCGCGCAGAACTCCGAATACAGCCATGGCGTGCTGCATTACTACTTCGTCGACAAGCTCGACCTGATCAGCTGCAGCATCCGCGAGTACAAGCGGCATTGCGCCACCCGCTACGACGATGTGATTGCCAACGCGCGCACCGTCGATGCGTTGGCCAGCGGCTTCCTGGCGCGGCTGGGCGAGACCCTGCAGAAGGACGCGCGCGTGCACAGCCTCTGGTACGACCTGCGTTCGCAGGCCTTGTTCGAAGGCTTCCTGCGCGAGGACGTGGCCGAGATCGACCTGCTGCTGCAGGACATGGTCTGGCGGGTGGTGTCGTGTTACGCCGGCTTCTGCAAGAAGCCGCTGCGGGTCACCCCGGAAGTGGCGTACGCGCTGCTGGATGGGTTGTTCCAGCGCGCACTGCTGCAACAGGTCAGCGGCCAGGCCAGTGCCGCCAAGGACCTGCAGAAGCAGGTCAAGGATGTGATGCCGCTGCTGCTGGGGTGAACGGCAGCGGCGCAGACGTCAGCGAAGGATTCAGGCGCGACGTTGGATCACCGCTGCTGCCCCGGCCGGGGTGTAACGGAACACCGACACCGCCATGGCCAGGGCATCGGCCTGCTGTTCCATGGACCGTGCCGCGGCGCTGGCTTCTTCCACGAGTGCAGCGTTCTGCTGCGTGGTCTCATCCATCTGCACGACGGTGTGGTTGACCTGTTCGATGCCGGCCGATTGCTCCTGCGAGGCCGCGGCGATGCGTCCCATGATGTCAGTGACCTGGCGTACCGAGCCGACGATGTCGTCCATGGTGCTGCCGGCGTGGCCCACCAGTTGCGTGCCGTTGCCGACCTTCTCCACCGAGTCTGCGATCAGGGCCTTGATCTCCTGCGCTGCGGTCGCCGAGCGTTGTGCCAGGGTCCGCACTTCCGAGGCGACGACGGCAAAGCCTCGCCCCTGTTCGCCTGCGCGCGCGGCTTCAACCGCGGCATTCAAGGCCAGGATGTTGGTCTGGAACGCGATGCCGTCGATCACCCCGATGATCTCGGCGATGCGCTGCGATGACTGTGCGATGGCCTGCATCGTCGTGACCACCTCGCCGACCACGGTGCCACCGCGTGCGGCGACATCGGCTGCACCGATAGCCAGCTGGTTGGCGTGCCGCGCCGAGTCCGCGTTCTCGCGCACGGTGGAGGTCAGTTCCTCCATCGAGGCGGCGGTTTCTTCCAGGTTGGCCGCCTGCTGCTCGGTGCGCCGCGAGAGGTCGTCGTTGCCGCTGGCGATCTCGCGCGCGGCGGTGGTGATGCTCAACGAGCATTGTTGGATCTGGTCGACAATGCTGGCCAGGCGTTCGGCAGTGAGGTTGGCATCGAGCTTCATCGCCTCGAAATCGCCGGCATAGTGGCCGTGGATGCGATGGTCCAGGTCGCCGGCGGCCAATGCCCCCAGCATGCTGCGCAGCTCGCCGGTCGCCGCCGCCACGGTATCCAGCAATTGATTGATGCCCAGCGTGAGCGATTGGATGAAGCCGGCCTGCGCCACCGGTTGCAGGCGCTGGTCAAGATCGCCGGCGGTGGCGGCAGTGACAATCGCGGCCACGTTGTTTTCCAGCAGCAGTTCCTGGGTGCGATCGTGCCACTCCACCGCAAAGCCGCTGCGGCTGCCATCGGCGTGGAAGACCGGGGTTACCACCTGGTTGAAATGCACCGGGCCGATCTGCACGCGTCCGTTGTGCTGGCTGCTGAGTTTGTCCAGCATGCCGCGGATACGGGCCGGATTGGCGTGGAAGCGATGGATGCTGCTGCCGACCAGGTTGTCCGCGTCGAAGTCCGGAAAGGCCTGGCGCAGATTTTGCTGCTGGTTGCGCAACAACGCGACCACCGAGCGGTTGACGTAGCGGATGATGTGGTCGTTGTCGGCAATCATCATGCCGGTGCGTGAGGCATCCAGCGAGGCGCGGATGCGCGCGTTCTCGTCATGCAAGGTCTGCGCTTGCTGCGCACGCTGTTGCAGTTGTGCCTGCGCGTGCAGCAGGGCCGCTGCCAGACTGCCGGCTGCGAAGCTGGGCTTGGGGGTTGCGCGTTCATCAACGCTCAGCGCAGTGATCAGGGCATGCAGGGTGACGACGGGGGCGCCCAGCATGCGCTGCTGCCGGCGCAACTGCCCGGCCAACATCAGCAGCGCCGGGATGCCGGCGATCAACACCGGCAGCCACTGCCCGGACCACAATGCCAACCCGGACCAGAGCGCCGCCAGCAACAGGCCCGGCACCAGCAATTGGCGGGCGAGGGGGTAGCGAACGGGTGCGGCAGTGCTTTCGCAAGTAGATGAAGCGGCAAGGGGGCGTGGCGGCATCGTGGACTCCGGGTCAACAGCAACAGCGGGAAGGGGGGAGAGAGGAAAGCTGGGTTCCGCGCAGCACTACCGGCGTCGCCGTCCTGTCGTCGGCGCCCACGCGACAAGGCCCAAGCCCGGTGACACGTCGGGTGGGGCGAGGGCGGCGCTGCGTGCGCAGGGTCAGGCCCGCAGGTGCCGCGGGCGGGGGAGTGGGGCGTGGGGGCATGCGGTGGTGGTGCGCACAGCACCCATTGCGGGGCTGCGGGACTTCATCTCGGTAACGGCTGTACCGGAGTTATCGGCCGCGCAGGGCTCTACTGAACCTTGCGCGGCGATATCGGGTGACTGCTGTCAGTCTGCGTCGGGCAAGCCCGCGATGAACCCTTCGATCACAGCCGCAACCTCGGCAGCCTGGTCCATGTGCACGTGGTGGTGGCCGGGCAGGGTGTGCAGGTGGCCGTCGCGTAGCAGCGAAGCGCGGCGGCTGCGTTGCGGCTCCGGGAAATAGGCCTGTGCCGGCGTTGCGTAGATCACCTGTACCGGGCATTGGATGCTGCTGACCACATCGCAGACCTGTTCGTCGGTCATGCGTACGGCAGTGGGCAGCATCAGGCGCGGGTCGCTGCGCCAGGTCCAGCCACCGTCAACCGCCTGCACGCCGCGCTCGACCAGCAGGCGCGCGGAGGCCTCGCTGAGCTGGTTGACCATCATCCGCGCCCGCACCGGCGCCGCCAGGTCGGGGAACAGGCGCAGTTTCTTGGCGTCCAGCTTCAGCATCGCATCCACATAGCTGCGCAGGCGCTGCACGGTTTCGTCGGCCGGGGCACTCAATCCGCCCAGTGCCTCGATGGAAACCAACCCCAGCACGCGCTCGCCGGCCACGGCCGCCACCATGCTGGCGATCGCAGCACCCATGGAATGGCCGAGCAATACAAAGCGATCCCAACCCAACGCATCGGCAATGGCCAGCGTGTGCACGATGGCATTGGGGGTGGTGTAGGGCGTGGTCAGCGGTTGGTGATCGCTCAGTCCGTGGCCGGGCAGGTCGATCATGGCCAGGTCCAACGATGGCAGGTGTTCGGCCAGCGGCAGGAAGCTGGCGGCATTGTCCAGCCAGCCATGCAGGGCCAGGACCTTCAGGCCGCCGCGTTTGCCTGCACGCAGGCCGGCAACGCGCAGGCCGCCGCAATCCAGTTCAAAGGCGCCGGCCGCGGTCACGCTGGCTGCGCCTGGGCGAGTGCGGCCAAGGCCTGTGCATGGGCCTGATCGGCATTGAGGCAGGGGATGTAGCGCATGCGGGCGCCGCGTTCGGCCAACGTGGCGGTGAAGCCCATGGCGACTTCCTCCAGCGTTTCCAGGCAGTCGGTGGCAAAACCGGGGCAGACCACGTCCAGGGTCTTGCTGCCGCTGGCCGCCAGTTCCCACAGGCGCGGTTCGGCATAGGGCTGCAGCCAGCGCTCGCGGCCAAAGCGCGACTGGTAGGCCAGCTCCCAGTCACTGTCGGCCAGGCCCAGCGCGGCGGCGATGGCGCGCGCGCTGGCCTGGCAGCGCTGCGGGTAGGGGTCGCCGGCGTCGGCCAGGCGCTGCGGGATCCCGTGGAAGGAGAACATCAGCTTGTCGGCGCGGCCATGCTGCTGCCAGTACGCGGCGATCGAGTCGGCAACTGCCTGCACCCACTGCGGATCTTCCGCGTAGTCACGGATGGTCTGAACCGTGATCCGGGGATTGCGTGCCTGCCACAACTGCACCTGGTCCTCGATCGAAGCCGTGGTGGTGGTGGAATATTGCGGATACAGCGGCAGCACCACGATGCGCTGCACGCCCTCGGCAACCAGTGCGTCCAGCGCTGGCTGCAGCGCGGGTTGGCCGTAACGCATGGCCTCGCGCACCCGCCACTGCGGCAGCTGCGCCTGCAGGCCTAGCGCAAGTTGACGGGTGTAAACGGCCAGCGGCGAGCCTTCCGGCAACCAGACCTGGGCGTATTTATGGGCCGAGCGGCCACCGCGCAAAGGCAGGATCAGCCCATGCAGCAGCGGCTTCCACAGCAGCGGGGGGATGGACACCACGCGCGGATCGCCAAGGAATTCAGCAAGATAGCGACGTACCGCAGGGGCGGTGGGGGTATCCGGCGTACCTAGATTTACCGCGAGCAACGCGGTGTTGGGGGCGTTGGACATGGCCATATTCTCGCAGGAGAGTGCGCCTGCGGCGACGCAATTGTTCCTATTCCAGCGATAGTCGGGTGGCTTCCCGCTCACTACCGATTCAGAGCCAGGCTCCTAATTTCAGACACTTGCTTTATCTTCTTGCGTATCGACCTACGGAGTTCACCATGCACCGCCTGCCGTGCCTTGTTCTGCTGCTGTCTGCGGGCCTGTTGTCCGCCAACGCCGTTGCCGGTCCCCAGGAAGACCAGCGCGCCCGCAACGCGGTGCGCGTACTCAACGAGATCCAGAACATCCCGGAGCAGGCTATTCCAGACAAGTTGCTGGACGAAGGCCGCGCGATCCTGGTCATTCCTGACACGATCAAGGCAGGTTTGGTGATTGGCGGGCGCCGCGGCCATGGTCTGATGTCGGTCAAGGCCGCCGATGGGAGCTGGTCCAACCCGGTCTTCGTCAAGCTCACCGGCGGCAGCATCGGCTTCCAGGCCGGCGTGCAGTCCTCCGACGTGATCCTGGTGTTCCGCAACGACCGCAGCCTGGACAACATCGTCAACGGCAAGTTCACCCTGGGTGCGGACGCGGGCGTTGCCGCGGGTCCGGTCGGCCGCAGTGCCGCCGCCGCCACCGATGGCCAGCTGAAGGCGGAAATCTGGTCCTGGTCGCGCGCCCGCGGCCTGTTTGCCGGTGTTGCCCTGGATGGCGCGGTATTGCAGATCGACGATGAGGCGAACCTTGACGCCTATGGTGCCAACACCACCCCGCGCATGATTCTGGAAGGCCGCCTGAGCGCGCCGCCGTCCAGCGACGTGGTCAGCTTCCGTGATCGCCTGGAGGAATCGACCTATGCGGCCCGCGAAAAGCGCGGTACCCAGGGGGCTGCGGCGCCGGTAGCTTCCAGCGCGCCACGCGCCGATGCGGTCAACGTGGCAGCGCCGACGGATACCGCCGTCGATACCGCCACCACCGCACCGATCTTGCCGGCACCCGCAGAAACCGCACCGCAGCAGGGTTTCCAGCCGGTTTCGGAAGGTGAAATCCGTACCGAGACATTGGACGGCGGCAACTGACCTTTGGCATAGCGAACCCTTCCTGCGGGTGCGCTATGCTCAACGACCCTCACACAGATAACGCGAGCAGATCATGGGCAGTTTCAGCATCTGGCACTGGTTGGTCGTGCTGGTCATCGTCCTGCTGGTGTTTGGCACCAAGCGCCTGACGAGCGGTGCCAAGGATCTGGGCAGTGCGGTCAAAGAGTTCAAGAAGGGCATGCGTGACGAGGACAAGCCGGCCGCACAGCTGGGCGATGACGCGCGCGCTGCCGACAAGACCCGCCAGGAGCAGGCCGAGCACGATCGCGATCCGCGTTGATCCGGGGGTGCGTGCGTGTTTGATATCGGCTTCAGCGAACTGCTGCTGATTGCAGTGGTCGCCCTGGTGGTTCTCGGTCCGGAGCGCCTGCCCAAGGCAGCGCGCTTTGCCGGGCTGTGGGTGCGCCGCGCGCGCAACCAATGGGATTCGGTGAAGCAGGAGCTCGAGCGTGAGCTGCATGCCGAGGAACTCAAGCGCAACCTGCAGGACGTGCGCCAGTCGATGCAGCAGGCCGAGGCCGGGCTGCGTGACCAGGCCCAGCATGTGCAAAGCGGTGCCGATGCGTTCAAGCGTGAGGTCGAGCAACCGGAAACCGCGCCCGAGCGGGTGATCGAGCCGCGCCCCATTGTTCCGGCAGCAACACCGGACAGTGCTGTCACCGCCAACGCCGACAGCCCGGCGGAAAACCGTGCCATCCCTTTCGACAGCCTGCAGGCGCCCGCTGATACGCCCACCGCGCCTGGACCGGAGCAGCGCTCGTGAGTGGTGATGCCTTCAACGAAAGCAGCCTGGTCGAACACCTGATCGAGCTGCGCGCAAGGCTGGTGCGCGGCCTGCTGGGGCTGGGCGTTGTGCTGCTGGCCTTGCTGCCGTTTTCGCGCACCCTGTACACGCATCTGGCCACGCCACTGATCTCGCAGCTGCCTGCCGGCCAGTCGATGATCGCCACCAATCCGGCCGGTGCTTTCTTCGCGCCGTTGAAGCTGACGTTCTTCGCCGCGGTGTTCGTGGCCGTGCCGTGGCTGCTCTATCAGGCTTGGGCATTTGTTGCTCCGGGCCTGTATGCACGCGAAAAGCGTCTGGCGGTTCCACTGCTCGGTTCGGCGGTGGCGCTGTTCTATATCGGCTGTGCGTTTGCTTATTTCCTGGTGCTGCCGGCGGTCTTCCACTTCCTGACAACCTTCCGTCCGGATGTGATCGCCATCACGCCTGATGCGAATGCCTATCTGGATTTCGTGCTGGCCATCTTCTTTGCATTTGGCGCCAGCTTTGAACTGCCGGTGGCCATGGTGATCCTGGTCCTGCTGGGCTGGGTGAGCCCGCAGCAGCTGCGCGAAGGGCGGGGCTATGCGGTGGTCGGCATCTTCATCCTGGCCGCGGTATTGACCCCGCCGGACGTGGTTTCGCAGCTGATGCTGGCGATCCCGATGTGTTTTCTCTACGAGCTGGGCATCCACGCTTCGCGCTGGCTGCTGCCTCGCGACCGAGGTACAGCTGCCGCTCCCTGACCTGTCAGGCAGGCGAAAGCCAGCGATCTGCGCTATTTTCTCCGCATACAGGTCACTGGGGACGACTCCGGTGGGCCGCGTTGCATCCAGGGGAACCGCATGACGCAGCAAAAAGACAATTGGCTCAACAACGTGCCCCTGCTGGGCAAGATGCTGGTGGCATTTGCCCTGGTGTTCCTGTGCTTCCTGGCCACCAGCCTGATGAGCTACCGCACCTCCGGGCAGGACGACGATGCGCGCCGCCACGAAGGCGTGCAGATCGAAGTGATCCGCCAGGTCGAGGATGCGATCCAGGCGGTACGCCAGCAGCAGATCGCGATCCGCAATTACCTGTTGGGCGATGGCGAAGGTCATCTGCAGACACTGGCCAAGCAGAGCGAGCGGCGTGACGCCGCCCTGGCCGCGGCCCTGACCGCGGCCGGTACCGATGCGGTGGCCGAGCAGATCCGCCGCGTGCAGGTGCAGGCGCGCACCTGGGACAATGAAGTGACCAGCGTGCTGCGTCCGGGGCCCAACGCGGTGCCGCGCACGCAGGTGGAACAGCTGCATGCGCTGAGCAACGGCGGCCAGGGCAATGCATTGGCTGACTCCCTGGATGAAATCTACGAGGCCGAAGTCACCCAGTTGCTGGCCGATCGTGGCCGCATGAGTCAGTGGATCACCCGTGCGCACAATGTGTCCCTGGTGCTGCTGGTGGTGGGCTTCCTGATCATCATCGGTACCCTGTGGATGATCTCGCGCTTGGTGGTCAACCCGATCAACCGCTTGACCGACAAGATGACGCGCCTGTCCAACGATGACCTGGACGTGGAGATCAATGGCCTGGCCCGTGGCGATGAAATCGGCGAGATTGCACGCGCGCTGGAAGTATTCCGGCGCAACTCGCTGGCCTCGCGCGATGCCAACTGGGTCAAGCTCAGCGTCGGTGAAGTCGGTGCCGAGCTGCAGACCGCGCAGACCCCGGATGAGTACGCGCAGGCGCTGGTTTCGCAGATCGCCCCGCGTATCGAGGCGCCCATCGGCGTGTTCTTCGCCTGGGATGAAACCGAACAACAGCTGCGGCTGCAGGGCAGCTATGGTTTCCAGCGGCGCAAGCACCTGGGCCTGCAGTACGCGTTGGGCGATGGCCTGATCGGCCAGGCCGCGCTGGAACGCAAGCGCATCAGCGTGCAGCAGGTGCCGGACGAATTCTTTGGCGTGCATTCGGCACTTGGCGAGGCGCAGCCGCGCAACCTGGTTGCAGTGCCGTTGCAGCTCAAGGGCAGGCTGCTGGGCGTGTTCGAATTCGGCACCTTTGGCCACTTCACCGCCACCCAGGAATCCTTCATCGACAGCGTGCTGCCGACGGTTGCGCTGGGCCTGGACAATATCCGCCGCGCCGATGAAACCCAGTTGCTGCTGGACCGCACCCGCGCCCAGGCCGAGGAGCTGCAGCGCTCGCAGGTAGCACTGCAGGCCCAGGAAGAAGAGCTGCGCGCCACCAACGAGGAGCTGCAGGGCAAGACCGTTGAGCTGGAGGAACAGGCCCAGCGCCTGTCCGCGTCCGAGGAAGAGCTGCGCGTGCAGGCCGAGGAGCTGCAGGCGTCCAACGAAGAGTTGCGGCAGAAGACCGAAGTACTCAACGAGCAGAAGGAAGTGCTGCAGGTCCTGCAGCGCGAAACCGAGTTCAAGGCGCAGGAGCTGGCGCGTGCCAGCCAGTACAAGACCGACTTCCTGGCCAACATGTCGCACGAGCTACGCACCCCGCTCAACAGCCTGCTGATCCTCTCCAAGGAACTGGCCGAGAACGAAAGCGGGCACCTGGACGTGGAGGAAGTGGAGGCCGCAGCGGTCATCCACGATTCCGGCTCCAACCTGTTGCGGCTGATCAACGACATCCTCGACCTGTCCAAGATCGAGGCTGGCAAGATGGACGTGCACCGCGAAGAAGTGCGCGTGGAGGCCATCACCCGCGAAGTGCTGCGCCACTTCCGGCACATGGCGGTGGAGAACCGCCTGGAGTTCGTGATCGATCTGGACGACAGCGTGCCGGACACCCTGGTCACCGACCGTTCCAAGCTCCAGCAGGTGCTCAACAACCTGCTGGGCAACGCTTTCAAGTTCACCCGCGAAGGCAAGGTGACGCTGCACCTGGCTATGGCCGACAACGCATTGCTGACCCGCATCGGCGCTGCGGCCGACGAACAGCACCTGGCCCTGGCGGTGCGCGACACCGGCATCGGTATTCCCGATGAACGCCTGGACTCGATCTTCGAAGCCTTCGAGCAGGTGGATTCCAGCACCAGCCGCCACTACGGTGGCAGCGGCCTGGGCTTGGCCATCGCCCGCCGGCTGGCGCAGTTGCTGGGTGGCCAGCTGGTGGTGGACAGCGAGCAGGACAAGGGCAGTTGCTTCACCCTGGTGCTGCCGATGCTGTCGGCCGCCGCGCACGGCATCAAAGCCGAGGCAGCCCCGTCGCTGGAACCGCGCCCGGCACCGACCCCGGGGCCGGCCCGCGCGGCAACCGCGCAGCTGATCGACTGGATCCCCGACGATCGCCATGCCGTGGCGGCAGGCGAGACGGTGATCCTCACCATCGAGGACGACCCGGCGTTTGCCCGCATCCTGGTCGATCTGATCCGTCGCAAGGGGCACCGCGCATTGGCCGCCGCCGATGGCGAGAGTGGCTTGGAGCTGGCGCGTCGCTTCCGCCCCACCGGCATCCTGCTGGATGTGATGCTGCCGGGCATGGATGGCTGGTCGGTGCTGCAGCACCTCAAGCACGATCCGGTCACCGCCGCGATCCCGGTGCACTTCATTTCCGCCGTGGACGAAGCGGCCAAGGGCGTGGCGCTGGGGGCAATTGGTTATCTGACCAAGCCAGTTGATCGCAAGGCGCTGATCGAAGCGTTCGACCATCTGCTGGATGTGGCCGGCAAGATCGTGCGCAAACTGCTGCTGGTCGACGATGACCATGATTCGCGCCTGGCACTGACGCGCCTGCTGCAGGCCGACAACGTCGAGATCGACCAGGTCGCCTCCGGTGAAGAAGCGCTGGAGCGCATTGCCACCCACAGCTACGACTGCATCGTGCTGGACCTCAACCTGGGCGGCATTTCCGGTATCGAGTTCCTGGAGAAGGCCGCCACCTTGGTGGCGGTGCCGCCGGTGGTGATCTATTCCGGGCAGGACCTCAGTCGCGAGGAAAGCCTGAAGCTGCGCCAGTACACCGACAGCATCGTGATCAAGGGCCAGCGTTCACCCGAGCGCCTGCTCGACGAGGTCAGCCTGTTCCTGCACAGCATCGGCTCGCGCGGTGCCAACGCCACGCCGTCGGACGACCAGAACCTGGCCGGGCGGCAGGTGCTGCTGGTCGATGACGACATGCGCAACCTGTTTGCCCTGTCCAAGTCGCTGCGCGCGCGCGGCGTCAACGTGATGATGGCGCAGGATGGCTACAAGGCGCTGCAGCAGCTGGAGGAAAACCCGGAAATCGAGCTGGTGCTGATGGACATCATGATGCCCGGCATGGACGGCTACGAAACCACCCGTGAGATCCGCAAGCGCGCCGAATGGGCCAACCTGCCGATCATCGCGGTGACCGCCAAGGCCATGCACGGCGACCGCGACAAGTGCCTGGATGCCGGTGCCAATGATTACCTCACCAAACCTGTGGATCTGGACAAGCTGTTGTCGATGATGCGTGTATGGCTGCAAAAGTAGGCCCGATCAATCCCCCGCCCAGCCGTGACGAGGTGGACGACATCGAGGTGGACGCCTTCGTCCATGCGATGTCGCGGCGCCATGGGTATGACTTCAGCGGCTATGCGCCGTCATCACTGAAGCGACGTGTCCTGCAGTTGGTGCAGTCGCTGGACGTGGCGCATGTCGGCGAGTTGACCGCGCGCGTGCTGCGCGATGACGAGATGGTGCCGCAGGTGATCGCGCGGCTGTCGGTGCCGGTGTCGGAAATGTTCCGCAACCCGGCCGTGTTCCGCAAACTGCGTGACGAGGTGTTCCCGGTACTGGCGTCCTATCCGCAGATCAATATCTGGCAGGCCGGCTGCGCGCACGGGCAGGAGGTCTACTCGCTGGCGATCCTGCTCAAGGAAGCCGGCCTGTACGACCGCTGCCAGATCTTCGCCACCGACTTCAGCGACGAGGCCCTGGCCAAGGCGCAGGAAGGCATCTTCCCGATCCGTGATGCAAGGCTGTATTCGGAGAACTACCTGGCTGCCGGCGGCCGCCACACGCTCTCGGACTACTACCATGCCCGCTACGACTTCATGAAGTTGGACGCGCGCTTGCGGGACCGGGTCACCTTTGCCAACCACAACCTGGTCTGCGACGGGGTCTTCTGCGAGGCGCAGCTGATCCTGTGCCGCAACGTGCTGATCTATTTCTCCGACGCGCTGCAGGACCGGGTGCTGGGCTTGTTCCGCAGCAGCCTCAGTCGCGGCGGTTTCCTGTGCCTGGGCAACCGCGAATCGATCCGCTTTGCCCCCAGTGCGCGTGATTTCGCCCCCCTGGATGCCGAGCTGCGGCTTTATCGCAATGCCGGTGGACTGCTATGAAAACCGCCTCCGGGTTGCCACCACACGCCATCGTGGTTGGCTGCTCGGCAGGGGGGTTGGCGGCCCTGCACCAGTTGTTGGGGGCCTTGTCCGGCCCCTTGCCGGTGCCGATGGTGGTGGTCTGCCATAGCGGTTCGGAAGATATGCGGATGTTCTGCGAACTGTTGGAAAGCCGCAGCGGTTTGCCGGTAAGTGAGGCCGAAGAACGTCAACAACCTGAACCCCGTCACATTTATGTGGCGCCCTCGGGCTATCATTTACTTATTGAGCGTAATGGCCGCTTTGCGCTGAGCGTCGATCCACGGGTGGCATTTTCCCGACCCTCGATCGATGTTCTGTTCGAATCCGCGGCCGAAGTATGGGGGGAACACCTCATTGCCGTATTGCTGACCGGCGCCAACTCCGATGGCGCTGAAGGCAGTGCGCGCGTGCGGCGTTGTGGTGGCACACTGATTGTGCAGGACCCGGAAACAGCGCAGGTGCCGGTGATGCCGAGCGCTGCCCTGGAACTGGCCGGTGCCGATCATTGTCTTCCCTTGCCCGAAATTTCCTTTTTGCTGGAAGCCTTATGTTCGTAGCCAAGCCACCCGCTATACAGCGCCCGAAGATACTGGCGGTGGATGACAATCCCGCCAATCTGCTGGTGATCCGTCGGGTGCTGGCCAAGCTGGACGTGGACGTGGTCGAGGCCGCATCGGGCAACGACGCACTGAAGGCAACGCTGGACGATGAGTTCGCGCTGGTGTTGCTGGACGTCTACATGCCGGACATCAACGGTTTTGAAGTGGCCGAGATCCTGTCGCAGGAAGAAACCACCCGGCAGACCCCGATCATCTTCGTCACCGCCACCTATGCCGACGATGTGCATCGGCTCAAGGGCTATGGCTTCGGTGCCGTCGATTACATGGCCAAGCCGCTGGAAGCGACCATCCTGCTGTCCAAGGTGCAGGTATTCTTGGAGCTGTATCGGCACCGGGTGGCCTTGCGTGATGCGCTGAGCGAATTGTCCGAGCGCAACCGCCAGTTGGAGATCGAGGTCGAGCAACGCAAGCAGATGGAGCAGGAAATGCGCCATCTGGCCATGCACGACATGCTCACCGGCCTGCCCAACCGCGCATTGTTCATGGACCGCCTGGAAAGCGCCCACCATCGCGCACAGCGCCATGGCGGCATCTTCGCCCTGGTCTACGTGGACGTGGACCGCTTCAAGGACGTCAATGACACCTGGGGCCATGGTGCCGGCGATGCTCTGCTGGTGGAGTTGGCCGCACGCCTGCGCGGCACGTTGCGCGAGAACGACACGGTCGCCCGCCTGGGCGGTGACGAGTTCGCCCTAGTGCTGGAAGAACTGGACAATATCGCCGATGCGCACCGCCTGCTGGAGCGGGTGGCACGTGCGCTGCAGGCACCCATGCGCTACCAGCGCGAGGGCGACGACGTGACCCTGGAAATCAGTGCCAGCGTGGGCATTGCGGCCTATCCGGCCGATGGTTCCGAGGTCGATGCGCTGCTGCACGCCGCCGACCAGGCCATGTACCTGACCAAGCGCAGCCGCGACGCGGCTTGAGCAGCCAGCAAGCAGACGACCGGAACGGGCAACCCGTGGATGGGCAACTGCCGGGCGGCAGTTGCCTGGCTTTCACGGGTTCCTGATTCGATCAGGCTTCGAACACGTGGCCCGGTTCCTGCCGGGGCGCCGCGTCGGCATTGCCATCGGCCGGTGCCAGGATCTGCTTCCAGCCCAGGTACACGGCGCCGGAAATCACCGGCAATGCGGTGGCCATCATGAACACCATGCTCAGCAACAGGGCGATCTGCGGGCCCAGCAGCAGCCCGCAGATGACCATCAGGATCGCGCTGGCTACCGACAGCAGGAACATGCCGATCAGCACGCTCACGTAGAAGACCGACATCGCCGCAAAATTGACCAGACTGGCGCGCAGGCTGTTGATCATTGCCTGCCAGCCGTGCACGCCGGAGAACATCACCTGCGGCAGCATGAAGGCGAGCATCAGGCCGATGGCGATATTGCTCAGGGTCGTGATCAGTACCCACAACAGGAAACGGAACACCGGCAGGCTGGCAGCCAGTTGTTCGGCCTGGGCCGGCTCCAGGGTGCCGCCGCTCTGCGAGATGGCGTTGACCTGGGTCTGCACTTCCTGCCAACGCTGCAGGCCATCGCTGCCCATCAGTACGTAGAACAGCGCACCCAGCAGCAGGCTGGCGAGGAAGTACGGCAGCACCGCAACCAGCAGGTGCGGCAGCCGGCCGCGCTGGAAGCCCTCGAACAAGGCGCCGGTGGTGGCCGGGCGGCCCTGCGACACTTCGCGCACGGCAAAGATCAGCCCACCCATCAGCACGGGCGTGGCCAGCATGGCCACCAGCTGCACCAGCGAACCCACCATCGGGCTCAGCAGGGCGATGAAGGTGGCCGAGGTGATCAGCAGGCCGAAGGTTACCGCCAGCATGGCCAGTTGCAGCGGTGCCTTGCCGAACAGCCCGATGCTGCCCAACAACCATTGCACCCCGGCAGAGGCCGGTACTTTGCGAATCTCGCTCATTGCAGTTCCGAAACAGGGGGAGCGTCAGCAGGCGTGACGTAGGCGGATTATCGCCTGAAACCCGTTGGCGGGTTATGAGTGACAAGTAACGGAAGGAAAAGTGGCGCCGCTGCTCGCGACCACGCCATCCCTGCAGCTAATTGGCCCGGCCATCCCGCACCCTGGAGCGCCACAACAGCTGTGGCTGGTCGCCGGCCACCGCGTATGCGGCCAGCCGGGTCAGCATGAAATCCCCGGCGGGGACGGGTTCGACCAGAAGCTGCGCCTGCCGCGCTGCGGGCAGTTCCAGTGTGCAGGCGCTGCAATGGGGGGTGAACTCGAACCGATGCGGCGCAAACCCGATGCCGCTGTCGGCCACGGCCTGGTGCAGGGCCCGCAGGGGCGCCGGCTGTGCCAGCGCCAACCAGGTCACCGGGCCACTGGCAAAACGGCGCCATTGCGCAAAGCGGGCGGTGATCGGCAGGTGGCGGTCGGCGATGGCCTGCAAGCGGGCAAATACCGCCTCCGGCGACTGCCCGGCAAGCACGGGGCCGATCCCGGAGGAGCCCGCCACGGTGATTTCCGCCGGGTAGCCGGCCAGCCGGGGGTCATAACGTTCGCGCAAGGCCTGCACCGCATCGGCAATGGGGCCGGGCAGTTCGAGCACCACGTAGGTTGGATGCTCGAACACGATGCTCAGTGTGGTTCGCGACGCACGTGCCGCACGAAGCGGCGCAGCAGCTGGCGCGCCAGCGGTGCGGCGGTGACGTCGCGGGCGACGCTGCGGGCGCAGCCGCCATGGCGGGCGATGCAGTCGGCGCGGGCGCGGACGTAGCCACGCATGTGGTGGGTGGCGAACTCGGGGTGGAACTGCAGGCCCCAGGCCTGCTCGCCCCAGCGGAAGGCGTGGCAGTTGTCCTGCACCGAGCGGGCCAGCACGGTGGCGCCTTCGGGCGCGCGCAGCACGGTCTGCAGGTGGGTGGCGTGGGCCGGGAAGCTGGCTGGCAGGCCGGCGAACAGCGGATCCGCCGCCGCCGGGGCTTCCAGCTCCAGGCGGATGGTGCCGGACTCGCGCCCGGCCGGGTTGTAGTCGACCTGGCCGCCCAGGGCGTGTGCCAGCAGCTGGTGGCCGTAGCAGATGCCCAGCAGCGGCATGCCGGCATGGGCGGCATCGCGCAGCCAATCGGCGCTGCGTTCGCTCCAGTCGGCGCGGTCGGTCACGAAGGCCGCCGAACCGGTGACGATGGTGGCGGCAAATTCATCACGCGAGGGAAGCGACTGACCCTGCTCGACGTTGACCACCACTGTATCGGCCTCCTCCAACCCGGCAGCGACGCGGATCCAGTGCGGAAAACGGCCGTAACGGCGCAGGGTCGGGAAGGGTTGCCCGGTTTCAACGATCAGGAACGGCTGGGACTTCATTATTCCGAGGGCGGCAGGACGGACAGGACTTCTTCGATTGTAGTCAGCCCTGCGGCCACCTTTTCAAGGCCCGTGCGGCGCAGGGTGCGCAGCCCTTCCGCAGCGGCGGCTTTGCTGAATCCGGCCAGATCCATGTCGCGGGTGATGTGGGCGCGCAGCCGCGAACCCAGTGGCAGCAACTCATACAGGCCGATCCGGCCCATGTAGCCGGTGCGCCGGCACTCCAGGCAACCGACCGGGGCATATGCCGTGACCACATCTGGTAATGCTTCATGGGCATGACGCAGCGGTGCCCAGTCGACGTCTGTCAGCGTATCTGGCGCCTTGCAATGCGGGCACAGGGTACGAACCAGACGCTGGGCCAGCACACCGTTGACGGTGGACGCGATCAGGTAATGCGGCACGCCCAGGTCGAGCAGGCGGGTGATCGCCGACGGTGCGTCGTTGGTATGCAGGGTGGACAGCACCAGGTGGCCGGTCAGCGAGGCCTGTACCGCCATCTGCGCGGTTTCCAGGTCGCGGATTTCGCCGATCATGATGATGTCCGGGTCCTGTCGCAGCAGGGTGCGCACGCCAGCGGCGAAGTCCAGGTCGATATTGGCCTGCACCTGCATCTGGTTGAATTCCGGGGAGATCATTTCGATCGGGTCTTCCACCGTGCACACGTTCACATCCGGCGTGGCCAGGCGCTTGAGCGTGGAGTACAGGGTGGTGGTCTTGCCCGAACCGGTGGGGCCGGTGACCAGCACGATGCCGTGCGGGCGGGCAACCAGCTCGTTCCAGCCAGCGGCTTCTTCCGGGCTGAAACCCAACTGCTCGATGCTCTTGAAGGCCGAATCCGGGTCGAAAATGCGCATCACGCACTTCTCGCCGAACGCAGTGGGCATGGTCGACAGGCGCATTTCCACCTCGCGCCCACCCGGCGAGCGGGTCTTGATGCGGCCGTCCTGCGGGCGCCGGCGCTCGGCCAGGTCCATGCGGCCCAGCACCTTGACGCGGCTGATCACCGCGGTCATCACCGACGGCGGCAGCTCGAAAACCTTGTGCAGCACGCCGTCGATGCGGAAGCGCACCCGGCCCTTGTCGCGGCGCGGCTCCATATGGATGTCGCTGGCGCGCTGCTCATAGGCGTACTGCAGCAGCCAGTCGACGATGCTGACCACATGGTGGTCGTCGGCATTGACGTCGCCGGCGCTGCCCAGTTCCACCAGCTGCTCGAAACTGGGCGGGCTGACCCCGTTGCTGTTGTCGCGGGCATCGCTGCGGGCGCCGCGCACCGAACGGGTAACCCCGAAAAATTCCATCGAAAAGCGGTGCAGGTCCAACGGGTTGACCAGCACCACGTCGATCCGGCGGCGGGTCAGGTGCTGCAGATCGGGCACCCAGTCGCGCGCCATTGGCTCGCTGGTGGCCACCAGCACGCATTCGCTGTCCACGCCGATGGGCAGGATGCGGTGGCGGCGGGCATAGGCGTGGGAGACCACGGCGGTGGCCCCGGCCACGTCAACCCGGGTGGGATCGATGCGCAGATAACGGGTCTGGGTACGCGCGGCCAGCCATTCGGTCAGGCGCTCCAGGCCCAGTTCGCCGGTGGCCGGTGGTGCCGCCGCCAGCTTCAGGTTGGCCAGCAGCACCAGCGGGTGTACTTCGCTGGCGTTGCGCGCGCCCTGGGCCGAAAAGCGGATGCGTTCCTGGTCCTGCACGGCGACCAGGCCATCGCCCAGCAGGGCCGCCACCACGTTGGCGAACTGCAGCCGGCCAGCGGCGATAGGCACCACTGCCGATGGGTTGTGAGCGCTGTGCGCGACCGGTTGTTCCACCCCAAACCCCTAGCTGGCGCGGCCATCGCGCGGTCGGTCGCTATACTAACGCACCCCTTACGTACGGCTCAGGCAGCATGTCCGCGACTCCCCCCGTTTCGATTACCTTCCAGGGACTGATCCAGACCCTCAACGATTTCTGGGCGAAACAGGGCTGTGTATTGATCCAGCCGCTGGACCTGGAAGTGGGCGCCGGTACCTTCCATCCGGCCACCTTCCTGCGCTCGATCGGCCCGGAAAGCTGGAATGCCGCCTACGTGCAGCCCTCGCGTCGTCCCACCGATGGCCGCTACGGCGAAAACCCCAACCGCCTGCAGCGCTACTACCAGTACCAGGTGGCGATGAAGCCGAGCCCGGACAACATCCAGCAGCTCTACCTGGATTCGCTCAAGGCGCTGGGCATCGACCCGCTGGTGCATGACCTGCGCTTCGTCGAGGACAACTGGGAATCGCCGACCCTGGGCGCCTGGGGCCTGGGCTGGGAAATCTGGCTCAATGGCATGGAAGTCACCCAGTTCACCTACTTCCAGCAGGCCGGCGGCCTGGAGTGCAAGCCGGTGCTGGGCGAAATCACCTACGGCCTGGAGCGGCTCTGCATGTACCTGCAGAACTGCGACAACGTCTACGACCTGATCTGGACCTACGGTCCGGACGGCACCCCGGTCACCTACGGCGATGTCTACCACCAGAACGAGGTGGAGCAGAGCACCTACAACTTCGAGTACGCCGACGTGGAAGAAATGTTCCATCGCTTCGACGCCTGCGAGAAGGAAGCGCAGAAGCTGGTGGAAGCCGGCCTGCCGCTCCCGGCCTATGAACAGGTCTGCAAGGCGTCGCATTCGTTCAACCTGCTCGATGCGCGCCGCGCCATCTCGGTGACCGAGCGCCAACGCTACATCCTGCGCGTGCGCGCGCTGGCCCAGGCGGTGGCCAAGCTGTACGAGGCCAAGCGCATCGAAGCGGTCGCAGCCAAGGAGGTGCAGGCATGAGCATGCAGCCGCTGCTGATCGAACTGGGCGTGGAAGAGCTGCCGGTCAAGGCGCTGCCGGGCCTGGCGCAAGCCTTCTTTGATGGCGTGATCGATGGCCTTGCCAAGCGTGGCGTGGCCTTCGAGCGTGGCGATGCCAAGCCGCTGTCGACTCCGCGTCGCCTGGCCGTGCTGTTGCCGGGCGTGGAAACCGAGCAGCCCGAACAGCACTCCGAGGTGTTCGGTCCGTACCTGAACATCGCGCTGGACGCCAATGGCGCGCCGACCAAGGCGCTGCAGGGCTTTGCCGCCAAGGCCGGGATCGACTGGACCGCGCTGGAGCGCACCACCGACGCCAAGGGCGAGCGCTTCGTGCTGCGCTCGGTAACCCCGGGCGCGCAGACCGCCAGCCTACTGCCGGAGATCCTGCGCGAGGCCATCGCCGCCATGCCCATCCCCAAGCCGATGCGCTGGGGCAACCACGACTACGCCTTCGCCCGTCCGGTGCATTGGCTGGTGCTGCTGCATGGCACCGACATCGTGCCGGCCGAGCTGCTGGGCCTCACCTCCGACCGCTTCAGCCGTGGCCACCGCTTCATGGCCGACAAGCAGGTGTGGCTGAGCACGCCGAACGACTACGTTGAATCGCTGAAGGCCGCCAACGTGCTGGTCGATGCCGACGCACGCCGCGAACGCATCGTTGCCGAGGTCAATGCCGCAGCCGCCCAGGCTGGCGGCGTGGCCCGCATCACCGACGACAACCTGGAGCAGGTGGTGAACCTGGTCGAATGGCCGGCGGCGGTGCTGTGCAGTTTCGAACGCGAATTCCTGGCCGTGCCGCAGGAAGCGCTGATCGAGACGATGGAGATCAACCAGAAGTTCTTCCCCGTGCTCGATGCCGGCGGCAAGCTGACCGAGAAGTTCATCGGCATCGCCAACATCGAATCCAAGGACGTGGCCGAAGTTTCCAAGGGCTACGAGCGGGTGATCCGTCCGCGCTTCTCCGATGCCAAGTTCTTCTTCGACGAAGACCTCAAGCAGGGTCTGGTGGCAATGGGCGAGGGCCTGAAGACCGTCACCTACCAGGCCAAGCTGGGCAGCGTCGCCGACAAGGTGCAGCGCGTCAGCACGCTGGCACAGATCATCGCGCCGCAGGTGGGTGCAGATCCGGTGCAGGCCAAGCGTGCCGCCGAGCTGGCCAAGAACGACCTGCAGTCGCGCATGGTCAACGAATTTCCGGAACTGCAGGGCATCGCCGGTCGCCACTACGCCGTTGCCGGTGGCGAATCGCCGTCGGTGGCGCTGGCCATCGACGAGAGCTACCAGCCGCGCTTTGCCGCCGATGACATCGCCTTGTCGCCGCTGGGCAAGGTGCTGGCCATCGCCGAGCGCCTGGACACGCTGGCCGGCGGCTTTGCCGCAGGCCTGAAGCCGACCGGCAACAAGGACCCGTTCGCACTGCGTCGTAATGCGCTTGGGTTGGCAAGGACTGTGATTGAAAGTGGATTCGACTTCGATTTGAAGCTTCAGTTGGCATTGGCTGCCAATTGGGTGATCTCTGCGGAAAATAGGGCTGAGATCGAGGAGAGGGCTGATTTGCTCCTAAGGGCATCCGGGGAAGGAGTGAAATTTCCCGATTTTGATGCGGCATTCGCTGGCACTGCTAGTCAAAAGCTGAAAGATGATCCTGCTGGTACGAGGGCGGAGCAGGTTGATGCTATGTGGAAATCTTCCGGGGAGCTCTACGACTTCATCGTCGACCGCCTGAAGGGCTACTACGCCGACAAGGGCGTGCCGACCACCCACTTCAATGCCGTCGCCGAACTGAAGCCGGCCTCGCTGTACGACTTCGACCGGCGTATCGATGCCATCGGCACCTTTGCCCAGCTGCCGGAAGCCGAGGCACTGGCTGCAGCCAATAAGCGCATCCGCAACATCCTGCGCAAGGCTGACGGCGAGATCCCGGCCAGCATCGATCCGTCGCTGCTGCGTGAGCCGGCCGAGAGCGAGCTGGCCGAGGCGGTGACTGCCGCCATCGACGACACCGGCGCTGCGTTGGCACAGAAGGACTATGTGGCCGTGCTCGGCCGCCTGGCCCGCCTGCGCCCGCAGGTGGATGCGTTCTTCGATGCGGTGATGGTCAATGCCGAGGATCCGGCGCTGCGCGGCAACCGTCTGGCGCTGCTGCGTATCCTGGGTGATCGCCTGGGCAGTGTGGCCGCGATCGAGCATCTGTCCAGCTGATCGGTGTTGCACATACGAACAAAAGCAAAGGCCCGCTGATGCGGGCCTTTGCTTTAACGCGGTGACGACAAACCGAACCCGATGTGATTTTGCCGCTCATCTTCGGACCGGTATGCTGATGCGCATGCAGCTCTCCCGAATCGCCCCGGTCCTTCTGTCCCTGGCCATGCTGGCCATCGCGCCGCTGGCGCATGCGCGCGGCACCATCGAAAAGGTCCAGATCAAAGGTCTGGACAAAGGTGACGACGCCGAGATCATCGAGAACATCGAGGTGTCGCTGTCGGTGTATGACGCCATCGGCAAGGTGCAGGGCGAGTCCCGCCTGGAGTACCTGTTGTCGCAGGCCGAGCGGCAGACCCGGGAGGCATTGGAGCCCTTCGGCTTCTACAACCCCACCATCAAGGTGGAGGCCCCGCGCACCGGTGACACCCTGCAGGTGGTGATCGAGGTCGACAAGGGCGCGCAGGTCAAGGTGCGGCACGAAGAAGTAGGCATCACCGGCCCGGCCTCGCGCGACCGCTACCTGCGTGAAGACCTGGCCGCCTTCAACCCGCAGTCCGGTGAAGTGTTCGATTCGGTCAACTACGAAGCCAGCAAGATCACCATCAGCCGGCGCCTGTCCGAGCGCGGTTATTTCGATGCGGATTTCACCCAGCGCAAGGTGGAGATCACCCGCGCGGAGAACGCGGCCGACATCTTCCTCACCTGGGACAGTGGCCGCCGCTACAACATGGGGCCGATCACCTTCGAGCAGGACTACTTCCGCGAAGGCCTGTTCGAACCGTTGGTGTACTGGGAGCAGGGCAGTTATTGGCATGACGGCAAGCTCGACCGCCTGCGCGAATCGCTGACCAAGCTGGACTACTTCAGCGTCATCGACATCCAGCCACATCCCGAGCAGGCCGATGACAATGGCGAGGTGCCGGTCAACGTCAAGCTGACCCGCGCCAAGCGCACCATCTACACCGCCGGCCTGAGCTACGGCAGCGAGAGCGGCGCCGGTGTGCGTGGTGGCGTCGAGCGACGTTACGTCAACCGTCGTGGCCACAAGCTCAATACCCAGATCGACTATGCACAGAAGCGCAAAAGCCTGATCACCAGCTACCGGGTGCCAGGTTTCCGCTGGTTGGACGGTTGGTACACCTATGCGGTCAGCGCCTATGACGAGCAGACCGACTACATCGATCTGCGCAACATCAAGTTGATCGCCAGCCGCAGTGGCGAGATCAATGAGAACCTCACCGCCATCGTCTCGATGAACGCCTTGCGCGAACGTTGGCGCTACAGCTCCGGCGACCAGTTCAACGATGCGGTGTACCAGTACTCCACCCTGGTCTATCCGCAGCTCACCGCCGATTACGTCAACGTCGATGACAAGAGCTTCCCGCGACGCGGTATCAGCGGCAACGCCACGCTGCGCGGCGGTATCGAAGGCGCAGGCTCGGATACCAGTTTCATCCAGGCCGATGCCACCGTGCGCTGGTATCTGCCGCTGGGTGAAACGGACCGCCTGATCCTGCGCGGCCAGGCCGGCACCACCTGGACCAGTGACCTGGTGGCGATGCCGCCGAGCCTGCGCTATTTCGCCGGTGGCGACCGTTCCATCCGCGGCTATGCCTTCCGCGAGGTTGGCCCGCGTACCCCGGCACCGGACAAATATGCGCTGGGCGCAAAGAACCTGGTGGTGGGCTCGGCCGAATATGAGCATTACTTTGGCGGTGGCCCCTGGGGCGGTGCGGTGTTCGTGGACACTGGCAGCGCCTTCGACAACACCATCGACCTGCACACCGGCGTTGGCTTTGGCGTGCGCTGGAAATCGCCAGTGGGGCCGGTGCGCATCGATATCGCGCATGGTTTGAACAACCCCGATTCGCAGTTCCAGCTATATCTCAACATCGGGGCTGACCTGTGAGCACGCGCCCCGAAGAGGTAAGCCCGGAAGAACGCGAAGCCCGCATTGCCGAGCTGCGCGCCAAGCGCAAGGCGCGCATGCGCAAGCTGGCGGTGCGCAGCGGCATCACCGTCACGGTGCTGGTGCTGCTGGGCCTGTTTGCGCTGTACTGGCTGCTGCAGACCGTGGCCGGGCGCGAGGTGTTGATGGCGCAGGTGGTGGCACGCTTGCCGGCGGGTTCTTCGCTCACCTGGAGCAAGGCCGAGGGTCCACTGGCCGGGCCGTTGATCCTGCACGACCTGGACTTCCGCTACCAAGACCTGCATTTCACCGCCGCCGAGGCCTACCTGGACCCGGATATCCGGCCGCTGCTGGGCCGCAAGCTGCGCCTGGATGCGCTGCGGATCACTGACGCAACGCTGGAACTGGGGCCCTCTGAAGACAAGCCCTTCGAGCTGCCGCGCTGGCCCGATGTGCTGCCGGCCATCGAACTGCCGTTGGCCCTGCAGGCCGATACAATCGTGGTCGATGGCCTGCGCGTGACCCAACTGCAACAACCGATCATCGATATCAGCCGCATCCGTGGTGGCCTTGAAGCGGCCAATGGCGAGTTCACTGCCAGCCAGCTCAAGGTCAACAGCAACCTGGGCGATTTCCGCATCGATGGCCACTACCTGCCGCGCAAGGACTACGACACCGACCTGACGGTGCGGGCGCTGATGCCGGCACGTCCGGGCCAGGCCCCGGCCCGCCTGGGCCTGGTGGCACGGGGCGACCTGGCGCATATGGAAGTCGCGCTGGCCGGTTACGCGCCCAAGCCGCTGCATGCCAGCCTGATCCTGGACGGACGCAATGATCCCGTCTGGAATATCGCCGCACGCAGTGAACAGCTGGAGCTGGGGCAACTGGTGCCGGCGCAGTTCCTGGCCGAAGCACCGGCGCCGTTGGCGCTGGATTTCACCGCGCGTGGCCGTGGCGGCAAGGCTCAGCTGCAGGGCCGGGTGCGCCAGGGCGAGCAGGAACTGGTGCTGGCGCCCTCCAACGTCGCCATTGAAAACCAGGTGCTGACCGTGTCGCCGCTGGTCGCCGAGGCCTTCGGTGGCACTGTCCGTCTGCAGGGCACGGCCGACTTCAGCGATGCGCAGAACCCGGGCTTCAATTTCGCGGTGGTGGCCAAACAGCTGACCTACACGCCCGAGCCGGACCCCACGGCTCCCGATACCACCCCCGTGCCCCTGCACCTGAAGGAGGCACGCCTGGGCGTGGCCGGCAACCTGAAGAACTGGGCCGCCATCGGCAAGGCCGATGTGGCCCGCGACGCGCAGGATGCGGATCTCGATTTCGATGTGCGTGGCAACGACCAGCAGGCGCAGATCCAGCACCTGAAGGCGACCACGCCCGGTGGTGTACTGGAACTGGCCGGTGCCGCCGCCTGGGCGCCGGTGCTGAGCTGGGATGTGGAAGCCAAGCTGGCCAATTTCGATCCGGGCTATTTCCTGCCTGGCTGGGAAGGCAACCTGTCGGGCAGCCTCGCCTCCAAGGGCAAGCAATTGCCGTCGCCTGCAGGCACCGAGGACCTGCGCTTCGAAGCCACGGCCGACATCCCGCAGATCAAGGGGCGGCTGCGTGGCCGCACCGTGGATGCGCGCGCCAAGGTGGCGCTGCAAGGCACCGAAGGCGAAGGTGACGTGCGCCTGGTGATGGGCGACAGCCGCATCGAGGCAAAGGGCAAGGTCGGCGACCGCCTGGACGTGGATGCACGTCTGGAGCCGCTGCACCTGTCCGATCTGCTGCCCACCGGCAGCGGCAGCCTCGCCGGCACCCTGCAGCTGCGCGGAACCCCCAGCCAACCGGACATCACCGCTGATCTGCGTGGCAGCGGCCTGCAGTGGGATGACTGGAAGGCACAGCAGATCAGCATCAATGGTCGCCTGCCGTGGCAGGGCAACAACGGTGCATTGGAAATCCAGGGCAGCGCGATCGAGGTTGGCATGCTGCTCGACCAGGTCCGCATCAATGCCCGCGGCAGCATGCAGAACCTGCAGCTGGATGCCGACACCCGCAACGACATGGGCGCGTTGGCGCTGAGTGGCAGCGTGCGCCAGCAAGGCCAGGCATGGCGTGGCGAACTGGCGTCGCTGCGCATTGCGCCGGTGAAAGGCGCCCCGTGGCAGCTGCGGCAGCCGGCGGCATTCACCGTGCAGGGCAGCAACTTCACCCTAGCCGATACCTGCCTGGGCTCGGAGACGGGCGGGGCGCTGTGCGCTGCCGCCAACTGGCCGCGCGATGGCCTGCAACTGCGCGGCGATGCATTGCCGCTGGCCCTGGTGCAGCCCTGGCTACCGCCCAACGAGGGCCGCCGCATCCATCTGCGTGGCGAGCTCACCATCGACGGCAACATCCGCCCACGCGGCAATGCCTGGGAAGGTGAGTTCAAGCTGGCCTCGGCCGAAGGCGGTATCCGCCTGGGCGACAACGCCCGCGGTGAACTGGTGCGCTATGACCACTTCTCGCTCAACGTGGACATGCAGCCCAATGCCATCAAGGGCTACCTCGGTGTCGGTTTCCAGGGCGACGGCTTCGTCGATGCCAAGGTGCAGACCGGCTGGGAGCCGAACGCGGCCCTCAATGGCGAGCTCTACCTCAACATGTCGCGGCTGTACTGGATCGAGCTGTTCTCGCCGGACATCGTGCGTCCGCAGGGTTTGATCGAAGGCCATGTGAGCCTGCGCGGCACCCGCTCGCAGCCCACCCTGGGGGGCGACGCAACGCTGAGCAATTTCACCGGCGAGTTCCCGGCCCTGGGCCTGACCCTGAGTGAAGGCAAGGGCAACTTCACCGCCCAGCCGGATGGTTCGGCGCGCATCAGCGCCTCGGCCAAGACCGGTGGCGAAGGTGCCTTGCAGGTGGACGGCGGGCTGTCCTGGTTCGGCGATGCACAGCCGCTGCAGCTGCATATCTTTGGCGACAACGTCTTGCTGGCCAACACCAGCGAGCTGCGCGTGGTCGCCAACCCGGACCTCAATTTCACCTTGGCCGGCACGGCGATGGAGCTGCGTGGCAGCGTGCACGTGCCCGAAGCCGATCTGGACCTGGAGCGCCTGGACCGCGGTACCTCGGTGTCCGAGGACATCGTGGTGCTTGACCCGGTCGACCCGGAGGAGGGCCCGTCCTCACCGCTGGACATGGACCTGACCGTCAGCCTCGGCGACAAGGTCAAGATGAGCGGCTTCGGCCTGAAGGGTGCACTGACCGGCAAGATGCAGGTGCGCGCCCGCCCGGGCCGCGAGATGACCGCCAACGGCGGCCTGGAAGTGAGCGGTCGCTACAAGGCCTATGGTCAGGACCTGACCATCACTGACGGCCAGTTGTTGTGGAACTACGGCGTGGTGTCCGATCCACGCATCAACATCAAGGCCGAGCGTGCGATCGGTGATGTCACCGCCGGTATCCATGTCACCGGACGCGCACAGGCGCCAAAGGTCGACGTGTGGTCGGACCCGGCGATGTCGCAATCCGAATCGCTGGCCTACCTGGTGCTGGGGCGTAGCCTGAGCATGGCCAGCAGTGACCAGGCCCAGCAGGTGAACGCGGCCTCGGCGGCGTTGTCGGCCGGCAGTGGCCTGTTGGCTGCGCAGGTCGGCGCAAAGCTGGGCCTGGACGATGCAGGTGTCAGCCAATCGCGCGCGCTGGGTGGTTCGGTGATCGGCGTGGGCAAGTACATCACGCCCAAGCTCTACATCGGCTATGGCGTGTCGTTGGTCGGCAGCGGCTCGGTGCTGACCCTGAAGTACCTGCTGCGCCGTGGTTTCGACATCGAAGTGGAATCGTCCACCGTGGAAAACCGTGGCTCGGTTAACTGGCGCAAGGAAAAGTAAGGCAATGCGGGCTGCGGGCCTATCCGCGCCCGCCTGTTGGCCGCCGCCATGACCCCTGGCGGTTGCCGCCTCTGGACGGGGCGGCTACTGTCGGCGCCTGTTCTGTTCGCTGGAGTTCCGATGAAGCGCAAACCGCTTACCGCCGCATTGGCGCTGGGCATGAGCCTGGCTGCCGCCGCCCACGCCAACGAGGGCATGTGGATGCCTACGCAGCTGCCGGAGTTGGCCAACACGCTCAAGCAGGCGGGCTTCAAGGGCGACCCCAAAGAGCTGGCCGATGTCACCGCGCCGCCGCTGAGCGCGGTGGTGCGGGTGGGCGGTGGCACCGGCTCCTTTGTCTCCGACGAGGGCCTGCTGCTGACCAATCACCATGTGGCCTATGGCGTGATCCAGTACAACGCCAGCAAGGAACACAACTACATCGATGACGGTTTCATCGCCCAGGGCCGCGACGACGAGCGCGCAGCCAATCCGGATTACCGGGTGCTGGTGACGGTGGGTTTCGACAAGGTCACCGATGATGTGCTCAAGGATGCGCAAGGCAAGACCGGCCGCGCCTACTACGACGCGGTGGAGAGCGCACGCAAGCGCATCGTCGCCGACTGTGAGGCCGAGGGCGGCGTGCGTTGCTCGGTAGCCAACATGTATTACGGCAGCGATTTCTATCGCATCCGCCAACTTGAGCTCACCGATATCCGGCTTGTGTATGCGCCGCCGCGCGCGATTGGCAATTACGGCGACGAGATCGACAATTTCATGTGGCCGCGCCACACCGGCGATTTCACCCTGCTGCGCGCCTACGTCGGCAAGGATGGCAAGCCCGCGCCGTACAGCAAGGACAATGTGCCCTACCACCCGCCGGCACACCTGAAGATGTCGCTGGATGGCCCCAAGGAAGGTGACTACGCGATGCTGGCCGGCTACCCGGGCATCACCTATCGCCTGCGTACCGCCAACGAATTCGCCAACCAGATCGATACGGTGTTGCCGCGTCGGGTGGATGTATTCCAGCAGCTGATCGATGTGATCGAGGCGCAAGGCAAGACCAGTGCAGATGCACGCACGCGCTACGCCTCGCAGCTGCAGTCGCTGAAGAACAACCGCAAGCGCGCCGCCGGTGAATTGGAAGGCCTGCTGCGCAGTGATGCCAAGACCCAGCGGGCGCAGGACGAGCAGGCCATGCTGGCCAACGCCGATGGCAAGTACAAGGCCGATATCGATGCCTTGTTTGCCTCGCTTGCAGCAGGTGAGCAGGCCGGCGCCAGCGAGTTCCTGCTGAGCACCTTGACCAGCCAGACGCAGTTGCTGCGTTCGGCGATGTTGATCGAGCGCCTGCGCATCGAGTCGGCCAAGCCCGATGCCGAGCGTGAGAGCGGCTACCAGCAGCGCGACCATGCCTTGATCGAAGGCGTGCTCAAGCAGGTGCAGCGACGCTACGACCCGGCTACCGAAAAGGCGCTGGTCACGGCGCTGATCCAGCGCTATCAGCAATTGCCGGACGGCCAGCGCGACCGCGGCTACGACGAGGTCTTTGGTCGCACGCCACAGCAGTTGAGCCAACGCCTGGATGCGCTCTATGCCGGCACCGGGCTGGGCGAGGAGCAGGCGCGCCTGTCCCGTTTTGCCGCAGCCCGCCAGGGCCAGAGCGTTGCCGCTGATTCATTGATGCAGGCTGCGGCCACCCTGGTACAGGCGCAGCTGGCCAGCGAAGCCAAGAGCAAGGAGCGCGAGGGTGAACAGCTGCGCCTGCGGCCGTCCTACATGCAGGCACTGTTCGCCTGGCGTGGCAAGCAGGGCCGGGCGGTCTATCCGGATGCCAACAGCACCCTGCGCATCAGTTACGGCAAGGTCGAGGCACTGCACCCGCGCGATGCGGTCAGCTATTCACCGGTAACCACGGTGGCTGGCATCGTCGAGAAGAATACCGATGCGGTGCCGTTCGATGCGCCCAAGCCGCTGCTCGCGGCCATTGCCAAGGGGGATTTCGGCAGCACCGCCGATCCGGCCTTGAACACCCAGACGGTCAACTTCCTGACCAACCTGGATACCACCGGCGGTAATTCCGGCTCCCCGGTACTCAACGCGAAGGGCGAGCTGATTGGTCTGAACTTCGACTCCAACTGGGAGTCGGTGAGCGCCAGCTGGTGGTTCGACCCCCGCTACAAGCGGGCCGTGCATGTGGACATGCGCTACCTGCGCTGGTTACTGGCCAAGGTGTACCCGGCGCCTGCATTGCTGCAGGAAATGGGCGTTCCGGCTGAATGAGCCCGAGCAGGGGGCGCGCGAACGTGCGCCCCCTCTCAGTCAGAAAAGACCTGTACCCCTGTTTTTCTGAAAGTGGGATTACGCTGGGCTAAAATCCCCGGCAGACGAGGACGACCAGTTGTCCCGAGGACCGGGAGTTTGTGTGGCATCGCAATCGCATTCGAGCATGGAGGCCGCCAGCGCCAGCAAGGCGCTCGCGTTGCAACCGTTAAGGGTCTGGATTGTTGGAAACCTGGAGGTGGTGCTGCCACTGGAGCGCTACGGCGCCCAGGTACACGCGCTGGACAACCTGCAATCCCTGTACCGGGAACTGGCGATCATTCCCTGCGATATCGTGCTGATTGATGCCGCCTTCGCGGAAGACAGCCTGACGGTGACGCTCGAGCACCTGCGCCGCCGCGATGATCTGGGTGTGGTGCTGCTGGTGGATGCAGGCATGCCCCATGCCTTCAATGATGGCCTGTGGGCGGGCGCTGACGCCTGCCTGCCGCGGCAGCCCGACTCCGACCTGCTGGCCGCCAAGTTGTACAGCCTGCGGCGCCGGTTGCCTGGCGAGCAAGCCCGGCCGCAGGACATCAATCCGACCGGCGAGCCGGTAAACGGCGGTTGGGCACTGGAGTCCGACGGCTGGGATCTGCGTGCGCCCAGTGACCAGGTGCTGGCGCTTACCGAGGCGGAGCGGGCGTTTTTGCAGCTCCTTTTCTCCAATCCTGCCGAGACAGTGGCGCGTGAGAGCCTGATCACCGCGCTCACCGATCAACCCTGGAATTTCGATCCCCACCGGATCGAGGTGCTTGTGCATCGCCTGCGTAACCGGGTGAAGGCGGGAACCCAATGCACCTTGCCAATCCGCGCAATCCGCGGCTCCGGTTACCGGCTCACGCTGTAGTTCACACTTTTTTGTTTACCTCCAATTCATGGAGTTGAAGGGCTCGCGCGGGTTGGGCTCTGTGGATATTTTTGTGAATAACCCGTGAAATCAGTGTGATAACCGCGTGATGACGACTGCGGCCGCGTTGGCGTGCAAGCAAGTGTGATTCGTTGTCACCAAGCGGAACTGAATAGGCGCCAAAGCGTCGTAAGAATCCCCGCCATCACACGCGCCTCACGGCGCTGAATGCGTGGCCCGTTTTGGGGCGGGCCACCGGACTCAACTGAATTTTCCGGGCTGCCAGTGATGGCGGCCCGTGCGCGCAGCGTTTGCAGAGGCTTATCGATGTACATCCAGTCCGAAGGTGAAGTGGTCAAAACCTTGAAATCAGGCGCTGAGTCCGCTCATCGCCGAGCAGGGCGTTGGGCGCAAATCGCAGTTTGGAAGCATCGTGCGGTGACGCTGCTGCTGGTCATGGGGGGCATGCGCCGGTCGCCGGGGCGATGGCAGCGGTGATTCCCCAGGAAGTAACGCCGCCAGCAAATCTCGGTGTCGAGATGAAAGCGGATCTTGCTGTCCGCTGGGATACCGCGCCGGTCGGTTCAGGAGGCACATTCACGCTGAAGCTGCCGGCTGAGGTAACCGTCGAGCCCGCAGACGCGTTGGCGGTAGGTTGCATCGGGCCGGTGCAGGGCACGCTCACCTGCAGCATTCCGACTGGTGTCGTCGACGGAACCCTGCTCCTGCAGGTCAAGGGTGTGCAGCCTGCACAATCGCTGAGCTTTATTGCCACTGGTGATGACCCGGTCAGTACCAGTGCAAGCAACAATACCGGCGCTGTTACCCCCAGCGGCGACCTGACCGTCACCAAGCTGAAAACGTTGCCGGTTGGCAATGTGGTCGCCAGCGGCAAAATGAGCTTTGACCTGAAGCCGCGCATCAGCGGCCTCAATGCAGACATTCCTGCAGGTGCGTCGATCAAAGTTGTCGACAAATTGCCAGGCGGTGTCGGCCAGTTTGAAGTGACCAGCGCATCCGTGAGCGCGGGGCCGGCGGCCACCTGTGTGATCGACAAGCCAGCTCACACGGTCACCTGTACCTACAGCGGACCATTGCTGGCCAGTAGCTTCGCCAATGCCAACATTGTTGTAGAGGGCGTGCAGAAGGCAGAAGGCAGCTTTGACAACAATGTCGAGACCGCTCCGGTCAGCGGCTATCTGGATCGGGTGGTAGACGCATACAACAAGGATTCGGTGCCCTACATCGCTGGCCCAGGTACCGACATCCAGGCGCTGGTAAGCCTGTCCGCCGGTCCGCACCTGCCTGAGAGCGATGCGACACTGACGCTGAAGTACAAGAACAATGGCCCGGTCACTTCGACCGATGGAAGTATCGAAGCATTGATCCCGGACGGCTTTGTCATCGACAGCGCCAATTTGCCGCCGGATTGTGTGCTGGTACCCAATGCGCCGTTGCCAGGGCAGACGCTTACCTGCCAGGTCAACGGGACCTTGGCAGCAGGTAGCGAAAAGCCGTTCGTCATTCCGGTAAAGATGCCGCCTACGCCTGGCAACGGGAGCATCGCGGTCAAGGTCAATCCTGATCCGAGCTTGACCGATGGTGACCTGACCAACAATACGACCAGCGTGAACTACACGGTCGATACGCCGCTGGCCGACCTGAGCTTGAAAAAAGAAAAGCTCAAGCCCACCGGCGGCGTAATCAGCGGTCCGCAAACCCCCGGCACGCAGATCACCACCAAGCTGACCTTCACGAATGCGGCCACCAGCACCGGCACGCTCAGCTACAGCCCGGCAGCGCCGTTGCGGGTGCTGGACTTCCTGCGACCGGAAGAAATTGACGCAGATGCGCTCAGCGATACCACTGCTGGTTGGATTTGCAGCGTCCGTGACGCCAGCACGCAAGCCGAGCTGGCACAGCTGCCCAGCGTGTCGCATACAAAAATTGTTGAGTGCTATACCACCGGCAGCGGGACACTTGCGATCAACGGAACGTTGAGTGTGTCCTTCACCACGACAATCGCGCCGATGGCGTCGAACGCGACGCCAGTCACGCTTAGCGACAAGGCCTGCGGTTCTACCACCGCAATGAATATCTTGAACACGCCGACCAGCGGGCGTCCTTACCCCACTGACGAGAATGCCGGCAATGATTGCGCGGAGGCGGGAAAGGATCTGGTAGGAACACCGGTTGGTAAAGTTCCTGATAGCGGCAGGATCGATATCGCAAAGCAGGTCTCAAAGGACAATATCAGCTGGTCCGAAAACGTCGCCTTGGGCGAGCTTGACACGGACCTGTACTGGCGAATCGAGATCACCCGTCCGGCGGGCAGCGACGTGTTGCCGATCCAGACGCTTGACCTCGTCGATAATCTGCCCGGCATTTCAAACCTCCCACATGCGCGCACGCCGGCGATCGCCGTCACGATTGATCCTGCTTCCAGCGGCTACAACGCTTTGGAATCCACTTGCCCGACGTCGATTTCAGCGGGCAGCAAGAATCTGACGTGCAAATTCAGTGACGTAGCCGCCGGGGCGAAAATAATCCTGACGCTGCATGTAAAGCGCGAGCTTGGTGATGCAGACGCCACGTGGTCAGCAGCCAGCGGAAGCGGCCACTGGGTGCTGAACAACAAGGCAAGAATCAGCTCGCCCAATGCGGTACTCAGCGGAACGGTGGAGGACAACGCCACGGCCGAAATCGCGCCGCGTCTGGATGTGCGCATCACCAACAAAGTTGTTAATCCAAGCAACCCCGCAATCGGGCAGCCGCTGACCTTCTCGATTAGTGCGGAGAATCGTGGGCCGTTCGCGATCACCGGCATCGGCGATTTCGTGGTGGTGGATGACATCTACACCGGCACGGCAACCGTGGTGCAGCCGTCTTACGACCTGAGTGCCGGCCTGACGGCTGTGACCAACGGCACTGACACCCGGTTGACGTGTGAACTGCTCGCCGGTGTTCCCGATGCCAACCACACGCGTGTGCGTTGCAGCAACAACACGACGATTCCGGCGAACAACACCGCCCTGGTGAAAATCAATACCCAGGTCATGCGGCCGTTGCTGACTCCCAGCACTTACCCGTTGGGCAGTGTGGTCTACGACAACACCAAGGCCATCAACACCGCCAGTGTGCAGTTGGGTAGTGGCATCTGCGAATGGAACCCCGAGATATACAACAATGCAGGCGGTGTGAGCCAGCCGGTGAGTACTGCCTGTGGCGATCCCAGTGCGCTTGGCAACAACGCGGTGAGGCTGAATTTCCAGGTCACCACGCCAGACTACGACCTCGTGCAAGCCAAGGAGGCGATCTTTCCGGCAGGTCGGTCTGATCGGATCTTCTATTTGAATGAGGAGCTCCGGTTCCGCTTCACCATCAGCAATGGCGGTCTGACGCGCGCCGAGGCGGTGAAGATGACCGATTTCCTCGATCCGCAGGCGGGCTATGACCTGCAGCTGGTCAGCACCACCGGCGAGAACATGAACGCTGGCGCCTTGCTCGGCGGACATACCAAGGTGGCGCGTGTTGTCGGCTGTAGCCAGCCTGCGCCGGACAAGGTGAGCTGCACGTTCACCGACAAGGATTACCTCGGGCCGAAGGAACAGCTGGATTTCGAGCTGCGCTTCAAGCTGGTCGATAAAGGTGGCAACACCAACAGCGCCACCACAAGGGTCAGCTTTGGCGATACCGCGATGGTGTGCTCGTCTGGCAGCCTGGAAGACGCCACGAAACCCAACGGCTACGAGAGCAAGGGCTGGTGTACCAAGGAGGTGCACGCGGACAACAACAATAATGCGCGCATCAATGGATCGGTCTGGCCGCGCGGTGACCTGACCGTCAGCAAGACCACCGATCTACCGCCCGGCACCAAGATAGATACGGGCGACATTGTGCCGTTCACCATCACCTTGACCAACAACGGCCCGGATTCCGTTGCGCGTCTGCGTATGGTTGATACTTTGCCGAATGGGTTTGAGTGGGTGACCAGCGGCCATACGCCGGTGGCCACGGCCAAGGGAGCGGCGAGTATCGCGGCGCCGTTGGCGGTTCTCAACAGTGCGCCGGCAGCGGGCACAGGCAATGTTTGCTATCTGTCCGGCAGTTCAACCAACCCCATCACTGCCGGTAACCAGTACCAGCAGATCACCTGTGACCTGCTGGGTAGTTTCCCCAGCGGCGCTAGCAATGGTGTTGAGGTAAAGCTGTGGGCGCGTCCGGTGCCTGGCGTGTACAGCGGGCCGTATGCAACGCCTGTCAAAAACAAGGTCAAGGTATCGCCGGGGCGTGATGAGAATGACGCCGAGGCCTTCAGGGAGCCGGACACCACCAACAACGATGCCGAGTCGGATGTAGAGGTAAAGCAGGCGGCCAGCATTGGTGGCCGTGTGTTCGCCGATGCCAACGACAACGGCGACCAGGATCCTGGTGATGCCGCCATTGCGGGTGTTGAGATCACGCTCGTCGGGGTAGATGCCAATAGCAACACCATTGCATTGACCCTGCTGACCAACAGCAGCGGCGATTACCTGTTCCAGAATCTTCCGCCGTCGGACGCAAGCGGCTACACGATCACCCAGAAGCAGCCGAGCGGCTACCCGGTCAATGGTGTAGCCCAGCCCAACACGGTGCGCAGCATCCGCAACGGCAGTAGCGTCGGTGTGACCAGCAAGGGCACGGCGTCCAATCCGGATAACGCCACCAGTGTGATCAGTGGTGTTGTGCTGAGCTCGGGTGGTGCAGGCGTGATGTTCGATTTCCCCGAGCCGAATGAGCGTCAGCTCAGTGGTTTCGTCTACGTTGATCAGGACAACTCGTTGACCTTCAATGCCGGCGACGCGCCGATTGTGGGCGCGACACTGACCCTGCTTGAGGTGGAGACCGCTCGTGTGCTGCCGCCGGTTACCACGACCAACACCGGTGCCTATACGTTTACCGGTTTGTCCGCAGGTAAGACCTATGTAGTGAGCGAACCGCTGCCGAGCAGCCCGGCGGGCCTGGTTGATGTGCCCGCAGCCGTGAACCCCGGCAAGATCGGCGGCACGCTGTGTGCGCCCACCGTGTGTATTCCGGGTGCGGGCACGGCAACCGATGAAAGCCGGATCAGCGGCATCAAGCTATTGGCCGGTGACGGCACCGAGTTCAACTTCGGCGAGAACCTTAAGGCTCCGATCAGCGGTGTCGTCTTCCTCGACAGGAAGGCGACAGCGGGTGACTTTGATGGTGGCAGCAAGGACGTTGGCATTGCCGACGTGGATATCGCCATCAAGGTCAAGGAAAACGATGCCTGGGTTCCGGTGCGCGCACCTCGCCCTGGGTACGACGGGCCTTCACCTGTTCCAGCAGCGGATTGGAGCAGCTGCCCTCGACGAAGTCGGCGCGGTGCAGCTCACCGTTCTTCAGGTCCAGGAACAGGCTGTCTGCATCACCCAGGTTGCGGTTGCTGCTGGTGGTCAGCTCACCGAACAGGTAATCGATACCCTTCTGCCCGGCAGCGAGCGTGATGCCACTGATGACATTGGCCACGGCATTGCTGCCCTGTGCGCTGCCACCGATGGTACCCACGGTGTGCTTGCCGTCGACATAGGCAGTCGGCTGGGTCTCGGTAATGACATAGGAACCAGCGAGCAGGTCGCCAAAGCTATAGGCACCGGTGCTGGTATCAGTGGTGGCAACGCGGTCGACCGGGTCGCCATTGGCATCGGTGCCGGTCAGCCTCAAGGTCACTGCGCCGATGATCTTCTCACCGGAATCGTGGCGGCCATTGTTGTTGTTCGAGGCAGTGCCCGAGAAATCCTCGTATACCAGGCCTGCCAGCGAGCCCAACAGTTCGCCGAAGTTCTGACCGGTGACACCGGCCACCGGCAAGGTACCGATGCTGATGCTGTTGCTGCTGTTCTGCTTGCCCTCGGCATAGCCGGTCGGCTGCAGTTCCTTGACCACGTAACCAACGCCGGTCGGCAGGTTGCTGAAGCTGTAACCGCCCAGTGTGTCGGTGCGGACGCGGGCGACCTCGGTCGTGCCATCAGCTTCATACAACACCACCACAACAGCCTCGATGCCGCCATTGGCCGCCGAGTTGGTGCTGCCCGCATCGGCCGCGTCGAAGCTGCCATTGTCGTTGCGGTCTACGTAGACCGAACCGCTGATGGCGGCTACCAGTATTTCGCCGAAGTTGTTCAGCACAGAGCTGCCACCCGCGGTCAGCGGGATATCGCTGATGGCGCTCGGCACCACGCTCACCGCGGTCGCCGTGCCACCGGTACTGCCCTCGGTGGTCTTGCCGTTGTGGGTAGTCGCGCCACCGTAAACCGGCTGTTCACTCTGCTGTGTCACCGTATAGGTGCCCGCCAACAGGTCCGGGAAGCTGTAGTTGCCGTTCGCGTCGGTGATGGCGGTCAGGTGATCCACGCCCAGCGCGTTCTTGACTGCGACCGGGAGGCTGATCACCACGTTCAGCAAACCTGGCTCGGTGCCGTCCTGCACACCGTTGTTGTTGCTATCCAGGTAAACCACGCCGGACAGCACTGCAGCCTTCTCACCGAAGTTGTTGTCGCCTTGGCCCGCAACGGGCAATTTGGCAATCGTGATCGAGTTGCCCGGATTGGTAACACTCTGGCCCAGGCCTGCAGGCTGGACTACCTCTTCAATCAGGTATTCCTTGCCAATAACCGCATCGAGATAGCTGTATGCACCGTTGGCGTCGGTCTTGCCTGTATAGACGGTAAACCGAAACCGGGCAGTCGCAGCTGCGGTTTGACAGCAAGCCAGCCCGTGCGCCGCAGCAGGCCACGGACTCGTCCAAGCAGGGACCGATCGTGCAACCCCGACCCAACCCGCCGTCCGCGGCGGCCCAGCAGGAGGTGCAGCCATGAGCCGCACCCACCTGCGCAAAATGCCGCGCGTAAGCCTGCTGGCCTGCGCGCTGGCTACCGCCTCGCTGCCGGTGCTGGCCCAGAACGTGGGCAGCAGCACCCGTTTCACGCCGGTCAATGGCGACAGCACCACGCTGTATCCGCGCTCGCTGACCACCCTCGACGCGCCGCCGGAGGTAGTGGCGGCGCGTTCGGGCGAAGTGGATTACAGCCGCAATGGCGGTGTTGACCGCGTCTCGGTGGAAGTGGACCGCGATGGCGTGCCGGCCGATGGCCAGACCCCGGTGCACATCACCGTGCATCTGCTCGGTGCAGACGACAAGCCACTGGCGGGGACGTCCTTCGTCACCATCGAGAACAGCGGCGGTCGTATCCGCCTGCCGGGTTCGCGTACCGATGAGTTCGGCCCGGGCGCCAGCGATGCCGACAAGGTGATGCCGGGCATTCAGGTGGAAGTCGAGAACGGCATTGCCGAATTCGACCTGATCGCCCCGCATGATCCGCAGGACGTCGTGCTGCGCATCACCGCCGGCGGCGAAACCGCCGAAGGCACGATTGGCTTTCTGCCGGAAATGCGCGACATGCTCGCCACCGGCCTGATCGAGGGCGTGCTGAATTTCCGCAACAAGTCCAACGCCAGCCTGATCTCGCCGGTTGAACACAACGATGCTTTCGACCGCGACATCCGTCGCTGGGAGAAGCAGTTCAACAACGGCAAGGCCAACGCGTCGGCGCGCACCGCGTTCTTCGTCAAGGGCCGCATCAAGGGTGAGTACCTGCTCACCGCCGCCTATGACTCGGACAAGGACGTGCGTGGCCGCCTGCTGCGTGACATCCAGCCGGAGGAGTTCTACCCGGTGTACGGCGACTCGTCCCTGCGCGGCTTCGATGCACGCTCGGCCGAGCGCCTGTATGTGCGCGTGGACAACAAGCGCAGCTACCTGCTGTACGGCGACTTCCAGACCGGCGACACCCTGGCTACCACCAGTGGCGTTGGCGGCAGTGGCCCGATCCCGCAGCGCAGCCTGAGTACCTACAACCGCACTGCCACCGGCCTGGGCTGGCACTTTGAAAGTGAGCGCGTGCGCAGCAATGTGTTCGCCATCGAGGATTCGCTGCGGCAGATCATCGAGGAGTTCCGCAGCCAGGGCAGCGGCCCGTATGCGCTGCGCAACAACGCGGTGCTGGAAGGCAGCGAGCGCGTGGAGATGATCGTTCGCGATCGCAACCAGCCCTCGCGCATTGTTTCGGTCAAGTCGCTGGCACGGTTGGTGGATTACAGCTTCGAGCCGTTCTCCGGGCGCATCCTGCTCAACCAGTTCCTGCCGTCCTTCGACAGTGATCTGAATCCGGTCTCGCTGCGCATCACCTATGAACTGGACCAGCAGACCGAGAAGTTCTGGGTGGTCGGCGCCGATGGCCAGTACAAGCTGACCGACAAGCTGGAAGTCGGCGCGTCGGCGGTTGAAGACCAGAACCCGTATGCCGAGTTCAAGATGGGCAGCGTCAACGCGGGCTATCGCTTCGGCCAGAACACCATGTTGGTGGCCGAGTTCGCCCGCACCCAGAGCGAGGTCAATACCAATTCGCTCAACCAGGTCACCTCGCAGGGCTTGAAGGATGTCACCGGCCAGGTTGAAGGCGATGCGTGGCGCGTCGAGTTCGCCCATGACGGTGCGAATTTCGACGCCCGCCTGTTTGGCGCGCGTACCGATCCTGAGTTCAACAACCAGGCCTCGCCGTTGTACGGCGGCCGTGGCGAATACAGCGGCCGCATGTCCTATGCCGTTGGCCCGCGCCTGGAGCTGTATGTTGAAGCCCTGCGCAGTGAAGACCGCAACCCGGATGGCGGCAAGCGTGATGCTGGCGGCGCCGGTGTGCGCATCGGTGCCACCGAGCGCCTGACCCTGGACTTCGGCCTGCGCAGCATCCGCGAAACCATCGGCGTCACCTCGCCGTGGTCGAGTACCGGCTATGGTCAGCTGTCTGGTTTGACCGGTGGCTTTGCCACCGGCTCGGGCGGTGGCGCGCTGGGCTATGGCCAGCAGGCGCTGGACCCGGCCACCGGCCTGATGGTGATCAACAGCGGCAGCAACGGCGACACCCTGACCAGCGACCTGCCGATAGGCACCAAGCTGGAATCGGATAGCGCCCGTGTTGGCCTTGGTTACCGTTTCAACGACAAGTTCAGCGGCGGAGCCGAGTACGAGCAGAGCGTGAGCGGTGAAGACCGCAACCGCGTTGCCGCCGGCGTGGACTACCAACTGTTCGAACGCAGCCGCATCTATGGCCGCTATGAGAAACAGACTGGCCTGACCAGCGCCTACGGCATCACCACCACCGACCGCGAGGCCGATGCCCTGGTGTTCGGTATCGACAGCAGCTATATCCGCGACACCCAGGCGTTCTCCGAATACCGCCTGCGTGATGCGGTCAGCGGCCGCGATGTGCAGGCGGCCTCGGGTATCCGCAACAACTGGGATATCGCCAAGGGCCTGCGTCTGAGCAGCTCGATCGAGCGCGTCAACGTGGTTGATGGCGATACCGGTGACAGCACCGGCCTGGCGCTGGCCCTGGATTACAGTGCCAACCCGTTGTGGCGCGGCGCGATCCGTGCCGAGCACCGCATCTCCGAGGACGTGCCGGGCACCACCGATGCCAACGAAGCCTTCAAGACCTCGTTGCTGCAGTTCATGGTGGCGCGCAAGCTGAGCCGCGATTGGACGTTGTTGGGCCGTAACTACCTGTTGGCCACCAACTACGAAGAACGCGGTGACGTGCTGCAGGATCGCTTCCAGCTCGGCCTGGCCTACCGCGACACCGATCGCAACCGGGTCAATGCCTTGATGCGTTACGAGTACAAGCTCGAACGCGATGAAAGCGGCCTGACCCTGCTCAATGGTGAAGCGGTGGATGGCACCAGCCAGGACGTACGCACGCGTGCACACATCATTTCCACCCATGCCGACTGGCATCCGTCGCGGCCGTGGTGGCTGACCGGTCGCATTGCCGGCAAGTGGCAACGCGACCAGTTCGCCTATGGCGATGGCAGCCGCGTCAACAGCAGCTTCAATGCGGTGCTGGTGTCCGGACGCATTGTGTACGACATCACCGAGAACTGGGATATCGGCGTGCTCGGTTCCACCTTCCGTGGCCAGTACGGTGCCAATCAGTACGCCTATGGCGTCGAGGTTGGCCGCCTGTTGCGGCAGAACCTGTGGCTGTCGGCGGGCTACAACCACACCGGCTTTGAAGGCGACAGCGACCTCAATGGCTACGAGTACACGCAGCAGGGCCTGTTCCTGCGCTTGCGCTTCAAGTTCGACGAAGACCTATTCCGCCGGGACCCGGTCCGCTACCGCGACCCGGCCCGCTGAGGACGACACCATGACCTTTATGCAAACCAAGAACCGTCCCCTGCGCAGCTTGCTGGCAGTTGCCGTCTTCGCTGTCGCCGGCACCGCTGGCGCACAGCAGACCCAGCTCAACCCGCAGGCCAAGCGCATCAGCGACGAAGCCATCCATGCCGACCTGCAGTCCTATGAAGCGACCCAGGGCCGCATCCAGGCATTGAACGATGGCGGCCGCCCGATCCGCGACTACCACCTGTCCAAGGCGCAGTGCTGGCTGGACGTGTCCTTCCACGAATACACCCGCAACGACCGCAGTGCCTTCCCGCAGGAAGCGCTGACCGAGTCGGAGAAGCTGATCGTGGACATGGAGAACGGCGTCTCGCCGATCCCCACCGACACCGCCCTGGTCAACGACGCCAAGTACCTGCGTGCTGACCTGTGGCAGCGCTTGAAGGTCATCCATGGCACGCCGGGCTTTGCCTGCGCATCGCAGAAGGTGGCCTGTGGTGAAGTGGAGCTGGTGCATGCCGGCAACGAGTTCAACCAGCAGCAGTGGCGCCATTCCAAGCCCTATATCCAGATCGCCGAAGACCTGGTCAACGAGGCTGAAACCGCAGCGCGCCTGTGCGGCGTGGATCCGGCCGGCCCGGCGGTTGTACCGCCGGCAGCAGGCCCGCTGATCGCCAACGTGCTGTTCGAGTTCGACCGCGATGGTTACAAGGACATCCGCACCTATTCGCTGGAGAGTGTGGACCGCGCCCTGGCCACCATCGCCAGCGAGAAGCGCGAGTTGGCGGGCGTGACCCTGGTCGGCCATGCCGACCGCATGCAGGGCAATGGTTTCGACTACAACCAGGCGCTGTCCGAGCGTCGCGCCAAGACCGTGCGTGAGCTGCTGATCGGCCGTGGCGTGGCCGCTGACAAGATCCGCTATGAGTACCGCGGCGACACCCAGCAGGTGCAGCAGTGCGACGGCGTCAAGCCGCGTGCGGCATTGCTGGAATGCCTGCTGCCGAACCGCCGCGTGGAAGTGCGCTTCGAGTTGGCACAGTAAGTTCAGCGCGATGTGTTGATCGACAACGCCCCGGCAATGCCGGGGCGTTGTTCGTTTGGGGGAGCCAGGCATACGTCGCCATCTGTGCATGCGCTGGCCTCTGCCCCCTCCCTGTGCTCCGCACAAGGGAGGGGGCCAGAGCAAAAGCCTGCTCGCAATCAGGCTCCAAACCCGCAACCCGGCGGAATGGCTACACTGGCCCGGCTACGTCGCACGGGAACTACCCTTGGTCTCCAGCTGGATCCTGCTCCTGGTCTCTCTCGGCTACGCCGCGCTGTTGTTCGGCGTGGCGTGGTGGGGCGACCGTCGCCCGCTGTATCCGGACCGCCCCTGGCTGCGACCGGTGGTCTACAGCCTGGCGTTGGCGGTGTACTGCTCGTCGTGGACCTTCTACGGGGCAGTGGGCTCGGCGGTGCGTTACGGAATCGGCTACCTGCCCATTTATCTTGGCCCGTTGCTGCTGTTGATCTTCGGTTGGCGCATCATCGAGCGGCTGGCGCTGATCGCGCGCAGCGAGAACGTGGTGTCGATCGCCGACTTCATCTCCTCGCGGTTTGGCCGCTCGCGGCGGCTGGCGGCCCTGGTCGCCCTGATCGCCCTGATCGGCGTGGTGCCGTACCTGGCCCTGCAGTACAAAGCTGTGGCCATGAGCCTGCAGGTGCTCAGCGGTGATGCCGCAGGCAAAGGCTTCCTGACCGATCCGGCGCTGTACGTGGCGCTGTTGATGGCCTTGTTCGCCATCCTGTTCGGCACCCGCCAGGTCGATGCCAGCGACCACCACTACGGCATGATGCTGGCCATCGCCGTGGAGTCGATGATCAAGTTGGTGGCGATGGTGGCCGTGGGCGTATTTGCCTATGTGTGGCTGACCGACCGCGGTGACTCGGTGATCGAGTCCGCCCGCACGCTGTTTGAAGGCATGCCGCCGGTGGGCTTCGTCTCGCAGACGCTGCTCAGCTTCCTGGCGCTGATCTGCCTGCCAAGGCAGTTCCATGTGGCGGTGGTTGAATGTGGCAATGCCAGTGACGTGCGCCGGGCGCGCTGGATGTTTGGCGGCTATCTGATCCTCATTTCGCTGATGATCGTGCCCATCGCCAGCGCTGGCGCGGCGATGTTCGGCACCGGCCTGGCATCGGACGACACCCTGGTGCTGGCCCTGCCGATGGCCGGCGGCAGCACGGCTTTGGCGCTGGCTGCGTATGTCGGCGGGTTCTCTGCAGCGACGGGCATGGTCATCGTGTCCTCGATCGCCTTGGCCACGATGATCAGCAACGATCTGGTGATGCCGCTGCTGCTGCGTCGTAGCGGTGACCACCGCGAGGCCGCCAATGTCGCCTCGCGGGTGTTGTGGATCCGCCGGCTGGCGATCCTGCTGCTGGCGCTGGTGGCCTATGGCTATTACCGCGGCAGCAACAACGACACCATGCTGGCGGCCTATGGTCTGATGGCCTTTGCGGCGGTGGCGCAGTTCGCGCCCGGTCTCATCGGTGGCCTGTACTGGCGTGGTGCCAGCCGGCGCGGCGTCGAAACCGGCATGCTGGTCGGTTTCCTTGTTTGGGGCTACACCTTGCTGGTGCCCGCGCTCAGTCATGGTGGCTGGCTGGACGCGACATTGTTGGCGCATGGTCCGTTCGGCATCGAGTGGCTGCGTCCACAGCAGCTGTTTGGCGTGACCGGCTGGGATCCGCTGACCCACGGCACGTTCTGGTCGTTGCTGCTCAACACCGTGACGATGCTGCTGGTATCGGTGCGCTCGCGCCCGGATGTGGCCGAACGCCTGCGTGCCGCACCTTTCCTGGACCCCTACGCCAAGCGACCGGTGGTGGCTGGCGACTGGCCCGCCCACGTCAAGGTGCGCGACCTGCTGGCCTTGGCGACCCGCGTGATCGGCGACAACCGTGCACGGCGCGCTTTTGGCGAGCAGGCCCAGTTGCTGGATCGGGAGTTCCAGCCCGCCGCCGCTGCCGACCGCGTATGGGTGCAATTCACCGAACGCCTGCTCGCCGCCTCCATCGGCGCGGCGTCGGCGCGACTGCTGCTGACCAGCCTGCTGCGCGGCTCGGGCATGGACCTGGGCGAAGTGGTGGCGGTGCTGGATGAGGCCGGGCAGGAGTTGCGCTTCAACCGCGAAATTCTTTCGACGACGCTGGAGAACATCAGCGCCGGGGTCAGCGTGGTCGATCCCGAGATGCGGTTGACCGCATGGAACCGCCGCTACCAGCAGATGTTTGGTTACCCCGACGGCATGCTTTATGTCGGTCGCCCGGTCGCTGACCTGATCCGCTACAACGCCGAGCGTGGCGAGTTGGGGTCGGGCGATATCGAAGTGCAGATCAATCGCCGCATCGGCTACATGCGCGCAGGCTCACCGCATGTGTTCGAGCGCACCGGTGCCGATGGCAAGGTGATTGAACTGCGCGGCCAGGCCCTGCCTGGCGGCGGCTATGTCACCAGCTACAACGACATCACCGATTTCAAGAATGCCGAGCAGGCGCTGCTGGAAGCCAACGAAAACCTGGAGCAGCGCGTCACCGAGCGTTCGCAGGCAGCAGAGGCCGCGCAGCAATCCAAGACCCGCTTCCTGGCGGCGATCAGCCACGACGTGCTGCAGCCGTTGAACGCCGCGCGCCTGTTCGCCTCGGCGCTGCGCGACAGCCTGCCGGAAACCGATGAACAACGGCATCTGGCCGAACGCGTCGATGCCTCGCTGCGTGCCGCCGAAGAGTTGCTGGATGGTCTGTTGGACGTGTCGCGCCTGGACGCCGGCGGCCTGCGGCCAACCATCAGCGACTTCGATGCCAGCGTGCTGGTGCGTGAACTTGCCGCCCAGTACACGCCGGTAGCGGCAGGGCGTGGCTTGCGCCTGCACGTGTTCGCCCGCCAGGCGTGGGTGCGCAGTGATCGCCGTCTGTTGCGCCGCGTGCTGCAGAACTTCATGGCCAATGCGCTGCGTTATACCCGCAGCGGCCGCATCGTACTGGCGTTGCGGGTGCGTGGTGAACAGGTGGAACTGCAGGTCTGGGATACCGGGCCGGGCATTCCCGAGCACCATATGCAGCAGATATTCAACGAATTCCATCGTTACCAGCAGCCGTTCGATTGGGGCGAGCAGGGTCTGGGGCTGGGCTTGTCGATCTGCCAGCGCATTTCGCGCTTGCTCGACCACGGCTTGAACGCGCGCAGCGAGCCGGGCCATGGCAGCATGTTCTCCATCACCTTGCCGCGCGTGGCCACGCCAACCCAGCCAGTACCGGCGCAACGGCAGCCCACGGCGTTCGGCGGCGACGATTCCTTGGCCGGCATGCGGGTGCTGTGCGTGGACAACGATCAGGAAATCCTCGACGGCATGCGTGCGCTGCTGGGGCGCTGGAAGGTGCAGGTGATCGCCGCAACCACGGTGGACATGGCACTGGAAAAGCTGGCCGAGAATCCGGATGTGATGCTGGTGGATTACCACCTGCATGATCGCCTCGACGGCCTGGATGCCTTGATTGCCCTGCGTGAGGCCGCTCAGCGAGCCTTGCCCGGTGCGTTGCTGACCGCAGACGGCCGCGACGAGCTCAAGCGCATGGCGCGCGAACGTGGCTATCGCGTGCTGACCAAACCGGTAAAGCCGGCCTCGTTGCGTGCCTTCCTTACCGCACTGAACGATCCACGCCGGCGCTAGCCGCCGAAACGGTAGTGCCGAGCCATGCTCGGCAGGGGCTCTACCGGCAATGCCCCAACGCAGCATGGCCGCGCTTTGCCAAAGCGACCCTCACCCCAACCCCTCTCCCACAGGAGAGGGGCTCAAACCGTAGTGCCGAGCCATGCTCGGCAGGGGCTTGACCGGCAATGCCCCAACGCAGCATGGCCGCGCTTTGCCAAAGCGACCCTCACCCCACCCCCTCTCCCACAGGAGAGGGGCTCAAACCGTAGTGCCGAGCCATGCTCGGCAGGGGCTCTACCGGCAATGCCCCAACGCAGCATGGCCGCGCTTTGCCAAAGCGACCCTCACCCCAACCCCTCTCCCGCAGGAGAGGGGCTCAAACCGTAGTGCCGAG
>Ga0308157_10000606_pt1 | contig 107567 bp, 93 predicted proteins | sample PhyBR1_FD_201035 | JGI IMG/M metagenome (GOLD analysis project Ga0308157, IMG submission 201035) | Phyllosphere microbial communities from UC Gill Tract Community Farm, Albany, California, United States - DLSLB.R1 | ecosystem: Host-associated > Plants > Phyllosphere > Unclassified | place...
ACGCGGTGGTGTTTTACGCGGCGCTCTGGCGTTACCTGCCGCAATTAGACCTGGTAGAAGGCGAGTTTCAAAGCGGCCGGGCGTGGTTACCTGGTGTCACGGTTCCTGCCGAACCTTACCGTTTTCGATTCAAGCTGGCGGCGCCAGAACCAGATATCACGATGAGCCAAAGCGCGTTAATAGCGTGCTGTCTGCTGCCGGCGGAAGCGGTCAACTGGCTGTCTACCCTGCCGGCTGCAGCGCAGGCAGTGATGCTGATAGCGTCACGTCAGCCGAGCTCCCTGCCGGTGATCGATGAAATTATCCAGGAGGCCGTCAAGCTGGCACGCGGTGATGCCATTGCCAACCCAGTGGCCGTTGCCATTCCTTCCTCTCCAATGCCCGTGCCGTCAGAGACATCGCCAGTGCCTGTTAGCACACCTGCTGCGCAGGTTGCGCTGGAGAGCAGTGTACCTGGTGTTGATTTGCAAAGTGCTGTGTTGGGAGAGCCGGTTCCAGCTGAGGGCCTGGGCAAAAGTGCTGACACTGTCGCAGCCGTCAGCTCGGAAGAAGCCATGCCTGCTCCATCCGGTGATGTACTGCTGAGCTCCGCGCTGGATACACCCGTTAATGATTTACCGCTGGCCGAGATGGTTGTTGCACCAGAGCCTGCTGTTGAGGTTGAAGAGGATATGCAGGCGCTGCTTTCGCTGATGAATGTCAGTGTATCTGCGCCGGAGGCTCCCGAGATGCAGTCTCAGGAGGACGCACCCCAGGAGGAAGATCCTGAGCTTGCACAACGTGAACGACCGGCAACAGATTTGCCCACTGTAGCGGATAGTGAGCCGGCAGAGCCAGAAAAGACACCAATCCTTACGGCAAGCGCCGCACCCTCTGAGGATGTAGTTGCCCGTGCAGAAACAGCGGTCCCTCAATCGCCTCCCGAAAAAATGGAGCTTGGGACAGATAAGGAAAGCGCAGTGGTCAGTGGGGAAGCTGTGCCTGCCTCCGATGAGCATTCCGGAGAACTGTTCTGGCAGTGGCTGAGCACCGGCCTGAGTTCAGGAGACATCCCGATTAATACGGTAGAGGCGAGAGTGCACCTGGTTGCCGGGTTCGTCTTTATCACGGTGCCGGGAATTTTCTACCTTTACCTGAAGCAAACCGGATTAGCCGGTGAACAGCGTGAAGCATTACAGGATAGTTTCGAGCGCCTGGACAAGCATCGCCGAGTGAAGGGTAAGCGTTTTTATTTTGCAGAGTTGTATGCCAGCGCAGAACGCAAAGGATCTTTCAAGCGAACGAAAGGGTATCTCATTAAAGCCAGTTTACTCTACCGAGGTGTGCCCGTACCTGACGACAGTCCGGTATTGGTTATCCCTTGATAGAGATTGCCTGTGTCTTCAAGCACGACTGCTTATGACACTTAATATTAACCCCGGGGGTATATCATGAACAAACGAGGAATAATGGACTGGGAAACGCTACTTGAGGAGTATTTCTTCTCAAAACCACTCCGACCAGAAACTGAAAGCAGCTACCGAAAAGTGGTCGCAGTTTTCCAAAAATTTATTGGCGAAGATAAGTTGCCGGACGAGGTTACGCATCGTGATTTGATTCTCTGGAGAAGGGACATGCTTGGACGAGGTCTGACTACCAGTACGTGGAATAATAAGGTTCGCCATTTACGGGCGCTTTATAACCAGGGGATAAAGAAAAATTGGCTTACGATTACAGATAACCCACTTGATGAAACGCAGGTTCCTCCTGGTAATAAGCGAAAGAAGATACTAAATCGCAATCAGATCGTTAGGCTCAATTTAGTATTGGCGCAGTTCGAAGAGCGTGAAAAGTTACGAATAGGAAAGCCTCGTCCGTGTGCTCTGTATCCTGTCTGGTATTGGCGCACGGTCATTGATGTGTTGCGTTCTACTGGCATGCGACAAAATCAATTGTTGCATATCCGTCTGATGGATGTCGATTTGGAAGCAAACTCGATGTTGCTTTGTAAAGAAGGCAGCAAGACACATCGTGAGTGGCTGGTACCCATAGTTAGCTTTGTTCGCGAACGCATGCGAATACTCGTAGAAAGAGCTAAAAACCAAGGTGCTGAGCCGGAAGATTATCTGTTCGATGTGGATCGATTTAAAAATCCTCTGGGGGAAGTAGGGCTGGAGCCTGAAATACAGCCTGTACGATCTTTCTTTACCCGACTGAGTAAGGAATGCGGTTTCAAGGTAAGCCCACATCGGTTTAGGCATACCCTGGCAACAGAGATGATGAAGTCGCCAGATCGCAACTTGGCCATGGTGAAAGGCCTGCTGGGGCACCGCAGCGTGAGTACAACCATGGAATATGTAGAGTTGGATTTGAAGATAACCGGGCAGGCATTAGAAGACGAGTTGTCTCTCTATATGGATGTGATTCCTGTCCGGGAAGAAGAAGTTAGGCTTGCCTTGACATAACTTTAACAAGCTGTAAAAATCAATAGTGATCGAGAAAAGGACGCCTGTGCTACTACACAGGCATCCTTTTTAAGAGGAACCTAATTATCAATATCGAGTGTGCGGATGTCTCATAAACACTGCGATACCGAGTTTAAGTTCCTTTGTTCCGCCCGTTAAAGGGTTTGCCTCTAACCAGCGTGCTCTTATGCAGAATTAGTGGTGCCCGGACTCGGAATCGAACCAAGGACACGGGGATTTTCAATCCCCTGCTCTACCGACTGAGCTATCCGGGCAACGGGGCGCATTAAACCGTAAAGGCCGCTCGTCGTCAACGGCTTTCTGTCATCAAGCCGTTCGGTTGCTCTATTTTCAGTCAGTTAGCCATGATACGCCACCGAACAGGGCGGCTGTTCCCTGATAATTATGCAGTAATTGCGTGTTTTTATACCGTTTTGATTTTACTGTGTTTTATTTTAAGTTAATAAATTACAGTGAGTTATGCAAACAATGTGTCGTTATCGTCACAGGAATTGTCACTTGAACCACGCAATAAAACATGCAATCATTGCGCAAATTTTGCCACCCCCTATCACATAACGGCGATCTCGCTAATCAAGCAGAGGATTACGGGCATGACTGGTTTTGTCGCATTAGCGCCATCGCGCACCAGACATTTACAAATGCCTTCCTGCCGCCGTGCGCTTTACCGAACGCCATTCTCCCGATCTTGCCATCTTTGTATGCGGTAAGGCCAGCCGATGCTCGCTGTTAGGCATTATTAAAAATAGAGCCAAGGCTCTGATTTTACTGATGCCTATCGGACGCTGCCGATCCCAGTTGCCGATAGTTGCCTGATGCCCGTTCATCAGCCGGTTACGCCTGTCTCAAGCGCTGCCGGGCGTCATTTGCCGGGATAACCGCCGTTATCTCATCGCGTGCCTGTGGCACACCCTCATCCTTAACCGTTTGAGAGTTAGCTCTATGAAAGAATTGAAAATAGCAACCAGCGCCGGCCTGGTTGCCAGTATCGAAACCCTGCGTGAAGTGGTGCGCATCGAGCAGACCGATTATACCGATGTGGCGGCGGTGGTGGTGTCCGTCAAGGACGTTGACGCCGGTATCCTGACGCACTTACAGGCCACCGGGTTTGCTATCCCGACCTTCGTTGCCATTGAGGGAGAAGATCACCTTTCGCCGGATTATCTGCCGTTTATTACCGGCGTATTCGCCCTGAGCCATGCCACCAAGGCGTTTTACATGGCGCAGCTGGAAGCGGCGGCGGATGCCTACGAGCAGGCGTTGCTGCCGCCGTTTTTCAAAACGCTGAAAACCTACGTTGAAATGGAAAATTCGACCTTTGCCTGTCCGGGGCATCAGGGCGGCGAGTTCTTTCGCAAGCACCCGGCCGGGCGCAAGTTTTTCGAGTTTTACGGCGAAACCCTGTTCCGTTCCGATATGTGCAATGCCGACGTGAAGCTCGGCGATCTGTTGATCCACGAAGGTTCGGCCAAAGACGCGCAAAAACATGCGGCGCGGGTGTTTAACGCCGACAAGACCTATTTTGTGCTCAACGGCACCTCGGCGGCGAACAAGGTGGTGACCAATGCCTTGCTGACGCGTGGCGACCTGGTGCTGTTCGATCGCAACAACCATAAATCCAATCACCATGGCGCATTGTTACAGGCCGGGGCGACGCCGGTATATCTGGAAACCGCGCGTAATCCGTTTGGATTTATTGGCGGCATCGATGCCCACTGTTTCGATGAAGATTACCTGCGCGCGCAGATCCGTGAAGTCGCGCCGCACAAGGCCGGCGAGGCGCGGCCATTCCGCTTGGCAATCATCCAGCTTGGTACCTATGACGGGACTATTTATAACGCTCGCCAGGTGATCGACACCATCGGCCATCTGTGCGACTACATCCTGTTTGATTCCGCCTGGGTGGGTTATGAAGGCTTTATTCCGATGTTGAAGGAGTGCTCGCCGCTGCTGCTGGAGCTGGATGAACTCGACCCGGGCATTTTTGTTACCCAGTCGGTGCACAAGCAGCAGGCCGGTTTTTCGCAGACCTCGCAGATCCACAAGAAAGACGACCATATCAAAGGGCAGAAGCGTCACTGCAACCATAAGCATCTCAACAATGCCTTTATGTTGCACGCCTCGACCAGCCCGTTTTATCCGCTGTTTGCCGCGCTGGACGTTAACGCCAAAATGCACGCCGGCGAGGCGGGGCGTCGCATGTGGATGGACTGCGTGAAGCTGGGGATTGAAACGCGCAAGCAACTGTTACAGCGTTGCTCGCAACTGCAGCCGTTTATTCCGTTACAGGTTGCCGGACAGGACTGGCAGACGTTTGCCACCGATGAAATTGCCAGCGATGCGCGCTTCTTTACCTTTGTACCGGGTGAGACGTGGCACGGTTTTGCCGGCTATGCGCAGGATCAATATCTGGTCGATCCCTGCAAGCTGCTGCTGACCACGCCGGGCATTGATGCGGCTACCGGACAGTACAGCGCGTTCGGCGTGCCGGCCACCATTCTGGCCAACTTCCTGCGGGAAAACGGCATCGTGCCGGAAAAATGCGATCTGAACTCGATCCTGTTCCTGCTGACGCCGGCGGAGAACCCGGCCAAGATGGCACATCTGGTTGATATGCTGGTGCAGTTCGAACGTTACGTGGAGCAGGATGCGCCGCTGAGCGAGGTATTGCCGACGGTATATCGCAAGAACGAGCAGCGCTATCGTGGTTATACCCTGCGCCAGCTGTGTCAGGAAATGCACGATCTTTACGTCAGCTACGACGTTAAGCAACTGCAAAAAGAGATGTTCCGACAGGATCATTTCCCACCGGTGATGATGAACCCGCAGGATGCCAACGTGGAATTCATTCGCGACAATGTCGAACTGGTACCGATCGCCCAGGCCGAGGGGCGCATTGCCGCCGAAGGCGCGCTGCCTTATCCACCAGGCGTGCTGTGCGTGGTGCCGGGCGAAGTGTGGGGCGGGGCGGTTCAGCGCTACTTCCTGGCGCTGGAAGCGGGCATCAACCGTCTGCCGGGGTTCTCGCCGGAGCTGCAAGGGGTTTATATTGAAAAGAAAGATCACGGCTGGAAGCGTATATTTGGTTACATGATCAAGCAGGCGTGATGCAAGGGCCGGCGATGCCGGTCCGAATTGCGGATATGACAAATAGGGCCGGTGCCACTACAGTGAATGGAGCGGTACTGGCAATGAGCATGGTGATGGAAGATAAAAATTATTCTGCCTGGGTGGCAAGCGAAAAGCGTGACTCGATCTTTCACAGTTTTGGCTGGTTTTTATTGGTCAATCTTCTGGTATCCCTGTTTCTGTTTTTTCATCGTTTTCGTTCAACCGATTACGATTCAAGCGCGGATTTCATGCAGAATGCGCCGGCAATCGTCGCGGTATCGCTGGTGTCGGCCCTGGCGTATCTGATGTTGAAGCTGCTCATCCCGCGCAGCAAGCGGGGCGCCTGGTGGGTGCTGGTGGGCTGCGTGGCGCTGTTGGCGCTATTGTGGTGCGTGGTGTTCGATCACCTGATTGACCTTAACGCGGTCAACCTGATTTACCCACTGACCGTAGCGCTGATGTTTTCGTCGCTGATCCCGTTTTACCTGTCCCCAATGCTGCTGTTTCTGTTTTCGGTGCCGATCCTCAGTATGGTGATTGGCGAAAACATTGTGATTCGCGGCGCATTCTCGCTGGTTAACCTGGCGTCATACGCGCTGATATTGATACTGATCTATTCCGCCAAACGGATGCTGGAAAAGTGGTTTATGCTGGCGATGGAACGTGAGCGGGAAAACCAGCGTCTGATTGAGCGCCTGAGCAAGCTGGCGCACCGCGATCCATTGACCGGTCTGTCCAATCGCCGATACTTCAATGCCTACTTCGATTCGGTGTTTGCCCGTGAATCCTCAGGGGTTGAGCACTTCTCGGTGATCCTGATCGACGTTGATTATTTTAAGAAATATAACGATCACTATGGGCATCAGGCCGGCGATGAGTGTCTGGTGCGGCTGGCGGAATGTTTTCTGCGCTGTGTGCGCCGTTCGCAGGATCTGGTTGCGCGTTACGGTGGCGAAGAATTTATCATTCTGCTGCCGAAGTCCGACCGGCGTGAAGCCATGGCGGTGGCCGAACGTATCAAGACGCAGGTGGCGGCGTTGCAAATCCCGCATGCGCAATCCGGCGTGTCGCCCTGGGTCAGCGTTAGCCAGGGCATTGCCCAGTGGCGGCCTGGCGTCGATAAGGAGCGGTTGATCGCCAGTGCCGATCGGGCGCTGTATCAGGCCAAATCTCAGGGGCGCAGCAGTTATCAGGTTGCCGACGGCTAATATAAAAAAGGCCGGGACAACTGCCCGGCCTGGCTGATGACCGCGCTTAACGGCGGCGGTAACTCTTCTGCGCGTTGTTCACCTTCACCAGATAGCGGCGAGACTCGCCGGCCGGGTGCTTGCTGGCCAACGTGGTGTACACATCGCCCGGCTGCATGCCGTTGATGATGCTGACCGCTTTGGTCCTGTCGCTTGAGAATACCCGCAGCACGCTGCCCGCGCCGCCGTTATAGGCTGTAATCACCGCATAACGCCGCGAGGTCGGGTTCTGAATACCGCCCAGATAGTTATTCTGCAAAATCGCCAGATAAGCGGTACCGGTGTCGATGTTGTTCGCCGGATCAAACAGGTAGCTGCGGCTTGGCGTGCCCCACTTGCCGCGCATCTTGAACACGTCCTTGCCGGCGGTGTGCTGCATCACCTGCATCAAACCCAGCGCATCGGAGCCGCTGACCGCATACGGGTTAAAGCTCGATTCGGTCTGCATGATAGCTAGAATCAACGACTCTTCCACACCGTATTTTTCGGCCGCTTTACGCACCATCGGCAGGTATTTGTGCGCGCGCTTGTCCAGGTGGTTGGGCACCAGTTGCACGGTGACCGAGTAGATCACATGCAGGCCGGAGGTGCGTTTTTGCAGCTTGTTCTGTACCAGATAATCGGCAAAGTGCGAGGCGCGCCATTCCCAGCGGATCGCTTCGCCATTGTTGTCCAGTACCTGGCCGTACAGGAACGGCTCTTTGCTGATCTGAATGTCATTGGCGTCGGAATACAGATCCACCGAGCTCGGATCGTCACCCATCAGCAGGGTGGTGACGATCGCCTTACGCAGGCTGTCGGCCGGATCGGTCGGAGAAATGGTTTCAAAGGTGATGGTGCCCGCATCAAAGTTGATGTGGCTGCGCGTCAGATATTGATCGGTATATTTGACGTAATCTTTCGGCCCGGCGATCAGAACTTCGTTCAGACCCCAGATGTTTTCGATGTTATGGGCGAACTGGCCCATCAGAATGTCGAAGCCGTTGGTGTCTTTAACCCAGGCTTCGTTGAACTCGTCGCTTTTTTTACCGGAACAGGAAATCAGCAAGGGTGCTATCACTAGCAAAGCTAAAATTTTCTTCATCTTAAGCCGTAATATTTTTGGGTGATGCAGGGGCCAGCGCCCGGCCCCAAAACAGATTATTCGCTCGGCGGTGTATAGCCTTCAATGTGGACGTCGTGTCCTTCAAACAGAAAACGCACCATTTCCGCTTCCAGCAGCTTGCGATCGTCCGGGTTCATCATATTGAGCTTTTTCTCGTTGATCAGCATGGTTTGCTTCTTCATCCATTCTGCCCAGGCTTCTTTCGAGATTTCGTTGTAGATGCGTTTACCGATCTCGCCCGGATACAGTTGGAAATCCTGGCCTTCGGCTTCGCGTTGCAGGTAGGTACAAAAAATGGTTCTGCTCATGCTAATTCCTCGTTGATAACGCTAACCCGTTGATAGTTTTCTTTAAAAATCATCCGAGTATAAAGATGGCTGAGCCGGGGGCTGCTTGGCCAGTTGCAGCAGCAGGCGTTCGACCGGTGCGGCCAGCCCGACCGACGGCGGCTGCGCTAAGTTATACCAGAGACCGCTGCCTTCATCCATGGTGCCGCCGACCTGCTGCACCGGCAGCCACATTGGCACGATGTCCAAATGGAAGTGACTGAATGTATGGCGAAATGCGGTTAACTGCTGCAACCGATCGTCTTTCAGACCGCGTTGTTGCAGCCAGAGTTCCAACGCCTGCCGCTCACTGAACTGCGGGAAGCAAAACAGGCCGCCCCACAGCCCGACGGCCGGTCGCTGTTCCAGCCATACACTCTGGTCACGTTGCAACAATAAAAAGTGGGCCGATTTTTCCGGCAGCGTCTGCTTGGGTTTTTTGCCAGGGTATTTCGCCCAGCTGTGATTGGCATAGGCGATACAGCCGGCGTTGAGTGGGCACAGTTCACATTTGGGTTTGGAGCGGGTGCACACCATGGCACCCAGATCCATCATCGCCTGATTGAACTGGCCGACGCCGTTAGCCGGCGTTACGTCGCTGCTGATTTGCCACAGACGATTTTCAACCTCTTTTTTACCCGGCCAGCCTTCGACCGCATAGCAGCGTGCCAGCACCCGCTTGACGTTGCCGTCGAGGATCGGATAGTGCTGGCCGAGCGACAGCGACAGGATGGCGCCGGCGGTGGAGCGGCCAATGCCCGGCAGCGCGGCGATTTGTTCAAAGGTTGTCGGGAACTCGCCGCCGTGCTGTGCGACAATGGTTTGCGCCGCCTTGTGCAGGTTCCTGGCGCGGGCGTAATAGCCGAGCCCGGTCCACAGATGCAGCACTTCGTCCAGCGGTGCTTCGGCCAGTTGGCGCACGTTCGGAAAACGTGCCATAAATCGCTGAAAATAAGGAATGACGGTGGCAACCTGAGTCTGTTGCAACATGACCTCAGAAAGCCAAACTTGATAAGGCGTCTTGTCGAGCTGCCACGGCAGGGTTTTACGGCCGTAGCGCTGGTACCAGTCAAGCACCACGTGCGAGAACTGCTGTGCTTGCATCATCATCGGGTATCGTATCAGGCTGATATTTGATGCGCGATTGCAGCATAGAGTCCGGGTGGTGTAAACCGGAACTTTCCGACGTTAAAATATGAACACTTGCTAAACCAGTCTATCTTTGCATAATGCGCGTTTCCCTAATTGGCAGCCAAACAGACAGAAAGCACTATGATTAATGACGTCATCTCTCCGGAATTTGATGAGAACGGCCGCGCGATGCGCCGTATCCGCAGCTTTGTGCGCCGCCAGGGGCGGTTGACCAAAGGCCAGCAGCACGCGCTGGAAAACTATTGGCCGGTGATGGGCGTGGAGTATCAGGCGCAGCCTGTCGATCTGACCGCGCTGTTTGGCCGCGATGCGCCGGTGGTGCTGGAAATCGGCTTTGGTATGGGCGCTTCGCTGGTGACCATGGCGGGCAACAACCCGCAGCAGAACTTTTTAGGGATTGAAGTTCATTCGCCAGGCGTCGGTGCCTGCCTGGCCGATGCCCACGAGGCGCAATTGAGCAACCTGCGGGTGATGTGCCACGACGCGGTCGAAGTGCTGGAAAACATGATCCCGGACGGCTCGCTGGATATGGTGCAGCTGTTCTTCCCGGATCCGTGGCACAAGGCGCGCCACAACAAACGCCGCATCGTACAGACGCCGTTTGTTGAACTGGTGCTGCGCAAACTGAAGGTCGGCGGCGTATTCCACATGGCCACCGATTGGCAACCCTATGCGGAACATATGTTGGAAGTGATGAACGGCGTGGCGAATTACCGTAATCTGTCGGAAAGTCACGATTACGTGCCGCGCCCGGACACACGTCCACTGACTAAATTTGAATTACGCGGCCAGCGTCTGGGACACGGCGTTTGGGATTTGATGTTTGAGAGGAAGGCATAATGGCTAACAACCGCAGTCGTCGTTTACGTAAGAAGTTGCACATTGATGAGTTTCAGGAACTGGGCTTTTCCGTCGCCTGGCGTTTCGCCGAAGGCACCGCGGTTGAGGATATCGACGGCACGCTGGACGCGTTCATTGACGAAGTGATCGAGCCGAACGGCCTGGCGTTTGACGGCAGCGGCTACCTGCAATGGGAAGGGCTTATCTGCCTGCAGAAGATCGGTCAGTGCACCGATCAACACCGCGAACTGGTCAAAAACTGGCTGGAAGCGCGCAAGCTGTCCGAGGTAAAGGTCAGCGATCTGTTTGATATCTGGTGGGATTAATCGCCCGAGATTCAGCGTTGGGGCCAGCTGCGACTGGCCCGTTATCGTTATACAGCAGAATTGTTTGAAGGTGCCTTAATGGCGCCTTTGTTTTGTCTGGAGCATGGCCTGGTGGAAATAACATTGGATAACGCGTTGCTGGAAGAGATCCTGCAACAGGTTCGCCCGCTGATCGGCAGCGGTAAAGTCGCCGATTACATCCCCGCGCTGGCTGAAGTGCCGGCCAATCGCCTGGGGATCGCCGTTTGCACCGTTGACGGCAACATGTTCCAGGCCGGCGACGCCGCCGAACGGTTTTCCATTCAGTCGATATCCAAAGTGCTCAGCCTGACGCTGGCGTTGACACGCTATCAGGAAAGCGAAATTTGGCAACGGGTCGGCAAAGAGCCGTCCGGTTTGCCGTTCAACTCGCTGTTACAGCTGGAAATGGAGCAGGGCAAGCCGCGTAATCCATTTATCAATCCCGGTGCGCTGGTGGTCTGCGACATGCTGCAAACCCGGCTCAGCGCGCCCAAACAGCGGATGCTGGAAGTGGTGCGACAATTGGCCGGTGAGGATGACCTGGCCTACGACGCCCGCGTGGCGCGATCGGAGTTCGAACACTCCGATCGCAATGCGGCGATCGCCTACCTGATGAAATCGTTTGGCAATTTTGAAAACGACGTGCTCACCGTACTGCAAACCTATTTCCACTATTGCGCGCTGCGCATGAGCTGCCAGGAACTGGCGCGCGGTTTCGTCTATCTGGCGAACCACGGCCGCGATCTGCAGGGCAATGAGGTGATCACGCCGTTGCAGGCGCGGCAGATCAATGCGCTGATGATGACCAGCGGTATGTACGACGGCGCCGGTGAGTTTGCCTATCGGGTCGGCATGCCGGGCAAGTCGGGCGTCGGCGGCGGTATTGTCGCCATCGTTCCGGACGAAATGGCGATCGTGGTCTGGTCGCCAGAGCTGGATCCGTCCGGTAACTCGCTGGCGGGAACTGCGGCGCTGGAACTGTTGTCTCAACGAATTAGCCGTTCGATTTTTTAATCCCCCGCTGTTACGGTTGGAAGGGAGTCTCAGGAGATACTATGTTGAAGAAAACCGGGTTGGCCTTGCTGTTGCTAACCGCATCACAGGCGCATGCTGCCTATCAGTGTGCCGTCAGGCCACAGGATGACGTGATTATCAGCCAACAGAATGTGCAAGTGGTAGGCACCAGCGGCAATCTGCAAATCTCACCGGATGGCGACGTGACCCGTAACGGGCAGCCGCTGACCCTCAATGATAGCCAGCGCCAGAAGGCGTTCAGCTACCAGAGCGCTCTGCGTAAGGAACTGCCGTGGATAGACAACGGCGCGCAGCAGCACCTGGAAAAAGCCCGTGTGGCGCTGGATAAGGTGATCGTCAAGGAACTGGGCAGCGACAGCAACGTACGCAATCGCCTGACCACGCTCAACCAGCAGCTGAAGCAGCAGATGAACCGCATTATCGAGCACCGCAACGACGGCTTGGCTTTCCATCATAAAGCCATCGATCAGGTCGAGCAGGATGGCCGCAATATCGTGCAGCAAAGTATGGGCGGCGTGCTGCAAGACAGTCTGAACGAAATGGGCGTCAAACAGGCGGCCAACAGCGGCGGTAACCCGTTGCAGGCGATTATGGGCAACCTGGGCGGTTTGCAAAAGGCGATTCAGAACGAGTGGAACAATCAGGAACAGGATTTCCAGAACTTTGGCCACGACGTCTGCAACCGCGTCACTGCGTTGGAAACCCAGCGTAAAGACCTGCTTAATGCCTTGAAGTAACAGCAAAGACGAGTCGCCTGGCGGCAATTTGCCGTGCTGGTTAAACTGCAATCAACCAAAGGCAGCTGTGTTGATGCCAGTGATACTGCGTTATCGCGGTTATACGATTTCGCTTGAGGGGCTTTTGCAGGGTAGGGGGATGTGACTCGTCGGCTTCACCATGCAGCTTGATGATACTACCAATAAAAAAGCGCTGAATTCTCAGCGCTTTTTGCTATCTACTCGTCCGCCAAAAACAGCTCCAGCAGCGAATTGAGGAACAGTTTGCCTGTTTCGGTGATTTGCCAGTGTTGCGCCGTTTCGACCAGATAGCCTTTCGCCAACGCGGCGTCCAGCTGCGGGCGGATGGTGCTTTCATCCAGCCCGGTATAGGCGCTGAACTCCGCACGCGGCGCGGCTTCCAACAGGCGGAAACGGTTCATAAAGAACTCGAACGGCCGATCTTCGGTTGCCACTTCATGCTGCTTGTCGAGGTATTTGCCCTGCATAAAACCGCGCGGGTGCTTGGTTTTAGCCGTCCGCACGATGCGCCCGTCGCTGAAGGTCAGTTTGCCGTGCGCGCCGCAGCCAATCCCCAGATAGTCGCCGAAGCGCCAATAGTTGAGATTGTGTTGGCACTGATAGCCCGGCTTGGCGTAGGCCGAGGTTTCATATTGCTGATACCCGGCGGCGCTCAGCAGCGCGTGGCCCTGTTGGAAAATATCCCACAGCGCGTCATCATCCGGCAGGACCGGTGGCCGCGAGCTGAACAGGGTATTCGGTTCGATGGTCAGTTGGTACCACGACAGGTGCGGTGGATTGAGGGCGATCGCCTGGCGCAGATCGTCCAGCGCTTCCGCCAGCGACTGATCCGGCAAGCCGTGCATCAAATCCAGATTAAAACTGCGCAGCCCCAGTCCGGTTGCCAGATGTGCCGCTCGCTTGGCTTCATCCGGGCCGTGAATGCGCCCCAGTCGGGTTAACTTCTCGGCGCTAAAGCTTTGTACGCCGATCGAGATGCGGTTGACACCGGCCCGTTGGTAGCCGCTGAAGCGATCGGCTTCGACGGTGCCCGGGTTGGCCTCCATGGTGATCTCGGCGTCATCGTTCACCCGAATGCGCGCGCGCACGCCATCCAGCAACGACTGCATCGCTTCGGCGCTCAACAGGCTCGGCGTACCGCCGCCGATGAAAATGGTGCCGATGCTGCGCCCGCTGGTCATCGGCAGATCGGCATCCAGATCCGCCAATAGGTGATCGACATATTCCTGATGCGGCACCTCGCCCTTCAGCGCATGCGAATTAAAGTCGCAGTAAGGGCATTTTTGCACGCACCATGGAATATGGATGTAGAGGCTGAGCGGTGGCAGTTGTACGGCATTATTGGGCATTGCGCATCGCTTCCAGCAGCAGCGTCAATGCCTGGCCACGGTGTGATACCGCGCTTTTCTCATCGCGCGACAGTTCGGCGGCGGTGCGTGACAGCGCCGGTACGTAAAAGATCGGGTCGTAGCCAAAGCCGCCCTGACCGGCGGATGCAAAGGTAATTTCCCCGCTCCAACTGCCGTGACAGACCAGCGGCGTCGGGTCTTCCGCATGGCGCAGATACACCAGCACGCAATGGAATTGCGCGCCGCGTTGGCCCTGCGGTAGGTCTTTTAATGCCACCAGCAGTTTATCCAGGTTCTGCTGGTCCGAGGCGTCTTCGCCCGCGTAGCGTGCGGAGTAAATGCCCGGCGCGCCGCCCAGCGCGTCGACCGCGAGACCGGAGTCGTCGGCAATCGCCGGCAGGCCGGTAATTTTTGCCGCGTGGCGGGCCTTCAGGATGGCGTTTTCAATGAACGTCAGGCCGGTTTCTTCGGCCGAATCCACCCCCAGTTCGGTCTGCGCCACCACGTCGAGGCCGAAGTCGGCCAGCAGGTCGGCAAGTTCGCGTACTTTCCCGGGGTTGCCGGTGGCAAGAACCACTTTTTGCATAGTCATAACCTTGAATAATTACTCTGTGTACAACGCCGCGATGGTCGGCGGTATCTGGTGCGGATGCATAATGCGTAGCTGCTTATGCCGCCCCAGTTCACCCTTTTCGATCGTCACGTTGCTTTTTGCTACTTTAAACTGCTTGGCAATAAACTTGAGCAGATGCGCATTGGCCTGGCCATCAACCGGCGGGGCGGTGATGGCGACTTTGATTTCGTCGCCATGCAGGCCAATAATCTGGTCTCGGCTGGCTTTCGGCTGAATATACAGCCTGACCACCAGCCCGTCTTGTTCAACGCTGACGGCACTCACAACAAGAACCAGATCTCACCGAACAGATCCATACCCAGATAATTGATCAGATACAGAATCAGAATCACCACCATGGCCGAAAAATCAATGCCGCCCATCGCCGGGATCACGCGGCGGATCGGCGCCATCAATGGCTCGGTCAACTGATACATCACGTAGTCGATGGCGTTGCGCCCCTGGCTGATCCAACTCATCAGCGCGCGGATAATCATCACCCAGAAGATCAGATAACCGGCGGATTTAACCAGTGAAATCAGGCCAAACAGCAGGTTGTACGGACTGAGGGAGATGGCGCCGCCCTGGATCAGCAACAGCAGCGGATACTTGATGGTCATCAGCAGGAAAGCCAGCAGCAACGACGCGCTGTCGATCGGCCCCAGCGACGGAATGATGCGGCGCAACGGGCCGACAATCGGCTGGGTGATTTTCACGACAAACTGTGAAAACGGGTTGTAGAAGTCAGTGCGCGTCCATTGCATCCAAATGCGCAACAGCAGCACCATGACGTAAAGATCAATAACCGTCTTGACCAGAAAAGTCAGCGTTAACATGTAGTGGCCCTTCTCCTATTAAAATGATTTTTCCATTTCTTGTGCACGGGCAACGGCAGCCTGCATCGCCTTGGCGACGGTGTCGGGCAGCCGTTGTTCATTCAAAACGCGCAGCGCTTCGGCGGTGGTGCCGCCTTTTGAGGTGACCTGTTCCCGCAGGGTCGACAGCGCAAGCTGTGGATTGGCCTCCACCAGGGCGGCGGCGCCGCTGGCGGCCTGTTGTACCAGCTCGCGCGCCTGCTGGCTGCTAAAGCCCATGCGTTCCGCTTCTTGCTGCATCGATTCCATAAACAGGAAGAAGTAGGCCGGCGCGCTACCGGCGGCGGCGATGACGCCGTTGATGCCGTTTTCGTCATCCACCCAGCACACCTTGCCGACCGAACCCATCAGCTCGCCGGTGAACTCGCAATCTTGCCGGCTAACCTGCGCGGGGGCGTACAGACCGCTCATGCCTTTGCCAACCAGCGAGGGGGTATTTGGCATGATGCGCACCATATTCAGGTTGTCGCCCAGCAACTGATAAAAACGGCTGACCTGGATGCCGGCGGCAATCGACAGCACCAGTTTGCCGCTAAAATCGACCTGCTGGCGCAGCGGTTGGCACACCTGTTCCATCAGCTGCGGCTTTACCGCCATTACCACCACCTCGGCCTGCTGCGCACAGTAGAGGTTGTCGTCGCTGCTAATCACGCCGTAATCGGCGGCCAGCGCATCGCGGTTTTTCGCCGAAGGCGCGCAGACGCTGATTAATTGTGCCGGATAACCGCCGTTCACCAACCCGGCGATAATCGCACGCGCCATGTTGCCGGCGCCGATAAAGGTAATCTTACGATGTTGCATTGCGTCCCTCGTTGGTTCTGTCAGGCCTGCGAATAATCACGGGCGCCAAAAATCGCGGTGCCGATGCGCACCAGGGTGCTACCGGCGGCGATTGCTGCGACCATGTCGTCAGTCATGCCCATCGATAGCGTGTCGACCTGCGGATAGTCCTGTTGCAACTGCTGGAACGCCGCGGCCATTTGGCGAAATACCGCCAGCTGGCGCGGAAAGTCGCTCTCCGGCGCCGGTATTGCCATCACACCGCGCAGCGTCAGCCGTGGCAGTGCCGCTACCGCCTGCGCCAACAGCGGCAACTGTGCCAGTTCAATGCCGGATTTGCTCTGTTCATCGCTGATATTAATCTGGATCAGCACGTTCAGCGGCGGCAGTTCAGCCGGGCGCTGATCGCTCAGCCGCTGGGCAATACGCAGCCGGTCAACCGTGTGGCACCAGTCGAAATGCTCTGCCACCAAACGGCTCTTATTGGATTGTAGCGGGCCGATAAAGTGCCATTCCAACCCGGCACCGTCGGGCAGCGCGGCGAAATGACGGATCTTGTCGACGCCTTCCTGCACGTAATTTTCACCAAATGCCCGCTGCCCGGCGGCAATGGCTTCTGCGATCGCCGCGACAGGTTTGGTTTTACTGACTGCAAGCAGCGACACCTCTTCTGGAGCACGCGCGCAGTTTACGGCTGCGGCATCAATACGCCCCCTGACATCCTGCAGGTTCTGTTGGATAGTGCTCATGATTGACCCAGGAGATTGATATGGATTTCGATGAATTAGTGGCCCTTAGTGTAAAGCATAATGCCTCCGATCTGCACCTTTGTACCGGACATCTGCCAATGTTGCGCATCGATGGCGAACTGCAACCGTTGCCGCAGGGGGAAATCCTGTCGCCGGCAGCGATACAGACCCTATGCGCCAAGCTGCTCGGCCCACAACGGCAACAGGCGTTGCAACCCAGTGGCCAGCTCGATGGCACGCTGACCAGCCGCGACGGCCGGCGACTGCGTGCCAATGCCTTTGTGCATCACGGTGGTATTTCGCTGGCGTTGCGCATGATTGCCGAGCATATCCCCCGGCTTGCCGCCTTGCAGGTGCCGGCGATTATCCCGGCGTTGACCCGGCGCGAGGACGGTCTGATCCTGGTGACCGGTGCCACCGGCAGCGGCAAATCCACTACCCTGGCGGCGATGATCGACGAGATCAATCGCCACCAGCGGCGGCACATTCTGACGCTGGAGGATCCGATCGAGTTTATTCACCACAGCCAGCGCTCGCTGATCCACCAACGTGAACTGGGGCGTGATACCCACAGCGTCGAGCTGGCCCTGCGCGCCGCGCTGCGTGAAGATCCCGACGTGATTCTGCTGGGTGAACTGCGTGACCTGATGACCATTCGCCAGGCGCTGACGGCGGCAGAAACCGGCCATCTGGTGCTGGCGACGCTGCACACCCGCAACGCGCCGCAGGCGGTGGAACGGCTGGTGGACGTGTTCCCGGCGGAAGAAAAACCCTACGTGCGCGCACAGCTGGCCGGCAGCCTGCAGGCGGTGATCGCACAAAAACTGGTGAACAAACCGGGCGGAGGGCGCACGGCGATTTTTGAGATCCTGACGGCGACGCCGGCGGTCAGCAGCCTGATCCGCGACGGCAAAATCCATCAGTTGGCCAGCGTGCTGCAAACCGGCGCGCAGTTCGGTATGCAGACCTTTGAACAGGGACTGCGACAGCGTATTGCGCAGGGAATATTATCCTGAACAGGCGCTGGCCAGGGGGAATCGGCTATTGCCGTTACGCCACGCTAACGCGAGCGTGCCACGCCAACTTATCCCAGATGCTGTTCGAACCAGCTTTCCAGTATCACCACCGCCGACGCCGAGTCGACGCTGCCCTTGTCCAGCGCGCGAAAGCCGCCGCGATCGAACAGGTGGGAACGGGCTTCTACGGTGCTCAGGCGTTCGTCGTGCAGGTCGATCTTTACTCCAAAACGCCCATGCAGGCGGTTGGCAAACTTGCGGGCGCGTTCGGTCAGCGGTTGTTCGCTGCCGTCCATGTTAAGCGGCAGACCGACCACCACCAGATCCGGCTGCCATTCCTTCAGCAGCTTTTCAATTTTTTGCCAGTCCGGCGTGCCGTCCTGCGCCTTGAAAGCTGCCAGCGCGCGCGCGGTACCGGTAATTTCCTGGCCGATGGCCGCGCCGATGCTTTTGGTGCCGAAATCAAAGGCGATGATGGTGCGGTTACTCATCAGGCGTGTCCTGCGTGATTGGCGATGCTGCGGATGTCGATGCCCAGGCGGTTGGCCGCCTCGCGCCAGCGGCTGGCTATCGGCGTGTGGAACAGGATATCGCTGTCGGCCTCGATGGTCAGCCAGACGTTTTCCAGCACTTCCTGCTCGAGCTGGCCCTTTTCCCAGCCGGCATAACCGAGAGCGACCAGCACGTCTTGCGGCTGCTCCGGCGTACCGAGGGTTTCCAGCACGTCTTTGGAGGTGGTTATCATGGTTTCCGGCGAAATCTGAATGCTTGAGCCAAAACCGGAACAGGGGGTGTGCAGGATAAACCCGCGATCGTCCGCCAGCGGGCCGCCGGCAAACACCGGTTTGTCGAGGTTGACGGCCGGATCGCGTTCGATAGGCAGAATCTGCAGTTTGCTCAGCACGCTTTCTACCGTGAACTGTTCCACGGGTTTATTGATCACCAAACCCATGGCGCCTTCTTCGTTGTGCTCGCAGATATAAATCACCGAACGCTTGAAGCGGGGATCCTGCATGGTTGGCATGGCAATAAGAAAGTGGTGCTGTAAATTCATGGTGATAAAAGGATTCGATCCATTGGCAGTTTAACAGCCGTCAGTATGCGGCTAAAAGGCGGTGAAGTCACGACAGCGGGCGACATCCATCGCCCGTATCATGGTCACATTAACGTGCGGCAAGGCGCTTTTCGATGGCGTCCATCAGCATCCCGGTAATCGAAACCGGGAAGGCGGCTTCGATCTCGCGCGCGCAGGTCGGGCTGGTAACGTTGATTTCCGTCAGACGGTCGCCAATGATATCCAGACCAACGAAAATCAGCCCCTTTTCTTTCAGCGTCGGTGCTACCGCGCGGGCGATTTTCCAGTCGCTTTCGCTCAGCGGGCGCGCTTCGCCACGGCCGCCGGCCGCCAGGTTGCCACGGGTTTCCCCTTGCGCCGGGATGCGCGCCAGGCAGTAGGGCACCGGTTCGCCGTCCACCACCAGAATGCGCTTATCCCCTTCCTTGATGGCCGGCAGGAAGTTCTGCGCCATGCAGAAGCGGCTGCCGTGTTCGGTCAGCGTTTCGATGATCACCGACAGGTTGGGATCGTCCTGCTTGACGCGGAAAATCGAGGCGCCGCCCATGCCGTCCAGCGGCTTGAGAATGATGTCGCCATGCTGCTGATGAAACTTGCGGATATGTGCCGCGCTGCGGCTGACCAGCGTATCCGGCGTCAGTTCCGGGAACCAGGCGGTGAACAGTTTTTCATTGCAGTCGCGCAGGCTTTGCGGCTTGTTGACCACCAGCGTGCCTTTGACTTCCGCGCGCTCAAGAATATAGGTGGCATAAATATATTCGGTATCAAACGGCGGATCCTTGCGCATCAGGATCACGTCCAGATCCTGCAACGCCAGATCCTGTTCGCTGCCAAAGCTGTACCAGCTTTCCTTGTCTTCCTTGACCGCCAGCTGTCGCGTGCGGGCACGGCCGTCGCCGGCGTGCAGATAGAGATCGTTCATCTCCATGTAGTGCAGTTCCCAACCGCGGCGCTGGGCTTCCAGCAGCATGGCGAAACTGGTGTCTTTCTTGATATTGATGGATGCGATAGGGTCCATCACGATGCCGAGCTTAATCATTCTTTCTCTTCTCCTTAACCCAGATCGCCAAAACGCACCTGCAATGCGGTGATCGCGGTGAGCGCGGTGGTTTCTGTACGCAGAACGCGTGGCCCCAGCAGGATATCAGTAAATCCATGCGCTGAGGTCATCGCAATTTCGTCGGCGGATAGGCCGCCTTCCGGTCCAATCAACAGGCGAACGTGATTCACCGGCAACGCCAGCGTATTGATGCTGTGGCTGGCGCGCGGGTGCAGATTCAGCTTCAGGCTGTCGTCCTGCTCGGCGCACCAGGCCTCCAGCGGCATCGCCGGGCGAATATCCGCAATGCGGTTGCGGCCGCACTGTTCGCAGGCGGCAATGGCGATTTTTTGCCACTGTTGCAGTTTCTTGGCCAGGCGCTCGCCATCCAGCTTTACCCCGCAACGTTCCGAGAACAGCGGGGTGATGGTATTGACGCCCAGCTCGATGGATTTCTGAATGGTGAATTCCATCTTTTCGCCGCGCGAAATCACCTGCCCCAAATGCAGATTGAGCGGCGACTCGCGATCTTCCTGCCGTCCGGCACCGATCTGCACCTGAACGCTTTTTTTATCCACCCGCGTGATTTCAGCGTCGAACACCTGGTTGCTGCCGTCAAACAGTTGCAGCAATTGGCCTGGACTCATGCGCAGTACGCGACCAACGTGGTTGGCCGCGTCTTCGCTCAGGACGATTTCCGTATCGGAACGCAGCGGCTCCGGGTGATGAATGCGAGGTATACGCATAGATTTTTCTGACCCATAGATAAAAGATTCGGCGGGCAGCAATAGTGCCAGCACCGATGCAGCTTCAAATATGCAGGGTATAGTAGGTCAGCCCTTTTGTCGCTGACAAGCCTGTTGAATATACGGGTTGCGGTTACCCTGTACCTTAGCGATGCGTGCCTCGCGCTGACATTCCCACTGGCTCACCGGATATTGACGGTTCCAGACCTCAAACAGCTGGGTCTGCTGGCGTGACAGGCGCAGATGATAACGATCGCGCATGTAGAAGTAGGTGCGGGCAATGGCGCCGCGTGCACGCGCCGGCGGTTCGGCCTGCTTGTGCTTGAAGTCGACCTTCATTGGGCACTGGCCATACTGGCCTTCGCCGCCGCGCCATTGGCTGTACATGAAGTTGTTGCGATCGCCGTTGACCTCGCCAATCGCCGGTTGCAGGTTATGCAGATCGGTTTCTATCTGACGGTAGACCGGATCGCGATTGCAGTTTTTGCGCCCGCCATCCTGCCAGCATTGCAGCTGGTGGCCGAACTGCCAGGCAGGCACCACGTGCTCCCATTCAATGCGCCCGGCACGCTGGGCGTTTTTACGCGGCTGGTAACCACAAGCGTTGAGATCGGGGAGGCCTTTTTTGCCGTGCCAATTGATTTTACATCCGCAGTAAAAGCTGCCGGGGGCGTCCTGATTGATTTTGGCTGCCGCGGCTTTGGCTTGTGAAAAGTTGTTGATACCGTGCGCCTGTACCGCGCCGGAGATAAAAATGACTGCGAACAAAATTTTGCGAAGCATATTCCAAAACAGCTCAAATTTGGCAAAGCAGGCAGGGTAACGGAAGTTATCGACAGGAGCAAATCTCGCAATATGCTTGTTTTAACTTATAAATCGTTTAACTCATGCGTTTCGCCAGCGATAAATCTTAGTTTATCGCCGCAGCGGCGGCAGCGGTATTCGCTTTCACCGCGCAACACCCGGTTATGGCGGCGCACCGTCAACTGATGCCGTTGGCAAGCGCATTGATAAGGAAAGGTTTTGCTCTGTACCGATGCGGTTTCAAAACCATGGGTGCGGCTGGCGGGGACGCGCAACACGCTTTCCATCATCCAGCGCCATTCACTGCCGTGCGGTGCCACGCGGCCAAAACGCCGGAATACCAGCAGGTGCGCCAGTTCATGCGGCACCACCTCATCGATAAAGGCGTGCTGATTTTCCAGCAGTAGCACCGGGTTGAGGCGGATTTCCCAGGCTTGCAGCCAGGCGGTGCCCGCGCTGGTGCCGCGTTGCTGGTAAACGATCTTGGGTTCGGCAAATTCTTCGGCAAAATGCTCTGCCGCCAGCCGCAGTTTTTCTCGCAGACAGCGCATTACCGCCTGTTGCAGCGCTATGGGGATTCTTACTTTGTTCATTGCCGCTAGCATAGGCCAGGCGAGCGTTCCAGACAATATCCCATCAATAATGATAACCCGATCGATAACCACAGATTGTAATCAAGGTGTTAACTGCGGGATAATAATTCGTGCTTGATGAGTCTGTACCCGCAGTTCTCAATGGATGAGGTTGAAAAAACTTGGCCAGTAGCAATTCCTTACCGTTAAAGGGGTTATTTTGCGATTTTGCGCAATAACCGACTCGCTGAAAATACGTAAGGTAAGGTGAGTTTTTTTGACGCAGCGAACCCGAATTACGCGCTGAAAGTGTGAATTTAACGCAGCTGATGTTGCAAGTGAGAGATAAATGTCGAATAAACCGTTCCATTATCAAGATCCGTTCCCGCTGAAGAAAGACGATACCGAATACTATCTGCTGAGCCGCGACCACGTTACCGTTGCCGAATTCGAAGGGCAGGAAATCCTCAAAGTCGCCCCGCAAGCCCTGACCCTCCTCGCCCAGCATGCCTTCCACGACGCGTCGTTCATGTTACGCCCGGCGCACCAGCAACAGGTGGCCGACATCCTCGCCGATCCGGACGCCAGCGAAAACGATCGCTACGTTGCGTTGCAATTCCTGCGTAACTCGGAAATCGCCGCCAAGGGCATTTTGCCAACCTGCCAGGATACCGGCACGGCGATTATCGTCGGCAAAAAAGGCCAGCGGGTGTGGACCGGCGGCGGTGATGAAGAGGCGCTGTCGCGCGGGGTGTACAACACCTATATCGAGGACAACCTGCGTTATTCGCAAAACGCGGCGCTCGACATGTACCAGGAGGTCAACACCGGCAGCAACCTGCCTGCGCAGATCGATCTGTACAGCGTGGACGGCGATGAATACAAATTCCTCTGCATTGCCAAAGGCGGCGGTTCGGCCAATAAAACCTACCTGTATCAGGAAACCAAGGCGCTGCTGTCGCCGGGCAAACTGAAGGATTACCTGGTCGACAAGATGCGTACGCTGGGGACCGCGGCGTGCCCACCCTACCACGTGGCGTTTGTCATCGGCGGCACCTCGGCGGAAGCCACGCTGAAAACGGTGAAGCTGGCATCTACCAAATATTACGATGGGCTGCCGACCGAAGGGAACGAACACGGCCAGGCGTTCCGCGACGTTGCGCTAGAGGCCGAGTTGCTGAAGGAAGCGCAAAACCTCGGTCTGGGGGCGCAGTTCGGCGGTAAATACTTTGCACACGACATCCGCGTAGTGCGACTGCCGCGCCACGGCGCCTCATGTCCGGTCGGTATGGGCGTTTCCTGTTCCGCTGACCGTAACATCAAGGGCAAAATCAACCGCGACGGCATCTGGCTGGAAAAACTGGAGCATAACCCAGGCAAATACATCCCGCAGGAACTGCGGCAGGCCGGGGAAGGCGAAGCCATTAAAGTGGATCTGAACCGACCGATGGGCGAAATCCTCAAGCAGCTGTCGCAATATCCGGTGTCGACTCGCCTGTCGTTGAGCGGCACCATTATTGTTGGCCGTGATATTGCTCACGCCAAGCTGAAAGAGCGCCTGGATCGCGGCGAAGGTTTGCCGCAGTACGTCAAGGATCACCCGATTTACTACGCCGGCCCGGCCAAAACGCCGGATGGCTACGCCTCCGGTTCTCTGGGGCCAACCACCGCCGGGCGGATGGACTCCTATGTCGATCTGCTGCAATCGCACGGCGGCAGCATGATCATGCTGGCGAAGGGCAATCGCAGTCAGCAGGTGACCGACGCCTGTCACAAGCACGGCGGTTTCTATCTCGGGAGCATCGGCGGTCCGGCGGCGGTACTGGCGCAGCAGAGCATCAAGAGTCTGGAATGCATGGAATACCCTGAACTGGGGATGGAAGCGATCTGGAAAATTGAAGTAGAGGATTTCCCGGCGTTCATCCTGGTGGATGACAAGGGCAATGACTTCTTCCAGAAGATCCAAAGCGCGCAGTGCGCGCGCTGTGTGAAATAAGACGCATAAAAAAGCCGCCCGGCAACGGGCGGCAGAGGCACAGAATCGGCGGTTGACGCGGATTAGCGAGAGCCAATCTCGCGCAGCGGTTTGCCCGCCATCAGATTGCGTTCGATGTGTTCCAGCGAAATGCTCTTGGTTTCCGGGATCAGCACGATGGTCAGGACGATAAAGATCAGATTAAGCGCAGCGTAGACCCAGAAGGTATGCGCGCTGCCCAGGCTGTTTAGCATGGTCAGGAAGGTTGCGCCGACGATCATATTGGCAATCCAGTTGACGGCGGTCGAACAGGTAATACCGAAGTCACGACCTTTCAGCGGCTGTATTTCCGAGCACAGCACCCAGATCAGCGGGCCGGCGCTCATGGCGAAGCCGACGATAAACATCAGCAACATCAGGACGGCGAAATACTGTGCCGCCGGCGTTGCCATACCGATGCTCATCATGGTGCCGAGCACGCCCATGCCGATAGCCATCACCAGGAAGCCCAGCTTCAACGTCGGTTTGCGCCCCCAGCGGTCAACCAGCCCGATGGCGATAAAGGTGGCCAGCACATTGACCAGCCCAACGATCACCGTTCCCCACATCTGCTGTGCGGTGCTGGCAAAGCCGGCCAGGTCGAAAATCTTCGGCGCGTAGTACATGATCACGTTCATGCCGGTGAACTGTTGCATCACCTGTAGCAGAATGCCGAGGTAGACCGCGCGGCGGAAGTTTTTGTTATCTTTGAACAACGCCCAGCCACTTTGCTTGATCTTCAGACTTTCGCGGATCTCATCCAGCTCGGCTTTGGCTTGCGCGCTGGTATCACGCAGCATTTCCAGTACCTGGTGCGCTTCGGCATCGCGGCCGCGCGACGCCAGCCAGCGTGGGCTGCGTGGCAGAAAGAACACGCCCACCAGCAACAGCAGGGCGGGGATAGTGATGATGCCGAGCATCCAGCGCCATGAACCGCTGTAGCTGAAGGCGGTATCCGACAGGTAGGCTGCCAGAATGCCGATGGTGATCATCAATTGATACATTGAAATCATGCTGCCGCGAATGCGCTCCGGGGCAATTTCCGACAGGTACAATGGCGCGGTGAATGACGCGATGCCTACCGCCAGACCGAGCAGCACGCGCGAAACCAGCAGCACGTCGACGTTTGGCGCGAAGGCGGAACACAGAGAGCCGGCGACAAACAGCACCGCGCCAATCATCAGGCTGTATTTACGACCCAGACGGAAGGACAGCCAGCCGCTGCCCACGGCACCGACCGCCGCGCCGAACATCATCGAGCTAACCACCCACTCTTGCTGCTGAGAGGTGATCTGGAATTCATGGGTAATAAACGGCAGAGCGCCAGCGATCACGCCGATGTCCAGCCCAAACAGCAAGCCGGCCAATGCTGCCAGAAAACAGACAAAAAAGGTCAATTGGGCATTGGTGCGGCCCTTGCCTGCGGAAGTTTTACTCATAACGCCTCCGAATGAAACTTGGTGAAACTGCTTTGGTCGCTATGTTATTGATCCTGCGGCTGGTTAAAAGTGCGCCTGATCACATTAATGTAATCGCTTACATTAATGGCGTATTTTGAGATGATTTCAATAGGTGATTAATTGTTAATCGGTATGCCATGCGGATTGGAAGATATAAAAAAGCGCAGAAAGCCATGTAAACGTTTTCAATTGAGGAAGGTAACCAAGTGGCCGCGGGAATCGCCCGCTGTCAGCGGGCTCAGACGTGGGTGCGGTTTTTTTGCTGCACGATGTCGGCCATCACCGCCAGGGCGATTTCCGCCGGGGTTTTACTGCCTAGCGGCAGGCCGATGGGCGCATGGATACGCTCGAGATCCTGTGGCGTAAATTCGGCGATCTGTTGCAGCCGTTGTCGGCGACGGGCGCTGTTGTGCTGCGATCCCATGGCGCCGATGTAAAACGCCGGGGTATGAATGGCTTCCATCAACGTCAGGTCGTCGATGCGCGGATCGTGGGTCAGTGCGACCACGGCAGTATTGGCATGGCAGCCGCCTTGTTCAATAAACCGCGCTGGAAACTGCTGTAGCAGCGTAACGTCGGCCGGTAACTGGTTGGCGAAGTTGTCCAATGCATCAGGGCGGTTTTCGCATACCAGAACTTCAAAGCCTAACGCGCGGGCAAATTCGGCGCAAAACAGCGCCACGCTGGACAGACCGGCGATCAGCAAGCGTGGCGCGGCGGCGATATGCAAGATAATCTCCCGATCCTGTCGCACCACCTGCGTCGCGCTGGTGAACTCGGTGACCTCCAGCGTGCTGCAGGCGTTGGGCAAGCGCAGTCGTTTCACCAGTGCATGATGCCCATCCAGTGCCGCGGCAATTTGCGCCAGATAGCGCATGCTGGCATCGCCGGCCGGCAGGTATTCGATCAACACATCCAACACGCCGCCACAGGGGAGCGCGACGTTGGGCGTCAACCCCCCCTCACCGTAACGGATCACCTGGCTGGCAGCCTGATAGTCACCCTCGCCGATGCGGCGTAGAAAATCCTCCTCCACGCAGCCACCGGATAACGAACCGCAATAATGGCCGTCGCGCGTCGCAGCCATCAGTGCGCCGGGAGAGCGAGGCGATGAACCATAGGTGTTCAACACGGTACACAGCCACACAGGTTGCTGTTTAAGCCAGCTTATCGCCTGGCTGACGACGGTAATATCGAGGTGTTGCATCGGCTATTCACTCGCTGGCGGAGAGCTGAGACGGAAAATCAATATCCTGCATGATGTCCGCCGAATCAACAGAAAACAGATGGACCTGCTGGCCATGCAGCAGGCTACGCCCGCCGTCGTCGCCATGCAACGCACACAACGGCGCGCGCAACGCGGCAGAAAAACCCACCGGATGTCCCGGACGTTGAGCGAAACAGGGGCGTGCGATGGCGTATTGTCGCAGCGCGGCCGCGGTCTGGATGAAAATCTGCGGTGTGACAAACGGCATGTCCGCCAGATGGATCAGCCAACCGTCCCAGCGTGGCGTGGCGGCCACGCCGGCAGCGATCGAATCGCCCAGACCGGGGCTGGCCAGCAGCGTGACGGCGATCTGATGTGCGGCGCAAACCCGTTGCACCGGCAGATTGTCCGGCCGGGTAACCACCTGAACCGGCATACCGGAAGCCAGCGCCTGGCTCAGCGTTTGTTCAAATACCGTTACGTTGCCAAGTAATGCGTTCAGCTTATTACCGCTGCCACCAGCGCGAGTAAACCGCGTGCCGCGCCCGGCGGCGGCGATCACAATGCCTATTGTCATTTTCGCCCGCTCTCATTTGCGCAAGTTATATTTACCACACAAACCGTATGTGTTTTGTATATGTATTTTTGTTGAAAACAAGATGTTAATCATCACATGATTCTAGCGATAAGCATATGCTTATGTCGTCTAAGGCAACGGTATTCACGTTTGCGCAACAACACCACTAAAAATACTATAAAGAACCAAGGGATATTTATGAGCAATTTTAACCCGTCACGGCGTCGCTTTATTAAAAGCGCAGTGATAGCGGGGGTAGCCGTTTACCTCGCGCCACTTTACAGCCGCGCTTATGCCGCGCTGTTCGAACAAAAAATCCTTCAGTCGCCCGCATGGGATGCCCAGCAAAAACGTATCCGCTTCCGTATTGACGGCCGCGCAAAGGTGATGGGCCATAAGGTGTTCGCGCGCGACATTCGCGCAGTGGATATGCCGCACTGGCCACAACGGCAGGCGCATGCCTTTGTCCTGCGCGTCACCAAGGCCGACCGATTGTTCGACGGCGTCGACCTGTCGCTGCTGGGGGAGGAGTTGCAGCCGGATCGGCTGGTTACCGCAGACGATCTGGCGCGCGACGGACTGGCGTTGCCGGCATTTTACGGCGACGACATGTTGTTGCCGCGTGGTAAAACGCCGGCCTATCTCGGCCAGGCGGTGGCTATTCTGATCTATCACGACTTTGCCCGCTTCCGTTTCGCCAAAGACGCGCTGAAGTTCCGCGATGAGGTTATCCGATACGGTGCGCAAACCGGCCCGTTGGCGCGCGATCCGTGGGGCTCGTTCCGTTACGTGCGCATCGGCGGTGCGCAGCCGTTCGACGACGACCGCTTCTCCAGCCTCAAGGATAGCCCGATCTTCCCGATCGGGATGCGCAAACACCTGCCGGTCTGGCCGGAAGGGCGCGACGGCGGCAAGCTGGATCAGGAGGGCATGCATTACGCCGGGCTGATCGCCGATGAGTTGCGCTCGCCGCCAGCGGATTGGCTGGTGATGTCGCGTCGTTACACTACGCAGTCGATTGATACCGCTGCGCTGGAACCGGACAACGCCAACGGCTGGTACGACAGCGCGACGCAAACGCTGCATCTGGTGGTACCGACCCAGTCACCACAGGAAGTGGCCGCGGAAATGCCGCGCATGTTGGCGCAGCACAATCCGCCGCTGAAGCAGTTGATTCTGCACCCGTGCTACACCGTGGGTTATGGTTCAAAAGATCACTGTAACTTCCCGTATTACGGCGCGGTGGCGGCGATGTACGGCGACGGTCATCCGGTGCGGTTGGCCAATGACCGTTTTGAACAGTTCCAGACCTCATTGAAGCGCCACGCGTTTGATATGCACTACACCATTGCGGTGAACCGGCAAACCGGCGTGCTGCAATCCTTCCACGGCGAAATGACCGCTGACGGCGGAGGCCGCAGCAACTTCACGCCGTCGGTGGTGATGGTGGGGGCGACCGCTGCGCAGTCGATCTATTACTTCCCGAAAAGCGATCTGTCGTCGGTTGGCCTGGCGTCACGCGCCATTGATGCCGGTTCGGCGCGCGGTTACGGCACGCTGCAAAGCATGGCGGCAACCGAAATGATGGTGGACGAACTGGCTGCCGAACTGCAGATCGATCCGATCGAGTTCCGTTTGCGCAACGTGTTGAAGTCCGGCATGAAGAATACCCAGGGGGCGATCCCGGCCGGGGCGATCCGCGCGGATGAAGTGCTGGAAAAGGCCGCGCAGCACCCGATCTGGCTCAAGCGTCGCGAACGCAAAGTCGAATTTAACGCGCAGCATCCCGGCAAGCGCTACGGCGTTGGCTTTGGCTGCGTGCAGAAGGATTTCGGCACCGGCGCGGAAACCTCTTTCGCCCGGGTTGAACTGAGCGAAGACGGTCGCATTACGTTGCACCATAGCGGCGCTGAAATGGGCACCGGCATGTCTACCTCCCAGTCGGTGCTCTGCGCTCAATGGCTGGGAAAACCGGCCGATGAAGCGCATTTTTCGGTGACCGACTGGTCACTGTTGCCGATGGTGACCAGTGGCGATCCCTATCTGATGTCGCAGCAGCAACAGGACGCGATGCAGGCCAATCCGCAGTGGACGCCAAGTTATTGCTCGCCCTCCAGCGCCAGTAACTCGGCGTTTTATTTCTCTCACAGTACGCGCGAAGCGGCGCGGCTGGTGTTTGAACATGGCCTGTGGCCGGCGGCGCTGGCCATTTGGCAGTCCGGCATCGGTGGCGGCCAGGCTGCGCCGCTGGTGGTGCGCAAAGAAGACGCCCGCTGGGTGGAAGGCGGTTTGACCGCCGCCGGTATGCAGGTACTGCCGCTGGAGATGTTGGCGAAAAAGGCTTTTCAACTGGGCGGCGTCACCGGTGCGGTGGTACATGTGTTCAACCGCTGGCAGTGGGCCGAAGCCGAGTTCAACCTGGGTAATCAGCGCCAACGGCTGCCGATTGACGGCCTGGCCTTGCGTCAGGCCGGCGGCGACTACCGTACGCTGGCGCGTGAGCAGGTTTATTACCCGCCAACCCAGCGCAATAACGCCGCCGTGACTTACTACAGCGCGGTCGGCACGCTGGTGGAGGTAGCGATAGATATCGCCACTGGCCGGGTAGAATTGCTGAATCATCATTCGATCATGGAGTGCGGCAACCTGATTGTGCCGGAACTGGTGTCCGGCCAGCTACAGGGCGGTGTTGCGATGGGTATCGGCCATGCGCTGCACGAATATTTACCGTTGTACGAAGACGGGCCGGGTAACGGAACCTGGAACTTCAACCGTTATCACCTGCCGCGCGCCAGCGATGTGGCGGTTTGGCAACAGACCGACCATATCCTGCCTGCGCTGTCGGAAACCGATCCGCCGAAGGGCATGGCGGAAGTGGTGATGATCCCGGTGGTGGCCGCGTTGGTCAACGCCATTGCCGACGCCACCGGCCATCGTTTCCGTGATTTACCTGTCCGTGCCGAGAATATTCGTGAGGTATTACCATGAGCATCAAAACCCAGCCAATCACCCTGACCATCAATGACAAACAGTACGGCCCGCTGGAAGTGCCGGAAGGGCTGATGATGATCGATTTTCTGCACGAATATCTCGATCTGACCGGTTCACGCCTTGGCTGCGGTCAGGGCATCTGCCATGCCTGCGTGGCGATCGTCGACCACCCGAGCGGTAGCAGTGAAGAAGTGCGTACCTGCATTACCGGCGCGCATTTCTTCAACGGTAAAAAAGTCCGCACCGTTGAAGGCCATGCGAAAGTGGACGAACAGGGCGCAGTGACGCTCTCGCCGATTCAACAGGCGTTTCTTGACCATTACAGTTTCCAGTGCGGTTACTGCACGCCGGGCTTTGTTAACGCTGCGACCCTTTTTGTGGAAAAACTGCAGCGAGAGCCGATAGCTCGCGAGGCGCTGGAAGCGGCGATTGAACAGGCGCTGGATAGCCACATCTGTCGCTGTACCGGTTATGTTCGCTATTACCAGGCGGTACGCGAGGTGGTATTGAACACGCCAGGACTGCTGAAGGAGACGGCAAAATGAAAAAACGTCTCGCTTTGTCGGTGGTGTTGCTGGTGATTATCGTGGTAGCGGTGCTGTGGTGGCGGGAAAACCGCAGCTACGACGGGGCCGCACAAAACGTAACGGCCAATGCGCAACAGCTTGAACGCGGGCGCTATCTGACGCGGGCGGCAGACTGTGCGGCATGCCATACCGCCGACGGCGGCGCGCCGCTGGCCGGAGGCTATCCGCTGGCAACGCCGTTCGGCACCCTCTATGGCAGCAACCTGACGCCGTCGGTCGAGCACGGTATCGGCCGCTGGACCAAAGACGACTTCTTCCTGGCATTGACCCAGGGCGTTGCGCCGGGCGGCCGACATCTGTATCCAGCGATGCCGTACACCTCGTATAAGGGCATGACGCGCCAGGATTCGGATGATATCTACGCCTATCTGATGACGCGTCCGGCGGTGGATGTGGCTACGCCGAACAACGACCTGCCGTTCCCGCTCAATCAACGCATGGCGCTGATTGGCTGGAATCTGCTGTTCCGCAATAGCGATCCGTTGCCGGCCAGCTCGCAAGGGCAATCGGCAGACTGGCAGCGCGGCCGCTATCTGGCCGACGTGCTCGGCCACTGCGGCGAGTGCCATACGCCGCGCGGCGCTCTGGGCCAGATGACGCTGGACCACGCCATGCAGGGCGGCGACCTGGGGCGTTTCATCGCGCCGGACATCACGCCGAACGGGCTGGCGCAACGTGGCTGGACGCCGGCGGATCTCAGCCGCTTCCTTGCCAGCGGTTTGGCGCCGCAGGGATCTGCCTTCAGCGAAATGCATATGGTGGTGGATCTCAGCACGCAGCATTTGACGGCGGAGGATCAGCGGGCGCTGGCGACCTACCTGATGGGTGATCGGCCGCCGCCGGCGGTGGTAGCCAAAATTGGTCAGGGTGATGATGCCGGTCGGCGCACCTATCTGGATCAATGCGCTGGCTGCCACGCCCGCGACGGACAGGGTAAGCCGCACGTAGCGGTGGCAATGCGTGGTAATGCCACGCTGCGCCAGGCGGATGGCAAAAACCTGATCGTCTCGGTACTGGATGGCTTGCCGGCACAGCAGTTCCCCAATGGCGAAAGCATGCAGAGCATGCCGGGTTTTGGCCAGCGACTGGACGATGCGCAAGTGGCGGAGCTGGTGAATTATCTGCGTGTGACCTGGGGCGGGCTGCCGGCGGATATCACCGCCGAACAGGTGAAGGCATTGCGTAACGCGCATTAAGTGGCGGGGCGCCGCAACGGCGCCCCGCAGTCTGTTAGTGATTATCTGCCGGTGGTACGCCAAACACCGGCATGCCTTGCCGATCCCATGTCAACGGTTTGATCCGCGTATGCCGGTTCGGGTCATACAGCGGATCGCCATCGATTTCCGTGTAATTGCGCGCGTGGTATACCAGCACGTCGTTGCCGTCCTCATCAACGGTAAAGCTGTTGTGGCCTGGGCCGAACTGACGGTGCTCATAGCTGGTGCGAAACACCGGTTGCGGTGATTTATGCCACTGCGCCGGATCGGTGATGTCGCTGTCGATATCGGCCCATAACAGACCGATGCAGTAGTTTTCGTCGGTGGCGCTGGCGGAATAGCTGATAAACAGCCGCTGGCCGTGCACTATCGCCGCCGGGCCTTCGTTAACCCAAAAGCCGACGGTTTCCCACGGCAGCTCGGGCTTGCTGAGCATCACCGGTTCGCCTTGCAACGTCCATGGGTTGGCCATTTCGGCCAGGTAGAGGTTGGAATTGCCACGTATGGCCGGATCTTTCTGTGCCCATAAATAGTAGTGTTTGCCGCGATGGGTAAAGTGGGTGGCATCCAGCGAGAAACTGTCGATATGACTGTAAATGCGGCCTTTTTCCTGCCATTCCCCGCTCAGTGGATCCGCGTCACGGCACTCCAGCGCGAACATGCGATGCTGGAACAGGCCGTCGGCAATCTCCGGACTGTGCGCAGCGGCAAAGTAGATGTACCACTTGCCGTCGATAACATGCAGTTCGGGCGCCCAGATCAGCGCGCTCATTGGCCCACTGGCAGGTTTGCGCCACACCACCGTTGGCGTTGCCTGCGCCAGTTCGCTCAGGCTGGCGGCGCGGCGCAGTTCCAACCGATCGTATTCCGGTACCGAGGCGATAAAGTAATAGTAGCCGTCGCTATGGCGAACAATATACGGGTCGGCACGCTGTTCAATCAGGGGGTTGGGATACTGTTTCATCTCTGGTTCCTTACGGATGTTTGGCTTCAAGCTGTTGCTCGCGGTAGTCGGCCAGCTCCTGGTAGTTGGTGCGGCGCTTTTCCAGATCGATCTGGATTTGCTTCATCAGTTCACGGTCCACCTTCAGCAGTCGCACGACGCCGGCGGTGATCAGATAGCCGATGCCGGGGATCACGGTGAACAGCAATACGATGCTGTTGAGCGCACTGGCGCTTTGGCTGGCCGCATCGGCCTGGTAGCCGGAAAACGACATCAGGAAACCGACCATGGCGCCGGCTACCGCCAGACCCACCTTCAGGAAGAACAGGTTGCCAGAGAAGCTGATGCCGGTAATGCGTTTGCCGGTCTTCCATTCACCGTAGTCGTCGACGTCCGCCATCAGCGACCAGTGCAGCGGCGACGGGATCTGATGCAGGATGTTCAGCAGGAAGTAAGCCGCGACGATAAACCACGTCAGCTGTGGATTAAAGAAATAGAACCCGCATGAAAACAGCGCCAGTGCGATATTGGTCCAGAAGAACACCTTCAGCTTGCAGAATCGGTCGGTAAGCGGCTTGGCCAGCGCGCTGCCGAGCATCATACCGACCACCCCCAGGCTGATGAACAGGCTGGCGAACGAGGCCGACTGTTGCATGACGTAGGTGACGTAATACATGGTGGCCGCCATGCGAATAAAGCCGGGGCAGACGTTACAGAAGGTCAGCAGCAGGATGCGCACCCATTGATCGTTTTTCCACACGTCTTTCAGATCGGCTTTCAATGCGTCATGGGTGGGCACCGCCGGGCGAATGCGTTCTTTCACCGTGGCAAAGCAGAACAGGAACATGAACAGCGCTATCAGCGCCAGCACGCCCATCGCCATTTGATAGCCGCGCGCCTTGTTGTCGCCGCCGAACCATTCGGCCATTGGCAGTAGCGTCATGGACAGGATCAGCGTAGCGATGCCGACCATGATAAAGCGATACGACTGGCAGGAGACGCGCTCGTGCGGATCGGCGGTAATTACGCCGCCCAGCGAACAGTAGGGAATATTGATGGCGGTGTAGGTCAACGACATCAGAAAATAGGTGGCAAAGGCGTATACCACTTTACTGTCATAGCTCCATTCCGGCGTGGTGAACATCAGCACGCTGAACAGCACATAGGGCAGCGAAACCCACAGTAGCCACGGGCGAAAACGCCCCCAACGGCTCTGGGTACGGTCGGCAATAGCTCCCATGATCGGGTCGGTGACCGCGTCGAGCACTCGCACCGACAGCAGCAATATGCCGACCAGGGCCGGCGTCAGGCCAAAAATGTCAGTGTAGAAGTAATTGAGGAATAACATGATTGCACCGCCAATCATGTTACAACCGGCATCTCCCATGCCATAGCCGATCTTTTCTCTTACCGAAAGGGCAGTGCTGTTCATGGACATTCTCTCCGCGCTGGCAGGATCTGACTGAATGGCAACGATTATTGCCTTGCTCGGCGGCGAGTCATCAGGAAATCATGGTTATTGAGATGGACAAACCTGCCATGGCGGAAGAAGTGTGAGCTTGTTAGCAAACTTGACCCGGAGAAGGGACGGCAGAAGCCGGTATTCCCTAGACGAGAACACGGCGTGAGCCGTGTTTTTTCAGGATGGCGTGGGCATTCAGTGGCTCACGATATGGGAACTGCCGAGACGGTGTCCCGGTTTGAAAGCGTATTCACGGGACGACCAGGCGATGGCGAACGCAACGGCCAGCAGGATCAGCAATGCCCAGGGGAAAACGCTGGCCTCCCAGGTATCAAGCAGCATGCCGCCGATCACGCCGCCGCCGGCGATCGCCGAGTTCCAGGCCACCACATTCATGGAGAGCGCTACGTCAGCGCCGTCTCCCGCCGCATCGGCCAGCGCGGTTTGCAACAGGGTTGCCGCACCGCCGAACGTGATGCCCCAGACGATCACCCCCAGATAAATCACGGCGGTATCTTGCGCACCGACGCCGAAGGCGAACGCGGTGAGCGCGAAGGCGGCGAGACTGGCCAGTACCGTGGTGCGCAGGTGGCGCTCCACCAGCCGGCCGGTGATCCAGATGCCGGCGAGCGCCGCTGCGCCGAAGGCGAACAGCACCAGATCGGTTCGGTCAGCCATTCCCGCCGGCGCGATAAACGGAGCGATATAGGTATAGAGAATGTTGTGAGCAAGCATCCAGGTGATTACCACCGCCAATACCGGGCGTACGCCGGGCGTGGTGAAGACCCGGCGCAGCGGCATGTGTTGATGGGCGGACTGGCCGGGGTAATCGGGGACTTTGGCGTATACCCAGACGATCAGCAGCAGCGTCAGGGCCGACATGATCCAGAATGCGCTGCGCCAGCCGATAGTCGATCCCATGAAGGTCCCCAGAGGCACCCCCAGAGAGAGAGCGATTGGGGTTCCCACCATGGCGATGGCCAGAGCGCGTCCTTGCTGATAAGGCGCGACCATCCGCCGGGCGTAGCCGGCCAGCAGGCTCCAGGCCAGCCCTGCGGCGACGCCAGCAAAGAAGCGGGCGACCAGCGTGACGGCATAGTGGGTAGATAGCGCGGTGGCTGAGTTGAAGAGAAGGAAGCCGATGATAGTCAGCAGCAGGACGTTACGCCGCCGCCATCTGCGTGTTGCAATCGTCAGCGGGATGGCGGCCAGCAGCGAGCCCAGCGCATATGCCGTCACCATTTGCCCGGTCAGCGCCGGATTGACGCCGAGTCCCTGACTGATTTGCGGTAGCAGGCCTGCAGGCAGCGTTTCGGTCACGATACAGATAAATCCCGTCATGGCCAAAGCCAGCAGGGCGGCGACGGGCAGGCGGGCGGCGGTGGCCGATGTCGCCTGAGTGGATGAGTGATTCACGCAAAAGATCCTTTCGACGATGAGAAGGTTCCGGCGTCGCTTGGTGAGCCGGCGTCCGAAGCATATCGATATATATACCGATCGGTATAAATGTAATCATCATCGTCGCTACGTTGTCAATAAATTATATATCGATTAGTATATATGTCGTAAAAGATAAGGAGTCAGCGATGGCGCAAATGGGACGTCCCCGCAGCTTTGACCGCCAGCAGGCCATCGAACAAGCGATGCACCTGTTCTGGGAGCAGGGCTATGAATCAACCTCGCTCAGCCAGCTAAAGGCGAGCATTGGAGGTGGTATTTCCGCCCCGAGTTTCTATGCGGCTTTCGGGTCGAAAGAGGCGCTGTTCAACGAGGCGGTGCAGTGTTATCTGGCGAGTTATGCGCGCGTCACGGCGTGCCTTTGGGACGACGCGCTGGCGCCGCGGGAGGCCGTTGAACTGGCGCTGCGTCAGTCGACGACCATGCAGTGCGAGCCGGGGCATCCGAAGGGGTGTATGGTCGCTTTCGGCGTCATGAGTGCGCCGACGCCCGCGCATGCCGACGTGGCCAAACCGCTGGCGGAATCGCGTGCGCGAACGTATGGCGGATTTATCCGCTGCGTCGAACGTGCCATTGCCGCCGGCGAGCTGACGGCGAGCACCGACGCCCGGGCGCTGGCGACCGTATTCAACAGCTTTTTGCTGGGCATCTCAACGTCAGCTCGGGATGGTGTTGACGTAGCGACCTTCCAGGGAGCGATTGCCGAAGTGATGAAAGTCTGGGACGCGCTGCGTAAGCAGGCGTAGCGGGCGGGAAAAGGCGTGATATGAAACAGGCCCGCCGTGGCGGGCCTGCGGCAGAGATGAAATCAGCGCGTGGCGCTGCCGAGCGCCCGCTGGCTGCGCTGCTTGATGGCGTAGCCAATCGCCAGCACCGCCACCCAGACCGGGATCAGCAGCACCGAAATGCGAATGCCCGGTGTCAGGTACATAATCACCAGGATACCGGCCATAAACAGCAGGCACAGATAGTTGCTGAACGGATACCAGAAGGCCTTGAACTTAGGCTCTACGCCGTCGCGATTTTTGGCAGCGCGGAATTTCAGGTGCGCCAGGCTGATCATCGCCCAGTTGATCACCAGAGCGGAGACCACCAGCGCCATCAGCAGTTCGAAGGCGCGCCCCGGGATCAGGTAGTTGATCAATACGCAGAACGCCGTGGCCAACGCAGATACGCCGATGGCGATCACCGGTACGCCGCGGCCGTCGACCTTCAGCAGGCTTTTCGGTCCGTTGCCCTGTTTCGCCAGGCCGTACAGCATGCGGCTATTGCAGTATACGCAGCTGTTGTAGACCGACAGCGCGGCGGTCAGCACCACGATATTCAACACGGTGGCGACCAGATTGCTGTTCAGCGCGTGGAAGATCAGCACGAACGGGCTGCCGCCTTCGACCACTTTGCCCCACGGGTAGAGAGAAAGCAGAATGGTCAACGAGCCGATATAAAAGATCAGGATACGGTAGATGACCTGATTGGTGGCTTTTGGAATGCTGGCCTGCGGGTTGTCGGCCTCCGCCGCGGTGATGCCCACCAGCTCCAGACCGCCGAAGGAAAACATGATAACCGCCATGGCCATTACCAGTCCCATCACGCCGTTCGGGAAGAAGCCGCCCTGTGCCCACAGGTTGGTCACCGTGGCTTCCGGGCCGCCCATGCCGCTGAACAGCAGGTAGGCACCGAATACGATCATGCCGATAATCGCCACCACCTTGATAATGGCGAACCAGAATTCCATTTCGCCATACACTTTGACGTTGGCCAGGTTAATGGCGTTAATCGCCAGGAAGAACACCGCCGCCGAGACCCAGGTCGGAATTTCCGGCCACCAATACTGTACGTAGATCCCGACCGCGGTCAGTTCCGCCATCGCTACCAGCACATACAGCACCCAATAGTTCCAGCCGGAGGCGAAACCGGCGAAGTTACCCCAGTATTTATAGGCAAAATGGCTGAATGAGCCGGCAACCGGCTCTTCCACCACCATTTCACCCAGTTGGCGCATAATCAGGAAAGCGATGAATCCGCCGATGGCGTAGCCCAAAATCACCGACGGGCCAGCCATTTTTATTGTTTGCGCGATACCGAGAAACAACCCGGTACCGATAGCGCCACCTAAGGCAATAAGCTGAATATGGCGGTTTTTCAGGCCGCGTTTCAGCTGGTCACCCTGTTGTTGACCATCCATCCATTTACCCTCTGTTGTTGCAGAATGCTCACATGCTGTAAGGCAGTGATTACGATGTGTGTATTATTTTCTTTACGGCATTTGATCTATTAATTCGACGGCACCGCTACCGTTTGCAAAAGAATAATGATATGCGCGGAAGTTTGCACCTGCTTTGTGTTGTGAGTGACCAAGATTTCAGCAGTTTAGGAAACAAAATGCGGATTGTGTGACCGTAAGGGGGGTTATGTGCATGAAATAAGCATCAAGTCACATTACTCGCAAAAATAGCTCAGGTTTGACCAATTGCTCTCTCCATCACGCTCGTGATCTGGATCACAGAACCGAACATTGGCAGGCGATCACCAAAGTTTCATCGACCTGCCATAAAAGCCCGATATTAACGGTGCAGTCTGCCTAACCAAACGTTTCGCAAAAGTTAAATCACACGCTTAGGCCGTAAATGGTATTACCAGCACGGGGTTAGCGGATTGCAGCAGGGTATCGGCTGGGGTGTTAAAATGTGCGGGTATCGGCAATTCGGCCCGAGCCCATATGGACAGGAGGTGAATACTTTGTTACTTTACCGTCACGTTTTTGAAATTGGTATTACCAATTGACTCCGCGCCATTCGCAGAGAAGAAATCACTCATGGCCTACAGCAAAATCCGCCAGCCCAAGCTGTCAGACGTTATCGAGCAACAGCTCGAATACCTGATTCTCGAGGGTACGCTGCGCCCAGGCGAAAAACTGCCTCCGGAGCGTGAACTGGCGAAACAGTTTGATGTTTCCCGTCCTTCTCTGAGAGAGGCGATCCAGCGCCTGGAAGCGAAAGGGCTGCTGCTGCGTCGTCAGGGCGGCGGTACCTTCGTACAAACAAATCTCTGGCAGAGCTTCAGCGATCCGTTGGCTGAACTGTTGGCCGATCACCCTGAATCACAATTCGACCTGCTCGAAACCCGTCATGCTCTTGAGGGCATCGCTGCGTACTATGCGGCGCTGCGCGGCACGGAAGAAGATCTGGCGCGCATCCGCGATTGCCATATCGTGATTCAACAGGCCCAGGACAGCGGCGATCTCGACGCCGAAGCAGACGCGGTGATGCAGTATCAGATCGCCGTTACCGAAGCTGCCCACAACGTGGTGTTGCTGCATTTGCTACGCTGCATGGGGCCAATGCTGGAACAGAACGTCCGACAGAACTTTGAATTGCTCTACTCGCGCCGTGAGATGTTGGCAAAAGTGAGCAGCCACCGCGCCGGGATTTTTGAGGCGATAGTGGCACGTGAGCCGGAAAAGGCCCGCGAAGCCTCGCACCGCCACTTGGCGTTTATCGAGGAAATTTTGCTGGATCTCAGTCGGGAACATACCCGGCGTGAGAGATCGTTACGGCGACTCCAGCAACGCAAGGATTAAGAGCGGTTATCTACAGGGGAAACACCAGCCTGTGGGCATAAAGCTCGAAGTGCTTAGTTAAGTACTTAAGCGGCAACAAACTGATGAGCCTGTCTTCGTGCGCTTTGGTACAGAGTGCAGGAAGACAGGCTCCAAACAAACCATTAGACAGATAAGGAATACCACCATGTCAGAACGTTTAAACAATGACGTGGATCCGATCGAAACCCGCGACTGGCTGCAGGCGATCGAATCGGTCATCCGTGAAGAGGGTGTTGAGCGAGCTCAGTTTCTGATTGATCAGGTATTGGGTCAGGCCCGCAAAGGCGGCGTGAGCGTAGCGGCAGGTGCCGCAGCGAACAACTACGTCAACACCATCGCGGTGGAAGAGGAGCCTGAATATCCGGGTAACCTGGATCTGGAACGCCGCATTCGCAGCGCCATCCGCTGGAACGCCATTATGACCGTTCTGCGTGCTTCCAAGAAAGACCTGGATCTGGGCGGCCACATGGCTTCCTTCCAGTCTTCCGCGACCTTCTATGAAGTCTGCTTTAACCACTTCTTCCGTGCACGTAACGAGAAAGATGGCGGCGATCTGGTGTATTTCCAGGGCCACATCTCTCCAGGCATTTATGCACGTGCCTTCCTTGAAGGCCGCCTGACCGAAGAACAAATGAACAACTTCCGTCAGGAAGTACACGGCAATGGTCTGTCATCTTATCCGCATCCTAAGTTGATGCCTGAATTCTGGCAGTTCCCGACCGTTTCCATGGGCCTGGGGCCAATCAGCGCCATTTACCAGGCGAAGTTCCTGAAGTATCTGGAACACCGCGGCCTGAAAAATACCGCAGAACAAACCGTTTACGCTTTCCTGGGTGACGGCGAGATGGATGAGCCGGAATCCAAGGGTGCCATCACCATCGCGACCCGTGAAAAACTGGACAACCTGGTCTTCGTCATCAACTGCAACCTGCAGCGTCTGGACGGCCCGGTCACCGGTAACGGCAAGATCATCAACGAACTGGACGGCATCTTCAGCGGCGCCGGCTGGCAGGTGATCAAAGTGATCTGGGGCGGGCGTTGGGACGAACTGCTGCGTAAAGATACCAGCGGCAAGCTGATTCAACTGATGAACGAAACCCTGGACGGCGATTACCAGACCTTCAAATCCCGCGATGGCGCTTACGTTCGCGAGCACTTCTTCGGCCGTTATCCAGAAACCGCGGCGTTGGTCAAAGACATGACCGACGATGAGATCTGGGCGCTGAACCGTGGTGGTCACGATCCGAAGAAAGTCTTTGCTGCCCTGAAGAAAGCACAGGACACCAAAGGTAAACCGACCGTTATCCTGGCCCATACCATCAAAGGTTACGGCATGGGTGATACCGCGGAAGGCAAAAACATCGCTCACCAGGTCAAGAAAATGAACATGGAAGGGGTTCACCACTTCCGCGATCGTTTCAACGTGCCGGTTGCCGATGCCGATATCGAAAAACTGCCGTACCTGACCTTCGAGAAAGATTCCGAAGAGTACAAGTATCTGCACGAACGCCGTCAGGCACTGGCCGGTTACCTGCCAAGCCGTCTGCCGAACTTCACGCAGAAGCTGGAGCTGCCGACGCTGGAAGATTTCAGTTCACTGCTGGAAGAGCAGAACAAGGAAATCTCTACCACCATCGCCTTCGTGCGTGCGCTGAACGTGATGCTGAAGAACAAGTCGATCAAGGATCGCCTGGTGCCAATCATCGCCGATGAAGCGCGTACCTTCGGTATGGAAGGCCTGTTCCGTCAGATCGGTATTTACAGCCCGAACGGCCAGCAGTACACCCCGCAGGACCGTGAGCAGGTTGCTTACTACAAAGAAGACGAGAAAGGCCAGATCCTGCAGGAAGGCATCAACGAACTGGGTGCGGCATCTTCCTGGCTGGCAGCGGCGACCTCTTACAGCACCAACGATCTGCCGATGATTCCGTTCTACATCTACTATTCGATGTTCGGTTTCCAACGTATCGGCGACCTGTGCTGGGCGGCGGGCGACCAACAGGCGCGTGGCTTCCTGATCGGCGGCACCTCTGGCCGTACCACGCTGAACGGCGAAGGTTTGCAGCACGAAGATGGCCACAGCCACATTCAGTCGCTGACCATCCCTAACTGTATCTCTTACGATCCGGCTTATGCCTACGAAGTGGCGGTCATCATGCATGACGGTCTGGTGCGTATGTACGGTGAAGCGCAAGAGAACGTGTACTACTACATCACTACGCTGAACGAAAACTACCACATGCCGGCCATGCCGCAGGGCGCAGAAGAGGGTATCCGCAAGGGTATCTACAAGCTGGAAACCCTGGAAGGCAGCAAAGGCAAGGTACAGCTGATGGGCTCCGGCTCGATCCTGCGTCACGTACGTGAAGCCGCGCAGATCCTGGCGAAAGATTACGGCGTTGGTTCCGACGTGTTCAGCGTGACCTCGTTCACCGAACTGGCGCGCGATGGCCAGGACTGCGAACGCTGGAACATGCTGCACCCAACCGAAGAGCCGCGTGTTCCTTACGTTGCTCAGGTGCTGAGCGATGCGCCAGCGGTAGCCTCTACCGACTACATGAAGCTGTTTGCCGAGCAGATCCGCAACTTCATCCCGGCCAGCGATTATCGCGTTCTGGGCACCGACGGTTTCGGCCGTTCCGACAGCCGCGAGAACCTGCGTCACCACTTCGAAGTGGACGCGTCTTACGTGGTGGTTGCCGCTCTGGGTGAACTGGCCAAACGCGGTGAAATCGATAAGAAAGTGGTGGCTGATGCGATCACCAAATTCAATATCGATGCAGATAAAGTCAACCCGCGTCTGGCATAAGAGGTAAAGAACAATGTCTATTGAAATTAACGTGCCGGACATCGGTGCAGACGAAGTTGAAATCACCGAGATTCTGGTGAAGGTCGGCGACAAGGTTGAAGCGGAGCAATCGCTGATCACCGTTGAAGGCGACAAGGCTTCGATGGAAGTTCCCTCGCCGCAGGCCGGCGTGGTGAAAGAGATCAAGGTTGCGGTCGGCGACAAGACCGAAACCGGCAAACTGATCATGATCTTTGACGCAGAAGGGGCAGCGCAAGCTGCACCGGCGGCCAAGGCAGAAGAAAAACCGGCGGCGGCATCTGCGCCGGCGGCTGCGGCGGCCAAAGACGTCGAAGTACCGGATATCGGTGCGGACGAAGTCGAAGTGACTGAAATTCTGGTGAAAGTGGGCGACAAGGTTGAAGCGGAACAATCGCTGATCACCGTTGAAGGCGATAAGGCCTCGATGGAAGTCCCTGCGCCATTCGCCGGCACGGTCAAGGAAATCAAGATCGGCACCGGCGATAAAGTGAAAACCGGCTCGCTGATCATGGTGTTTGACGTGGCGGGCGGCGAAGCTGCCGCACCGGCAGCGGCTGAAGCGCCATCGGCTCCGGCGGCAGCGCCAGCGGCCAGCGCGGCGAAAAACGTTGAAGTGCCTGACATCGGCGGCGACGAAGTTGAAGTCACCGAAGTGATGGTCAAAGTGGGCGATAAAGTGGCCGCAGAGCAGTCGCTGATCACCGTTGAAGGCGACAAGGCTTCAATGGAAGTGCCTGCGCCGTTCGCCGGCACGGTCAAAGAGATCAAGATCGGTACCGGTGATAAAGTGAAAACCGGCTCGCTGATCATGGTATTCGAAGTGGAAGGCGCAGCGCCTGCGGCGGCACCGGCTCAGAAAGCCGAAGCGGCACCGGCTGCGGCCAAGCAGCAAAGCCAGGCGCCGGCACCGGCTGCCAAGGCCGAAGGCAAAGGCGAATTTGCCGAGAACGACGCTTACGTGCATGCGACCCCGGTTATCCGTCGTCTGGCGCGCGAGTTCGGCGTTAACCTGGCGAAGGTCAAAGGAACCGGTCGTAAGGGCCGTATCCTGCGCGAAGACGTACAGAGCTACGTGAAAGACGCGGTGAAACGCGCTGAATCCGCTCCAGCGGCGGCGGCCGGCGGCGGTCTGCCAGGCATGCTGCCATGGCCGAAAGTGGACTTCAGCAAGTTCGGCGAAATCGAAGAAGTGGAACTGGGTCGCATTCAGAAAATTTCTGGTGCCAACCTGAGCCGTAACTGGGTGATGATCCCGCACGTGACCCACTTCGACAAGACCGATATCACCGATCTGGAAGCGTTCCGCAAGCAGCAGAACGAAGAAGCTGCCAAGCGCAAACTGGACGTGAAGTTCACCCCGGTGGTGTTCATCATGAAGGCCGTTGCTGCCGCTCTGGAGCAGATGCCGCGTTTCAACAGCTCGCTGTCGGAAGATGGCCAGAAGCTGACGCTGAAGAAATACATCAACATTGGCGTGGCGGTTGATACGCCGAACGGTCTGGTGGTTCCGGTGTTCAAGGATGTGAACAAGAAGAGCATCACCGAACTGTCCCGCGAACTGATGGCGATCTCCAAAAAAGCGCGCGATGGCAAGTTGACCGCGGGCGAAATGCAGGGCGGTTGCTTCACCATTTCCAGCCTGGGCGGGATCGGGACTACCCACTTCGCGCCAATCGTCAATGCGCCTGAAGTGGCTATCCTGGGCGTATCCAAATCGGCCATGGAGCCGGTTTGGAACGGTAAAGAGTTCATGCCGCGTCTGATGATGCCGATGTCGCTCTCCTTCGACCACCGTGTTATTGACGGTGCAGATGGTGCGCGCTTCATCACCATTATCAACAATATGCTGGCTGATATTCGCCGTCTGGTGATGTAATGAAAAAGGGGCGCAGCATGCTGCGCCCTTATCGATTCAGTAGCAGTTTTGTCGGTTTTTGCATGACTCGACAAGATTGTTGAGACACGGGTCACTCGAACGCGCTTTGCAGTTTATTAACAATTCTGTAAACTGCTCGCGGTGTAAGCGTCCCGGTGGATGAAGGGCGTTATGAATTCGATTAATAATATGCCCCAAATAATTGGCGTGACATCAAGGCGGCGAGCGAACGCAGCCAACACCGATGCCGCTTCAACTATGACGGGTATAAATGACGTCTGACCCGCCGGACAATAAATTAAGAGGTCATGATGAGTACTGAAATTAAAACTCAGGTCGTGGTACTTGGGGCGGGCCCGGCAGGATACTCTGCTGCCTTTCGTTGCGCTGACTTAGGTCTTGAAACCGTTCTGGTTGAACGTTATTCCACGCTGGGCGGGGTTTGCCTGAACGTGGGGTGTATCCCTTCCAAAGCGCTGCTGCACGTAGCCAAAGTGATCGAAGAAGCCAAAGCGCTGGCTGAACACGGCATCGTTTTCGGTGAGCCGAAAACCGATATCGACAAGATCCGCACCTGGAAAGAAAAAGTCATCAATCAGCTGACCGGCGGTCTGGCTGGCATGGCTAAAGGTCGTAAAGTCAAAGTGGTTAACGGCCTGGGTAAATTCACCGGCGCTAACACCCTGGTTGTTGAAGGCGAAAACGGTGCTACCACCATCAACTTCGATAACGCCATCATCGCTGCAGGTTCTCGTCCGATCCAACTGCCATTCATTCCTCATGACGATCCGCGCGTGTGGGATTCCACCGATGCGCTGGAGCTGAAAAACGTGCCTGAGCGTCTGCTGGTTATGGGCGGCGGCATCATCGGTCTGGAAATGGGCACCGTATATCACGCGCTGGGTTCGCAGATCGACGTGGTTGAAATGTTCGATCAGGTTATCCCGGCGGCCGATAAAGACGTGGTGAAAGTGTTCACCAAACGCATCAGCAAGCAGTTCAACCTGATGCTGGAAACCAAAGTCACTGCGGTAGAAGCCAAAGAAGACGGCATCTACGTGACGATGGAAGGCAAGAAAGCGCCGGCGGAACCACAGCGTTACGACGCGGTGCTGGTGGCTATCGGCCGTGTGCCGAATGGCAAACTGCTGGATGCCGGCAAAGCCGGTGTGGAAGTCGACGACCGTGGGTTCATCCGCGTTGACAAGCAGCTGCGCACCAATGTGCCGCACATCTTCGCTATCGGCGACATCGTCGGTCAGCCGATGCTGGCGCACAAAGGCGTGCATGAAGGTCACGTTGCCGCGGAAGTCATCTCCGGCAAGAAACACTACTTCGATCCGAAAGTGATCCCTTCCATTGCTTACACCGAGCCGGAAGTTGCCTGGGTTGGTCTGACCGAGAAAGAAGCGAAAGAGCAGGGCATCAGCTACGAAACGTCCACCTTCCCGTGGGCTGCGTCTGGCCGTGCTATCGCATCCGACTGTGCCGACGGCATGACCAAACTGATCTTCGACAAAGAAACCCACCGTATCATCGGCGGCGCGATTGTCGGCACCAACGGCGGCGAGCTGCTGGGTGAAATCGGTCTGGCCATCGAAATGGGTTGTGACGCGGAAGACATCGCGCTGACCATCCACGCCCACCCGACGCTGCACGAGTCTGTAGGCCTGGCGGCGGAGATTTTCGAAGGCAGCATCACTGACCTGCCAAACCCGAAAGCCAAGAAAAAGTAATTTTTCCGCGTTGAACGGTTGATAGACGGCTCCTTTGCAGGGGCCGTTTTTTTTTACAGGGCAGGGTGAAAGGCCGCTCCGCGAACGGACGGCAGCTTGGCTGTCAGGCTATTGCCATTCATCGATCCGCTTCCTGTGCTGACAGCGAACGGAACGGGAGAACCGCCTTGACGGCGGTTTTTTTATGCCTGTGGCTGTGCTTTCCCTCGCCTGCCAGACGATTAACCATTGCAATATTATGGTTATCGTGGTGTGCTCAGCAGGCTAAACCGCCGTGCTGGCAACGCCGCCAATGCCGGCTTGCAGCCGATTACACTGTGCTCAACGATTCAGCAAAGATTTAATGTTGCTTTTATGTGAACGAATTAACAACCGATTCAAATCCTGATATGCTGGCTGGGCGGAACCGGGCACTGTACCTTACAGTCCAGGACATCGACAGCAGTGCCTCGTAATATCACCGTGCGCTAAAAACCCGGTTTGAATATTGAGCGCCAGGCACCATAAATGACAATGAGAGCGAGGAGAAAGTCGTGCTAGAAGAATACCGTAAGCACGTGGCCGAGCGTGCTGCAGAGGGCATCGTCCCTAAGCCATTAGATGCAACACAAATGGCAGCGCTGGTTGAATCATTAAAAAATCCGCCAAAAGGCGAAGAAGAATTCCTGTTAGACCTGCTGATTAACCGAGTACCACCGGGCGTCGATGAAGCCGCCTACGTCAAAGCAGGTTTCTTGGCTGCGGTCGCCAAAGGCGAAGCTACCTCCCCCCTGATTACCTCAGAAAAAGCCGTTGAACTGTTAGGCACCATGCAGGGCGGTTATAACATTCATCCGCTGATTGAAGCGCTGGACAACGAAAGCCTGGCACCGATCGCAGCCAAAGCGCTGTCGCATACCTTGCTGATGTTCGACAATTTCTACGACGTGGAAGAAAAAGCCAAAGCAGGCAACCCGCACGCCAAGCAGATCATGCAGTCATGGGCCGATGCCGAATGGTACCTGTCCCGCCCGCAGCTGGCAGAAAAAATCACCGTCACCGTGTTCAAGGTCACCGGCGAAACCAACACCGACGATCTGTCGCCGGCACCGGATGCCTGGTCGCGCCCGGATATCCCGCTGCACGCACTGGCGATGCTGAAAAACGAACGTGACGGCATCGTGCCCGATCAGCCGGGCAGCGTTGGCCCGATCAAGCAGATCGAAGAACTGAACAAGAAAGGCTTCCCGCTGGCTTACGTCGGCGACGTGGTCGGTACCGGCTCCTCGCGCAAATCCGCCACCAACTCGGTGCTGTGGTTTATGGGCGACGACATTCCGTACGTGCCGAACAAGCGCGGCGGCGGGGTGGTTCTGGGCGGCAAGATTGCACCGATCTTCTTCAATACCATGGAAGATGCCGGCGCGCTGCCGATCGAAGTCGAGGTATCCGACCTGAACATGGGCGATGTTATCGACATCTTCCCGTACAAAGGCGAAGTGCGTAACCACGAAACCGGCGAGCTGATTGCCGAATTCGCATTGAAAACCGACGTACTGCTGGACGAAGTCCGCGCCGGTGGCCGTATCCCGTTGATCATCGGCCGTGGCCTGACCACCAAGGCGCGTGAAGCGCTGGGTCTGCCGCACAGCGAAGTGTTCCGCATTGCCAAGCCGGTGGCAGCCAGCAACAAGGGCTTTTCACTGGCGCAGAAAATGGTGGGCCGCGCCTGCGGCGTAGCCGGCGTGCGTCCGGGCGAATACTGTGAACCGAAGATGACCTCGGTAGGCTCGCAGGATACCACCGGGCCAATGACCCGTGATGAGCTGAAAGACCTGGCCTGTCTGGGCTTCTCGGCCGATCTGGTGATGCAGTCATTCTGCCACACCGCGGCCTATCCGAAGCCGGTGGACGTAACCACCCACCACACGCTGCCTGACTTTATCATGAACCGTGGCGGCGTTTCGCTGCGTCCGGGCGACGGCATCATCCACTCATGGCTGAACCGCATGCTGTTACCGGACACCGTGGGTACCGGCGGCGATTCGCATACCCGTTTCCCTATTGGCATTTCGTTCCCGGCCGGTTCCGGTCTGGTGGCGTTTGCCGCCGCCACCGGCGTGATGCCGCTGGACATGCCTGAATCGGTGCTGGTGCGTTTCAAGGGCAAAATGCAGCCTGGCATCACCCTGCGCGATCTGGTGCATGCCATCCCTTACTACGCGATTCAACAGGGTCTGCTGACCGTTGAGAAGAAAGGTAAAAGGAACATCTTCTCCGGCCGCATTCTGGAAATCGAAGGCCTGCCGGAACTGAAGGTAGAACAGGCATTCGAACTGGCCGACGCCTCGGCCGAACGTTCGGCGGCCGGCTGCACCATCAAGCTGGATCAGGCGCCGATCAAAGAGTACCTGAACTCCAACATCGTACTGTTGAAGTGGATGATCTCCGAGGGTTACGGCGATCGCCGTACGCTGGAGCGACGCATCCAGGGTATGGAAAAGTGGCTGGCGGATCCGCAACTGCTGGAAGGCGACGCGGACGCGGAATACGCGGCGGTGATCGACATCGATCTGGCCGAAATCACCCAGCCTATCCTGTGTGCGCCGAACGATCCGGATGACGCGCGCCTGCTGTCCGACGTGGCTAACAGCAAAATCGATGAAGTGTTCATCGGTTCTTGCATGACTAACATCGGTCACTTCCGCGCGGCGGGTAAATTGCTGGACCAGCACAAGGGCCAATTGCCGACCCGTCTGTGGGTGGCGCCGCCAACCAAGATGGATGCCGCTCAACTGACCGAAGAGGGCTATTACAGCGTGTTCGGCAAGAGCGGGGCGCGTATCGAGATCCCGGGCTGTTCACTGTGCATGGGCAACCAGGCACGGGTAGCCGACGGCGCGACGGTGGTCTCCACCTCGACCCGTAACTTCCCGAACCGTCTGGGTACCGGCGCCAATGTCTATCTGGCTTCGGCGGAGCTGGCAGCGGTGGCTTCCTTACTGGGCCGACTGCCGACGCCGGATGAATACCAGACCTATATGGCGCAGGTGGACAAGACGGCGACCGATACCTATCGCTATCTCAACTTTGACCAACTGAGCCAGTATACGGAAAAAGCCGACGGCGTGATTTTCCAAACGGCGGTGTAATTACCGCCAGGGTACTGGGTTAGCCATGATGCCAGTCAGCTACGCTGACTGGCATTTTTTTTGCCCGGCACATGGCCGCCAACGGCCCGATACGCCTCGGTTGACGCGCCACGCTGGCTTCACTTTCCAGCGCTAAGTCGTTATATTGCGCGCGCTCACTAATAAGGGCCGAATTAATGATTACACTGATAAAAAGGCCTTGGGAGGGCGCGCTATGGATTACGAATTTCTGCGGGATGTGACCGGCCAGGTCGTGGTCAGATTTTCGATGGGGCATGAAGCCATCGGCCATTGGATCAATGAAGAGATCAAGGGCGACCTGAATCTGCTGGACCGTATCGAAGCCGGGGCGGCAGAGGTGAAAGGCAGCGAGCGCCAATGGCAGCTCGATGGTCACGAATATACGCTGTTAATGGATGGCGAAGAAGTAATGATCCGGGCCAATCAACTGTCGTTTGAAGGTGACGAAATGGAAGAAGGCATGAATTATTATGACGAGGAGAGCCTGTCTTTCTGCGGCGTTGAGGATTTCCTGAAGGTGTTGAAGGCCTATCGACACTTTATGCTGAACTATTAACCACACCGGTCCCGATCGCCAGCCCAGCCGATCAGGGCTGGCGCCCCCCTTGTCCGGCTGATGCCGGCGCGGCCTCCGGCAGGTGTTCACGCTAACCTGCCATCCACACCCGATATCCGTTACGTCATGCGTGGCAGATGACGAAAAATAATCATTTTATCTCTTATAACTGCGATCAAGCTCTCTAATTTGTTAAATTTGATTCAATATAATCATCATGATTAAAATAAATCATAGCGAGGGTGAGATGAAACTAAAAGCGTCAATAGAAAAAGTCCCTGGCGGGATGATGGTCATCCCTCTGGTGCTCGGTGCGCTGTTAAATACCTTCGCCCCGGCCGCACTGGATATCGGCGGTTTTACCACCGCATTGTTTAAAAACGGTGCGGCGCCGTTGATCGGTGCGTTCTTGCTGTGCATGGGGGCGGGGATAAGCTTTAAAGCCGCGCCGCAGGCGTTGCTGCAAGGCGGCACCATCACCCTGACCAAGCTGCTGGTTGCCATGGCACTGGGGCTGGGCGTCGAGCGGCTGTTTGGTGCGGAAGGCATCTTTGGCCTGACCGGCGTGGCGATCATCGCGGCAATGAGCAACTCCAACGGCGGTCTGTATGCGGCGCTGGTGGGCGAATTTGGTAATGAACGCGATGTCGGTGCCATTTCCATTCTTTCTCTCAACGATGGGCCGTTCTTTACCATGATTGCGCTCGGCGCCGCCGGTATGGCCAATATTCCGCTGATGGCGCTGGTCGCGGTGCTGGTGCCGCTGCTGGTGGGCATGGTGCTTGGCAATCTCGATCGCAACATGCGTGAGTTTCTCACCAGGGGCGGGCCGATTCTGATTCCGTTCTTCGCCTTTGCGCTCGGCGCCGGTATCAATCTGGAAATGCTGCTGCAGGGGGGCCTGGCCGGCATTCTGTTAGGCATATTGACCACCTTTGTTGGTGGCTTCTTCAATATCCGTGCCGATCGTCTGGTCGGAGGCTCGGGCATTGCCGGTGCGGCGGCATCAAGCACTGCCGGCAATGCGGTAGCAACGCCGCTGGCCATCGCGCAGGCCGATCCATCACTGGCCGAGGTTGCCGCGGCCGCGGCGCCGCTGATAGCCGCTTCGGTGATTACCACCGCGATCCTGACGCCGATACTCAGTTCCTGGGTGGCGAAGCGCAACGCTGCCAAAACGGCGGTAGAGGAGAATGCCGCATGAAGATGATCGTCATTGCTGATGATTTCACCGGCGCCAACGACACCGGCGTACAGTTGGCGAAAAAAGGCGCGCGCACCGATGTTTTGCTGAGCCCGCAGCAAAAACCGCCGCGTGGCGGCGACGTCCTGGTGATCAACACCGAAAGCCGTGCGCTGCCGGCTGCCGACGCGCACCAGCGGGTAAGTGCTGCATTGCGGCCCTACTGCTCCGGTGGCAAGCAGCCGTTGATCTACAAAAAGATTGATTCGACCTTTCGTGGCAACGTAGGGGCCGAAATCGACGCGGCGATGCAGGCCAGCGGCGCCCGGCTGGCGATCGTGGCGGCGGCGATCCCGGCCGCCGGGCGAACCACGCTACACGGTGAATGTCGGGTGCATAACGTACCGCTGGCGCAAACCGAGTTTGCCAGCGATCCGAAAACCCCGATCGTCTCATCCCATATCAAAACCCTGATCGGCTTGCAGACCGAGATACCGGTGCACGAAGTGGATCTGGCGGTGGTGCGCAGCGCTGGGCTGAGCGATGCGTTGCAGCGGCTGGGACGGCAGCAGCGGTGCATCGTGGTGGTGGATGCCGAGCAGGATGGCGATCTGGCCCTATTGGCGCAAAGTATCGGCCGGCTCGAGGTGCCGCTGCTGCTGGTTGGCGCCGCCGGTTTGGCCAATGCGCTGCCATCGGCGTGTTATCTGACGGCCCGGCAACGCTTGCCGGTGCTGGTGGTGGCCGGTTCGATGAGCGACGCCACCCGGCAACAGATTGTTTTTGCCGAACGGGAGCTGGCGCTGGGCATTGTCGATATCGACGTGGAGGCGTTAGTGGCGGCGGACGGCGCGCGGGTCGTGCAGCAGACGGTCAGGCGGGCGGTGGCGTTGTTGCAGGATCGCCAGCATTGCGTGTTGCGCACCTGCCGTGACGCCGATGCACGGCAACTGATCGATCGTTTGTGCGAACGCACGCAGCTGTCCCGGCAGCAGCTGGGCGATCGCATCAGTCAGACGCTGGGGGAGATCGCGCTGGCGATAATCAACCATACGCAGATTGGCGGGCTGTTCCTGACCGGTGGCGATATTGCGATTGCCGTCGCGCGCGCCCTGGGCGCCGAAGGCTACCGGATCGATGGAGAAGTGGCTCCCTGCGTACCTTGCGGCACCTTTATCAATAGTGAAATCGACGATTTGCCAGTGATCACCAAGGCTGGCGGGTTTGGTGGCCCATCCACCTTGCGCGATGCGCTTTATTTTATCGAGGAGATGTACAGTGGCGAATAACACAATTGCAGTCACCATGGGCGATCCGGCGGGCATTGGCCCGGAAATCATCATCAAGGCATTGGCCTCTGGCGAGCTGTCCGGCGCCAACGCGGTGGTGGTCGGCTGTTTGCAGACGCTACAGCGCATTCAGGCGTTGGGGATTACCCCACCGGTAGAGCTGCGGCCGATACAGCAGGTTGCACAGGCCCGCTTTGTGCCGGGGATCGTTAACGTTATCGACCAGCCGCTGGCCGACCCTGCCGCGCTGATGCCGGGGAAAGTGCAGGCACAGGCAGGAGATCTGGCCTACCGCTGCGTGAAACGTGCCGCCGAAATGGCCATGGCCGGCGAGGTACAGGCTATCGCTACCGCGCCGTTGAACAAGGAAGCGCTGCACCTGGCCGGCCATATGTATCCGGGGCATACGGAACTGCTGGCCAAACTGACCGACAGCCGCGACTACGCGATGGTGCTGTATACCGATAAGCTGAAAGTGATCCACGTAACCACCCATATCGCGCTGCGCAGGTTCCTCGATACTCTCAGTAGCCAACGCATTGAGACGGTGATCGGCATGGCAGACACTTTCCTAAAGCGCGTCGGCTTCAGGCAGCCGCGCATTGCCGTCGCCGGCGTTAACCCGCACGCCGGCGAAAATGGCCTGTTTGGTGATGAGGAAATCACCCTGGTCAGCCCGGCGATTGCCGCGGCCAAACGGCGCGGCATTGAGGTATACGGCCCGTGCCCGCCGGATACCGTCTTCCTGCAGGCGTATGAAGGGCAGTACGATATGGTGGTGGCGATGTATCACGATCAGGGGCACATTCCCCTCAAGCTGCTGGGCTTCTATGATGGCGTAAATATTACCGCCGGGCTGCCGTTTATTCGCACTTCTGCCGACCATGGCACGGCGTTTGATATTGCCTGGACAGGAAAAGCCAAGTCTGAGAGCATGGCGATCTCGATCCAATTAGCCAGTCAGCTTGCTTAATCAAGAGCCTATGAAGTCACAACATCGTCTGGACCAGATCCTGGACTATTTAAAGGGCCATAATCTGGTCACGGTTGAACAATTAGTGCATGCAATCGATGCGTCGCCGGCCACCATCCGGCGCGATCTGATCAAACTGGATGAGCAGGGCATTATCAACCGTAGTCACGGTGGCGTGGCGCTCAACCGTTTTATTCCCGCACAGCCAACCACCAACGAGAAGCAGCTGCGCCACCAGCAGGAAAAACAGGCGATCGCCAAATATGCCTTGTCGATGATCAATCCCGGTGATGCGGTGGTGCTGGATGCCGGCACCACCATGCTCGAACTGGCGCGTAATTTGACACATTTGCCGTTGAGGGTGATCACCGCCGATCTGCGCATTGCCCTGTTCCTGTCGGAGTTCAAGCAAATCGAAGTCACGATTATCGGTGGGCGTATCGATGACAGCAGTCAATCCTGTATTGGCGATCACGGGCGTAAGCTGTTGCGCGGGATTTATCCGGATATTGCCTTTATCAGCTGTAACTCGTGGAGTCTGGAAAAGGGAATTACCACGCCGACCGAAGAGAAGTCCGGCCTGAAGCAGGATCTGGCGGCCAATGCGCGCCGTCGAGTGCTGTTGGCCGACAGCAGCAAATATGGCGCCTATTCCCTGTTTTGCGTTGCGCCGCTCAGCAGCCTGACCGATATCGTCACCGACCGCGCTCTGCCGCAGGAGACACAACGCCAGCTTGACCAGCTACCCGGTCAATTATGCCTGGTTTAGCACGCTGCCAACGAGTGACCGACGGCGGGGCGACCCGCGCCGAACATCAAAACAACGGGGCAGCCAAGGCCGCCCCGTTTTGTTACAGATGCGGAATGTTCCGCCCGTAATAGATCTCCTGCATCTCTTTCCACAGCAGATCGGTAATCCGTTGCCGTTCTTCCTCGCTCAACGCTTCCGGCTTGGCGTTAAACAGATAGTGCTTCAGATCGAAATCCTTCAGCAGCATCTTGGTATGGAAGATATTTTCCTGATAAACGTTCACATCCATCATGTGATAAAGCGACTTCATATCTTCAGACATAAAGTTCTGGATCGAATTGATCTCATGATCGATGTAATGCTTCACGCCGTTGACATCACGGGTAAAACCGCGCACGCGGTAATCCATGGTGACGATATCCGATTCCAGTTGGTGAATCAGATAGTTGAGCGCTTTAAGTGGTGAAATGACGCCGCAGGTCGACACTTCGATGTCGGCGCGGAAGGTACACAGTCCGCCTTCCGGATGGCTTTCCGGGTAGGTGTGCACGCAGATATGGCTCTTGTCCAGGTGCGCAACCACCGTATTGGGCAACGGGCCGGGATGTTCCGAGGTATCAACGTCTTTCGGATCGACCGGCTCTTCGCTGACCAGGATGGTGACGCTGGCGCCTTGTGGCTCGTAGTCCTGACGTGCAATGTTCAGAATGTTGGCGCCAATGATTGAGCAGGTCTCGCTGAGGATCTCGGTCAGGCGATTGGCGTTGTACTGTTCGTCAATGTAGGCGATATAGCCGTCGCGATCGTCTGCGGTTTTGGCGTAACAGATATCGTAAATACAAAAACTCAGGCTTTTGGTCAGGTTATTGAAGCCGTGCAGTTTTAGCTTGTGCAATTTGGTTCACCTCCTGCGACCCCAGTCATTCTGGAGATAGGGCATTGAGTAAATATTGCGGCAGGGCAAAGCTGCCGGTGTGGATAGCCGGGTTGTAATAACGGCAGTGTAAACCGCTTTGGTTAAAGCGCTGTTGCAGCGTGGCCAGATCGTGTTGACGCAGCGCCGGATCCTGGCTCGCCCAGGCAAAGGTCATGATACCGCCGTAATAGGTCGGGATCGCTGCCTGATAGAAGCTGACGTCCTGGAAATATGCACTCAGGCGGGTGTGACTGTTGACGGCCTCATCCTGTTGCAGGAAACACACGCCGTTCTGTGCCACAAAGACGCCGCCGTCGTTCAGACAACGTGCGCAACCCTGGTAAAACGCCGACGTAAACAGGCTTTCGCCAGGACCGATCGGATCGGTGCAGTCAGAGATGATCACATCGAACTTTTCATCGGTCTGATTAACAAAGTTAACGCCGTCGTCAATCACCAGCTTGAAGCGCGGGTCGTCATATGAACCGGCATTGTGGTTGGGCAGGTACTGGCGGCAGAACTCCACCACTCCGGCATCGATTTCTACCATGGTGATGCGCTCAACGCCTTGATGTCGGCTGACTTCGCGCAGCATACCGCCGTCACCGCCACCGATGATCAGCACGCTTTTGGCTTGTCCATGCGCCAGCAACGGCACGTGGGTCATCATTTCATGATAGATGAACTCATCGCGTTCGGTGGTCTGAACCACACCGTCGAGCGCCATGACGCGGCCCAGCACCGGGTTTTCGAAGATAACCAGGTCCTGATGATCGGTTTTCTCACGGTACAGCACCTTCTCTACCGAGAAGTACTGGCCGAAGCTGGCATGTAACGTTTCATGCCAAATATCTTTCTGGGTCATGTCGGGAAACTCCGTAATAACAGCCATGAAAAATTGGCGCAACATCATAGCTAACTCTGCCTGAGGTTGCACGGCTGAATTTCAATCAATCGGGATGACGGGCAGGAGGGCGGCGGCCAGTAGCCGACCGCAGTTAGTTGGCGTAAGCCAGAAGGCTGAGCGAGTCGCGTGCCAGTGACTTGCATTTTTTCGGGGTTGGAATGGCAATGCCGCTAAGATCGCGGTAGCTCTCTTCCCCCAGCGCCTTCATATTGAAACTATTATAGTTGCTGAGATCCCAGCGATTTTGCTGGGCAAAGTACACGATGGCGCGTTTGATCTGGGCGTTGGGTAAATCACCGTAACCGCAATCGTTTTTCAGGAAAACGAACACCGCGGTCAGATCGGCCAAATCTTCCGCTTCTGATTCGTTCAGCGCCAGGCTGGCGTTGGAAAAGCCCAGCATGGTCAGCAACAGCAGCAATAACCTGGTTTTTTTAATCATGAAAGTAGACCTGTTTGTTGTCCACAGACGTTATCACACTTGGCCGCGCGGGCACCAAATATTATTAGTGGCAGTTAATGCTTGACCTTCCTCCAAGGGGAGGGTTTAGGCTGTCATCGTAGAGTCGTATCACTAAGGAAAGGGAGCATACCGATGTTACGCCGTGATTTTATCCGATTGACCGCCGCGCTGGGCGCGGCAAGCGCGCTGCCGCTATGGAGTCGAAGCGTCTGGGCCGCCGATTTGCCGGCGCTGCCGATACCGCCGCTGCTGGAGCCAAACGCACAGGGAAAGCTGACGCTGGCACTGCAAACCGGCGAAGTGAAATGGTTACCGAACGCCGCCACCAAAACCTGGGGCATCAATGGTGCTTTGCTGGGGCCGGCGGTGCGTTTGCAGCGCGGTAAATCGGTGACGGTAGACATGACCAATCGTCTGCCGGACGCCAGCACCATCCATTGGCACGGTCTGGAAATTCCAGGCAACGTCGACGGCGGCCCGCAGGCGCTGATCCAACCGGGCAGCACCCGCACGGTGAATTTCACCGTCGATCAACCTGCCGCTACCTGCTGGTTCCACCCGCATACCCATGGCAAGACCGGTCATCAGGTGATGATGGGATTGGCTGGGCTGGTGCTGTTGGAAGATGATGAAAGCAGCAAATTGCCGTTGCCGAAAACCTGGGGTAAAGACGACGTGCCGGTGATTCTGCAAGACAAACGGCTGGGTAAAGATGCGCAGATTGACTATCAACTGGACGTGATGAGTGCGGCGGTTGGCTGGTTTGGCGATCGCATGTTTACCAATGGCGCGCAGTATCCACAACATATCGCCCCACGCGGCTGGCTGCGCTTGCGTTTGCTTAACGGTTGCAACGCGCGCTCGCTCAACGTGGCAACCAGCGACAACCGTCCTTTATACGTGATTGCCAGCGACGGGGGGTTTCTGGCCGAGCCGGTAAAACTGAGCGAATTGCCCATGCTGATGGGGGAGCGCTTTGAAGTCCTGGTCGATGCCAGCGACGGCAAGCCTTTTGATATCGTCACCCTGCCGGTGAAGCAGATGGGTATGACGTTGGCGCCGTTCGACCAGCCATTGCCAGTGCTGCGCATTCAGCCGTCACTGGGACAGGGAGTGAAGAGCATGCCGGACAGCCTGGTCAAGTTACCGGCGCTGCCGGCGGTAAGCGGTATTCAAGAGCGCTGGTTGCAATTGATGATGGATCCGAAACTGGACATGCTGGGCATGCAGGCGCTGATGGACCGTTACGGCCACCAGGCGATGGCCGGTATGAGCATGGATCACGGCGCGATGCCGGGCATGGATCATGGTGCGATGCCGGGCATGGATCATGGTGCGATGAAGGGCATGGATCACGGCACGATGAAGGGCATGGATCACGGCACGATGAAGGGCATGGATCACGGTGCAATGAAAGGCATGGATCATGGCGAGAAAGCGTTCGATTTCAGCCAGGGCAACAAGATCAATGGTAAAGCCTTTGATATGAACCAGCCGATGTTTGCCGCCAAACGGGGTCAGTACGAAAAGTGGACCATTTCCGGCGAAGGCGACATGATGCTGCACCCGTTCCATATTCATGGCACGCAATTTCGTATTTTGAGCGAAAATGGCAAACCGCCAGCGGCGCACCGTTGCGGCTGGAAAGACACCGTGCGGGTCGAAGGTGGGCGCAGTGAAGTGCTGGTGCAGTTCAACCATACCGCCAGCGCCGAGCAGGCCTATATGGCGCACTGCCATCTGCTGGAGCATGAAGATACCGGCATGATGCTGGGCTTTACCGTCGCGGATTAAGCGGGCTACCGTCTGTCACGCTGTGGCCACCATCGGCGCCAGCGTGACAACGGCCGAGCGATTTCCACGGCTCGTCAACCGGCAGTAGCGGTGGACTCGCGTCGCCAGCGTCGGCAGGCTATGCTAAACTCTGCGCCTTTCTTCCGGCAACTGACCTGAAAACTATGAAACACACTGTAGAAGTAATGATTTCCGAGCAGGAAGTTAAGACCCGTATCGCCGAACTTGGCCGTCAGATCACCGAACATTACCGCGACAGCGGCAGTGAAATGGTGCTGGTCGGTTTGCTGCGTGGTTCATTCATGTTCATGGCCGATCTGTGCCGTACCATCGAAGTCTCCCATGAAGTCGATTTCATGACGGCTTCCAGCTACGGCAGCGGCATGTCCACCACCCGGGACGTGAAAATCCTCAAGGATCTGGACGAAGACATTCGCGGCAAAGACGTGCTGATCGTGGAAGATATTATCGATTCCGGCAACACGCTGAACAAGGTGCGTGAAATTCTGGCGCTGCGTGGGCCGAAATCGCTGGCTATCTGTACGCTGTTGGACAAACCGGAACGTCGCGAAGTGGACGTGCCGGTCGAATACGTCGGTTTCACCATTCCCGATGAGTTCGTGGTCGGCTACGGCATCGATTATGCTCAACGCTATCGCCATCTGCCGTACGTCGGCAAAGTGGTATTGCTCGACGAATAATCGCCACGTTTCAGGGCGCGTGTTACCGCGCCCTGAGGGTTTAAATGTCCTTCAGGCCTTTCTCTTGCAGCAGCGTTGAGATCGCCTTGCGATAGCCCATTTCCAGGCTTTCGCGGCTGGTGGCCACCACTTCCAGATCGCGCAGTCGGCCATCTTGAATACCGTATACCCAACCGTGAATCATCACTTTTTGCCCGCGTTTCCAGGCGGACTGCATGATGGTGGAATGGCCGAGGTTGTAGACCTGCTCGATCACGTTGATCTCGCACAGCACATCCAGACGCTCTTCCGGTTCGAGTTCTCCCAGCAGCGAGCTATGCTTGTACCACAGGTCGCGGATATGCAGCAGCCAGTTGTTAATCAATCCCAGTTCCGGGTTTTCTACCGCCGCCTGCACGCCGCCGCAACCCAGATGGCCGCAGATGATGATGTGTTCAACTTCCAGCACGTCAACGGCGTACTGCACTACCGACAGGCAGTTCAAATCGGTGTGAATCACCAGGTTGGCTACGTTACGGTGCACGAACAGTTCACCCGGCTCCAGTCCGGTCAGACGTTCGGCGGGGACTCGGCTGTCCGAGCAACCAATCCATAAAAAGCGCGGTTTTTGCGCCTGAGCCAAACGTTCAAAAAAACCGGGGTCTTCCTGGTTGATATTGGCGGACCAAGCCTGATTGTTGGCGATGAGTCTTTCGATTTCTTTCATGGAGGTTATTGACCTGTAATGAACAGTTTGCGTTGGGGTAATATAGGGCAAGCATCACAATTTTGAAATCGGAACAGTGATGTTAACCGCACGGATTCGACTCAGTGAAAGCGCTGCCAATGATAAGATATAGCCAATCATTACAAAAGACAGCAGCATACTCATCGTCATAAGGTACTCTCTAATTTATGAATTATGCACTGGAATTAGCGCAGTTGACCAAGACTTACGCCGGTGGCGTCAAGGCATTGCGCGGTATCGATCTCAACGTCGAGGCAGGGGACTTTTATGCCTTGCTGGGGCCTAACGGCGCAGGTAAATCCACCACTATCGGCATTATCAGTTCGCTGGTGAACAAGTCTACCGGCACGGTGCGGGTGTTCGGTTACGACATCGACAAGGATATCGTCAACGCGAAGCGCCAACTGGGGCTGGTGCCGCAGGAGTTCAACTTCAACCCGTTTGAAACCGTGATGCAGATTGTGGTCAATCAGGCCGGCTACTATGGCGTTACGCGCCGTGAAGCGCTGGAGCGGGCGGAAAAATACCTGTCGCAGCTCGATCTGTGGGGCAAGCGCAATGAGCGGGCGCGCATGCTGTCCGGCGGCATGAAACGCCGTTTGATGATTGCCCGTGCGCTGATGCATCAGCCGAAATTGCTGATCCTCGATGAACCGACCGCCGGGGTGGATATTGAACTGCGCCGTTCGATGTGGGGTTTTCTAAAAGAACTCAACGCGCAGGGCACCACCATTATCCTGACCACGCACTACCTGGAAGAAGCCGAAATGCTGTGCCGCAACATCGGCATCATTCAAAACGGCGAGCTGGTGGAAAACACCTCGATGAAAGGCCTGCTGGCGAAGCTGAAATCTGAAACCTTCATCCTCGATCTGGCGGCGAAAAGCCCGCTGCCGACGCTGGATGGTTATATCAGCCGACTGGTGGACACCTCGACGCTGGAGGTGGAGGTGATGCGCGAACAGGGCCTGAACGGCCTGTTTACCCAGCTGAGCGCGCAGGGCGTGCAGGTGCTGAGCATGCGTAACAAGGCCAATCGCCTGGAAGAGCTGTTTGTCACCCTGGTTAACGGTAATGGAGAAAAAGCATGACACGTTTGTATTGGGTGGCATTGCAAAGCATTTGGGCCAAAGAAATCAACCGGTTTGCGCGTATCTGGATCCAGACGTTGGTACCACCGGTGATCACCATGACGCTGTATTTTATTATCTTCGGTAATCTGATTGGTTCGCAAATCGGCAATATGCATGGTTTCACCTACATGCAGTTTATCGTTCCCGGCCTGATCATGATGGCGGTTATCACCAACTCCTACGCCAATGTGGCCGCTTCGTTCTTCAGCGCCAAGTTCCAGCGTAATATCGAGGAGTTGCTGGTAGCGCCGGTGCCGACCCACGTAGTGATCGCCGGCTATGTCGGCGGCGGCGTGGCGCGCGGGATTTGCGTCGGCATACTGGTAACGGCGATTTCGCTGTTCTTTGTACCGCTGCAGATCCATGCCTGGTGGGCGATTGCCGTCACGCTGTTGCTGACCGCGATCCTGTTCTCGCTGGGCGGTTTGCTCAATGCGGTGTTCGCCAATACCTTTGACGATATCAGCCTGATCCCGACGTTTGTCCTGACGCCGCTGACCTACCTGGGCGGGGTGTTTTATTCGCTGTCGCTGTTGCCGCCGTTCTGGCAGGCGGTGTCGAAGCTGAACCCGATCGTCTACATGATCAGCGGCTTCCGCTACGGTTTCCTTGGCATCAGCGATGTGCCGCTGGCGTTTACCATGGCGGTGCTGGTGGCATTTATCGTGGTGTTCTACCTGCTGGCGTGGTATCTGATTGAACGCGGCCGCGGTCTGCGTAGCTGATAACCGTTTCCCCGCGTCGATCCGGCGCGGGGTACATTATTGATGTACCCCAATGATTCGACGTTAACTGCTTGCTTCCCCTTGATCGAATCGTGCTAAGCTTAGGCTCCATTTTTCCTCCATTTTGTTATTACGCACTCGTAAGCAGAACACACTCATGCGCCTTCAAATCAAGATAGCGGCGGGTCTGGCCGGCATTTTCATGTCGATGCTGGCACCGGCGGCAGTTGCCAACCTGTTGTCGCAAGACGGCGTGGTCAAACCGGCCTATATGGAAGTCAAACGTGACAGCGAAGTCTATTCACTGATAGGCGAACAGGTTATTCCGGCAGGGGAAGTGAAGGAAGGGCAACTGATCCAGGTATTTCCGGCCGACGCGGAATACTATGAACTGAAATTTGGTCACGGCATTGGCTTTATCGATAAGGACGACGTGGCGAGTCTTGGCAAGGCGCGTAAGGTAAAAGACGATTTGGGCGAGCTGAACAAGCCGCTGAGCAATCAAAACCTGATTACCCAAAAAGCCATCAATATTTATACCGATGCCGACAACAAGAGCGAGATTTTCGGCATTCTGGAAGAGAACCTGCGCTATCCGATCATCGGCAAGCTGAAAGACCGGCTGAACAATACCTGGTATGAGATTAATGTCGGCGAACGCCTGGGATTTGTCAGCGAGCTGGACTGCGAGATCGATAACGGTATCCCGGTGCTGACCTACCATCATTTGCTGAAAAACGACGAGAACAAACGCTTCCGCCATACCTCGACCACCACTTCGGACGTGGCGTTCAGCAACCAGATGACCTATCTGAAGCTGGCGGGTTATGACACCCTTTCGCTCTACCAGTTGGAAGCCTATCTGAAGAATCGCATCAATCTGCCGGGCAAGGCGGTGGTGCTGACGTTTGACGACGGGCTGAAGTCGGTTTATCGCTATGCCTATCCGGTGCTTAAACAGTATGGTTTCCGCGCGACGGCGTTTATTATCTCGTCACGCATCAAGCGCCAACCGCAGAAGTGGAATCCGGACTCGCTGCAGTTTATGAGCGTTTCCGAACTGAAGGAAATACAGGACGTGTTCGACATTCAATCGCACACCCACTTCCTGCACCGCGTCGACGGCTATCGTAAACCGATATTGCTCAGTCGCTCGCTGCACAATATCGAGTTCGATTTTGAACGCTCACGCCGCGCGCTGTCGCAGTTTAATCCGCACGTGCTGTATCTGTCCTACCCGTTTGGCGGCTATAACCAGCGAGCCATTCAGGCGGCGCAGGACGCCGGTTTTCGTATGGCGGTGACCACCGTGCAGGGCAAGGTCAAACCCGGTGACAATCCGTATACCTTGAAGCGGCTGTATATTCTACGTACCGATTCGATCCAGACCATGGCGGACCGCATTGCCAATAAGCCGGGAACGGTGGTGGTGCAGTAAGGGGATAGCGGGCGCCGACGGGCGCCCGTTGGAGCATCAGGCGACCTGAACCGGCACCGCTTTCGCTTTGCGCTGCAGCTGGTTATCACCTTCGAAGTAGGCGACCTTCGGATGGTGCTGGCGTGCGTCGGCGTCGCTCATCTGAACGTAAGAACAAATGATCAGCTTATCGCCAACGCAGGCGCAACGCGCTGCCGCGCCGTTGACCGAAATAATGCGCGATCCGCGCTCGGCGGCAATCGCATAGGTGGAAAAACGTTGTCCGTTATCAACGTTGTAGATATCGATCGCTTCGTATTCCAGAATGCCGGCCGCCTCCAGGAAATCCTGGTCGATGGCGCAGGAGCCTTCGTAGTGCAAGTCGGCCTGAGTCACTTTCACCCGATGCAGCTTGCCTTGCAGCATAGTACGTATCATAGCTTTACCTAACTGAATATCGGCCTTTGCAGGCGCTGGGTTGAATATTGATCACCGGTATCGTCACCGATATCCCGCAGGTTGTCTACTTTCCAGCACGGGAATCGATGACGACTGTACAAAAAACAACTACTGCGTCAGATCCACCTGCTGGTTGTCAATCAGCCGCGCCTTGCCCAGCCAGGCGGCCATCAGCACTACCGCGCGCCGGCTGTCGACGCTCAGCGGTTGCAGGCTGTCGGCGTCGCGAATGAACAGTTCGTCCGGCGTAAAGCCGGCGGCGCGTAGCTGGTCGGCGGCCTGCGCCAGCAGATCGTCGACCTGACGTTCACCATTGCCCAGTCGCTCGGCCAGCGCGTTCATGATCTTGCTGAGCTGTGGCGCCAGCTTGCGCTGTTCCGCGCTCAGGTAGCCGTTACGCGAACTGAGTGCCAGCCCGTCCTTGGCGCGCACGGTTGGCACGCCGATGATATCGATGTCGTAGCCCATATCGGCGACCATCTTGCGGATCAGCGCCAACTGCTGATAGTCCTTTTCGCCGAAGCAGGCCAAATCCGGCTGCACCAGATTGAACAGTTTGCTGACGATAGTCGACACGCCACGAAAATGACCCGGACGGCTGGCGCCCTCCAGCATGGTGGAGATGCCCGGCACGTCAACGTAGGTCTGTTGCTCCAGCCCTTGCGGATACACTTCGACCGGTGCCGGAGAGAACACCAGATCGACATTGCGGCGGTTGAGCTTTTCGCAGTCCTCTTGCAGGGTGCGCGGGTAACGCGTCAGATCTTCAGGGCGATCGAACTGCATGGGGTTGACGAAGATGCTAACCACCACCACGTCACCGCGGGCGCGCGCTTCGTCGACCAGCGTCATGTGACCTTCGTGCAGGTTGCCCATGGTTGGCACCAGCGCGATGCGTTTGCCTTCCTGGCGCCAGCGGCGAATGTGCTGGCGCAACACTGGCAGGGTTTGAATAATCAGCATAATGGCTCCCGAGGCGCTGTGTTAGTTGAAAGAGTGCTCTGCCGCAGGGTAGATACCCTGTTGGACTTCCTGAATATAGTGTTGCACCGCGCTGCGTAAGTCGCCGCTTTGCGCCAGGAAATTCTTGGCAAATTTCGGCGTATGCCCGCCGGTAATGCCAAAGGCGTCGTGCATCACCAGAATCTGGCCGTCGGTACCGTTGCCCGCGCCGATGCCGATCACCGGAATGCTCAGCGCTTCAGTGATGTTGCGCGCCAGTTCGGTTGGCACGCATTCCAGCACCAGCAGCTGAATGCCGGCAAACTCAAGGTTTTTCGCGTCTTCCATCAACTGTTTGGCGGCCAGTTCGTCACGCCCCTGCACCTTGTAGCCGCCGAACAGATTAACCGACTGCGGCGTCAGTCCCAGGTGGCCGCACACCGGCACCGCGCGCTCCGTCAGCATTTTCACCGTCTCGCACAGCCAGCTGCCGCCTTCGATTTTCACCATATTGGCGCCGGCGCGCATCACTTCAGCGGCGTTGGCAAAGGTTTGCTCTGGTGTGGCGTAAGCCATGAACGGCAGATCGGCCAACAGCAGACATGCCGGTGCGCCGCGGCGCACCGCGCGGGTGTGATAGGCGATGTCGGCCACGGTAACCGGCAGTGTAGAATCATGTCCTTGCAGCGTCATACCCAACGAGTCGCCGACCAGCATCAGTTTGATGCCTTGCTCTTCAAACAGCTTGGCAAAACTGGCATCGTAGGCGGTCAGCGTCGCAAATTTGCGCTGTTCCTGTTTCCATTGGCGCAAATGGGTCACGGTGGTGGGTTTCATCACGGGTCTCCTGAATAGCGCCGGGCGTTCTGTGTCGGCGCTGGCTGCAAAAAAGTGCAGTCATTCTACTGTAACCCAACGGGGGTGGGTAGCGACGATAGCGGTGGTTAAGATGTTCTTAAGAACCTTGTGATGTAATCGACCAAAACCAGAAAAGGACGCACATGAGAATTCTGTTGATTGAAGACGATAAGATTATTGGCGACGGCATCAACGTAGGGTTGACCAAACTGGGCTTCAATCTGGATTGGTTCACCGACGGCGTTATCGGTCGGCAGGCGTTGACCAGCGCCCCCTACGACGCGGTGATCCTTGACCTCAGTCTGCCGGGCATCGATGGGCTCGATCTGCTGCGTGAGTGGCGCGAGGCCGGGCACGACGTGCCGGTGCTGATCCTGACCGCGCGCGATGCGCTGGAACAGCGGGTCAGCGGCTTGCAGAACGGCGCCGACGATTATCTGTGCAAGCCGTTTGCGCTGGCGGAAGTGGCCGCGCGGCTGCAGGCGCTGATCCGGCGCCGTCACGGCCAGCTGACGCCACAACTGGTGCACGGCAAACTGGTGTTTGATACCGCCGCGCGTAGCGTCTGCCTGAACGGTGAGCCGGTGATCCTCACGCCGCGCGAACTGGCGGTGCTCGAACTGCTGCTTAACAACAAGGGGCGGGTGCTGGCACGGCCATTGATTCAGGAAAAATTGTACAACTGGGATGACGAAGTCAGCAGCAACGCGGTCGAAGTGCATATCCATCATCTGCGCCGCAAGTTGGGCAATGGCGTGATCCGCACCGTGCATGGCGTGGGATATACGCTGGGAGACGCCGAGTGAAGCGTCTGAGCCTGCGGTTACGCCTGATAATCATCTTCAGCCTGCTGGCGTTACTGACCTGGTGCATCGCCAGCGCGGTGGCGTGGAATATCACGCGCCATAACATCGACCAACTGTTCGACACCCAGCAAATGCTGTTCGCCAAGCGGCTGGCGACGGCCAATCTGGGCGATCTGTCAACGCAGCAGGCGGCGCGCAGCCTGCCGGCGACCAAAAAACTGGTCAACCACGGCAAACGCGGTGAGCAGGAGGACGATGCGCTGGCATTTGCCATTTTCGACAGTGACGGCCAGATGCTGCTCAACGATGGCGAAAACGGCGCCGATATGACGTTTGACGGCAAACGCCAGGGGTTTGTCAATGGTCGGCTGAAGGACGATGACGACCTGTGGCGACTGGTATGGCTGACCAGCCCCGATAGCCAGCATCGCATTGTGGTCGGGCAGGAACTGGATTACCGGCAGGATATGGCGCTGTCGCTGGTGACCGGGCAACTGACGCCGTGGCTGGTAACGCTGCCGCTTTTGATGCTGCTGATGGCGCTGATGGTCGGCCGCGAACTGCGGCCGTTGCGCACGGTCGCCGCCGGTTTACGCCAGCGCGCGCCGGACGATGCCACGCCGATCGCAGCGCAGCGGGTGCCGACCGAAGTGCGTCCGTTGGTGGATGCGCTGAACGCGTTGTTTGCACGGATCAATACCATGCTGCTGCGCGAACGGCGTTTTACCTCCGACGCGGCGCACGAGCTGCGCAGCCCGCTGGCGGCACTGCGGGTGCAAACCGAGGTGGTGCAGTTGGCCGGCGACGATGTCGCGATGCGTGAACGGGCGGTGGAAAACCTGTCCGTCAGTATCGATCGCGCTACGCGGCTGGTGGATCAGTTGCTGACCCTCTCGCGGTTGGACGCGCTGCCCAACCTGGACGGGCAAGCGCCGGTGGACTGGGGGCAACTGGTGCCGGCGACGCTGGCAGAGCAGGAACATCATGCCCACCAGGCGGGCGTAACGCTGCGCTATCAGCCACAGGGCGCGCCGTCGCCACGTTCAGGCGATGGGCTGCTGCTGTCGCTGCTGGTGAGAAACTTGCTGGACAATGCGGTGCGCTACACGCCGACGGGGAGCGCCGTTACGGTGACATTGAACGCCGCTGAACTGCGGGTTGAGGACGAGGGGCCTGGCGTTACGACGCAGCACCTGGCTCGGCTGGGTGAGCGCTTTTACCGACCGCCAGGGCAGGAACAGACCGGCAGCGGATTGGGGGTTTCCATCGTGCAGCGCATCGCCGATCTGCATGGTTTGCGGGTCAGTTTCGCCAATCGGCGCGAAGGGGGATTTGTCGCCAGGGTGCTGTTCTAGCGTGAGCTGCCAGGACGCATCGTGTCTGCGGCGTCAGGCGGAATGCCACAGCCTCATACCGTTCATCGGCACGCGCTTCAGGCAGTCGGCCAGCGCTTCGCCGTCGGGCAGAATCAGATCCGGGGCGATTTCCGCTAGCGGATACAACATGAACTCACGCTCTTTCAGGCCGTAATGCGGCACCGTCAGGCGGTCGGTGTTGATGACCCGATCGCCATACAGCAGCATGTCGAGATCGAGCGTGCGCGGCCCCCAGCGTTCGTCCTTGCGGACGCGTCCCTGATTGCGTTCAATCGCCTGGGTGTGATCGAGCAACTGTTCGGCGGGCAGTCGGGTGTCAACCGCCACCACCGCATTGAGGAAGTCCGGCTGGTTCTGCGGCCCCAGCGGTTTGGTACGGTAAAACGAGGAGCAGGCGATCAACTGGGTGCGAGGTATATGCGCCAACGCCTCCAGGGCTGTGTTCACCTGTTGCAGCGGCTGCGCCAGGTTGCTACCCAGCGCGATGTAAACTCTGAAGAATTCAGGCTGCGTCATCAGCGTTACCAGGCAAAACCCCGGCCGCCTGGTTTACCAGGTGCCCGGGAAGCGCCAATGTCGACGCAGCGTGAAGTATGACGAGTAACAACGCAGATCATTATGCTCCTTCTTTGCGTGGCGCTCTGCGGCGCGGTCGGCGCTGACGCGAGCGTCGCGGTGCCGGATCTTCGCCCAGCGTGCTCAACATGGTTTTCTGGCGTGCCGGGGTGGCATCCTGGAATTCGTCCCACCATTCGGCCAGGCGCAGCATTTCCGGATTGTTTTCCACCTGGGCGCGCAACGCCAGCAGATCGTAGGCGGCACGGAACTTGGGATGCTCCATCAGCTTGTGTGCCCGTTTGCCCTGACGGCGCGATAGGCGCAGCTGCAGCTGCCAGATATCACGTACCAGCGTGGTGATCCGTTTTGGGATCGCCAGTGAACGACACTGTTCGTCCAGCACGTCATTCATCGCCAGCGCAAAGGCATCGTAATACGCCAGACCGCTTTCCTGTGCCAGCTTTTGCGCATGTTCCAGCAACGGATACCAAAGCATAGCAGCAAACAGGAACGCCGGGTTGACGCGCATATCATTCTGCAAACGGTGATCGGTGTTTTTCAGCACCTGTACCAGCATGCGCTCCATTGGCGTGTCATGGTTTGGCGTAAAGTTGCGGGCGATCAGCGGGAACAGCGGCTGGAACAGCTGGTATTCGCACAGCTTCAGATAGGTCGGGAAACCGTAGCCGGATTGCAGCAGCTTGAGGGATTCCTCAAACAGCCGGGCCGGTGGGATTTCATGCAGCAGCGATGCCAGGCGCGGAATCGGCTCGGCCGTTTCGTTGCTGATGGTCATATCCAGTTTGGCGGCGAAACGTACCGCGCGTAGCATGCGCACCGGATCTTCGCGGTAGCGGGTTTCCGGATCGCCAATCAGGCGAATCACGCCTTGTTGCAGATCGCGCATGCCGCCAACGTAATCACGCAGGGTGAAGTCCGCCACGCCGTAATACAGGCTGTTGATGGTAAAGTCACGACGCTGGGCATCTTCTTCGATCGAACCGAAAATGTTGTCGCGCAGCAGCATGCCGTTTTGTGCCTGCTGGGAGGAGTTCTTGTCGTGCTCAGGGTTGGGCTCATGATGGCCGCGGAAGGTGGCGACTTCGATGATTTCCGGCCCGAACATCACGTGCGCCAGACGGAAACGGCGCCCTACCAAGCGACAGTTGCGGAACAGCTTGCGTACCTGTTCCGGCGTGGCGCTGGTGGTGATGTCAAAATCCTTCGGCTTTTTGCCGAGCAGCAAATCACGCACGCCGCCGCCGACCAGATAGGCTTCATAGCCGGATTTGTTCAGGCGGTAGAGCACCTTCAGCGCGTTTTCGCTGATGTCCTTGCGCGAAATGGAATGCTGTTCGCGTGGGATCACGGTCATTGGGCGCGTTCCCTCGCTGGCGGGCACGGGTGGACGTTTGCGCGCCGGGCGACGGGCAGGCTGATCTCTGCCGCCGTCGGCCTGTGGCGCTGGGGATGGGTTTGCCACAACGCTTTCTTCGCGAACTACGTTTTTATCGTTGGCCGGCGTTGTTTCGCGGGCCACCTTGTCATCGCGGATTAGTACCTTACGGCAGAAATTGGCTACTCGGGTAAAAATGGTACACCTCGATAGTGACTGATAAAAATGGAGCTGCCCTGCATATTTCAAGCTGCAGCGCCATCGACTACGCGCTGGCCTGTCTCGGCGGGGCTTTCCCCCTGCGAGAGGCGCGGCATGCCACGGCGGCTTCTGTTCGCGGCAGATTTGCCAACCGATCGCTGCCTGGCTGCACCTTGAAATCTATTGGGCATATAAAAAATAGCGGCTAATCATAGCTCACCATGGCTCTTTTGAGAATGCCGTTGTGTTTTCGTCCAGGGTAATTGCCTGTCGACGCGGTACGTTTTCCAACCGCCAATGGGCGATTGCAAAGCGTAATAATAATGGCAGATCAAGATCTTGCCAGTTTTCCGGCAGCGGCTGGTGCAAAAATTTCAGTGCGGCGACCAGCAGCGGGCGCGGATCGCCGGTAGGCAACGGCGGTGCATGATTCTGTTTGGACAGTTTCAGGCCGTGTTCACCGAGCGCCAACGGCAGGTGTACATAGCGCGGTACCGGCGCCTGCAACTGATGATACAGCGCAATCTGCCGCACGGTAGGTTCGATCAGATCCGCGCCGCGCACGATTTCGTTGACGCCCTGGAAGTGATCGTCGACCACCACCGCCAGATTATAGGCGAACAGGCCGTCGCGCCGACGGATGATAAAATCCTCCTGCGCCAGCGCCGGGTCGGCCTGCAGGCGGCCCTGCAGGCGATCGTCAAACGCGTAAACCGGAGCGCTTTGCCGCAGGCGAATGGCGGCAGCGTGTGCGCCGAGCTGCAGGTCGCGGCAATGGCCGTCATACAGCCCGCCAATCTGCTGGATGCGGCTGCGGGTACAGGTGCAGTAATAGCTGAGCCCCTGCTGTTGTAGCCAGTCCAGAGTAGCGCGGTAAGCGTCGTGACGTTGGGATTGATAGACGACCTGGCCGTCCCAGTGGAGACCATAGTGTTCCAGCGTGGCCAGGATACGATCGGCGGCACCGGCGACTTCGCGCGGCGGATCGATATCTTCGATGCGTACCAGCCACTGCCCGCGTTGGGCGCGAGCCTGAAGAAAACTTCCCAGAGCGGCAATCAGCGAGCCGAAATGCAAATCTCCGGAAGGTGAGGGGGCGAAGCGCCCCACATAATGACGTTCTTGCATAGCCTGGGAAGTTGGGTTCCCTGTTGCTTAAAACGGCGCGTGGTGAAACGCGCCGCCAGCGTTGACAACGGTATTAACCGGCCATCTGCTTTTCGCGGATTTCAGCCAGTGTCTTACAGTCGATGCACAAATCGGCGGTCGGGCGCGCTTCCAGGCGTCGAATGCCGATCTCCACGCCGCATGATTCGCAGAAGCCAAAATCTTCGTCTTCTACTTTCTTCAGCGTTTTTTCGATCTTTTTGATCAGTTTGCGTTCACGGTCACGGTTACGCAGTTCAAGGCTGAACTCTTCTTCCTGCGCGGCACGGTCGACCGGATCCGGGAAGTTGGCAGCTTCGTCTTGCATATGCGATACAGTACGGTCTACTTCGTCCCTGAGCTGGTTGCGCCACGCTTCAAGAATGCGCTTAAAATGCGACAGCTGGGCGTCGTTCATATACTCTTCGCCCGGCTTCTCTTGGTACGGCTCCACCCCAGCGATGGCGAGAATGCTCAAGGACGAGGTTTTACGGTTTTGCCCTTCTTGCATGTTGCTTCTCCTACATACACACGCACTATCGAATCCCCAATGCGGGGGAAAAACAGGCCGCTATAAATAACAGATGGGAAGTAGGTTGGCAATTATTCCTGTCGCCTGCTTGACAATCGTGTGAAGGAAGGCGTATTTGGCGACGCAATATCCGGTTGTCGAAATATTTGTTCCCGGAATCGCTAATCGATAAAAAACGGTAACTTATCTTCAAGATATATACCGTCAGGTGATAATTTAGCCCCATAACAAACCACTTCTACACCCTGCAGCCGAACCTGAGCCAACAGTGACGCATAATGCGCATCTATATGATGAGCGGGGGCGACATGGTCGATGCCACTGTGTAACACGGCAAAAAACAATACCGCCCGCTGCCCGCTTGCAGCCACGCTCTGCAACTCGCGTAAATGCTTCTGCCCTCTGAGCGTGACGGCATCAGGGAAGTAACCACGTTTCTGTTGCAATAATGTGACCGACTTGACTTCAATATAGCAGTTAACGCGGTTTTCTGCCTGTAATAACAAATCGATACGACTGTTTTCACCGCCATATTTTACTTCGCCGGTCATTTTACTGTAACCGGATAATTCACTGATTAAATTACGTTCAATGGCTTCGCGTACCAGAGCGTTGGCACGCAGAGTATTGACGCAGATCCAGTCGCCCTGTTGGGTGTGCGTCAGCTCCCAGCTATGGGCATATTTGCGTTTGCCATTGGTCGACGTGGAGTACCACACGGTGTCGCCGGGCGTGGCGCAGCCGGTCATGGCGCCGGTGTTGGCGCAGTGCAGGGTAAAGGTATCGCCTTGCGGCGTCACTACATCGGCCAGAAAGCGCTTGTAACGTTTAATCAGCGTGGCGGATTGCAGCGGCGGGGTAAATTCCATAGATGTTCCTGCTTATTTTAGCGGCCAGTGCGCCAGCGGCTGATAGCGCGTGCGGCCATGTTCGAATACCGATTGATACAGGGAAAATTGTGTGGCTGGCATCACCCAGCCCGGAGTCGACGGCGGCAGCGCTATCGGTCGGGTGGCGGCGCGCAGTAGCGTAATATGTGGATGGAATGGCAGCGGGCTTTGGAAGCAGCCGCTGCGTGCCGCCTGCGAGCGCAGCATATCGGCCAGTTGCAGCAGTCCGCGCGGCGCGCGCTTGCAGCCGAGCCATACTACGCCGGGTCGCGGCCAATGGCCGAGATCGTCCAGGGTAATGCTGAACCCCGGCTGACGGATGCGTCCGGCCAGTTGCGTCAACGCCGCTTCTTTCTGCGCGCTGACGTCACCGAGAAACGCCAGCGTCAGATGCAGATTGGCTGCGGCCACCGGGCGGCCGTGTTCAGGCTGAAACGCCTCGGCGCGCCAGCGAATTACCGGTTGCTGCAAGGCGTCGGGCAGGCTGAGGGCAAAGAACAGGCGGCGGCTACTGGACATAACGATCTCATTGATTGAAGGCAACATACTGTACAATGCCCGGTTTTGAATGTTAACCACCACGGAGAGACTGTGTCTTCATTGCCCGTCAGCGCGATACTCGATGAACTGCTCACTGCATTGCACAGCGCACCGCAGGTGCTGCTGCACGCCCCTACCGGTGCCGGCAAATCGACCTGGCTGCCGTTGCAGATCCTGGCGCGAGCGGGATTGCCGGGGCGCATTATCATGCTCGAGCCCCGCCGGCTGGCGGCAAAAAACGTCGCTTACCGCCTGGCGCAGCAACTGGGGGAAGAGCCGGGCGCAACGGTGGGCTACAGCATGCGGGCCGAAACGCGCAGCGGGCCTGATACCCGCCTGATGGTGGTGACTGAAGGGGTGCTGACCCGCATGTTGCAGCAGGATGCCGAATTGCAGGGCGTCTCGCTGGTGATCCTCGATGAATTTCATGAGCGCAGCCTGCAGGCGGATTTGGCGCTGGCGCTGCTGCTCGACGTGCAACAGGGGCTACGTGACGATCTAAAGCTGCTGGTGATGTCGGCGACGCTGGACAATGCGCGCCTGTCACCGCTGTTGCCGGACGCGCCGGTGGTGGTGTCGGCAGGGCGCAGCTTCCCGGTAGAGCGTCACTATCATTCTCTGGCCAGCTACCCGCGGCTGGAAGATGGCGTGGCGGCGGCGGTCAAGCGCCTGCTGGCTGAGCAGCACGGCTCGCTGCTGCTGTTCCTGCCGGGGGTGGCGGAGATCAACCGGGTACAGGAACGCCTTAATGGTGCCGTCGCCAGCGATGTCGATCTTTGCCCACTGTACGGCGCGCTGCCGCTCGCACAGCAACAGCGGGCGATCCAGCCGGCGGCTGCCGGGCGACGCAAGGTGGTGCTGGCGACCAATATTGCCGAAACCAGCCTGACCATCGAAGGCATACGGCTGGTGGTCGACAGCGGGTTGGAGCGCGTCGCGCGTTACGACCCGCGCAGCGGTCTGACACGGTTGCTGACACAGCGTATCAGCCAGGCGTCGATGATCCAGCGAGCCGGCCGCGCCGGACGCCTGGAGCCGGGCATCTGCTGGCATCTGTTTGCCAGGGAACAGGGCGAGCGCGCCGCCGAGCATGCCGAGGCGGAAATAGTACAAAGCGATTTGTGCGGTTTTTGGCTGGAGCTGCTGCAATGGGGCTGTGTGGATCCCGGGCAACTGACCTGGCTCGATGCGCCCCCCGCAAGCGCACTGGCGGCGGCGCAACGCCTGCTGCATTCCCTTGGCGCCACCGACGACGGCGGCAAGCTGACCGTCGCCGGGCGGCAAATGGCGATGATGGGCTGTGAACCCCGACTGGCGACGATGCTGCATGCCGGCGCGCAATCAGGCGCCGATGGGCTGGCGACCGCGGCGCTGCTGGCGGCACTGTTGGAGGAGCCGCCGCGCGGGGGAGCCATGGATATCGATTACTGGCTGAGTCGCCCGCAGCCGCATTGGCAACGGCGCGCGCGCCAGCTTGCCCAACGGCTGCCGGGGCGTGCCGGTCAGGTGGATGTCACGCTGGCGCCGCGTTTGCTGGCGCAGGCCTTCGCCGACCGCATTGCCCAACGGCGTGGCCAGGATGGCCGTTACCTGTTGGCAAACGGCATGGGTGCCGCAATGGATCAGGATGAGGCTCTGTCGCGCACGCCGTGGCTGATTGCACCCGCGTTGTTACAGGGAGCCAACAGTCCCGATGCACGCATCCTGTTGGCGTTGCCGGTAGATATCGAGGCATTGGCCGCACAGTTGCCGCACCTGATACGGCAGCAGACCGCCGTCGAGTGGGATGAGGAGAAGGGCACGCTGCGCGCCTGGCAGCGCCAGCAGATTGGCCGCCTGACGCTGAAAGCCCGACCGTTGGCAAAACCGGCGGACGACGCGCTGCAACAGGCGCTGATCGAGTGGGTACGCACGCAGGGGCTGGCGGTGCTGGGTTGGGATAGCGCAGCCGAGCAACTGCGTATTCGTTTACAATGCGCACAGCGCTGGCTGCCGGAGGCCGACTGGCCAGCGGTGGATGATGAGACCCTGTTGGACTCGCTGGAGCGCTGGCTGCTGCCATCTCTCGGCGGCGTGCGGGATTTACGCGGGCTCAAGCAGGTCAACCTTGCCGAGGCCCTTGGTCGGCTGCTCGACTGGCAACAAAAGCAGCGGCTGGATAATGCGTTGCCCACTCATTACACTGTGCCGACCGGCAGTCGCCTGCCGATCCGTTACGATGCGGACAAGCCGCCGCTGTTGCCGGTGCGTTTGCAGGAAATGTTTGGTGAACAGCGCAGTCCGATGCTGGCCGAGGGTCGCATCGCGGTGGTGCTTGAGTTACTCTCTCCGGCGCACCGACCGCTGCAAATTACCGGCGATCTGGCGGCGTTTTGGCAAGGGGCCTACCGCGAAGTGCAAAAAGAGATGAAAGGGCGCTACCCGAAGCACTTATGGCCTGACGACCCGGCCAACGCCGCTCCGACGCGGCGTACCAAGAAATACCAATAGGCGGATGTGCTGGTCGCGACGGCGACCCGGGCTGAGCCTGGCGACGTGCCGTGATGCAGTGGTGCTGGTTTAGGGTATAGAATTCAGATGTTTCTTCTGTTCACGCGTCCGGTGCAGGAACAGATTAAGCGATTCATTTACGGCCACGGGCCGTTCAGCGTGGAGAACAACGGCAATGGCTGGGGATGACCGCGAACCCATTGGGCGCAAAGGCAAGCAACCGAAACGCAGCGCATCGCGCAAACCGCTGCGCCGTCGCAGAGACGACGACAATGATGATTTTGAAGCAGATGACTATCAGGATGAGTATGAGGATGAAGACTATGATGACCAGGAGCAACGCATGCCGCGTAAGGTAAAAGCTGCCCCACCGCGTAAAAAACGCCGCTGGCTTGGCCTGATTGTTAAAATCATTCTGGTGATTGCCGTGCTGCTGGCGGTGTACGGCGTCTACCTTGATTCCCAGATCCGCAGCCGCATTGACGGCAAGGTCTGGCAGTTGCCGGCGGCGGTCTATGGCCGCATGGTCAACCTTGAACCGGGCATGCCGTACAGCAAAAAGGAAATGGTCGATCTGCTGGAAGGGATGCAGTACCGCCAGGTGAGTCGCATGACGCGTCCGGGAGAATTTACCGTACAGGCCAACAGCATCGAAATGCTGCGTCGTCCGTTTGACTTCCCGGATGGCAAGGAAGGCCAGATCCATGCGCGTCTCGATTTCCAAAACAATCGGCTCGCCAAAATCGAAAACATGGAAAACCGGCGCAGCTTCGGTTTCTTCCGCCTGGATCCGCGACTGATCACCATGTTGCAATCGCCTAACGGTGAGCAGCGACTGTTTGTACCGCGTAGCGGTTTCCCCGATCTGCTGGTGGATACGCTGATCGCTACCGAAGACCGCCACTTCTATGAGCATGGCGGCGTCAGCCCGTACTCCATCGGCCGTGCGCTGGTGGCCAACCTGACCGCCGGTCGTGCGGTGCAGGGTGGCAGTACCCTGACACAACAGTTGGTGAAGAACCTGTTCCTGACCAACGAACGCTCGCTGTGGCGTAAGCTCAACGAAGCCTACATGGCGTTGCTGGTCGATTACCGTTACAGCAAGGATCGCATTCTGGAGCTGTACCTCAACGAGGTGTATCTCGGCCAGAGCGGCAGCGATCAGATTCGTGGTTTCCCACTGGCCAGCCTGTATTACTTCGGTCGCCCGGTCGATGAGCTGAGCCTCGATCAGCAGGCGTTGCTGGTCGGCATGGTAAAGGGCGCGTCGCTGTATAACCCGTGGCGTAACCCGAAACTGGCGCTTGAACGCCGTAATCTGGTGTTGAAACTGTTGCAGAACCAGGGGGTTATCGATGCCGAGCTGTACAATATGCTCAGCGCGCGTCCATTGGGCGTGCAGCCGAAAGGCGGCGTGATTACCCCGCAACCGGCCTTTATGCAATTGGTGCGTCAAGAATTGCAGGCCAAACTGGGTGACAAGGTCAACGACCTGTCGGGGGTGAAGATCTTCACCACCCTCGATCCGGTATCGCAGGATGCGGCGGAAAAAGCGGTGGAAACCGGCGTGCCAGCACTGCGCGCCGCGCGTAACGTCAAGGATCTGGAAGCGGCGATGGTGATCGTCGATCGCTTCAGCGGCGAAGTGCGTGCCATGGTCGGCGGCTCCGATCCGCAATATGCCGGCTTCAACCGTGCGATCCAGGCGCGCCGTCTGGTGGGCTCTCTGGCCAAGCCGCCAACCTATCTGACCGCGTTGTCTGAACCGGACAAGTACCGTTTGAACACCTGGCTGGCGGATGCGCCACTGTCGTTGAAGCAGCCGAATGGCAGCGTATGGCAGCCAAACAACTACGATCGCCGATTCCGTGGCAAGGTGATGCTGGTGGATGCGCTGGCCAACTCGCTGAACGTACCGACGGTAAATCTGGGGATGGCGGTCGGGCTGGATCAAATCAGCGCCACGCTGCAACGTCTGGGTATTCCGAAGGCGGAAATCAACCCGGTGCCGTCGATGCTGTTGGGGGCGATTGGCCTGACGCCGATGGAAGTGGCACAGGAATACCAGACCATCGCCAGCGGTGGTAACCGTGCGCCGTTGTCGGCTCTGCGTTCGGTGATCGCCGAAGATGGCAGCGTGCTGTACCAGAGCTTCCCGCAGGCGGAACGCGTGGTGCCGGCACAGGCGGCCTATCTGACGCTGTATGCGATGCAGCAGGGCGTAGCGCGCGGTACGTCGCGCTCGCTGTCGGTGAAGTTCCCGAATTACCATCTGGCGGCCAAAACCGGTACCACCAACGACCTGCGTGACAGCTGGTTTGCCGGCGTGGACGGCAAAGAGGTGGCGATTGCCTGGGTGGGGCGCGATAACAATGGCCCGGCCAAGCTGACCGGCGCCAACGGCGCGCTGACGCTGTATCGTCGTTATCTGGAGAACCAGACGCCGTTGCCATTGATGCTGCAACCGCCGGAGGGCATTAGCCAGATGAACATTGACGGCGACGGTAACTTTATCTGCGGCGGCGGCGGTCGCACTCTGCCGGTATGGACCGATAACCCGGACGGGTTGTGTCAGGCCAGTCAGGCGGCGATCCAGCAACAGCAGGAACAGCAGGAACAGCAGCAGCCGCAAAACGAGCAGAAGGGTGCTGACGGCGTTGCCGGCTGGATTAAGGATATGTTCGGCCAATAATTCAGGCGCAGAAATGTAAAATCGCCTACAAGAATCCGCTTGTTTTGTTACTCGGCCCGCAACGTTCAGTTGCGGGCTTTTTTGTTTTTGGCATCAGGATATTTAGCGCGGGTTAAACGGGCTGAATGCGCATCGTTACTGGTTTCCCTTAACGGAAATCAGCTTGCAGTTCAATTACGCTTCTGCATAAAATGCGACGCTTATAATAATTATTATCGTTTACATTCGTTATCACCGACATCAGAGAAAAAACCATGCCGACCAAGCGTCCTTCTTCATCTCCGGCTGTGTTCAGCCGATTTCCCGTGCGCGGTGCGGCAATTGCCATCGCCGCTGCGTTAGGCTCCTTCAGCCTGCCGTCTTTGGCCGCCGACAGCGCGACCAGCAACGGCAAGGAAGACACGCTCACCGTGGTGGGCAGCAGCAGTGCGCCGCAGGAGAGCGCCTGGGGGCCGGTAGGCACCTACGCCGCCAAGCACAGCGCCACCGGCACCAAAACCGATACGCCGCTGGTGAAAACGCCACAGTCGGTATCGGTGGTGACGCGTGAAGAGATGGACATGCGCCAGCCGGACACGGTGAAAAGCGCACTGGCCTATACGCCAGGCGTGATGGTCGGTAACCGTGGCGCTTCCACCGCCTATGATTCGGTGAACATTCGCGGCTTCAGTTCGGTCGGCACCAATATGTATCTGGACGGTTTGAAGCTGCAGGATGACAACTATTCGATTTTTCAGATCGACCCCTACTTCCTGGAGCGTGCCGAAGTGCTGCGCGGGCCGTCTTCGGTGCTGTACGGCAAAAGCAATCCGGGCGGGGTGGTGGCGTTGGTCAGCAAACGCCCGACCACCGAGCAACTGCGCGAAGTCCAGTTCAAGATGGGCACCGACAATCTGTTCCAGACCGGGTTTGACTTTGGCGGCGCGCTGGATGACGCCGGCGTTTACTCGTATCGTCTGACCGGCCTGGCGCGTGACGAAGATCAGCAGCAGGTGGGAGAGAAGAGCAAACGCTATGCCATCGCGCCTTCCTTTACCTGGCGACCGGACGATCGCACCTCGCTGACGCTGCTCAGCAGCTTCCAGGACGATCCGAGCGTGGGTTATTACGGCTGGCTGCCGAAAGAAGGCACGGTTGAAAACGGCATCAACGGCAAGCTGCCAACCAGTTTCAACGACGGCGAGCCCGGTTACAACAACATCTCGCGCAAGCAGCAGATGCTCGGCTATGCCTTTGAACACGGCTTTAACGACGTGTGGACCGTGCGGCAAAACCTGCGTTACTCCAAAATGGACGTCGATTACCGTTCTATCTATGGATCGGGTATCAGCGCCAGTAACCCTGCCGAGCTGACGCGCGGGGTGATGAACTCGAAGGAGCACCTGTCCAGCTTCGCGGTGGATACGCAGGCCCAGGCCAGGTTCGCTACCGGCGCCGTCGATCACACCCTGTTGCTGGGGGTAGATTATATGCGCATGCGTAACGACGTGGTTTACCAGTATGGCAGCGCGTCCAGTCTGAACGTCATTGCTCCGCAATACGGTAACCAGAGTTACACGATTAACGGCGGCGCCAGCCAGGTCAATCGGCAGGAGCAGACCGGCCTGTATGTTCAGGATCAGGCCGAGTGGCATAACTGGGTGCTGACCATGGGCGGCCGGTATGACTGGAGCGACACCAACAGCACCAACCGTTTGGACGGCGATTCGGTATCCCGACAAAAGGACAATCAGTTCACCGGGCGTGCCGGTCTGAACTATGTATTTGATAACGGCGTTGCGCCTTATATCAGCTACAGCGAATCCTTCGAGCCGACCTCCGGTGCCGATATTGATGGTAACGTGTTCTCGGCATCCAAAGGTCGGCAGTATGAAGCCGGCGTGAAGTATGCACCGACGGATCGTCCGATCACCGCCAGCATGGCAATTTATCAGTTGACCAAAACCAACAACAAGGTAGCAGATACCGACCATCCCGGCTTTACCAAGCAGGGCGGCGAAATCCGTTCGCGTGGCGTAGAGCTGGAGGCCAAGGCGGCGCTGACCGCCAATGTCAACCTGCTGGGGTCGTATACCTATACCGATGCCGAATACACCAAAGACACCACCCTGCAGGGCAATGCCCCGGCAGCCATTCCCAAGCACATGGCATCGCTGTGGGCGGATTACACCTTCTACGAAACGGCGCTCAGCGGCCTGACCCTGGGTTCCGGGGTGCGCTACGTCGGTTCCAGCTACGGCGATGAAGCCAACAGCTTTAAAGTGAAAGACTACACGGTGTTTGACGCGGCGGTGAAGTACGATCTGGCGCGCTTCAATCTGCCAGGCTCTTCCATCGCCATCAACGTCAACAATGTGTTTGACAAGGAATACGTCTCCAGCTGCTTTGCCACCTATGGCTGCTACTGGGGCGCAGAACGTCAGGTGGTCGCTACCGCAACCTTCCGCTTCTAACCGGACAACCGCAGGGGGGCCTAGGTTGCCCTGCGGTGAAAACAGGGCCTATGCAGGATACACAACATCTTCAAGACGCAACCTTCACGTTGGACAACGCGAGCTTTGCCGTTCCCGGGCGCATACTGCTGCAACCGCTGTCGCTGTCCTTCCCCCAGGGGAAGGTCTGCGGACTGATCGGTCACAATGGCTCCGGTAAATCCACCTTGCTGAAAATCCTTGGTCGTCATCATCAGCCAACCGGCGGCCAGGCGTTGCTTAACCAAAAGCCGCTGCCGCAGTGGGACAGCAAGGCATTTGCACGTCAGGTAGCCTATCTGCCGCAGCAGTTGCCGGCCGCGGAAGGGATGACGGTGCGCGAGCTGGTAGCGGTTGGCCGCTATCCGTGGCATGGCGCGCTGGGGCGTTTTTCTGCCGCCGATCGTCAGCATGTCGAAGACGCCATCGCGTTGGTGGGGCTAAAGCCCTTTGCTGCGCGGCTGGTGGACAGTTTGTCCGGCGGCGAGCGGCAACGTGCCTGGCTGGCGATGATGGTGGCGCAGGATAGCCGCTGCCTGCTGCTGGATGAGCCGACCTCCGCGCTGGATATCGCGCATCAGGTCGAGGTGTTGGCGTTGATCCAGCGCCTGAGCCGGCAGCGTGGCCTGACGGTGATTGCGGTATTGCATGACATCAATATGGCCGCACGTTATTGCGATAGCCTGGTGGCGTTGCGTAGCGGCGAGGTCATTGCACAGGGCGCGCCGCTGGAGCTGATGCAGGGGCCGGTGCTGGAACAAATCTACGGTATTCCAATGGGCACGCTGCCGCACCCAAGCGGCGGCGCGCCGGTGAGCTTTGTCTACTGATGCGTCATTTTCCTCATGATCCTGTCCGACGCCGCCTGCTGGCGGCAATGGCGGCGGCACCGTTGCTGTATGGCCTGCCGGGCCGCGCTGCCGCGTTGCCGGACCTGTCGCGTATTGTCGCGCTGGAGTGGCTGCCCACCGAATTGCTGATGGCACTGGGCGTTACGCCGATGGCGGTGGCCGATATTTACAATTACAACCTGTGGGTCAATGAGCCGGCGTTACCGGCGTCGGTGATTGACGTCGGTCAGCGCACCGAACCGAATCTGGAGCTGCTGCAACAGCTGCAACCGTCGCTGCTGCTGCTGTCACAAGGTTATGGCCCCTCGCCACAGCAATTGGCGCCGATCGCGCCAGGTATGGCGTTCAACTTCAACGACGGCAGTGGCAAACCGCTGACGGTGGCCCGGCAATCGTTGCGGCAGTTGGCACAGCGTCTGGGGTTGGAGGCGCGTGCGCAACGGCACCTGATGCAGTTCGATACCTTTATCGGCGATGCGCGCCGGCGGTTGCAGGGATATACCACGCAGCCGCTGCTGCTGTTTTCGCTGGTGGATGCCCGTCATGCGTTGATCATCGGCCAGCAGAGCCTATTCCAGGAGGTCATGGACCAACTCGGCATCGCCAACGCCTGGCAGGGCGAAACCAATTTCTGGGGATCGGCGGTGGTGGGGATTGAACGGCTGGCCGCGGTGAAAAACGCGCGGGCGATTTATCTCGATCATGGAAATCAGGCGATGTTGGAGCAGGTGAGTGCGACGCCGCTATGGCAGGCGTTGCCGTTTGTTCGCCAGCGGCAACTGCGCAAGGTGCCGGCGGTGTGGTTTTATGGCGCGACGCTGTCGGCGATGCGCTTTTGTCGTCTGCTGGAACAGGCGCAGGAGGGCAAGCGATGAGCGCTCGACTCCGTCTGATGCCGGTGGCGTTGATATTGCTGCTGTTGGCAGCGGCAGGCGGCCTGACCCTCTACAACCTGATGCAGCAGTTGCCGGCGGCGCTGTGGCCACAGGCGCTGAGCGCACCGGATATCGACGATGTACGGCAAATGGTGTTCCATTACAGCCTGTTACCACGTTTTGCCGTTTCGCTGCTGGCAGGCGCCGGGTTGGGGCTGGTGGGGGTACTGTTCCAACAGGTACTGCGCAACCCGCTGGCTGAACCGGCAACGCTCGGGGTGTCTGCGGGCGCTCAGCTGGGCTTGACCATCGCGACGCTGTGGATGCTGCCGGGCGGCGAACTGACCCGGCAACTGGCGGCGATGGCGGGTGCCATCGTGGTCGGTGGATTGGTGTTCGGCGTGGCCTGGGGCAAGCGCATGTCGCCGGTGACGCTGATTCTGGCCGGTCTGGTGCTGGGGCTGTATTGCGGCGCGGTCAGCAGCCTGCTGGCACTGTTCAATTATGAACAGCTGCAAGGGCTGTTTATGTGGAGTACCGGTTCGCTCAATCAACAGGATTGGAGTGCGGTGCAGTTCATTTGGCCGCGGCTGCTGGTGGTTGCCGTGCTGGCGGCGTTGCTGATCCGGCCGCTGACGCTGCTGGGGCTGGATGACGGCGTGGCGCGCAATCTGGGACTGGGGCTGGCGCTGTCGCGTTTCTGCGCGTTGGCGTTGGCGATTATCTTCAGCGCCATGCTGGTCAATGCGGTGGGGGTGATTGGCTTTATCGGTCTGTTTGCGCCGCTGATGGCGAAGATGCTCGGCGCGCGGCGTTTGGCACACCGTATGTTACTGGCTCCGCTGCTGGGGGCTCTGCTGCTGTGGCTGACCGATCAGGCGATGATATGGTTGACTCAGGTGTGGCGTGAAATTCCTACCGGTGCCGCTACGGCACTGATCGGTGCGCCGCTGCTGCTGTGGCTGTTGCCACGTCTGCGCAGCGCTGCAACGCCGCCGCCGATGAATCTCGGCGATCGTGTTCCGGCCGAGCGTCGCCATCTGCTGCTGTGGTTGCTGCTGGGCAGCGTACTGTTGCTGGCCGGGTTGGCGGTGGCGTTGATGTTTGGCCAGAATGCCGCTGGCTGGCACTGGAGCCACGGCGCGGAGTTTGAGGCTTTACTGCCCTGGCGCTGGCCACGGGTACTGTCGGCGCTGGCGGCCGGCATGATGCTGGCGGTGGCGGGCACGCTGATCCAGAAACTGACCGGTAACCCGATGGCCAGCCCGGAAGTGCTGGGGATCAGTTCCGGTGCGGCATTTGGCGTGGTGATGATGCTGTTCCTGGTGCCGGGCGATGCCTTTGTCTGGCTGTTACCGGCGGGCAGCCTCGGCGCGGCGGTCACGCTGCTGATCATCATGATTGCCGCCGGGCGTGGTGGTTTCTCTACCGAGCGCATGCTGCTGGCGGGGATCGCGCTCAGCACCGCGTTCACCACCACCATCTACCTGCTGCTTGCCAGTGGCGATCCGCGCATGGGCGGCCTGTTGACCTGGATTTCCGGTTCGACCTATTCGGTGACGGCGCCGCAGGCGGTGCGTACGGCGGTGATTGCGGCGCTGCTGGTGCTGTTGGCGCCGCTGTGCCGCCGTTGGTTGACCATTCTGCCGCTGGGAAGCGCCACCGCGCGTTCGGTCGGCATTGCGCTGACGCCGGTGCGGCTGAGCATTCTGCTGCTGGCGGCGACGCTAACCGCCATGGCGACGCTGACCGTGGGGCCGCTGAGCTTTGTCGGCCTGATGGCGCCACATATGGCGCGCATGCTGGGATTCCGCCGTGCATTGCCGCAGATGTTGATCGCAGCAATGCTGGGCGGCCTGCTGATGATGTTTGCCGATTGGTGCGGCCGCATGGTGATGTTCCCGAATCAGATCCCGGCCGGGTTGCTGGCGACGTTTATTGGCGCGCCGTACTTCGTGTACCTGCTGCGCAAGCAGACGTCGTAAGCCGCGTCTCCACGGTACTCTCTGCCATCAGGGGCCCGGCGTTGCTGGGCCTTTTTTTATATTTTCAACGCGCTGCAATACGTTGCGTGCCGTTGCGCAAAAACGACATTTAGCGTGAAAAGGAACGAGGGAAGGGAGGATAGGGTGAATATAGTGCGCGCGGGTGCTCTGGATCTGTGTATCTGGAGCCAGCGTGAAGGGGACAAAGAGATAAGCCCCGAGTCGATGTTCATCAACCCGAGGCCTACTTTAACGCACGACAACGTCAAACTCGCCTCTTACCCGCTGCCAGGCAAGGAGAAGAAGGCATGATGCCGAACAAACGAAGCCTGTTAAAACTGGTGGTTATTTGTGCCACGGCAATATCACCGGCATGAATAACCCGCAGCACGCTTTGCGAGCTGCGGATCCGATCGGGCAATACGGAGGTTGCGGCCATTTGGGCTTACGAATCCGGGCGGTAAGGCAACCCGGTGGCGGGGGGATTGCCTACGCTGTCCGGCAGTCGATGCGTTGATCCATGAGCACCCATCCGTTCAAAAAAAACGGCAAGCCAAGGCTTGCCGTTTTTATGTTGATGCCGGGACTTATTTCAGGCCGGCAGCGTCGCGCAGCAGTGCGGCTTTGTCGGTCGCTTCCCATGGGAAGTGTTCACGACCAAAGTGGCCGTAGGCGGCGGTTTCGCGATAGATCGGCTGCAACAGATCCATCATCTGAATCAGGCCGTATGGGCGCAGGTCGAAGAATTCGCGTACCAGCAGCGTCAACTGCTCGGTTGGCACTTTCTCGGTACCGAAGGTTTCCACCATGATGGAGGTCGGTTCCGCCACGCCAATCGCGTAGGAAACCTGGATCTCACAGCGGTCGGCCAGGCCGGCGGCCACGATGTTTTTGGCAACGTAACGCGCCGCATAGGCGGCTGAACGGTCAACCTTGGACGGATCCTTACCGGAGAACGCACCGCCGCCGTGGCGTGCCATGCCGCCGTAGGTATCAACGATGATTTTACGCCCGGTCAGGCCGCAGTCGCCCATTGGACCACCGATGACGAAACGGCCGGTTGGGTTGATGTGGAATTTGGTGGCGGCGCTCAGCCACTCTGCCGGCAGTACCGGTTTGATGATCTCTTCCATCACCGCTTCTTGCAGGTCTTTCAGCGCGATGTCTTCGGCGTGCTGGGTAGACAGCACTACCGCATCGATGCCGACGATCTTGCCATCATCATACTGGAAGGTGACCTGGCTTTTGGCATCCGGGCGCAGCCACGGCAGAGTGCCGTTTTTACGCACTTCGGACTGACGCTGTACCAAACGGTGCGCGTAAGTCACGGGAGCTGGCATCAACACGTCGGTTTCGTTGGTGGCGTAACCAAACATCAGGCCCTGATCGCCGGCACCCTGTTCCAGCGGATCGGTACGGTCAACGCCCTGGTTGATGTCTGGCGACTGCTTGCCGATAGCGCTCAGTACGGCGCAGGAGTTGGCGTCAAAACCCATGTCTGAATGAACATAGCCGATCTCACGTACGGTCTTGCGGGTGATCTCTTCGATATCGACCCAAGCGCTGGTGGTAATTTCGCCACCGACCAGTACCATGCCGGTTTTTACGTATGTTTCGCAGGCTACGCGAGCTTTTGGATCCTGTTCCAGGATGGCGTCAAGAACCGCATCAGAGATCTGGTCGGCGATTTTATCAGGATGACCTTCAGAAACGGATTCTGACGTGAAAAGGTGTTTAGCCATTGTATTCTTTACCTTGCATAAGACGGGTTGGAAATTACTGCACAGCGCTGGAGATCCGGGCACCAAGGCGAAGGGTCTCCGCGGATGGCGCGAGATGCATCCTGCAACGCCCCTCTGGCAAAGCCGTTAAGCAGCTTGTCGGTTAACCAGTATAGATGGATTAACATCTGGACGTCTATTTTAGGTTATGCTTTAGCCGGATTGCCAGTATTTTTTTGCCGCATCGCTCTTTTACGCAAGCCAGGTGACGCCATTTTCATCGCTTGAAACAGTTGTCAGCCAATTTTCATTTTGCATTTTGCCCCGGTTACCGGTATAAACTGCGCGCGCGGTTCATTTGGTGCACAGTACGCGGCGGGACAGAGGGTCAGTTCCCGTGTCTGCCGACGGTGACAGCCTGACCAACCGTAGGCGTCGCTGCGACGCCGCCGCTTCATCGAACGGTCACGTTCGTTCACTATATATAGAGGCTGGGTCGTTCATCATGAACGACGCGCGTGGAGGTGGTTGGATTAATGATCCGTTGTCTACCGGTTGTTGGTTCTCAACAGCAGTGCCGTTCTGGCGCCAATTCTTCTGCTATCTTCCGTTTTGTCTCTACACCATCAACCCGATGTTACACGCATCTGGGCGCTACTCAGGATTCTCGGGCCGGCTAACGGTCGTCTGACGAACTGAACAAGGGTAGCCTACAGCCTTCCTGTGGGATGTTTCTTGACCCGATTCACGAGGTTTGAACAGGGTGTCTTACAATTATATGAGTAATAAACCGATCGCTACCGGCGAACGGCAGGGTAATTCACTGCCGCAAAGGCGGTTTGTCGGGTTGTTCTCGCGGGATGTAGCTGCGATAGTGGCTGACTATATCGTCAGTACGGGAAGTGAGGCGAGTAATGTCTGATGATCAGTTGAAACACCGTCCGCCGGTTGCGGACGAATCTATTTCTTTGCGCTCCATGCAGGAGGTTGCCATGAATGATCGTAATGCCAGCAAGATGCTGCGTACTTATAATGTCGCCTACTGGGGCAACAACTATTATGACGTCAACGAGCTTGGCCACATCAGCGTGTGCCCCGATCCGGACGTCCCGCAGGCGCGCGTCGATCTTGCCGAACTGGTGAAGGAGCGGCAGAAAGAGGGACAGCGCCTGCCGGCACTGTTCTGCTTCCCACAGATTTTGCAGCACCGTCTGCGTTCGATTAACGCGGCGTTCAAGCGCGCGCGTGAATCGTTCGGCTACGAAGGTGGCTACTTCCTGGTTTATCCGATCAAGGTTAACCAACACCGCCGGGTGATTGAATCGCTGGTCAACTCCGGCGAGCCGCTGGGGCTGGAGGCCGGTTCCAAAGCCGAGCTGATGGCGGTTCTGGCGCACGCGGGCATGACTCGCTCGGTGATTGTCTGTAACGGTTATAAAGACCGTGAATATATTCGTCTGGCGCTGATCGGTGAAAAGCTGGGGCACAAAGTGTACCTGGTGATTGAGAAGATGTCGGAAATCAACCTGGTGCTGGAAGAGGCCGAGCGGCTGAACGTAGTACCGCGCCTGGGCGTGCGTGCGCGTCTGGCGTCGCAGGGCTCAGGTAAATGGCAGTCCAGCGGTGGCGAAAAGTCCAAATTCGGTTTGGCGGCGGTGCAGGTATTGAAACTGGTAGAAACGCTGCGTGAAGCGGGTCGCCTCGACAGCCTGCAATTGCTGCACTTCCACCTGGGGTCGCAATTGGCCAACATTCGCGATATCGCTACCGGCGTGCGTGAATCAGCGCGTTTCTACGTTGAACTGCACAAACTGGGCGTCAACATCCAGTGCTTCGACGTGGGCGGCGGTCTGGGGGTCGATTATGAAGGCACGCGCTCCCAGTCTGACTGTTCGGTGAACTACGGTCTGAACGAATACGCCAACAACGTCATCTGGGGCATCGGCGACGCCTGTAACGAGCACGGCTTGCCACACCCGACGGTGATCACCGAATCCGGCCGTGCGGTCACCGCCCACCATACGGTGCTGGTGTCCAACGTGATCGGCGTGGAACGTAACGAATTCGGCGAACCTCATCCGCCGGCAGAAGACGCGCCGCGTGCGCTGGAAAGCATGTGGGAAACCTGGCTGGAAATGAACGAGCCGGAAAACCGCCGTTCGCTGCGTGAATGGCTGCACGACAGCCAGATGGATCTGCACGATGTGCATACCCAGTACGCGCATGGCATGCTGGACCTGACCAAGCGTGCCTGGGCGGAACAGCTGTACCTGAACATCTGCAACAAGATCCAGCAGCAGCTCGATCCGAGCAACCGTGCGCACCGTCCGATCATCGACGAACTGCAAGAACGTATGGCGGACAAGTTTTACGTCAACTTTTCGCTGTTCCAGTCGATGCCCGACGCCTGGGGGATCGATCAGCTGTTCCCGGTATTGCCGCTGGAAGGGCTGGACAAGCCGCCGGAAGGCCGTGCAGTGCTGCTGGATATTACCTGCGATTCCGACGGCACCATCGATCATTACGTCGACGGTGATGGCGTAGCGACCACCATGCCGATGCCGCCGTACGATCCGGAAAACCCGCCGGTGCTGGGCTTCTTTATGGTTGGCGCCTATCAGGAAATCCTGGGTAATATGCATAACCTGTTTGGTGATACCGCATCGGTTGACGTATATGTCTTCCCGGACGGCACCATTGAAACCGAGTTGTCTGACGAAGGCGATACGGTGGCGGATATGCTGGAATATGTACAGCTGGATCCCATCGCGCTGCTGGCCAAGTTCCGCGATCAGGTCAAGGAAACCGACCTGGACGACGGGCTGCAAGCGCAGTTCCTGGAAGAGTTCGAGGCCGGGCTGTACGGTTATACCTATCTTGAAGACGAATAAGTAGAGCCGAACTGAAAGGCCGGGCATCTCCCTGATGTCCGGCCTTTTTAATGGTTTTCCCCCCGCAATCCCCTTCGATATTTCTTTGCCCCATATCAGTTATCACAAATTTGTTAACTCTCCGTGAGGATTCGGACAGGGTTTTCTCTGTAGGTTGTCACTATTGGTTTGATCGGTTTTGGGGGAAATGCTGATCAACAGACGGCGGTTTATTCTATAACCTAGTCGTCACTTTTTAATTTTAACACATGCTTTTTCCACCATGTGCTGGTGAGAAATAAGTACGCTAAAGCAATCAGCAGAGCGTAGCTTATTGCTTTGAGAACGATAGGGCCGGTAATGGTTATTCCTTGGAAGAGGTAAGCAATCAAATAGCAGATAAAAATAGTGCAAAAATTTTGAGGGTTTTTTTTATGCACATATCCCCATCAAGGCCGGGAAGTGCCCGGCCATATCGACATTACCAATGACACTGACCATTAACACTGTTGCGACTAGAATTTCCACCTAATGGGTCATTGCTATTGTTATTATCTCCACAGTTACGAGAGTATGAGCGAATACCTTCGATAGCAGCACCACGAATAGAGCCATATTAGCACCCGCTGCAATCCCTGCTGGCCCACCAGGCAATCCTCTTGGTCCTCCTACTATTGCACCTGCATATCCCCCTGCCAAAGCTCCTCTTTTGGCATCGCTGGCAACCTGTGAAGCACATCCTTGGCCCTCATAGCCAGAATCTGCGTTTCCAGCAGAAATAGTGAGTATTTCCTTTGTTGTTAGTTCTCTCATAACGCTTATTTCCTTTCAAAGCGTTGATAAAGATAATCCACTGTGATCATAGATACAGGGACATAGATGAGAATGATTCCTAAGGTAATATCATTCAGTGAGTCAATTTGAGAAAAAGATAGCCTAGAGGAATACTTAATAGGAACGTCATAACCTCTAGTGCTATATAAAGTTTTTTATTTTTAATTGTCTGTTTGTGACGTGTTGGCATGATATTAAACATCTGGTTTATTTTTCTCTATTTTATCTTTATATGTTAGATCTAGCTGTTATGCGTGCTATTAACTTGTGTTATTTAACTAAATTTTAAATGTGATTTTCTTTCCGTGCTTAATGTCTTCGCACTGTGAGTTTGTTTCATTAATAGTATGACGGAAATTAACTTATATATTTTCACCTTCAGATAAAGGGATTGAAATCACAAAACTAATCATCGGGAGCTTAATGGATGTCAGCTCCAAAGCTCGTGAAGGCGGCCACGTTCACATGCCTGAAGGATGCAGGGTCTATACTGGATGACGACGAGCAGTCGGGATGATGATGCGCGCTCTTGAAGCGCGAACCAAATACGGCGATAATCTGCGCCATCAGCAGTGCCAAAAGATTTTTGAATAGATCCCTTTCTCGTCGGGCTAACGACGCGGGAGGGATTTTTTTTTGCTCCGGCCTGTGCGCTTTCACAACAGGCAAATCGTTGAACTATGAGGGTTTAATATGAGTACTCTAGGCCATCAGCCCGATAATTCTTTAGTGTCCAACGCCTTTGGTTTCCTGCGCTTTCCGCTGAATTTCATGCCTTACGACAGCGATGCAGAGTGGGTAATCACCGGCATTCCTTTCGATATGGCAACCTCCGGCCGTGCCGGCGGCCGTCATGGCCCGGCGGCGATTCGTCAGGTATCGACCAATCTGGCCTGGGAAGGTCACCGCTGGCCGTGGAGTTTTGACCTGCGCGATCGGCTGAACGTTGTCGATTGTGGTGACATCGTGTTCAATTTTGGCGATGCGCAGGACATGAGCGACAAATTGCAGGCGCACGCAGAAAAACTGCTGAAGGCCGGCAAACGCATGCTGTCCTTCGGCGGTGACCACTTCGTGACGCTGCCGCTGCTGCGCGCGCACGCCAAGCATTTCGGCAAAATGGCGCTGGTGCATTTCGATGCGCACACTGACACTTACGCCAACGGCAGCCAATATGACCACGGCACCATGTTCTTCCATGCGCCAAACGAAGGTCTGATCGACCCGCACCATTCGGTGCAGATCGGTATTCGTACCGAGTTCGATCACGACAACGGTTTTACCGTGCTGGATGCGGCGCAGGTGAACGATCGCGGCGTGGACGATCTGCTGACCCAGATCAAACAGATCGTCGGCGACATGCCGGTATATCTGACCTTTGACATCGACTGTCTGGATCCGGCATTTGCTCCGGGCACCGGTACGCCGGTTATCGGCGGCCTGACCTCCGATCGCGCGCTGAAGCTGGTGCGTGGCATGCAGTCGCTGAACATTGTCGGCATGGACGTGGTAGAAGTGGCGCCGGCTTACGATCAGTCTGAAATCACTGCGCTGGCGGCGGCGACGCTGGGGCTGGAGATGCTGTACCTGCAGGCGGCCAAAAAGCAGCCGTAAGCGACCAAAACAGTATCAGCTCAAGGCCCTGAGCCGTCAGGTCAGGGCCGTATGGAGAAAGCATGCTGGGCAAACCATCTATACGTCTTAACAAATATATCAGCGAAAGCGGTATCTGCTCGCGTCGCGATGCCGATCGTTATATCGAGCAAGGCAACGTATTTATCAACGGCAAGCGCGTGGCGCTTGGCGATCGCGTCTTCCCGGGCGACGTGGTCAAGGTTAACGGCCAACTGATCGAACCGCGCAATGAAGACAACCTGATCTTTATCGCGCTGAACAAACCGGTAGGGGTGGTCAGCACCACGGAAGACGGCGAGAAAGACAACATTGTCGATTTCGTCAACCACAGCACCCGTATCTTCCCGATCGGGCGGTTGGATAAAGACTCCCAGGGGCTTATCTTCCTCACCAACCACGGCGATCTGGTGAACAAGATCCTGCGGGCCGGCAACGATCACGAAAAGGAATATCTGGTAACCGTCAACAAGCCGGTTACCGATGAGTTCATCCACGGGTTGGGTGCCGGCGTACCGATGCTGGGTACGGTGACCAAGAAATGCAAGGTGAAGAAGGTCGCGCCGTTTGTCTTCCGCATCGTGTTGGTACAGGGGCTGAACCGCCAGATCCGCCGCATGTGCGAACACTTCGGTTATGAAGTGACCAAGCTGGAGCGCACCCGCATTATGAACGTCGGGCTGGCCGGCCTGCCGTTGGGCGAATGGCGTGACCTGACCGACGATGAACTGGTTGAGCTGTTCAAGCTGATTGAAGATTCCAGCTCGGAAGCCAAACCGGCCAAAAAAGCCAAACCGGCGGTGAAAAAACCTGCCAGCAGCGGCAACGGGCAGAGAACTGCCGACAAGCCGAGCGGCAATCCGGCTGCGCGCAAGCGTTTTACCCAGCCGGGCCGAAAGAAGAAGGGCCGCTAAGCCCCGCTCGACGACGGTAACGGGCGCCCGGCCATCACGGCGGGCGCGCTATCAGGCCCGTGAGGTCGCACGCGTCAGCAGCATGCGGCTGAACAACACTCCCCCCGCCAGCAGCGTCAGCAATTGCGACGCGATCAGCACCGTAAACCCTGAAGAAACCTTGCCCTGACTGGCCATCACCATTCCCATGATCGTCGGCACAAATGCCGAGAACAGATTGCCGATGCCGTTGATCAGACCATAGGCGCTGCCCACCGCCTGCGGTTGGGCATAGTATTGCAGCAGAGTGGGGATTGCCGCGCCCTGCGCCCCCCAGCAGGCATTGGCCATCAACAGGAAAAACGCCATCCAGCCGAGCTGGTGGCTGTGCATGACGCCATAGATGCACAGCGCGGTTGCCGCGCCGCCAAAGGCGAAAATCAACGGCGCCTGATAGGGGCGGATAGCATCGAGCAGCACGCCCCCGAGATATTTTGAGGCGATGCTGACGACAAACGGCAGCGATGCCAACCATCCCATTTGTCTGATGGAAAACCCTTTCTCATCGGTCAGATAGGCCGGCAGCCAGGCGCTGGAGCCCCACAGATAGCTGAGAGTGGCGATCTCGATCAGCATGATCCAACCGAGCATCGGCGTGCGCCAGGCCAGCACGAAGGTCTGCCAGACGCGCGCCAACGCCGCAGGCCTTGCGACGGCAGGCTGCGGTCGCAGGGGCGGGCGGATAAACAGCCGTACCAGCGTCAGTCCCAATAGCAGATTGATCGCCGCCAGCAGATAGAACGACATTGCCCAGCCGAAGTGCGCCATCAGGAAACTCACCAGTGGAAAGCCGATCACCAACCCCAGTGATACCCCCAGCGCACTGACCGCGTTGGGCTTGCCGCGTTCATCGGCGGCGAAGCGATCGCCGACGTACATGGTTTTCAGCGAAAACAGCGGCCCTTCGCTGGCGCCAAGCAGCGCGCGTACCGCCAACAGCAGCAGCAGTGAACCGGCCAGCGGCGAGGCGGCGGTGAGCAACGCCCACAGCACAATGCTCCACGTCAATGCACTGCGATAGCCCATCAAGGTTTCCAGGAACGGCGTCAACAACATGGCGGAAGCCCCGTAGCCGAGCAGAAACGCCGTCATCAACATTCCCTGATGCGCGCGGCTGCCGTCGAGCTGAAAGTGATGCAGGAAGTCGGGATTGACCAGCATCACGGCGATATTTACCCGATCGGCGTAGGCGATAACGATCAAAAACAGCAGCGCGAGCACCCCGAACCAGCGTTGACGTTGTTGCACCCTGCGTTCCATACACGCTCCTGTAGCAAAAAGATCGCGACTTCAGACAGCAGAAAACCCGCCTGTCGCCGCCGCAGGGCGAAACAGGGGATTTAGCCTTGAAGTGTAAGTTTATTGTTAATTGCGATGGTGGGTTAACCCTTGCCAGAGCTGTTTTACTCGCAGGTTACGACGCAAATCAACGCTTTTTTAACCCTATTTTTGCGATGAAACACAGGTTATTGATAGCTTTTTCATATCGGTGCATTTTTTCGTGATCCCCACCGCATTTGCAACTTTTAAATAACCAACCATTAACTTTTGCCGCGTTGCTCGCTTGACGAAAGTTTCGCCAGACCTATAGTGGCTGTATTAAATAATAAACTGAGTTTCATATATGAAACAATCAGATAGAGGAACGAAGCAATGAGCTGGAAGAACGTGTGCGAAGTATCACAGGTGAAAGAAGATTTCCCTTACTCGGCGACGGTAGACGGCAAAGAGATCGGCGTTTATCTGATCGATGGCCAATTTTACGCGCTGGAAGACGTCTGCCCACACGCCTATGCCTTGCTCAGTCAGGGGTTTGTTGATGACGGCAAGGTCGAATGTCCGCTGCACGAGGCGTTATTCGATGTGCGCACCGGCAAGTGCCTGCGCGAACCCGGCGGCCGCGATCTGCACACCTTTCCCACCCGGGTGATCGACGATCGTATCCAGATCACCCTTATCGAGGAGGAGTAACCCATGCAGCACATCACCGATTTCAATCCCTGGCTGCCGGACACCCAACAGGTGATCCCGGCGCGGGAGGGCGGCAACGGCCAGATCCATCAGCCAGGCCAGTATCAGAACGTTATCTGGCAAACCCGCGCCCGGGTACCGGACGGTTTTGAAACCGCTCTGGTCGCGGCGCTGGAGCAGATCTTCGATGCGGGTGCGGAACAGCTGGATCAGATTGTCAGCGCGCTCAACCAGCGTCGGTTGTTCGATCGTAACGGTCAGCCCTGGAGTGAAGCGGGGTTCCGTGAGTTCCTTCAGGTTAATGGTTTCTGAGCAGCACAGGGAGAAGACAATGACAGCAAACACAACATCCTGCGCGCAGACCGTGCAAGGCTATCTTGACCAGGGGTTACGCGGCATGTGGTATCCGGTGCTGGCGAGTTGGGAAGTGGGCAATAATCCGCTGGGCATCACCCGTCTGGAGCAGCAAATCGTGCTGTGGCGCGACGGCGAAGGTGCGATCAATGCCTTGGAAGATCGCTGCCCGCACCGTGGCGCACGGCTTTCGATGGGGTGGAATCTTGGCGATCGTATCGCCTGCTGGTATCACGGCGTGGAAGTTGGCGGCGACGGTACGGTAAAGGATGTCCCGGCGGTGGATCGCTGTCCGCTGGTCGGGCAAAAATGCCTGCGTTCCTATCCGGCCAAAGAGGCCTACGGTGCGATATTCCTCTTTTTCGGCGTCACCGCCGACCAACCGCCCAGCGAACTGGCATTCCCGCAGGAACTGGCCGATGACGAGTCGTACAGCAACTTCCTGTGTACTGCCAGCTGGGACTGCAATTATCAATATGCGCTGGAAAACGTCATGGATCCGATGCACGGCACTTACCTGCATTCGTCCTCACACTCGATGGCGGACGGCGATCGCAAGGCCGATATGGCGTTGGAACCTACCGACAGTGGCTTTATTTTCAAGAAAAACGGCCAGATTGGCGTCAATTTTGACTGGGTGGAATTTGGCAACAGTGGCGCGTACTGGATGCGTCTGTCGATCCCCTACAAAAAGCGCTTTGGGCCGGGTGGGCATTTCTGGATCATCGGCATGGTGGTGCCGGAAGACAAGGATCATTGCCGAGTGTTCTTCTGGCGCATTCGCAAGGTGCAGGACTGGCAGCGTTCGTTGTGGCGTTTCATGTACCGCAATCGCCTGGAGCAGCTGCATTGGGACGTGTTGGAGCAGGATCGCATCGTGCTGGAAAACATGGCGCCGAACGCGCGCGGCCGCGAGTATCTGTATCAGCACGACGTCGGGCTTTCTCGCCTGCGCCGCATGATGCAAAAAGAAGCGCAAAGGCAGCTGGCGCAGCTCCATGAGCTGGAGGCCGCGCAGTGAATGGCCTGCTGAGCGGCAAACGCATTGTGGTGACCGGCGCCGCGCGCGGGCTGGGGCGCAGTTTTGCCGAGGCCATTGCCAGGGCCGGTGCCAGCGTGGTGATGTGCGACATCCTGGCAGATGAACTGCACGCCGGCGCAGCGACGCTGCGAGAACAAGGTGCGCAGGTAGAAGCGCTGGCGTTCGATCTGGCCGATCCGGCATCGATTGGCAACGCATTCGACGCCATTGCCAAGGGCGGCGCGCTGGATGGGCTGGTGAACAACGGCGCGCTGGCGACCGGAGTCGGCGGCAAAACCATGATGGAATATGATATCGATCTGTGGGATCGGGTAATGCAAGTCAACGTGCGCGGTACCTGGCTGGTCAGTCAGGCAGCGGTGCCGCTGTTGGCGCAACGGCCGCACGCCAAAATCGTCAACGTGGCATCAGACACCGCCCTGTGGGGGGCGCCGCGCCTGATGGCCTACGTTGCCAGCAAGGGGGCTATCGTGTCGATGACCCGTTCGATGGCGCGCGAGCTGGGTGAGCTGGGGATCTGCGTCAACGCCATTGCGCCGGGGTTGACGCGGGTCGAAGCCACCGAATATGTGCCGGCCGAGCGTCACCAGCTGTACGAGCAGGGCCGTGCACTGCCCGGCGCGCAGCATCCCGATGATGTCACCGGCAGTGTGCTGTACCTGCTGTCACCGCTGGCGAACTTTGTCACTGGACAACTGTTGCCGGTCAACGGCGGCTTTGTATTCAACTAATCGCGTCAAGTGAGAGATAAGGATCCGAGCATGGCAGACGAACAAGCGTGTAAATATCTGATCCCGGGATTGGATCGCGGTTTGCAACTGTTGCTGGCATTTGGCGAGCAGCACAAGGAAATGACCTTTGCAGAATTACATCGCCTGGTCGACATGCCCAAGGCTACCGCCTACCGCGTGGTGCAAACGCTGGAGCATTTGGGCTTCCTCGAGCGTAATCCGCGCACCAACACCTTCGCGTTGGGCATCAAGGTATTGCGGCTCGGTTTCGAGTATATCGCGTCGCTGGACGTGGCGCAGGCCGGACAGCCAGTGATCGAACAGCTGCGCGATCGCAGCCAGTGCAGCAGCCATCTGGCGATCCGCGATGAGCGCGACGTGATCTACATTGCTCGCGTTAGCGCCGCCGGCTCGCAGATCAACCAGGTCAGCGTCGGTACTCGCCTGCCGGTGCATCAGACCTCGCTGGGCCGCATGTTGCTGACCAGCACCTCGCGCGCCGAATTTGACCTGCTGTACCCGGATGAAAGCTTGCCGGACAACGCGCCGGGGGCACCGACCAGCCGCGAAGCGCTGTGGCAGATGGTGCAGCAGGATAAAGCGCGCGGCTACGTGATCGGCGAATCGTTTTTCCGTCACGGCATTTCGTCGATCGTCTATCCGATCTTCAACCGTGAACAGCGGGTGGAAGCGGTAGTGAGCATCATGGTGCCGTTCGATCAGATCCCGACGGCGGATCGCGAACGGCTGCGGATGGAAGTTCGCGATGCGGCGGAAAAGATCTCCGGTTTCCTCGGCGCCGCGCCACAGGCCAACGTCGGATAACACCTATTTACTCAGGCAGGGATGAGGTTCCTGATGCACAGGGGCCGGGGGGCGATCGTGCCTGAAAACAGCATTCAGCGAGAACGTGAGGCAGAAAAGATGAGCGTAATCGGTATCGAAAAACTGGAATTTGGCGTTGAAGATCTGTCAGCGTGCGCAAAATTCATGCAAGACTTCGGCCTGCAGGCCAGCGCCGGCAATGGCGCAGAGTTCACCACGCTGAGCGGTGCCCGCGTGGCGTTACATCCGCTGGCAAGCAGCGAACTGCCGCCGGCGTTCGAGGCCGGCTCCACGCTGCGCCGCATGACCTGGGGCGTGGCCGACTCGGCACAGCTGGCGGCGCTGGCGTCAAGATTGGCGCAGCAGCCGGGCTTTCGCCAACGGGATGACGCGCTGGAGTGCCGCGATCCCAATGGCATGACGCTGCGCATTATCGTCAGCCAACAGCGCGACGTGTCGCTGCCGGTGTCGCCGATCAACCAGTGGGGCGACGTGCGGCGCATTGATGAGCCCAGCCCGGTCTATGCGCAGGCGCAGCCGATCAACATCGGCCACGTGGTGTTCTTTGTCGAAGATCTGGCGGCCACCGAGCGTTTCTACTGCGATTTGCTGGGCTTCCAGGTGTCTGACCGCTACATCGATCGCGCGGTCTTTCTGCGCACACAACCGCGTGGTGGCCACCATAACCTGTTCCTGCTGAAATTGCCGAACCGGCCGCGTGGCCTCAACCATGTGGCATTCACCGTGCGTGACATTCACGAAGTGATTGGCGGCGGGCTGGCGATGAATAAACAGCAGTGGAGCACTTTTATCGGCCCCGGTCGTCACCCGATTTCTTCTGCCTATTTCTGGTATGTCAATAGCCCGACCGGCGGCGCGTTCGAGTATTACACCAACGACGATTTTCTGACGGAAAACTGGCAGCCGCGCGAACTGGAGCATTCGCTGGTGTCGTTTACCGAATGGGCGGTAGAAGGGGGGATCGATCATGATACCCGCCGCCAGCACAAACCGGTGAATGCGTTATGAGCCCGATACCTGATGCGGGCATGGTGATCGTCGGCGGCGGTCAGGCCGGCGGCTGGGCGGCGAAAACGCTGCGCGATCGCGGTTACACCGGCCGGCTGTCGGTGGTGAGTGACGAACCCTATGACTTTTATGAACGTCCGCCGCTGTCCAAGGCGGCGCTGCTCGACGCTAACGCACCGCTGAGCCGTTTGTTCAGTGAGTCGGCGGTGGCAGCGCTGAACATTGACTGGTATCGCCCGCTACGCGCCGAACAGATTGATGCGCAGGCACAGACGGTAACGCTCAGTGACGGCCGACGGTTGCGTTTTACCCAGCTGTTGATCGCCACCGGTGGTCGACCGCGCCTGCCGGATGCCCGCTGGGCCGCACAGCCACAGGTCATGACGCTGCGCTCGTGGGATGACGCCGCGCGGCTGCGCCAGGCGCTGCAACAGAGCCGCCGGTTGGCGATTGTCGGCGGTGGCTGGATCGGGCTGGAGATTGCCGCTTCGGCGCGCAAGCTCGGTGTGGAAGTGACGGTGTTCGAGCGTCAGCCGGCCCTGTGCATGCGCAGCGTCGGTGCCGAGGTCTCGCAGGCGCTGTTGGAACTGCATCAGCAGCAGGGCGTTACCCTGCACTGCGACTGCGGCGAGATAACGCTGGCACAGCGCGACGGCGCGGCGTGGCTGGGTAGCGCGGTCAGTGCGCAGCAGCCATTTGATTTGGTGGTGGTCGGCATCGGTGTGGAACTGAACCTGGAACTGGCACGCAGCGCCGGATTGCAGATTGAGGGCGGCATTGTAGTGGACGGGCAGGGGCGTACCAGCCACCCGGCGATTTTCGCCGCCGGCGACGTGGCGCGCCATCCGACGCTTGGCCTGTGTCTGCAGTCGTGGGCCTATGCACAAAACCAGGCGATCAGCACCGCCTGCGCCATGCTGGATGCCGCCGCCGCGCCTTACGACGACGTGGCCTGGCTGTGGTCGGATCAATACGACGCCAATATTCAGATCCTTGGCGTGCCAACCGGCGGGGTGCATCAGGTGGTGCGCCGCACGCCGCAGTCGCAGCTGTTTTTTACCCTGAATGCCGATCGGCAACTGGTGCAAATGGTGGCATTCAACGACGCGCGCGCCATCAAGCTCGGCAAACGCTGGTTAGCCAGCGGTCGGGTATTGGATCCGCAGCAATTGGCGGATGCGGAATTTTCTCTGATGGCGTTGAAATAATTCCCCGCTGCCTGCCGCGTAACGGCCAGACGGCAACGCGCCTCCTCGGTTAAGCCACGAGGAAGGCGCCGCGGGCAGGCCTGGGAAAACCGGGAGCGTTTCATGACTACGCAACATATTGACACCCGCGCTGGTCGGGTGGGGGAAACCGTTGTCGAAAATCAGCCGCAGCGGGTGCGCTGGTCGGTGCCGATGGCGCTGTTTGCCTGCGTATTGCTGGCGTTTTTTGACAAGATCAGCATTGCGGCGCTGTTTTCCGACAGCGCATTCCAGCAGGCGTTGGGCATCAGTTTTGATCCGACGCGGCTTGGCTTGCTGATGAGCGCCTTCCTGTTTTCCTACGGATTTTCGTCGATGCTGTTAAGCGGCATCGGCGATCGGCTGAACCCGACCAAGGTGCTGGTCGGCATGATGATCGTCTGGGGCGTGCTGATGGTGCTGATGGGGCTGACGCGCTCTTACCACACCATGATGACGCTGCGCATCCTGCTTGGCATTGCCGAAGGGCCGTTGCTGCCGATGGCCTACGCCATCATTCGCCAGGCTTTTCCCCAGCGTTTGCAGGCGCGTGCCACCATGCTGTGGCTGCTGGGGACGCCGCTCGGTGCGGCGCTCGGCTTCCCGGTCACGTTGTTTATTCTCAACACCTTCAACTGGCAGGCCACCTTCTTCTTTATGGCGTTTCTGACGCTGCCGGTGATGCTGCTGGTGCTGTTCGGTCTGCGTCATCTGCAGGTACAACGGGAGGAAAAAACGCAGCAAACCCTGCCGGCAGAACGCCGACAGCATCGTCGCGCACTGCTGCGTAATCCGCACTTCTGGATGATCTGCCTGTTCAATATCGCCTTCCTCACCTACCTGTGGGGGATGAACGGCTGGCTGCCGAGTTATCTGATCAAGGGTAAAGGCATCCATCTGGAACACGCCGGCTATCTGTCTTCGCTGCCGTTTATCGCCATGCTGCTGGGGGAAGTGCTGGGGGCGTGGCTGTCGGACAAGCTGGATCGTCGCGCGCTGGCCTGCTTTTTCTCGCTGGGTGGCGCAGGGCTGGGGTTGGCGGCGGTGCTGCATTTGCATGGTACCTACAGCGTGATTGCCGCCATGGCGTTCAGCACCTTCATGTGGGGCGCCGGCGCGCCGAACATTTTCGCCCTGCTGGCGAAGGCGACCAGCAGTAAGGTGAGCGCCACCGCCGGCGGCATTTTCAATGGATTGGGCAATTTTGCCGGCGCGTTGGCGCCGGTGCTGATGGGGGCGTTGATCGCCGCTACCAGCAACATGGATAACGGCCTGTTGTTCCTGGTGGTGATGGCCTTTGTCGGCTGCATCATTCTGCTGCCGTTACTGAAGAAATACTGAGTGAGCCACGTAATTAAGGAGTGAAACCATGTCACAGATTGAGCAAAAAACCGCGATCAAGCCGCAGGATATGACCATGGCGAACTGGGTGGAATCACGCATCGCCCGTTTTGAAGGTCGTAAATATGACTGGAACGCGCTGAAGTTCCAGGCGGATTTCGATGCCAAATACCGCCGTGCGCAGATGCGCTACATCGGCACCGGCGCTACCGGCGTCGCCAGCGACGTTAACACCGTGCCCGCCGGCAACTTCACCTTCTCGACCATGGTGCTGCCGTCGAAATGCGAAGGGCCGCTGCATTTGCACGACGACGTTGAAGAAGTGTTCTTCATGCTGAAAGGCAGCATCACGCTGATGATTCAGGACGGCGAGGCGTATTACGAAACGGTGCTGAAAGAGCGCGATCTGATTTCGGTACCGGCAGGCATTTATCGCGGCCTGTTTAACCATGGCGAAGAAGAGGCGCTGATGTGCGTGATGCTCGGCACCGCCAAGCCGGAAATCCCGACCTATCCGGCGGACCATCCTTTGTCGAAAGTGAAGCGCAACGGATGAACGCATTGCCGGAACGCCGACAGGCGAACTGTAACGGCCATCTGTTGAGCTGGCGCGAAGCCGGGCAGGGCCGACCGGTAGTGTTGCTGCATGGTATCAGTTCCGGCTCGGCGTCATGGGTGAAGCAGTTGACCGACGCGCGCCTGGCTGCCGGGCATCGGTTGATCGCCTGGGATGCGCCGGGTTATGGCGGCAGCGCGCCGCTGGCCGACGCTCAGCCGGATGCCGCCGCTTACGCCCGCGCGTTGGCGGCGCTGATCGACCATTTGCAACTGGCGCAGCCCCTGGTGATCGGCCATTCGCTGGGCGCGCTGATTGGCAGCGCCTATGCGGCGGAGTATCCGTATGGCCTGAACGGCTTGGTGCTGGCGGATCCGGCGCAGGGTTATGGCAGCGCAACGGCAGAAAAACGCCGGCAGGTTTATCAGCAGCGCCAGCAGATGATGGCAACGCTGGGGCCGCAGGGTTACGGCGAACAACGGGCGGCGGCGTTGTTACGTGAAGGCGCCGACCCGCAGGATCTTGCCTGGGTGCAGAGCGCTATGCAGCAGCTCAATCCACCCGGTTTTCTCAGCGCCGCCTGGATGTTGGCCAATGACGATATCGGCGCTTATTTGATGCGTTATCGCGGCCCGTTGCAGGTGTGGTGCGGCGACGTTGACCAGATTACACCACCGGCAGCGGCAGGCGAACTGGCACAACGGCAGGATGCCGAACTGCGGTTGATAACCGATGCCGGACACGCCAGCTACCTTGACGCGCCGTCGGTGTTTAACCGTTATATGCAGGAATTTACGAGGGCAATCCAAGCATGAATTTCCAGATAGAGGGACGGGTAGCGGTCGTGACCGGCGGCTCCTCGGGCATCGGTTTCGAAACCCTGCGGCTGTTGCTGGCGGAAGGCGCGCGGGTGGCGTTCTGCGGCCGCAACCAGGACAAGCTTGACGCCGCGCTGGCGCAGCTGCGCGAGGCGTTTCCGCAGGCGGAGATCGTCGCCGCACGTTGCGATGTGCTGGACGCCGCGCAGGTGGCGCAATTTGCCGCCGAGGTCACGCAGCGCTTCGGCGGCGTGGACATGCTGATCAACAACGCCGGGCAGGGCTTTGTTGCCGATTTTGAGCAAACGCCGCGCGAGGCATGGCTGCATGAAGCCGAACTGAAACTGTTCGGCGTTATCAATCCGCTGCAGGCGTTCCTGCCGGCGCTGGAGCGCTCGGACATCGCCTCGATCACCTGCGTCAACTCTCTGCTGGCGTTACAGCCGGAAGAGCACATGATCGCCACCTCGGCGGCGCGTGCGGCCTTGCTGAACATGACGCTGACGTTGTCAAAACAGCTGGTCGACAAAGGTATTCGGGTTAATTCGATTCTGCTGGGCATGGTGGAGTCTGGCCAATGGCGTCGCCGCTTTGCCGAGCGTAGCGACCAGCAGCAGAGCTGGGAGACGTGGACGGCGGCGATCGCCGAGCGGCGAGGCATCCCGATGAAGCGATTGGGTAAACCGCAAGAGCCGGCGCGGGCGTTGCTGTTCCTGGCGTCGCCGATGGCCTCCTTTACCACCGGAGCGGCGCTGGACGTGTCCGGCGGCTTCAACCGACATCTGTAAGCAGGAGCGACAATGAAAAAGATCATGATGATCGGCTACGGTGCGATGGCAAAAGAAGTGCTGGCGCGTTTGCCGCAGGGGGTCGTGCCAGGGTGGATCGTGGCGCGTGACGCACATCATGCAGCGATTGCCGAAGCCTATGGCGATCGGGTGCCGGCGTTGACCGATCCGGCGCAATGTGACGGCCGGCCGGATCTGGTGCTGGAGTGCGCCAGCCAGCAGGCGGTGGCGGAATTTGGCGAAGCGGTGGTGCAGCGCGGCTGGACGCTGGCGGTGATTTCAACCGGCGCGCTGGCGGACGCGGCGCTGCAATTACGCATTCAGCAGGCCTGCCAACGCCACCACGGGCGGTTGTGGGTGCTGTCTGGTGCCATTGCCGGTATGGACGGGCTGGCGTCTGCGCGCGAGGGCGGGTTGGAGAGCGTGACCTATCAGGCCAGCAAAAGCCCGGCCAGCTGGCGCGGCAGCCTGGCGGAAAAACTCATTGATCTGGATGCGGTCAGCGAAACGCGGGTGTTCTTTGACGGCACGGCGCGCGAGGCGGCACGGCTGTTCCCGGCCAATGCCAACGTTGCCGCCACCATCGCCCTGCATGGCGTGGGGATGGATGCCACCCGGGTTCGTTTGCAAGTGGATCCGCATACCCGCCACAACAGTCATCAATTACGGGTCAGCGGCCGCTTTGGCGAATTCCAGATGCAGCTGAGCGGCAATCCGTTGGCCGGCAACCCGAAAACCTCGACGCTAGCGGCGTTAAGCGCGGTGCAAGCCTGCCGCCGTTTGGTCGACGGCGGCTGCTAGCTGCCGAACTGTAGGAGTCATAGCATGGAAACGTTAAAGATCTTCCTGGCCGGGCGCTGGCGTGAAGGGCGCGGCGAACTGATGCAATCGCGATTCCCGGCCGACGGCTCGCTGAATGCCGAACTGCATGCGGCCAACCTCGACGACGTCAACGATGCGGTTGCGGCAGCGGAACGCGCCTGGCGTGCGCCTGAGTGGCGGCAGCAGCTACCGCACCAGCGGGCGGCGATCCTGCAGCGCGTCAGCGAGCTGATCGTCGAGCAGTTGGAGCCGTTGGCGCAGTTGCAAACCCGCGACAACGGCAAACCGCTGGCAGAAACCCGTGGACTGGTGGCCAGCGCGGCCGCCACCGCACGTTATTTTGCCGCCGCCTGCGAAGTGCTGGAGGGTGAACTGCCCACCCAGCGCAGCCACGACGCGATGACGCTCAGCCAGTACCAGCCGCTGGGGGTGATCGCCGCCATTACGCCGTGGAATTCACCGATTGCCAGCGAAATGCAGAAAGTGGCTCCGGCACTGGCGGCGGGCAATGCGGTGATCCTCAAACCCGCTGAAGCGACGCCGCTGATGGCGCTCAAACTGGCGGAACTGTTTGAACAGGCCGGATTGCCGGCCGGTTTACTCAGCGTGTTGCCGGGCAAGGGCTCGGTGATTGGCGAAGCGCTGGCGCGTCACCCTTTGGTGAAAAAAATTTCGTTTACCGGCGGTACCAGCACCGGCCGCCATTTGGCGCACGTAGCGGCAGAAAAGCTGATCCCGACCTCGCTGGAGCTGGGGGGCAAGTCGCCGACCATGGTATTGGCAGACGCGGATCTGGAGCAGGCGGCGCGCGGCATCTGCTACGGCATTTTCAGTTCCGCCGGGCAGGCGTGCATCGCCGGTTCGCGGCTGTTCGTGCACCGTTCGCTGTACCAGCCGTTGCTGGCGCGGCTGTGCGAACTGGCGAGTGGGCTGCGCGTCGGCAACCCGTTACAACCGGGGGTACACCTTGGCCCGCTGATTAATGCCCGCCATCGGCAAAGCGTGGCCGATTACGTCGCGCTGGCGCAGCAGGAAGGCGGGCGAGTGCTGATCGGCGGCGAGATACCGGCGGATCCGCAACTGGCGAACGGCAGCTACTACCTGCCAACAATTATTGAGGGGCTGAATAACGAGGCCCGGGTGTGTCAGGAAGAAATTTTTGGTCCGGTGCTGGTGGCGATGCCGTTCGACGATGAAGCACAGCTGATTGAAATGGCCAACGATTCGGTTTACGGGCTGGCGGCGGGCATCTGGAGCCGTGATTTTCCGCGGGCGATGGCGCTGGCGTCGCAGTTGGAAACCGGCACCGTGTGGATCAACACCTATAAGACGTTCTCGATCTCGACGCCGTTCGGCGGCTTTAAACACAGCGGCCTGGGGCGTGAAAAAGGGCTGCACGGCATCAAGGCGTATATGCAGCAAAAGAGCGTGTATCTGGCATTAAACCACCAGATCAACCGCTGGAGCGACTAAGCGTCAATTGGTACAGATGATTACTTTTGCATACCCTCATAAAAGAAGGCAGATGATGAGCGATAAAATAACGGTAGGCGAGGCGATAGCCCGGACTCTGGAGCACTACGCGGTGTCGGCGATTTACGGCATCATCTCGATCCACAATCTGCCGATTGCCGACGCCGTCGGGCAGCGCGGGGCGATCCGCTTTGTGCCGGCGCGCGGTGAAGCGGGGGCGGTGACCATGGCAGACGCGCATGGACGGTTTTCTGGCCTGGGCGTGGCGCTGACCAGCACCGGTGCGGGCGCCGGCAATGCGGTCGGGGCAATGATTGAAGCGCTGAACGCCAACACGCCGCTGCTGCATATTACCGGTCAGGTGGAAAAAGCCTATCTTGACGCCGACGCCGGGTTTATCCACGAAACCAAAGACCAGTTGGGCTTCCTGCGCGCCTGTTCAAAAGCGGCCTATCGCGTCAATTCACCGGAACAGGCGGTGGCGGTGATCCAGCGTGCAATCCAGCAGGCGCAGACCGTGCCGTGCGGTCCGGTGGCGGTAGAAATCCCGATTGATATCCAAAGTAGCCTGGTGTCGAGTGCGGTGCTGACGCCGGCACGCTTGCCGCCCGCGCTGCCAGCAGCGGACGACGCCGCGGTAGAACGGCTCTATCAACGCCTGCGTGCGGCCAAACGTCCGCTGCTGTGGTTGGGGGGCGGCGCGCTATCCTGTGCGCCTGCGGTGAAGCAACTGGCGGACGCCGGGGTTGCGGTGATCTCCAGTACCCACGGGCGCGGCATTCTGCCAGACAGTCACCCGCGCAGCCTGCGGGCGTTCCATAATTCGCCGAGCATAGAAAAAATACTCAACCGCTGTGATTTGACACTGGTGGCCGGATCGCGGTTGCGCAGTAACGAAACCCGCACCTGGACGTTGCCGCTACCGCGCCCGCTGGTGCAGATTGATATCGATCCGGCGGCGGCCAACCGCAACTATCTGGCCGACGAACAGATCAACGGCGATTGCGCAGCCTTGCTGAGCGCGTTGGCGGCGCGTTATGCACCGCACACCCGGGTGGATGCCGCATGGGATGCCGACATCGCCGCAGCGGTGCAGCAGGCGGAAACGGCGTTGCGCCAGCAGTCCGGCGAATACGTCAAGTTGAACGATGCCATCGCCGCAGCGCTGCCGAACGACGGTCTGCTGGTGCGTGATATCACCGTTTCAGGCAGCGTGTGGGGCAGTCGGCTGTTCCGCGCCGTGGCGCCGCTGTGCAACATCCATTCGCTGGCCGGGGCGATTGGTCTGGGGCTGCCGATGGCGATCGGCACGGCAATCGCCAACCCGCAGCGTAAGGTGGTCGGCCTGGTGGGGGATGGCGGTCTGGCTCTGGGACTGGGAGAACTGGCCACCATGGCGCAGGAACAGGCCAACATCACCCTGCTGATCATGAACGACGGCGGGTATGGTGTGATGCGCGGTATTCAGGACAAGTACTTTGCTGGCCGTCAGTATTACAATGAGCTGCATACGCCAGCGTTCGCGCAGGTAGCGCAAGCCATGGGGATCAAGGCCTGGAAGGTTGACGATGCGGCGCAGTTCAACGGCGTGCTGGCGGAAGCGATCAACTACCCGGGACCGACGGTGGTGGAGGTGGAGATGAAACGCGTCGGGCCACTGACCTTTGCCGGCCCGCCGCAGAAAACCCTGTATTGAAACCGGGCGAGGCCAGGCCTCGCCCCCAGGGGTTATTTACCTGCCGCAATGCGCTCGCGGATGTGCTGCGCGCGCGCTTCCGAGGACGGGTGGTCGTCAAACATGCTGCTTTGACGGCCGGCTTCCATCTTGGCCAGTTTTTCGAAGCTGGTCACCAGGCCGTTCGGGTCAATGCCGCGTTTTTTCAGCAGATCGAAGGAATAGTCATCCGCTTCGCTCTCCTGCTTTTGCGAGAACTGGGCGCTGACCAGCTTTTCGCCGATATCGGCCAGCTGCGACTGTGACAGGGAGCCGATAATGCCGCCGGTAGAGGCCGCTGCGGTGCGCAGAGCAACGGTGCCGTAGGCAACCTGCATCGCCTTGCGGGTATGACCCAGCGCCACGTGGCCCATTTCATGACCCAGTACGCCTTCCACTTCGTTGTCGTTCATCATGTCCATCAGCCCGCTGTAAACGCGGATACAGCCGTTGGCCATTGCCCAGGCATTGACGTCTTTCGTCAGGTAAACCTTATAGTTGGCCGGCGTGCCGTCGATATTGTCGCCCAGCGCCGCCGCGATTTTATTCAGACGTTTGGCATAGGAGCTGTCGGCCGGCGCGATTTGTGCCTTGCTGTCCATCTCGGCGCAGGATTTTACACTTAACGTTTTTACGTCGTCATTGCTTAGCGTTGCCGCTTGAAACGCCTGTGCGCCAGACTGCATCAGGGTATTGGTATCGAGGTTTTGACAGCCGCTTACCAAGGTGGCAATGCTTAATGCAATCAAAGAAGTACGAATTTTCATGAAGCCATCTTCCTGTGATAGTAACAAGGGGAACGTGTGATTTTAGCTGAAACAATCGGGTTGCAAGAGCCTAGTGTAGCTTGGCGCGGTGTGAAATAGTGATATTCCGAAAATCAGCCGATTGGTGCTAATAAGTCGTGAACTCGCTCTCATTTGGCATTAGGGATTGCCGTTTTAATACGGAGTCTGAGAAAATAGAAAACTTGACTGCTTTTTTAATCCGACCTGGAGTAAAACATGTCCTCTCGTAAAGAGCTTGCCAACGCCATCCGCGCACTCAGCATGGACGCCGTGCAAAAAGCAAAATCCGGCCACCCGGGTGCCCCTATGGGAATGGCGGATATCGCCGAAGTCCTGTGGCGTGACTACCTCAACCACAACC